>Ga0066256_1001362_pt1 | contig 32108 bp, 37 predicted proteins | sample ThiBio_1000_biof_FD_87107 | JGI IMG/M metagenome (GOLD analysis project Ga0066256, IMG submission 87107) | Wastewater bioreactor microbial communities from Cape Town, South Africa - Thiocy_expt_1000_biof (version 2) | ecosystem: Engineered > Bioreactor > Thiocyanate-remediating >... | reverse complement strand
GCACCGCGGCGCCGATGATGACGAGAACGATGTTCATCAGCATGCCCATGTTGCTCTTCATCACCTGCTCGGCCACCCACCCGGCGATGCCGCCGATGATGATTGCCGCAAGCCAGCCTACGCCATTCAGCTCCATGTCACTTCCTCCTCATGTCCGATTCTGGACACGGCCAGCATAGCACGACGTGGCTGCCGCGCATCCGTTCAGTTCGGGGCCGCCCGCCGGCCCGCGCGCTCAGATGTTGAGCGCCATTCCGTAGGCGTCGAGCACGCTTTCCTTCATCATCTCCGACAGCGTCGGGTGCGGGAAGATCGTGTGCATCAGCTCTTCCTCGGTCGTCTCCAGGTTCATCGCCACGACGAAGCCCTGGATCAGTTCGGTGACTTCCGCCCCGACCATGTGCGCGCCGAGGAGCTGGCCGGTCTTCCTGTCGAAGATGGTCTTCACCAGCCCCTGGTCCTCGCCCAGCGCCACCGCCTTGCCGTTGGCCACGAAGGGGAAGCGGCCGACGCGGATGTCGCGGCCCGCCTCCTTGGCCTTCGCCTCCGTCAGGCCGACGGACGCAACCTGCGGGTTGCAGTAGGTGCAGCCCGGCACGAGCAGCTTGTCGAGCGGATGCGGGTGCAGGCCGGCGATCTTCTCGACGCAGACCACGCCCTCGTGCTCGGCCTTGTGGGCGAGCATCGGCGGGCCGGCCACGTCGCCGATCGCGTAGACGCCCGGCACGCTGGTGCGGCAGAACTCGTCGATCTTGACGACCCCCCGCTCGGTCTTCACGCCGACCGCCTCCAGCCCGATGTTCTCGATGTTGCCCTGCACGCCGACGGCCGAGATCATCCGGTCGGCGGTGATCTTCTCGACCGAGCCGTCCTTCTTCTCGACATGGGCGGTGATCGAATTGGCGGCCTTCTCGACCTTCGTCACCTTGGCTTCGAGGATGATCTTCATGCCCTGCTTCTCGAAGCGCTTCTGCGCGAATTTCGAGATCTCGGCGTCCTCGACCGGCATCACCTGCGGCAGGAGTTCGACCACCGTCACCTCGACGCCCATCGTGCGGTAGAAGCTGGCGAACTCGATGCCGATCGCGCCGGAGCCCATCACGAGCAGGCTCTTCGGCATCTCCTTCGGCACCATCGCCTCGAAATAGGTCCAGATCAGCCTGCCGTCCGGCTCGATGCCCGGCAGCACGCGCGGCCGTGCGCCGGTCGCCACGATGACGTGCTTGGCCGTATAGGTACCCTCGCCCTTGGCGTTCTTCGGCGCCGGCACCTGCGGCTCCATCGGCTTCTTGGTGGTCTTGCTGACGGCGATCTCGACGCCGTCCTTGCCGGCCTTGGTCAGCTTCGCCTCGCCCCAGATGACGTCGACCTTGTTCTTCTTCATCAGGATGCCGACGCCGTTGTTCATGCGCGCCGCGATCCCGCGCGAGCGCTCCACGATCGCCTTGACGTCGGGCTTTACCGTGCCTTCCAGCGCCAGCCCGTAGTCCTTGGCGTGGGTGGCGAGATGCATCACCTCCGCCGTGCGCAGCAGCGCCTTGGTCGGGATGCAGCCCCAGTTGGAGCAGATGCCGGCCAGATGCTCGCGCTCCACGATCGCCGTCTTCAGCCCGAGCTGCGCAGCCCGGATCGCCGCCACGTAGCCGCCGGGACCGGCGCCGATGATGATCACGTCGTAATTGTCAGCCAAGGTCCGTCTCCGCTCTCAAAGTCCCAGCATCATGCGCACGACCGGCTCCAGCCCGCGGCCGATGGCGCGGGTGTTGGCCGCGTCGAGGTGGACGCCGTCGACGGGCGACGCGCGCGCCACCGAGCGCGCATCGAAGAAGCCGCAGTCCCTTTCGTCCGCGAGGTCGGCATAGAACGAGGCGAGCATGCGCGATTCCTCGATGCGGCTGCCGAAGATCGCGGAAAAATCCGGATCGCCCGTCTCGGTGAAGCCCGGCGGCGCCACGATCAGGATCTCCGGTGCCGGCGCGTCGACCGGATAGGCGTGGCCGCGCACGATCTCGATCAACCGCTTCATGCCGCGCTGGGCGGCGACCGCGCGGCCGCCGAGCCACGGCTTCAGGTCGTTCTCGCCGAGGAACAGGATGACGAGGTCGATCGGCGAATGCGTGTTCAGCATCACCGGCAGCAGCCGCGCGCCGTTGCGGTCCGCGCTCCCCGCGTGGTCGTCGAACACGGTGGTGCGGCCGTTCAGCCCCTCGGCGATGACGTTGACGCCGCTGCCGAGCGCCGCCCCCAGCACGCTCGGCCAGCGGTCCTCGAACGCATGCCGCGCCGGCCCCTCGGCATTGTAGCCCCAGGTCAGTGAATCGCCGTAGCAGAGGACGGTTTTCATGCTCTCGTCTTTCACGCGCGCGGGGCGGGCCACCCTCCCCGCAAGGGGGAGGGTAACTTCTTACGCCATCTTCCGCAGGCCGAGCGCGACCAGCAGGAACAGGACGCCGTTCGACAGGAGCTCGACGCCGAGCAGGATGCCGAGCACGGAGGCCGCCGCCCACGGGAAGTTGCCCAGGATCATGATGCCGAGCACCAGCGACACGATGCCCGACGCCAGCACCCAGCCCCAGCCGGAGATCGGCCTGAGCGAGAACGAATAGGCGATCTTGATGACGCCGGTGACGAGGAACAGCACCGCCACCAGCAGCGTCAGCGAGACCATGCCGGCGAGCGGGTTGGCCAGCAGCGAGATGCCGACCAGCAGCGTCAGCACGCCGAACAGCAGCGCCCACAGGAAGCCGCCCCAGCCGCGGAGCTGGAAGGACTGGATGATCTGCACGACGCCCAGGATGGCGAACACCCATCCCGCCATGATCGTCGCGGCGAGCGTCGCCGCGAACGGGTTGAACAGGGCGAGCAGGCCGCCCACGATCGAGATCACCGCCAGGACCGCCAGCCAGATCCAGGACGACTTCAGCTTTTCGCCATGTGCCACGTCTGCCATTTCACTGCCTCCTCTCCACGGGCCGCCAGCGGCCCCTCTGCCGGACGACCCGGCATCCCAAGGCCGATACGGCCCTAGACCAGCATCGCCATCGGCGCCTCGATGTAGCGCCGGAAGGCGGCGAGCAGCTCGGCCCCCAGCGCGCCGTCGACGGCGCGATGGTCGGTCGACAGCGTCACCGACATCACGTTGGCCACGACCACCTGCCCGTCCCTGACGACCGCCCGCTCCTCGCCCGCGCCGACCGCCAGGATCGTCGCGTGCGGCGGGTTGATGACGGCGGCGAAGTCCTTGACGCCGAACATGCCGAGGTTGGAGACGGCCGACGAACCGCCCTGGTATTCCTCGGGCTTGAGCTTGCGGTTGCGGGCGCGGCCGGCGAGGTCCTTCATCTCGTTGGAGATGGCCGAGAGCGTCTTTTCCTCGGCATGCCGCACGATCGGCGTGATCAGCCCGCCGGGGATCGACACCGCCACGCCGACGTCGGCATGCCTGTGCTTCACCATCGCGCTGTCCGTCCACGACACGTTGGCGTCGGGCACGTCGCGCAGCGCCAGCGCCAACGCCTTGATGACCATGTCGTTGACGGAGAGCTTGTAGGCCGGCTCCTCGCCCTTCTCGGTCTTGCGCTTGGGCGCGGCGTCGTTGAGCTGCTTGCGCAGCGAAAGCAGGTCGTCGATGCGGCAGTCCACCGTCAGGTAGAAATGCGGGATCGTCGTCTTGGCCTCGACCAGCCGCCGCGCGATCGTCTTGCGCATGTTGTCGTGCGGCACGAGCTCGTAGGAGCCCGGCTCGAACAGCTTCAGCACCGTCTCGTCCGACATCGGCTTCGCCGCCGGCGCGGCGGCCGGTGCAGCGACGGGAGCGCCTGCCGGCGCGGCCTTCGCCGTCCCGCCGGAGATTGCGGCCTCCACGTCGACCTTCACCACGCGGCCATGTGGCCCGGAGCCCTTCACCGCCGACAGGTCGACACCGGCATCCTTGGCGATCCGCCGCGCCAGCGGCGAGGCAAATGTGCGGCCGTTGGATGACTTGCCGATCTCCCCCCCTGTGGGGGAGATGGCCGGCAGGCCAGAGGGGGGCAACGTAGAGCGCCCCGTCTCCATTGTCTTGCCGCTCTGAGATGCGGGCGGGACAGCGCCCCCCTCTGTCTGCTTCGCAGACATCTCCCCCACGGGGGGGGAGATTGGGGCCTTATCCTGCTTCACTCCCGCCTTCGGCGCCTCGGCCTTGGCTCCGCCGCCGCCCGCGCCCTTGGCGGCGGCGCCGGCATCCTCGCCCTCGCCCGCCAGAACGGCGATCAGCGCGTTGACCTTCACGCCCTCGGTGCCGGCCGGCACGACGATCCTGGCGACCGTGCCCTCGTCGACGGCCTCGACCTCCATCGTCGCCTTGTCGGTCTCGATCTCGGCGATGACGTCGCCGGGAGAGACGTGGTCGCCTTCCTTGACCAGCCACTTGGCGAGGTTGCCCTCCTCCATCGTCGGGGAGAGCGCGGGCATGGTGATGTTGATCGGCATGGCTCTCGTCTCCCTCAGCGCCGGTAGGTGACGGCCTTGACCGCCTCGACGACCTCGGCGACCGACGGCAGCGCCAGCTTCTCGAGGTTGGCGGCATAGGGCATCGGCACGTCCTTGCCGGCGATCGTGATCACCGGCGCGTCGAGATGGTCGAAGGCGCGCTGCATGACCTGGCTGGCGATGAAATCGCCCACCGACGATTGCGGATAACCCTCCTCCACCGTCACCAGCCGGTTGGTCTTCTTCACCGAGGCGATCACCGTGTCGAGGTCCATCGGCCGGATCGTCCGCAGGTCGATGATCTCGACGTCGATGCCGGCCGCCGCCAGCTCTGCCTCTGCCTTCACCGCATAGGTCATGCCGATGCCGAAGGAGACGATCGTGGCGTCCTTGCCCTGCTTGTGGATGCGCGCCTTGCCGATCGGCAGCACGAAGTCGTCGAGCTTCGGCACCTCGAAGGAATGGCCGTAGAGGATTTCGTTCTCGAGGAAGATCACCGGGTTCGGGTCGCGGATCGCGGCCTTCAGCAGGCCCTTGGCGTCGGCCGCCGTGTAAGGCTGGATCACCTTGAGGCCGGGGATGTGGCTGTACCAGGCGGCATAGTCCTGGCTGTGCTGTGCCGCCACGCGCGCGGCCGCGCCGTTGGGGCCGCGGAAGACGATCGGCGCGCCCATCTGGCCGCCCGACATGTAGAGCGTCTTGGCCGCCGAGTTGACGATCTGGTCGATCGCCTGCATGGCGAAGTTGAAGGTCATGAACTCGACGATCGGCCGCAGCCCGGCCATCGCCGCGCCGACGCCGACGCCGGCGAAGCCGTGCTCGGTGATCGGCGTGTCCACCACGCGCCGCGCGCCGAACTCCTGCAGCAGCCCCTGCGTGATCTTGTAGGCGCCCTGGTACTCGGCGACCTCCTCGCCCATGACGAAGACGTTGCCGTCGCGGCGCATCTCCTCGGCCATGGCGTCGCGCAGCGCCTCGCGCACGGTCATCTGCACCATCTCGGTGCCGGCCGGGATGTCGGGATCGGCCGCTGCCTCCGCCTTGGGCGCGGCCGGCGCCTTGGCCGCCGACTTCTCCGCTGTCGGCTCCTCGTCGGCCTCGCGCGCCTTGCCGCCGGCGTCGTCCGCCGCGGCCTTCGGCGTATCGGCGTCCGCGGCCTTCGCCGCCGGCTTCTTCGCCGCGCCGATGTCTGAGGCGCTCTCGCCCTCGGAAAGCAGCACCGCGATCGGCGTGTTGACCTTGACGCCCTCCGTGCCGGCCGCGATCAGGATCTTGCCGAGCGTGCCCTCGTCGACGGCCTCGACCTCCATGGTCGCCTTGTCGGTCTCGATCTCGGCGATGGCGTCGCCGGGCGCGACCTTGTCACCTTCCTTCTTGAGCCATTTCGAAAGGTTGCCTTCCTCCATGGTCGGCGACAGCGCCGGCATCAGAATATCGGTGGGCATATTGTCCTGTTTCCTCCAGGGGCGCAGCCGCAGGCGGGCGCGCCGTCGATTGAATGTCGCCGGCCGCGGCCGGCGCGCGGCGTCAGGCCGTCGCCTCGAGGTAGACGTCGGTCCACAGCTCGGACGTGTCCGGCTCGGCATCGTTCTGCGCGAACTCGGCGGCGTCGGCTACGATGTCGCGCACCTCCTTGTCGACCGCCTTGAGGTCATCCTCGCTCGCCCACTTCTTCTCGACCAGCCGCGCCTTGACCTGCTCGATCGGGTCGTGCTCGGAGCGCATCTTCTGCACCTCGTCCTTCGACCTGTACTTGGCGGGATCCGACATAGAGTGGCCGCGATAGCGGTAGGTCAGCATCTCGAGGATGATCGGTCCGTTGCCCGAGCGGCACCATTCGGCGGCCATGTCGCCGGCCGACTTCACCGCGCGCACGTCCATGCCGTCGACCTGCATGCCGGGGATCTTGAAGGAGATGCCGCGATGCGAGAAATCGGTCTCGGCCGAGGAGCGGCTGACCGAGGTACCCATCGCGTAGCGGTTGTTCTCGATGACGTAGACGACCGGCAGCTTCCACAGCGAGGCCATGTTGAAGCTCTCGTAGACCTGGCCCTGGTTGGCCGCGCCGTCGCCGAAATAGGTCAGGCAGATGGCCTTCGTCTCACGATATCTGTTGGCGAAGGCCAGGCCCGTGCCGAGCGAGACCTGCGCGCCGACGATGCCGTGGCCGCCGTAAAAGTTCTTCTCCTTGGAGAACATGTGCATGGAGCCGCCCTTGCCGCGCGAATAGCCGCCGCGCCGCCCGGTCAGCTCAGCCATCACGCCGCGCGGACTCATCTCCATCGCCAGCATGTGGCCGTGGTCGCGATAGGCGGTGATCATCTGGTCGCCGTCGCGCAACGCCATCTTCATGCCGGTGACGACCGCTTCCTGGCCGATGTAGAGGTGGCAGAAGCCGCCGATGAAGCCCATGCCGTAGAGCTGGCCAGCCTTCTCCTCGAAGCGTCGGATCAGCAGCATGTCGCGATAGGCGGACAGCTCCTGCTTCTTGTCGAAATCGGCCGGCGCCGGCGCCTTCAGGATCGACGCGACCTTGCCGTCCCTGGCCCTGCTCTCGGGTTTCGATTTCGCTTCTGTCTTGCGGGCTGTCGTCTTGCGCGCGGCTGCCGGCATGCGCTTCTCCCTGTTGGCGTCTCTTGCGGACATGGAGGGAGAGCGTGTTTCCTCCCCTCCTCTTGAAGGAAAGGCTAGCATGAGGCAGGCCGCGCAGCCATGCCGAATCGCGCATGGCAGTCATGCGCTTAACCGTTTCATTTCGCAGGGAATTCGGTCAGTTAACCGAAATCGGATTAATTACCTACGGCTAATTCGCCGCGGCCCGGCGCCTGAGGATGATGACCTCGTCCTTGCCGGCGAGGTTGAGCTGGTAGCGCGCCTGCTGGTCCAGCATGTCCTTCTCCAGCGTCCCGTCGCGCAGAAGCGAGACGCGGTGCTCCAGCGTCGCCCGCTCGGCCTTGACGGCGTCGAGCCGCCCCTGCGCGGCGGCCGTCCGCTCCTCCAGCCTGTACTTGGAGTAGATGCCGAACTCGCCGTGATAGGCGTGGAAGCCGAAATAGGTCAGCACGATCGCCGTGATCGCCGGGACGACGAGCGCCCCGGTCCTTCGTCTCTTGTGCTGGCGTGTCCACATGGCGGCGGTCCGGATCTTCCGAACCGCCATATGGCGCCGATATGCTTAAGAGCCGGTTACGGCATGTCGCCCGAAAGTGGGACCCGGTTTCGGGACAACGACATGCCCAGGCGTCAGGAAACGCGCAGGATCGACTTTCCGGCATAGGCCGCCTGCCGGCCCAGTTCCTCCTCGATGCGCAGGAGCTGGTTGTACTTGGCCAGCCGGTCGGAGCGCGCCAGCGAGCCGGTCTTGATCTGCCCGCAATTGGTGGCGACCGCGAGGTCGGCGATGGTGGAATCCTCCGTCTCGCCGGAGCGGTGCGACATCACCGCCGTGTAGGCGGCGCGGTGGGCGGTGTCGACCGCGTCGAGCGTCTCCGACAGCGTGCCGATCTGGTTGACCTTGACGAGGATGGAGTTGGCCACGCCCATGCGGATGCCGTCGCGCAGGCGCGCCGAGTTGGTCACGAACAGGTCGTCGCCGACGAGCTGCACCTTGCCGCCGACGAGGTCGGTCAGCACCTTCCAGCCCTCCCAGTCGTCCTCGGCCATGCCGTCCTCGACCGAGATGATCGGGTAGTCGGCGACGAGCTTCGCCAGGTACTTCGCCTGCGTCTTCGGATCGCGCGTCTTCTTCTCGCCGCCGTAGACGTAGTTGCCGTCCTTGAAGAACTCGGTCGCCGCGCGTCCGCGCGCCGGCGCCCCCTGCTGGCGGGGCCTGTAGCCGGCCGCCTCGACCGAGCTCATGACGAAGTCGAGCGCGGCCTGCGCGCTCTTGATGTTCGGCGCGAAGCCGCCCTCGTCGCCGACATTGGTGTTGTGGCCGGCGTCCTTCAGCCGCTTCTTCAGCGTGTGGAAGATCTCCGAGCCCCAGCGCAGCCCCTCGCGAAAACTCTCCGCGCCGACCGGCATGATCATGAATTCCTGGAAGTCGATCGGGTTGTCGGCATGCACGCCGCCATTGACGATGTTCATCATCGGCACGGGCAGCACATGCGCGCCGGCGCCGCCGACATAGCGGTAGAGCGGCAGGCCGGCGGCCTCGGCCGCGGCCTTGGCGACGGCCAGCGACACGCCGAGGATGGCGTTGGCGCCGAGCCGCTTCTTGTTCGGCGTGCCGTCCAGTTCGATCATCGTGTCGTCAATCTGGATCTGGTTCTCGGCCTCCATGCCGCCGATCGCCTCGAAGATCTCGCCGTTGACCGCCTCGACGGCGCGCTCGACGCCCTTGCCGAGATAGCGCGCCCCGCCGTCGCGCAGCTCGACGGCCTCGTGCGCGCCGGTGGAGGCGCCCGACGGCACCGCCGCGCGGCCCATCGAGCCGTCCTCCAGCACCACGTCCACTTCGACTGTCGGATTGCCGCGGCTGTCGAGGATCTCGCGGCCGATGATGTCGACGATTGCCGTCATGGGAAGCTCCTTGGAGGACCGGAAAAGGTTGCGCGCCCTCTTAGAGCAAGGCTTCCGCAGAGGCAATGCGACGGACAGGCCGGCGCAGCCCGGCCGCCCGCCCCAAAGACCTTTTGAAAGCCGTCAGGCCGAGGCCGAATCGAAGATGGGCGCGCAGCGACCAAAACGGTGGCCGGCGAGCACCGGAGCGGAGCGTACATTTGGGTACGTGAGCACCGGAGCGCAGCCGGACGCCGTTTGCAGCCCGGCCTCACGGTTTTCAGCCGCCGCCTTCAAGGCCGACCAAAGCGAAGCTCTGATAGCCGGCCGTGCGCAGCGCGTTCATCGCCTTCATCAGCGCGTCGTAGGGGATCGTCTTGTCGGCACGGATGAAGATGCGCGTTTCCTTGTTGCCTTCCGTCACCGCCTCCAGCCGCGAAGCCAGCTCCTCCTCCGACACCGCGTCGAAGTTGAGCGCCAGCGTCTGGTCGGCCTTGATGGTGAGGTAGACCGGCTTGTCCGGCTTCTTGTCGGCTTGCGCGTTGGAGGCCGGCAGGTCGACCTTGACGTCGACGGTGGCGAGCGGCGCCGCCACCATGAAGATGATGAGCAGGACGAGGATCACGTCGATGAACGGCGTGACGTTGATCTCGTGGCTCTCGGAGAGCTCGTCGTCCTCGCGGATGCGCGCGGCCATCTCTACGCCCTCGCGCCGCGGCTGAGATCGCGCGAGACGAGCCGCAGCACCGCGGCCGACGTGTCGGCCAGCAGCCCCTTCCAGGTGCCGATCCGCCGCGTGAAATGGTTGTAGATGACAACGGCGGGGATGGCGGCGACGAGGCCGAAGGCGGTGGCGAGCAGCGCTTCCGCGATGCCCGGCGCGACGACCGCGAGATTGGTCGTCTGCGCGGCCGAGATGCCGATGAAGGAGTTCATGATGCCCCAGACCGTGCCGAACAGGCCGACGAAGGGGCCGACCGAGCCGATCGTGGCGAGGATGCCGGTGCCGCGCGTCATGCGCCGCGCAGCCGCCGCCTCCAGCCGCTCCAGGCGCGAGGCGACGCGCTCCTTGAGCCCGTCGGGATCGCCGAGTGCATCCTCGGAGAGATGAATCTCGTCACGCGCGGCCTGGACCAGCGCCGGCGCGCCGTGTGCGTCCCCCGTCGGGGATTCGGCCAGCGTGCGCGCCGCGTCGATTCTGGCGAGCACCGCCTTCTGCACCGAGATGGCGCGCCGCAGTTCCCAGCCCTTGGCGAACAGCACGGTCCATGTCGCCACCGAGGCGAGCACGAGCAGGATCATCACGCTTTTGACGACCCAGTCCGCCTGCAGGAACATGCCCCAGGGGGACAGGTCGTGCGGCAGGGTCGCGGGGTCGATCGCGACCTGCGCGAAGGCGGGACCCGCCGTCAGGACGGTCAGCATCGCCGCCGATGCGCACGCGCGCGGCTTCACGCTCATCAGTTCACCTCGTCGGTAGGCCGGGCCGTGGGCCCGGCGGGAATTCTGGGAGGCGGGCTGGCGTGGTCGCGCGGGTTTGGCGCGTCCGTCGCGTGGCTGGCACGTCGCGGCCCGAGGCCGCGGATGCAGGGTCTATTAGGTCGGCCGGCGGTTCATTTCAACAGGGAAGGTGGCCGGCGGGGGGAGGGGCACCCTGCCCGCCGCGGCCGTCAGAGTGGCGTCTGCTGGTGCCAGGCGAGCTTCCACTTGCCGCCGCGCTCGACATAGCCCGACGAGACCGCTACCCTGTAGGGCGCATCGCTGCCGCGCCGGGCGCTCGCCTCGTAGGCGATCACCGCGATCTGCGGCGTCGGCCTCACCGTCGCCTTCGGCGTGATCTCGAGATCGCGCCAGCGCGGCCCCTCCTTCACGGTCCCCGCCAGTTCGGCCGGGCCGAGCGTCTTCACCATACCCGGAAAGCAGACGAGGCAGGCCTCGTCCGCATTGGCGAGATAGTGCTCGGGACCGCCGGTCCAGAAGCCGCGTTCGATCTCGTAGAGGATGTCGTCGTTTTCGGCCATGCCGTGCTCCCTTGCTGTCGCAGGAGCAACGGGCGGCGGGCCGTTTCGATCCCGCCGCGGCGCGATCAGTCGGCCTGGGCCGACTTCGGCGGCGGCACTTCGGACGACGCCTTGCAGGCCTTCAGCCACACGTCGTAGACGGCGTGCTCGACGGCGTTGAGGCCGGGGCTCTCGGCGAACATCCAGCCGGTGAAGATGCGCCGGATCTTGCGGTCGAGCGTGATCTCGTCGACCTCGACGAAGGCGTCCGTCTTCGGCTCGTCCGACTTGGCGCTGGAATAACAGACGCGCGGCGTCACCTGCAGCGCGCCGAACTGCACCGTCTCGTCCATGTAGACGTCGAAGCTGATGATGCGCCCGGTGATCTTGTCGATGCCGGTGAACTCGGCGACCGGGGTCTTGATGCGCTCCTCCGGCTTCTCCTGCGCCGGCGGCTGCACGATCTTGTCGTCCTGCGACGGGTCGGGCTGGCCGGGCTGCGCCGGGAAGTTGAGCTGCGGCACGGCGGGCTGCTCCTGCTGCGCGCGCGCGCCGGCCGGCATCGCAACCGTCGAGATCGCCAGGAGAGCGGCAAGTCGCCACGTGCCGGAAGTCGTCATACCCTCACCGCTGCTGCGTCCGCCGCCGAAGGCGGACGGGGAACCGGGACTCGGCTAAACGCGAAATGTGGCAACAAAGAAACGGGGCCGGCTGAGGCTCAGCTTCCCGGCGTCCAGGCGTCGTAGTCGCCGGTGACGCGCGGCCGCTCGGTGTGGCCGAGCACCGAGCCGCGCGGCCGGTAGGCGGCCGCCGTGCCGGTCAGGTTCTGCTGGTGCTGCTTTTCCCACTCGTAGGGCTTGTAGTCCTCAGCGCTCGGCGGGGTGGCGACGCGATGGTGCATCCAGCCGTGCCAGCCGGGCGGGATCGCGGTCGCCTCGGCATAGCCGCTGTAGATTACCCAGCGGCGCGTGCGGCCTTCCGAATCGGTGCCGCCCTCGTAATAGACGTTGCCGAACTGGTCCTCGCCGACCCGCTTGCCGCGCCGCCAGGTGTGGAAGCGCGTGCCCAGCGTCTGGCTGTTCCACCATGTGAAAAACTGCAGCAGGAAATTCTTCATCGCGGCGTCCCGACGCGCGGGCTGGAGCCGCCCGCCTTTGGCGACCTTATGGCCGCGCGGCGCGGCGATTGCAAGGGCGCGGGCAGCGGGTCAGCTCTGCGCGCCGATCTCCTCGATCGCCACCTTGTCGGGATAGAACGCGACGTAGTCGCGGATCAGCTCGGCGCCTTCGAGCGGCCGGTCGTAGCTCCACGCCACCTCGTCGCCGTCGAGCGTCAGGTAGGAGGCGTCGCCCTTCAGCGGACAGTGCGTCGACTTGCCGGGCAGCGGCTGGAGCGCCGGCGAGACGTCGCTGCGCGGGAAGTAGAGCACCGGATCGTAGGGCTCCCGCCCCGTCTCCATCACCCGCAGCGCGGCGGTCGTCTCCGCAAGCACGCGCTCGCCCTTGCGCACCCTGATTCGCTGCCGCGCCGGCTTGACGTGCATGAAATGGGCTTCGTTGCCGGGGTTGTGGACCGTCGTCGTCGCCATGGGGCCCCTCCTGGGTGAACTCGGACCATGATCTAGGGCGGCCCGCCGTTTCCGACAGGCCGGCACACCTACCTGGAGCGGGCCTTATTCCTCGATGCCCAGCTTGGCCTTCACCAGCGCGTTGACGGCCTGCGGGTTGGCCTTGCCGCCGGTCGCCTTCATCACCTGCCCGACGAACCAGCCGGCCAGCGTCGGCTTGGCCTTGGCCTGCTCGACCTTGTCGGGATTGGCGGCGATGATCTCGTCCACCGCCTTCTCGATGGCGCCGGTGTCAGTCACCTGCTTCAGCCCGCGCTCCTCGACCAGCCTGCGCGGGTCGCCGCCCTCGTTCCAGACGATCTCGAACAGGTCCTTGGCGATCTTGCCGGAGATCGTGCCTTCCTTGATGAGGTCGACGATCGCGCCGAGCTGGTCGGGCGAAACGGGCGTCGTTTCAATGTCTTTCCCGGATTTGTTCAGCGCGCCGAGCAGGTCGTTGATGACCCAGTTGGCCGCCGCCTTGCCGTCGCGGCCGGCCGCCACCTTCTCGTAATAGCCGGCGATCGCCTTTTCCGAGACCAGCACCGAGGCGTCGTAGGCCGACAGGCCGAGCCCGACGAACCGCGCCTTCTTCTCGTCCGGCAGCTCCGGCAGGTCGCCGGCCAGCGCGTCGACATAGGCCTGGTCGAACTCGAGCGGCAGAAGATCGGGGTCGGGGAAGTAGCGGTAGTCGTGCGCCTCTTCCTTCGAGCGCATCGATCGCGTCTCGCCCTTGCCGGGGTCGAACAGCCGCGTCTCCTGGTCGACCTTGCCGCCGTCCTCGATCAGCGCGATCTGCCGCCGCGCCTCGTATTCGATCGCCTGTCCGACGAAGCGGATCGAGTTGACGTTCTTGATCTCGCAGCGCGTGCCGAATTCGCCGCCCGGCTTGCGCACCGACACGTTCACGTCGGCGCGCATCGAGCCTTCGTCCATGTTGCCGTCGCAGGTGCCGAGATAGCGCAGGATCGAGCGCAGCTTGGTCAGATACGCTTTCGCCTCGTCAGCCGAGCGCAGGTCCGGCTTCGACACGATCTCCATCAGCGCCACGCCGGAGCGGTTCAGGTCGACGAAGCTCATCGTCGGATGTTGGTCGTGCATCGACTTGCCCGCGTCCTGCTCCAGGTGCAGCCGCTCGATGCCGATCTCGATGTCCTCGAAATTGCCCTGCCGATCCGGCCCGACCGAGACGGTGACCTTGCCCTCGCCGACGATCGGCTGCTTGTACTGCGAGATCTGGTAGCCCTGCGGCAGGTCCGGATAGAAATAGTTCTTACGGTCGAACACCGAGCGGTGGTTGATCTCGGCCTTCAGCCCGAGCCCGGTGCGGATCGCCTGCTTCACGCACTCCTCGTTGATCACCGGCAGCATGCCCGGCATCGCCGCGTCGACCAGGCTGACATTGGCGTTGGGCGCGGCGCCGAACTCGGTCGAGGCGCCGGAGAACAGTTTTGCATTCGAGGTGACCTGCGCGTGCACCTCCATGCCGATGACGATCTCCCAGTCGCCGGTGGCGCCGGAGACGAGCCGCTTCGGGTCGGGCGTGCGGGTGTCGATGATTGTCATGCCTGCCTGCAATTGTGCTGCGCTGCGGGAATCCGGTTTCGTTAGGCCAATCGACCTTTGGTGGCAAGCGATCGCGCGGTTGATCGATGTCAAGGCGTGGCGGCGCGGCGCGGCGTAGGCTGCCTTTGTCCAGCAAGGGAGGCATGCTGATGGGACTGTTCGGTTTCATCGAGCGCATTTCCGGCCGCTCGGTGCTCATGGAGGCGATGTTCGCGCGCCTCGGCGTGCGCGACTGGTTCGCGACCAGCACGAACGGCGCGCAGGCCCTGCGCCGGGCGACGCTGCGCTGCGCGGCCTGCGATCATGCGCAGGACTGCGCGGACTGGCTCGAAACGCATGACCGTGCCGATCACGCGCCCGAGTTCTGCCGCAACCGCGACCTGACGGACAGGATCGCGAAGGCGATGCGCAAGGCGTCGTAGGCGGCCCGTCCTGTCGGCCGGGCGCCTTTCGTCAGGCCGTCGCGATATATTCGCGGATCTGCTCGGCCTCGCGCTCGACGGCCTCGATGCGCCGCTTCACCACGTCGCCGATCGACACGATGCCGACGAGCTGGCCCTCGCCCTCCACCGGCAGGTGGCGGAAGCGGCCGTGCGTCATCATCTCCATCACCTCGTTGACCGTGTGCGATTCGCGGCAGACCCGCACGCCCACCGTCATCGCGGTCGAGACCGGCTTGTCGAGTGCGGCAGCCCCGGCCTCGGCCAGCGCCCGCACGATGTCGCGTTCGGAGAGGATACCGGCGGTGCGGCCGTCGCTGCGGGTCACCACCACGGCGCCGATGCGCCGTTGCGCCATCAGCCGGGTGGCTTCGGCCAGGCTCTGATCGGGCCGCATGGTCACCACGTCGCGGCCCTTGTCTTCGAGAATTGCCCTGACAGTCATTGCAACCTCCTATCGCAGGCCGCCGGCAATCCCCCTTCCCCCTGTATCGGCCTGTAGACGGATGGTGCCCTCGACCGCGGGTCTTTTCAAGGCCGCTCGGAAATCGGGGCGCGTCACGCCTCGTCGGGCGTTTCGACCGGGTCCGCCGGCGGCGCCTGCGGCCGGTCGAACAGGCGGATGCCGAAGAAGCCCACGACGAGGCCGCCGATATGGGCTTCCCACGCCACCTGCCCGTCCTCCGGCGCGCCGAAACCGAAGCCCACGAGCAGGTTGATGGCCATCCACACGCCGAGGAAGGCGACGCCCTGGCGCGAGCGGAACACGTCGGCGATGCCGACGATCGGTCCGGTGAAGGCTGGCCGGCCGCCGCTGCGGTCGATGCGGAAGACGAATCGCGCCGCCGCCCCCATCATTCCGGAGATCGCGCCCGAGGCGCCGACCAGCGGCGTCGTGCTGTCCGGATAGAGCGCGAAATGCAGCGCCACCGCGCCCAGCGCCGTCGCCGCCCAGAACAGCAGGAAGCGCACCGCCCCGATCCTGTAGGCGAGCGGCGAGCCGAAGGCGGCGAGCCACACGCAGTTGACCAGAAGGTGCACCACCCCGCCATGCAGCAGCGAGTAGGAGAACGGGCTGACGAAGGCCCAGACGTCCAGCGCGAAGCCGCCGGTATAGCGGATCGGGATGAAGGCGAGCCGCAGCACGAGGGCAAAATCCTGCTCGCCGCTGAGGAACTCGGCCCGCACGAGGTGGATCGCCGCGCAGGCCGCGATCAGCGCCAGCACCGCCGGCGCGAGATTGAACACCGGCTCGCGGCGGCCGCGGTCCGGCGGGATGTCGGCGATGTCCTGCGGGACCTGATTCGGCTCGCCGCCGGGGGGCGTCTCAGTCATGGCGGCTCCGTCGGCCGTGGGCTGCCCCGCGCTAGCAGAAGTCGGCGCAAAGAAAAAGCCGTCCAGGGTTTCCCCTGAACGGCTTGCCGAGCCCCCTGCTCACCCCATGTTCGGTGCGGTTTTGCGCTGCCTCCCGTCTTTTTCCCCCCGGTCCGGCAGCACCGCTGGACGCTCTCCTCGCACGTCCCGGACCGCCTCGCAACGTCAACCTTCCGTTAACCCTAACGGCCACGAGAAGCGTTAACAACTTACTGACGGACTGGCACGGCCCCTGCAACATCCCCCATCAATGGCCGCATGGATGATCGATTTGTCCCATGTCGGCACAGGATTCGGGGACGACAAGGGGAAGCATCGGACATGAGGAACGAGGGAACGCGAACCCTATTCCAATATTGGAACAGGTTGAGGGACGGCCGCCCGGCGCCGCGGCGCACCGAGATCGAGCCGGCCGACATCAAGTCGCTGCTGGCCGACACGTTCATTCTGGAGAGGGACGCGCGCGGGCAGGCCGTCTTCCGCCTCGCCGGCACCAGGCTGTGCGCCGTGTTCGGCCGCGAGTTGAAGGGGTTCGCCTATTCGTCGTTGTGGGCGCTGAAGGACCAGCGCGTCATCGCGCGCCTGCTCTTCGGCTCGCTGCAGCAGAACGCCGTCAACGTGGTCGACCTCACCGGCACCAGCCGCAACGGCCGCTCCAACGCCTTCGAGATGCTGGTTCTGCCGCTCGACGGCGGCGTCGACAACCCGCGCGCGCTGGGATCGCTGGTCGCGATGGACAAGCCCTACTGGCTGGGCGCCGACCCGATCATCGAATGCCGCATCGACGCGATCCGGGTGATCGACCCCGACGCCGAGCCGGTGTTCCTGAAGAACCGGCCGGCCATGCCCGTGCCGCCGCTTTCGCCGGAAGGCGAGTTCGGACCGGCCGGACCGGCCTCGGCGCGCCGCATCCGCCATCTCGTCGTGCTCGAGGGCGGCCGCGACAAATAGGGCTCTGATCGCCTTTTCGCGCCGCCTTTCAGCCACACGGCTTACTGCTTGTTAACCCACCCGGAAATAACATTCCGGTCGAATATTCGACGACCTGCAAGCGGGTCACCATTGGGAAGCAGGCGATTATGGCGTCACCGGCCGTTGATCTGGCATTCTCCAGAGCCGAGCGACGGAATTTCCAGCGCGTTCGCGTCAAGGTTCATGGCCGCTACATGCTCGAGGACCGTTCCGAGCATGCGTGCCAGGTGATCGACATGTCGCCCGGCAACGTGGCGCTGCGCTGCGACCGCCTCGGCGCGCCCGGCGAGCGCGTCATCGCCTATCTCGACCATATCGGCCGCATCGAGGGCATCGTGACGCGCCGCCTCGACGACGGCTTCGCCATGACCATCATCGCCTCGGAGCGCAAGCGCGACAAGCTCGCCGCCCAGCTCACCTGGCTCGCCAACAAGCACGAGCTGGACCTGCCCGAGGACCGCCGCCACGAGCGCATCACCCCGCGCAACCCGATCACCATGCTCAAGCTGCCCGACGGCCGGCAGTACCAGTGCCGCATCATCGACCTGTCGCTCTCCGGCGCGGCGGTCGAGCTCGAGACCAGGCCCGAGAACGGCACGCAGGTGCTGCTCGGCAGCATGCGCGGCTCCGTCGTGCGCCAGTTCGAGGACGGCGTGGCGATCGAGTTCGCCACGCTCCAGCGGCCCGAGACGCTGCAGGCCGAGTTCGCCTTCGACCACCAGGCCTGACCGGCCTTCCTCCAGCCGAATCCAAAGGCCGGCCCTCGTGGCCGGCCTTTTTCGTTCCGGCCGCGCCTTCGCCTGCTCCTGCGGCTAAATCGGCTGTCTAGCGGCCTCGCCTTCCCCTCCGCCCGTCATCCTCGGGCCTGTCCCGACGATCTGCCGCGGGTTCCGTGTCGCACGGGCGGCGTGACGGCCTTCCGTCGGGATCGCCACGAGCTACGTCACGCGACAGCCACCCGGTTTTCCCTCAAATTCTAATCAAATCCGGCTCAAAATATCGCCAAATTCATCGCGATTTTTATTCTAAATCTATTCTTGTTCAATATTGTTTTGTCTCAAGTAATACTGCGCCATTTTGCGTGGAATAAATCTGCCTCTGCCATTGTGCTGTCAAACGGGGAGACATCACAATGGGACGAAACAGGGGATTGCTGCTCGCCGCAGTAGCGGCGGCGCTCGGCCTCGGGACGGCCGGCGCGCAGGCGCAGAGCTTCATGCAGTCGGGCGCACGCACCACGCAGCCCGTGGGCCACTACGAATTCTGCCAGCGCATGCCGGCGGAGTGCGCCCAGAAGACGGCCGATCAGCCGCCGGTAGAGCTGACCCACAAGCTGTGGGCCAAGATCGTCGACGTCAACAACCTGGTCAACACGATGGTGACGCCGCGCACCGACAAGGAGATGTGGGGCGTCGAGGAATACTGGTCCTACCCGACCAGCGGCTACGGCGACTGCGAGGACTACGCGCTGGAGAAGCGCCGCCAGCTCGCCAAGGCCGGCGTGCCGTTCGGCAACCTGCTGATGACCGTGGTGCGACAGCCCAATGGCGACGGCCATGCGGTGCTGACCGTGCGGACCAGCATGGGCGACTTCGTGCTCGACAATCTGGAGCCGCGCGTTCTCGCCTGGGACGAGACGCAATACCAGTTCCTCAAGAGGCAGTCCGACCGCAATTCCGGCGCCTGGGTCGCCATCGACGACGATCGCCAGATGCTGGTCGGCAGCGTCAGGAAGAAATGACCGGCCGCTCCGGCGGCCCGGACGAAGCATAACGGAGACACGCGCGCCCCTTCTTGGGCCGTGCAAGGGACAACCCGGTCGAGTCCCCACCCTCCCCGTCCCCAACGACCGGGTTCTAGGAGCCGGCCCTCCCCAAGGGCCGGCTCCGCCACTTTTTACAGCGGCTTCAGGCCCGCCTTGAACCGCCGCGCATTGGCAACATAGTGCGCGGCCGACCGGCGCAGGCCCTCGATCGCGGCCTCGTCCAGCGTGCGCACGGCCCTGGCCGGCGAGCCGACGATCAGGCTGTTGTCGGGAAATTCCTTGCGCTCGGTCACCAGCGCGCCGGCGCCGACGAGGCTGTTCGCCCCGATCCGCGCGCCGTTGAGGATGATGGCGCCCATGCCGACCAGGCTGTTGTCGCCGATCGTGCAGCCGTGCAGCAGCGCCCGGTGGCCGATCGTGCAGCCATTGCCGATCCGCAGCCCATAGCCCGGATCGGTGTGCATGATGACGTGCTCCTGCACGTTGCTGTCGGCGCCGATCTCGATCGCCTCGTTGTCGCCGCGCAGCGCCGCGCCGAACCAGACGCCGCAATTGCGGCCGAGCTTCACGCGCCCGATCACCTGCGCGTCCGGCGCGATCCAGATCGACGCCTCGTCCTCCAGCTCCGGCGCGATGCCGTCGATGGCATAAAGCGGCATGCCAAATCTCCTCGAAATGCCCGGCCGACGGCTTCGGCGCCGCCCGCCCTTCACCGTCCGTTTACCATGATTGCCGAAGGTGGCCAGAGATTCCCGCGCCGCAGGCGCCGAGCGGAGGCTGAACGGGCGTGACGAGCACGAGCGAAACCGTCGAGGATGCGACGGTGGTCGATTCCCACCTGCTGATGCGCGTCTTCTACGCCTTCGCCGCGCTCGCGGTGCTGTCGGTGGTGATCAGCCTCGGCGGCAAGTGGGTCGGCCGCTCGATCGCCGCCGTCGGCCATACCGAGGACACCACCCCCTACCGCGTCGCCCTCGGCGACAATTTGTTGGCGATTCCCGCCAACATGATCCGCTTCGACGCCCAGCGCCATGACGGCGCGGCCCAGCGGGTCGACCTCTATGTCAAATGGCCGCGCATGACCGGCTACACAAATGCCGACCGCGACGCCTTCAACAACCGCGGCGACAGCCGCGACATCATCTTCCTGTCGGTCGAGCAGCAAGCCATGTCGCGCGACATGAGCGGCCGGCTGGAGCCGATCTACCGGCGCCTGATCGAGCTGCCCGGCGCGCCCGGCCCGTCGGCGGGCCTGCGCGTCTACGAATTCGCGCCCGATTCCGGCTACGTCAACGAATCGCTGGTGGTCGGTGAGCAGTCAGGCCACGCCCCCTTCGTCGCCCGCTGCCTGACCGGCCAGGCGGCCGCCGATTCGCTCGCGCCCTGCGAGCGCGACGTCTTCGTCGGCAAGGGCCTGAGCGTCACCTACCGCTTCCCCGGCAAGATGCTGCAGAGCTGGCAGGCGCTGGACGCGGCCGTGCTGGCGCGCACGGCGGAGTTCCTGCGATAGGGATCGTCCGGGGCGGACCGGCCTCTATTCGAGGTCGACGTCGAGGATCGCCATCGAGAAATTGTAGGACAGCTCGCCCTCTTCCTCGTCCTTGAAGATGATGCCGAGGAACTCGTCACCGACATAGAGCTCGCACGAATCGTCCTTGCGCGGGCGCGCCTTCACCTGCAGCGTCGGGTTCTTGAAGGTGCGCTTGAAATAGGCGTCGAGCTTCCTGATTTCCTCGGGCTTCAAGGTCATTTCTCCGCAAATCGCCGCCGTGGGTGGCAGCTTCTGGCATGGCCTCGAAGGCAATGTAAAGTCCGGCCGGCCCATTTCCACCGGCCGGCCGCCGGATTGCGCGATTTGGGCGAGGCGCTTGAAGACCTTTTGAAAAACCGTCAGGCCGAGGCGGAATCGAAGATGGGCGCGCAGCGGCCAAAACGGTGGCCGGGGCGAGCACTGGAGCGGAGCCGGACGCCGTTTGCAGCCCGGCCTCACGGGATTTTCAAAAGTGCCTCAATCCGTCAGGCTGGCCAGGAGCTGGTCCATGACCCGCGAGGGCTCCTCGCAGCCGGCCTCGCCGACGATGCGGGCCGGCACGCCGGCCACCGTCTTGTGTTGCGGGCCGGGGGAGAGCACCACGGAGCCGGCGGCGACCTTCGAGCAATGGCCGATCTCGATATTGCCGAGGATCTTGGCGCCCGCGCCGATCAGCACGCCGTGGCGGATCTTGGGATGGCGGTCGCCGCCGGCCTTGCCGGTGCCGCCGAGGGTGACCCCGTGCAGCATCGACACGTTGTCCTCCACCACCGCCGTCTCGCCGACGACGAGGCCGGTCGCATGGTCGATGAAGATGCCGCGGCCGAGCCGCGCGGCCGGATGGATGTCGGTCTGGAACACGGAGGACGAGCGGCTCTGGAGATAGAGCGCGAAGTCCTTGCGGCCGGCGTTCCACAGCCAGTGCGCCAGCCGGTGCGTCTGGATCGCGTGGAAGCCCTTGAAATAGAGGATCGGCATCAGGAAGCGGTCGCAGGCCGGATCGCGGTCGTAATAGGCCTGGATGTCGACCCGCACGACAGAAGCCCATTCGGGCACCTCGTGCTGCATCTGGGCGAACATCTGCCGGATCAGGTCGGCGCTCACGTCGCCATGGTCGAGCCGTTCCGCGATGCGGTGGATGACGGACGTCTCCAGCGATTCGTGGTTGAGCACGCTCGAATAGAGGAACGCCGCCAGCAGCGGGTCGTTCGCCACCGCCTCGGCGGCTTCCGCCCGCACCCTGCTCCAGATCGGATCGACCGGCTGCAAATTGCCGGCCTTCGCTGCGCTTTGCCTGTTCACGTACATGCCCCGCTTCGGGTTCCGCTTGCGCCACCCGGCGACGACGGTACATAGCGTCGCCCATGCCGTCGGCCAGTGGGGGCGGAACTTATTCCAGAACGCCCCCCAGTTGAACCGAAATTTCCTCAAGGGACCGTCAACGGAGTTGATCATGCCTTCGCCCAGCCCCGCCGCCGGCCTCGCGCTCGCCGTCGCCGACGGCGTCGCCACCCTCACCTTCGACCGGCCGCAGCGGAAGAACGCCCTGACGGCGCAACTGTGGGCCGACCTCGCCGCGCTGGTGGCGCAGGCGCCGGCGCGGGGCGCCCGCGTGCTCGTGCTGCGCGGCGCCGGCGGAGACTTCTGCGCCGGCGCCGACATCTCCGAGTTCGACACGGTGCGCCGCGATGCAGGCACCGCGCGCGCCTACGAGGCGACGAACTCGGCCGCCTTCGCCGCGATCCGCGACCTCGCGATCCCCACCGTCGCCGCGATCCGCGGCATCTGCTTCGGCGGCGGCTTCGGCATCGCGGCCGCCTGCGACATCCGCATCGCCGCCGACGACGCGACCTTCTCCGTGCCGGCCGCCCGCCTCGGCCTCGCCTATCCGCACGACGCCATGGCCGACATCGTGCGCGCCTGCGGCCCGCAGATGGCGAAGCTGCTCACCTTCGGTGCCGGCCGCATCGACGCCGCGCGTGCGCTCGGCGCGGGCTTCCTCGCCGAGGTCGTGCCCGCCGCCGCGCTGGATGCCCATGCGGCCGGGCTCGCGGCGGCCATCGCGGCAAACGCGCCGCTGTCGGTGCGCGCCTCCAAGGCCGCGATCCGCGCCGTGCTGACCGGCGACCCGGCCGACGCCGAGGCGGCCCGCGCGCTGGGCGCTGCGACCTTCGACAGCGCCGACTACGCCGAGGGCCGCGCCGCCTTCCGCGACAAGCGCCAGCCGCGCTTCACCGGCAGGTAGCTGCCAACTGGCGGCAGGAGCCTGGCCGCCGCCCCATTGATCGGCGTGCCGTTTTCGGGTGGAACTTCGCCGTTCCAACCCGCATGGCGGCGACATGACCCAGACGATCCCCAACCGGCAGGCGCGCCGCTTCTTCATGCAGCGGCAGGGCCTCGCCGAGCCGCCCGCGCGCCGCTGGGGCACGGCCGGCCTCTACGACGCCATCGAGCGGCTGGGCTTCGTCCAGGTCGACAGCGTCAACGTGCTGGAGCGCGCCCACCACCACATCCTCTACGCCCGCAACCAGACCTACCGGCAGGGCCACCTCTCCCGTCTCGTCGAGAAGGAGCGCCTGCTCTTCGAGAACTGGACGCACGACGCCTCGGTCATCCCCAGCGCCCTGTTCCCCTACTGGCGCCACCGCTTCGCGCGCGAGAGGGTGCGGCTGCGCACGCGCTGGAAGGACCATTTCGGCCACGACAGCTTCGACGACGACCTCGACCGCGTCCGCGACCACGTCGCCCGCGACGGCCCGGTCATGGCGCGCGACTTCGAGGGCGACAAGCCGAGCACCGGCTGGTGGGACTGGCACCCGTCCAAGGCCGCGCTCGAATATCTGTGGCGCACCGGCGAACTGGCCATCGCCCGCCGCGAAGGCTTCCAGAAGGTCTACGACCTCGCCGAGCGGGTCATCCCGGCCGAGCATTTTTCGCGCGCAGTCAGCCGCGAGGACTATGTCGACTGGGCCTGCCGCAGCGCGCTGGAGCGCCTCGGCATGGGCACGCGCGGCGAGATCGCCGCCTTCTGGGCGCTGCTGTCGCCCGAGGAGGTCGAGACGTGGCTGTCGGACCATCGCGGCGAGCTGGAGAGCCTGCGCGTCGAGCCGGCCGACGGCGCCAAGCCGCAGGCCACCTTCGCCTTCGCCTTCGCCGGCACGGCGGATGCGATCGCGGCCGCCCCGCCGCCGCCCGCCCGGCTGCGCGTGCTCAGCCCCTTCGACCCGCTGCTGCGCGACCGCAAGCGCGCCGAGCGCCTGTTCGGCTTTTTCTACCGCATCGAGATCTTCGTGCCGGAGGCCAGGCGCAAATACGGCTACTACGTCTTCCCGGTGATGCGCGGCGACGCCGTCATCGGCCGCATCGACATGAAGGCCGACCGCGAGGCCGACCGGCTCGCCGTGCGCGCCTTCTGGCCCGAGCCGCGCGTGCGCGTCTCGCAGGCGCTGCTGGCGCAGCTCGACGCCGAGCTCGACCGCATGCGCCGCTTCGCCGGCGTCGCCACGGTCTCCTTCGAGGACGGCTGGCTGCGCGAGGCTTGAGCAGGTCGCTCAGAGTGGGTGCGCGGCCAGGAACTCCAGCACCTTCGCCTTGAAGGTGCGGTCGCCGACCGACAGCATGTGGTCGCGGCCGGGGATCTCGAAGCCTTCCGCGTCCGGCATCATGGCGGCGAGCGGCGCGGCCGGGCCGCCGATCTCGTCCTTCGTCCCGACCGCCACCAGCGTCGGCTGCGTGATCCGCGCCATCTGCGCCGGCGTCAGCTCCTGCCGCGAGGTCGCGATGCAGGCCGCCAGCGCGCGGCGGTCGCTCTTCGTCTGGTCGGCGAAGGCGCGGAACATCTTTCCGCGCGGATGCGTGATCGCCGCCGGGTCCGCAGCGGCAAGCGCGTCGGCGATCGGGTCCCAGTCGCCGACGCCCTCGACCATGCCGATACCGAGCCCGCCGAAGATCAGGCTCGCCACCCGCGCCGGATCGGCGAGCGCCATGAAGGCCGCGACCCGCGCCCCCATCGAATAGCCGAACACATGCGCCCGCCCGATGCCGAGATGGTCGAGGCAGGCGACCGCGTCGCCCGCCATCTGAGAGGGCGTGTAGTCCGCCGGCTCGTAGCTCTTGTCAGAATTGCCGTGGCCGCGATGGTCGAAGGCCACGACGCGGTAGCCCGCCTCGCGCAGCGTCTTCACCCAGCCGGGATTGATCCAGTTGACCCGCACGCTGGAGGCGAAGCCGTGCAGCAGCAGCACCGGGTCGCCCTCGCCCTCGTCGATATAGGCGAGCCGGAACCCGTCATGCGAGAAGAAATCCATGCGCCGCGCCTCCGGTGCATGCCGCCCGAAAGTGGAAGGGGCAACGGCATGCACGAACGAAATCAGTTGCCGGAGGTTGCCTCGATCTGCGGATGGCTGAAGCGGGCGCCCTCGGCGATCCCGGCCTTTTGCGCGGTTCCCGCCTTGAGTTCAAGGACGAAGCGCGCCTCCACCGGCGGCGCGATCTCGGCCTCGGAGAACGGCACGCCCTGCCGGATCGCCCGCACCACGCCGTCCGCGTCGATGAACAGCAGGTCGAGCGGCATCGGCGTGTTCTTCATCCAGAAGGCCAGCCGCCGGGTCCGCTCGAAGACGAACAGCATGCCCCGGTCGTCCGGCATCACGCGGCGGAACATCAGCCCCTGCGCGCGCTCGGCGTCGGTGTCGGCGATCTCGATCTGGAAGCGGTGCTCGCCCGAGGACGTCTCGGCCACCAGCGGCGCCGGGTCGACCGGCAGCAGCATCGGCTGCCCGTTGCCCGACGACGCTGCGAGTGCGGGCGAAGCGGCGGCCATCAGCATGGCCGCGAGGAGAATGCGCAGGAAATCACGGACCATCGGCGCCTCGCTGGCATTCTGCAGTCGGACGGAACGTCCGACGTCGCACGAATTCGGCCAAAGGAAACTGGAGCTGCGGAAGCCGCGTTCGCCGGAACGCCCGCTGCTCTGGCCGGTCCGTCAGTGCGAAACCGGCAGCGTTCCCATATCGGGATAGATTTCGGCAGCCATAAGGCCCTTCTCGCCGCGCCCGAAGCGCACGAGGACCACCTGCCCGGGCCTGAGCTCGGTGACGCCGTAGCGGCGCAACGTCTCCATATGGACGAAGATGTCCTCCGTCCCCTCGCCGCGGGTCAGGAACCCAAAACCCTTGGTGCGGTTGAACCACTTGACCAGCGCCCGCTCCAGCCCGCTCTCGGGCGTCACCACGACATGGGTGCGCTGGTCCGGCTGCTCCGACGGGTGGATCGCCGTCGTCGTGTCCATCGACAGGATGCGGAAGGCCTGCAGGCCGCGGTCGCCCTGCTTGGCGAGCGCCAGCACCCGCGCGCCCTCGAGCGCCGTCTGGAAGCCGTCGCGCCGCAGGCACGTCACATGCAGCAGGATGTCGCCGTGGTCTGGATCGTCGGGAAGGATGAAGCCGTAGCCCTTGGCCACGTCGAACCACTTGATCGCCCCGGAAAGCTCGACCAGGGCGCTCGCGTCGGTGCCGTCATCGCGTGCTAGGGTTTCGTCCCTGGGCTCGCGCCGCCCCTCCGAAGAGGACTTGTCCCCCATCCGAACGCACCCTTTCCCGAATCCGACTCAAGAAACTTTCCCGACTGATTCTTGCGCGTCAGGATAACACTCGCCAATGTCGTGTTAGCAAGGGCCGGAATGCGATTTTCAACATGCCGGAGGCCGATTCGGGCGGCTTGCCCCCCTGCCCGCCGTGCTTTCGCAGTGCACTTGTCTCGTCGCTGCATCGCACCCTATCTGGAGCCGGAAACGGAAGGAGCCAACCATGCGCTATCTGCACACAATGGTCCGCATCACGGACATCGACGCCTCGCTCGACTTCTACTGCCGCAAGCTCGGCCTGGAGGAGGTGCGGCGCATGGACAACGAGCAGGGCCGCTACACGCTGATCTTCCTCGCCGCGCCGAAGGACCGGGAAAGTTCGGAGAAGAACCGCGCGCCCGAGCTGGAGCTCACCTACAACTGGGATCCCGAGGACTATAAAGGCGGCCGCAATTTCGGCCATCTCGCCTACAAGGTCGACGACATCTACGCGACCTGCCGGCGCCTGATGGAGGGCGGCGTCACCATCAACCGGCCGCCGCGCGACGGCCGCATGGCCTTCGTCCGCTCGCCCGACGGCATCTCGATCGAGATCCTGCAGGAGGGCGACGCCCTGCCGGCGCAGGAGCCGTGGAAGTCGATGCCCAACACCGGGGCATGGTAGCCGCGGCCTCACGGGATTCTCAAAAGGTCTCTCACACCGTGAGGTGCCGGCGCACCTCCGGCCGGTCGAGGTCGCCTGCCGGCCCGTGATGCACGACCAGCCCGCGGTCCATGACGTAGACCTCGTCGGCCAGCTCGCGGCAGAAGTCGAGATACTGCTCGACCAGCAGGATGGCGATGCCGGCGCCGTCGCGCAGGTAGCGGATGGCGCGGCCGATGTCCTTGATGATCGAGGGCTGGATGCCCTCGGTCGGCTCGTCCAGCACCAGCAGCTTCGGCCGCATCGTCAGCGCCCGGCCGATGGCGAGCTGCTGCTGCTGGCCGCCGGACAGGTCGCCGCCGCGGCGGCCGAGCATCTCCTTCAGCACCGGGAACAGCTCGAACACGTGGTCCGGCACCGTGCGCTCGCCCCGCTTCAGCGGCGCGAAGCCGGTCTCCAGGTTCTCGCGCACCGTCAGCAACGGGAAGATCTCCCTGCCCTGCGGCACGAAAGCGATGCCCGACCGGGCGCGATCGTACGCCGCGCTCCGGTCGAGCGCCTTCCCCTCGAAGGCTACGCTGCCCGACGTCAGCCTGTGGTGGCCGACGATCGATCTCATCAGGCTGGTCTTGCCGACGCCGTTGCGGCCGAGCACGCAGGTGATCCTGCCCGCCTCCGCCCCGACGGAGACGCCGCGCAGCGCCTGCGCCGCGCCGTAGTGGAGGACCGCGTCGGTCACCTCAAGCAGCATCGGCGCCGCCCTTTTCTCCTGGTCCCCCCGCGCCCCGGCCGCTGGTGGCGGCCGGGGTGGCGTGCCTTCCGGCGCGCCAAGGGGGGTTGGTGAAAGCATGTGCAACCGGCGCGGCCGGCAGGCGGTCGGGCACCGCATCGCGCGGCGAGAACCCGAAAAATCCCAGGCGATCCAGATTGACCCGCCACCACATCGTCATCGCCCCAGATAGACCTCGATCACCCGCTCGTCGGCCGCCACGAAGTCGAGCGGCCCTTCCGAGAGCACCGAGCCCTCGTGCAGGCAGGTGACCTTGACGCCGAGTTCGCGCACGAAATGCATGTCGTGCTCGACCACGATGACCGAGTGCGTCCGCGCGATGTCCCTGAGCAGCCGCGCCGTCTCCTCGGTCTCGGCGTCGGTCATGCCTGCCACCGGCTCGTCGACCAGCAGCAGCTTCGGGTCCTGCGCCAGCAGCATGCCGATCTCCAGCCACTGCTTCTGGCCGTGCGACAGGCCGGCAGCCAGCTCGCTCCGCCGTGCCTCCAGCCGCACCGTGGCCAGGATCTCGTCGATGCGCGCGCTGTCCGCCGCCGACGGCCGCGAGAACAATGCCGGGAAGATCGAGCGCGGTCCCTTCAGCGCCAGCACGAGGTTGTCCTCCACCGTGTGGCTCTCGAACACGGTCGGCTTCTGGAACTTTCTGCCGATCCCCATCATCGCGATGTCGGCCTCGTCGTGGCGGGTCAGGTCGACGTCGCCGTCGAAGAACACCTCGCCGCCGTCGGGCCTGGTCTTGCCGGTGATGATGTCCATCATCGTCGTCTTGCCGGCCCCGTTCGGCCCGATGATCGCCCGCATCTCGCCGCGGTCGAGCACCAGCGACAGCTCGTTGATAGCCCTGAACCCGTCGAAGGAGACCGACACGCCGTCGAGATAGAGGATGGTGTTGCTGCGGCTCATCGCCCTACTCCGCCGGCTGGGGTTGCGGCTCGCCGCGGCCGCCGAACGTCCTGGTGGCGCGCACGATCTGCGGTTCCGGCGCCGGCTCGCCGACCGCCTCGGCGTCGTCGCTCGAGGCCCGCCCGTCCTGCGGCGCCGGCCGGCGCGGCCGCTTCAGCTCCGCCAGCGTGCCGACGATGCCCTTCGGCAGGAACAGCGTCGTGGCGATGAACAGCCCGCCCAGCGCGAACAGCCAGAACTCCGGCAGCGCGGCGGTGAACCAGCTCTTGGCGCCGTTGACCAGCAGCGCGCCGACGATCGGGCCGACGATCGTCCCGCGCCCGCCGACGGCGGTCCAGATCACCACCTCGATCGAATTGGCCGGCGCGAACTCGCCGGGATTGATGATGCCGACCTGCGGCACGTAGAGCGCGCCCGCCACGCCCGCCATCACCGCCGAGACGGTGAAGGCGAACAGCTTGATGTTCTCCGGCCGCCAGCCGATGAAGCGCGTGCGGCTCTCGGCGTCTCGCACCGCGATCATCAGCTTGCCGTAGCGCGAGGCCGCGATCGCCGCGACCAGCAGCACGCCGAGCGCCAGCGCCAGCGCGCTCGCCGAAAACAGCGCCGAGCGCGTCGCGTCCGCCTGCACGGGAAAGCCGAGGATACCCTTGAAGTCGGTCAGGCCGTTGTTGCCGCCGAACCCCATGTCGTTACGGAAGAAGGCGAGCAGCAGCGCATAGGTCATCGCCTGCGTGATGATCGACAGGTAGACGCCGGTGACGCGGCTCCTGAAGGCGAACCAGCCGAACACGAAGGCGAGCAGCCCCGGCACCGCCATCACCATCAGCGCCGCGAACCAGAAATGGTCGAAGCCCGTCCAGTACCAGGGCAGCTCCTTCCAGTTCAGGAACACCATGAAGTCGGGCAGCAGCGGATTGCCGTAGACGCCCCGGCTGCCGATCTGCCGCATCAGGTACATGCCCATCGCGTAGCCGCCGAGCGCGAAGAAGGCGCCGTGGCCGAGCGAGAGGATGCCGCAAAACCCCCAGACGAGGTCGAGCGCCAGCGCCAGCAGCGCGTAGCAGAGATACTTGCCGGTCAGCGCGACCATGTAGGACGGCACGTGGAACGCGCTCGTCCGCGGCACCGCCAGATGCAGGACCGGCACGAGGACCGCCGCCGCGACGAGCAGCCCGACCGCGATCATGACGCGCGGGCCGAACCCGCCGGACAGGAACCGCGCGGCGATCATGCCTCCACCGCCCGGCCCTTCAGCGCGAACAGGCCGCGCGGGCGCTTCTGGATGAACAGGATGATGAGCACCAGCACGAGGATCTTGCCCAGCACCGCGCCGGCATAGGGCTCGAGGAACTTGTTGAGCACGCCGAGCGACAGCGCGCCGACAAGCGTGCCCCACAGGTTGCCGACCCCGCCGAACACGACGACCATGAAGCTGTCGATGATGTAGCCCTGCCCGAGGTCGGGCGAGACGTTGTCGACCTGGGAGAGCGCCACGCCCGCGATCCCCGCTATTCCCGAGCCGAGCGCGAAGGTCATCGCGTCGATCCACGGGGTGCGGATGCCCATCGAGGAGGCCATGCGCCGGTTCTGCGTGACGGCGCGCATCTGCAGGCCCCAGGGCGTGCGGTTGAAGACGTAGAGCAGCGCGGCGAAGACGGCGAGCGCGAAAGCCACGATCCACAGCCGGTTCCAGGTGATCGCCATCTGCCCGAGGTCGAACGAGCCCGACATCCAGGACGGGTTGCCGACCTCGCGGTTGGTCGGGCCGAAGATCGAGCGCACGCCCTGCTGCAGCACCAGCGACACGCCCCATGTGGCCAGCAGCGTCTCCAGCGGCCGGCCGTAGAGGAAGCGGATCAGCCCGCGCTCGATGACGAGCCCGACGCCGCCTGCGACGAGGAAGGCGAGCGGCAGCGCGATCGCCAGCGACCAGTCGAACAGGCCGGGATAGCGGGTGCGGATCACCTCCTGCACGACGAAGGTCGTGTAGGCTCCCAGCATCACCATCTCGCCATGCGCCATGTTGATGACGCCCATCACGCCGAAGGTGATGGCGAGCCCGATCGCGGCGAGCAGCAGCACCGAGCCGAGCGAGATGCCGTACCAGATGTTCTGCGCCGCGTTCCACAGTTCGAGCGACGACCGGATCCGGCCGATGGCCCCATCCGCGGCGCCCTTCAATGCTCCCTCGGCACGCGCCTCGTAGCTCGCCAGCAGCGCCATCGCCGCGCGGTCGCCGCGCGCCGCCACGACGTCGATCGCCGCGAGCTTGTCGGCCTCCGGCAGGTCGGAGGAAAGCACCGCCGCCGCGCGCGCCTCGACCATCGCCCGCTTGACGGCCGGATCGGTCTCCTTGCCGATCGCGGCGTCGAGCGCCCCGATCGCGCCGGCATCGGGTGTCGCAAACATCGTCCGCGCCGCCTGCAGCCTCACCGCCGCATCCGGCGAGCCGAGCGTGAGCGCGGCGAGCGCGTCGCGGATGGTCCGCCGCAGTCCGTTGTTGACCTTGACCTTGGCGAGCTCGCCGCTCGCCGCTTCGCCGGCCGCCTCGCCCGTCAGCGGGTCGAACAGGCTCGCTTTGCCCGCCCGCTCGCTGACGATGAACACGGCCTGGTCGGCCTTGCGCACACTGACATTGCCCTCCGACAGCGCGTCGAGCACCCGCGCCGCGGCGGGGTCGCCGGTTGCCGCCAGCGCGGCCACGACCTGCTCGGTGTCCTTGAAGCTCTTCGCCTGCGCGAAGCCGGCGACGATCCCGCGCAGCGCGGCCTCGTCGGCCCGCGCAGGCAGGGCGACGAGCAGCAGCAAGAGCACGGAAAGGAGACGCGGCAGCACCGAAGCTGCCGATCTCTTCCCTCGTGGGGGAGATGTCCGGCAGGACGGAGGGGGGCAACGTAGGGCGGATGCGGCCATGATGAATCGCTCGCGCGGGGAGCCAGAAGGTCCGGGCGGGCGGTGGCCCGCCCGGCAGTCCTGGAGGTCGGCCCTAGTTGATGCCCTTGCCGCCGCACTTGCCGGTGGCGACGTTGAAGTTCCCGCATGACAGCGGCGCGCGCCAGTCGGCGATCAGGTCCTTCGAGTCGGGCAGGTAGTCCGACCACTCGTCGCCGACCACGAGGCCCGGCGTCTGCCACACCGTCTCCATCTGGCCGTCGGCCTGGATCTCGCCGATCAGCACCGGCTTGGTGATGTGATGGTTCGGCATCATGGTCGAATAGCCGCCCGACAGGTTCGGCACCGACACGCCGACGATGGCGTCGATCACGGCGTCGGGATCGGTCGTGCCGGCCTTCTCGACCGCCTTCACCCACATGTTGAAGCCGATGTAGTGCGCCTCCATCGGGTCGTTGGTGACGCGCTTGTCGTTCTTGATGTAGGCGTGCCACTTGCCGATGAAGTCGGCGTTCTCGGGCGTGTCGACGGACTCGAAATAGTTCCACGCGGTCAGGTGTCCGACCAGCGGCGCCGTGTCGAGGCCGGCGAGTTCCTCCTCGCCCACCGAGAAGGCCACGACCGGGATGTCCTCGGCCTTGATGCCCTGGTTGGCGAGCTCCTTGTAGAACGGCACGTTGGCGTCGCCGTTGATGGTCGAGACCACCGCCGTCTTCTTGCCGGCCGAGCCGAACTTCTTGATGTTGGAGACCTCGGTCTGCCAGTCGGAGAAGCCGAACGGCGTGTAGTTGATCATGATGTCCTCCGCGGCCACGCCCTTCGCCTTGAGATAGGCCTCGAGGATCTTGTTGGTGGTGCGCGGATAGACGTAGTCGGTGCCTTCCAGCACCCACTTCTCGACGCCCTCCTCGTTCATCAGGTAGTCGACGGCTGGGATCGCCTGCTGGTTTGGCGCAGCCCCCGTGTAGAACACGTTGCGCTGGCTCTCCTCGCCCTCGTACTGGACGGGATAGAACAGCAGGCTGTTCAGCTCCTCGAACACCGGCAGCACCGACTTGCGCGACACCGA
>Ga0066256_1001486_pt1 | contig 32146 bp, 32 predicted proteins | sample ThiBio_1000_biof_FD_87107 | JGI IMG/M metagenome (GOLD analysis project Ga0066256, IMG submission 87107) | Wastewater bioreactor microbial communities from Cape Town, South Africa - Thiocy_expt_1000_biof (version 2) | ecosystem: Engineered > Bioreactor > Thiocyanate-remediating >... | reverse complement strand
GGGGCCAGCAGCAGGCCAGCGGTGAGGATCGGATAGCCGATCACGTTCTGCAGATAGGGCGGGGCGAGCGCCATGGTGCTGGAGAGCACGAGGCCCATCACGGACATGAAGACGCAGCCGCTGAGGAAGTTGCGGGCCTTGAAGATCGCGAACGGAATAAAGGGACGCTCAGGCGGGAACGAATGGGCGAAGAAGTAATAGAATCCGGCGACCGCGAGGATCGTTTCCGCGACAATCTCCGGCGATTCAAGCCAGCCGAGCTGTTCGCCGCGATCGAGCGCCACCTGCATCGCGCCGATGCCGATGGCGAGCGCACCGAAGCCGAACCAGTCGAATTTCAATTCGTTGTTGGTTTGAGTTTCGTCCATGAAAACGATCAGCCCGGCGACGGTGACGATGCCGAACGGGATGTTGACGAAGAATACCCAGTGCCAGGAATACGTCTCCGTCAGCCACGCGCCGAGCGAAGGGCCCATGATCGGGCCGAGCATCACGCCCATGCCCCAGATCGACATCGCCTTGGCGCGCTCGTGCAGCGCGTAGGAATCGAGCATCACGGCTTGCGACAGCGGCACCAGCGCCGCGCCGAATACGCCCTGCAGCAGTCGGAACAGCACCATCTGCGTAATGTCCTGAGCGAGGCCGCACATGACGGATGCGATGGTGAAGCCCGCCGAGCAGACCACGAACACTTTCTTGCGGCCGAAGCGGTTCGCGATCCAGCCGACCGGCGCGGTCATGATCGCGGCGGCCACGATGTAGGACGTCAGCACCCAGTTGATCTGATCCTGCGAGGCGGACAGCGTGCCCTGCATGTAAGGCAGCGCGACGTTGGCGATCGTCGTGTCCAGCGCCTGCATGATCGTCGCCGTCATGGCGCAGATCGTCACCATGTTGCGGCGAAATCCCGGGACCGCCGCCGTGGAGGCGGAGGCGGCGGCGGTCACCGGGCTTCCTCCTGCGCCGAAGCGGAGGAGAATCCGAACAGGCCTGCGAGCGAGCGGTGATGCTGGGTATCGATCCAGACATAAGTGCTCATGCCGGCTTTAAGCTTGCGAACGGCCTTGTCATTCTTGTCGAAATAGATGCGCACGGGCACGCGCTGCACCACCTTGACGAAATTGCCGGTGGAGTTCTGCGGCGGCAGGATCGCGAACTGCGCGCCGGTGCCGGGGCTGAGCGAGCCGACCTTGCCGACAAAGGTGTGGTCGGGAAATGCGTCGATCGACATGGTGACGTTCTGTCCGTTCGCCACGTAGGTGAGATCGGATTCCTTCAGGTTGGCATCGACCCACGGATTGGCGTCATCGATCACGCTGAACACCGGCGATCCTGCCGCGACAAAGCGGCCGAGCTGGATGCTGTCCACCTGCGTGGCGGTGCCGTCGATCGGCGCGCGCAAAACGGTGTGATCGAGGTTGCGCTGTGCCTGATCGAGCGCCGCCTTGGCCTGGAAGTAGGGCGGGAATTGTTCGAGCGGCAGATTGGGATTGCCGAGCAACTGGTTCTTGGCGCTGGAGAGTTGCTGGTTCAGCAATTCGAGCTGGGCGCGGGCCAGCACCAGATTGGTCGTTGCGGTATCGAGATCGAGCTGCGAGCCGGACATCGACTTCACCAGCGTGCTCTTGCGTTCGACGTCGCGCTGTTTCAGGTCAACGCCCTGATTGGCGAGGTCGATCATCTGGGCGTAGATTTTCACGTTGTCGCGCAGATTGTTGTAGTTCGTCTTCGCCGTTTCGAGCGTGGCCTGCGCCTGCTGAAGCGCGAAACGGAACGGCACCGGATCGATCTCGAACAATTCGTCGCCGGCCTTGACGCGCTGGCCTTCCTTGACGAGGACTTTTTCGATCTTGCCGGAAATATCAGGCGTGATCAGCACCTTCTGCGCGCCGACATAAGCGTCGTCGGTGCTCGCATAGCGCCCGCCGGACAGATAGAACGCCACGCCGCCGATCAGCGCAATGATCGGGAGCACCACGAGCAGCAGCGTGCGCCGCCGTTCGCGGGCGATCTGACCCCAGCTTTTACGCGGCGTATCTGCCGCGGGTGTCGACGGCTTGTCCGTAAGTTTTTGTTCGGCGGGAAATTTGACGATCTGATCAGCCATAACGCTGTTCCTTTGTCTTCTTGTCGGCGCTCGCAAGGGCGTCGCGTATGTTGTCCTTGATGGATTCGAGGTGCCGGACCAGATCGTCCGCTTCGCTCGGGTTCAGGTGGCCGAGCGCGGCTTCCGTGATATCGGAGCGCAGGCGGGCGAGTTTTTTCAAAAGCGGCAGCGCGGCCGGACGCAGATAAAGGCGGTTGGCGCGGCGATCCTTCGCATCCTCGCGGCGTTCGATCAGATCGTTGCCGCAGAGCCGATCAATCAGCCGTGTCAGGGTGATCGGCTGCATTTCCATCATGTCGGCAAGTTCGGACTGCTTGAGGCCTTCGGTGCGCTCGAGTTTGGCCAGCACCGCCCACTGGGCGCGCGTGATGCCGTGCTGCGCGGCCAGCTTGTCCGCGTAGAGGCGCAGCATGCGCTGGGTTTCAAACAGCGCGAACAGGAAGTCGGTATTGCTCCGAGGCATCGGCGGTTCCATTAATAAGCTCAGTTATAATAAGCTTGCTTACTAATTTCGGAAGCCGGCGAATCGAAATATGAGCCATGCGAAAGCGCATATGCGGAGTCAGTTCAGTAATTAATTCAAATGCTTGCGGTCAGGCCCATTCGACGCCGGATTCCGCGGCGAGATCGATGGTGCTCTTGCGGCCGATGTCCTCGAAGTGATTGTCGAGGAATTTCTTGGCGGCGCGCATGCCGGCCCGGTGCAACAGCTCGAAGAATTCGAAATCGGTCTTGAGCTTGCTGGAGGCGGCCAGACGGATGCCTAGCGGACCGAGATCAATGCGATGGATGTTCAGCCGCCGGTACTGGCCGCTTGCGGTGCCGCGCGGCAGCCGCCCGTCGTCGATCAGCTGATTGACGAAATCCATCGTGCGCAGTTCGGAGATTAGCGCCGAGTTGAATGTGATCTCGTTCAGGCGGTTGATGATCTCGCCGGAGGTTTTCGGCGTGGTGTCGCGCGACACCGGATTGATCTGGACCACCAGTACGTCTTCCGCATCGGTTGCGTGCAGGAACGGAAAGATCGCGGGATTGCCCATATATCCGCCGTCCCAATAGGGCACGCCGTCGATCTCGACCGCGCGGAACATGAACGGCAACGCAGCCGATGCCATCACCACATCCGCAGTGATTTTCTCGTTCGCGAAAATGCGCAGCCGCCCGGTGTGGACGTTGGTTGCGGAGATATAGAGCGCCAGATCGGTGTTGCTGCGGATCGCCTCGAAATCCACGAAGCGTTCGATCAGGTCGCTGAGCGGATTGATGTTGAGCGGGTTGAGTTCGTAGGGCGAGAAATAGCGCGCCATCGCCTCGAACCAACTCTGGATCGGCGTTGCCGCAAACGGCATCAGTGAGAACATCCGGTCGGTGATGGCGCGCTGGATCGGCGGCAGGTCCCCGCCGGTGCTCGTGGCGCGCCAGAACGCGGCCAGCCGTTTGCGCGCTTCTTCAGGACCGCCGCGGGAAAGGCCGTCCGCAACCATCACGGCATTCAGCGCGCCGGCGGACGCACCCGAAATGCCGGTGATCTCCAATCGTCCGTCCGCCAGAAGATGATCCAGTACGCCCCATGTGAACGCGCCGTGCGAGCCGCCGCCCTGCAGCGCCAGATTGACCTTCTTCGCCGTGCTCACCTTCCGCGCGCCGGAGAAACTCCAGGGCGCAAGATTGTCGAGATAGGTTTTGAGCGTCGATGCCATCAGCTTTGTTCTTTCTGCGCCGGTTCCGGGCTGGCTGCCCTGTCGTGCCGATCGATTGTAAGCCAATGATTTGGGGCTTTTATGATGCAATGCAATGAATAATGCTGCATTGCAAAATATTGATGCAAAAGTGATCCGGCTGAAATGACGAGCGGAATCACGTTATTCGCACTACATATTGAACGATGACCCAGGCGAAGCCCGTTTTTCCCGCTCCCGATCATGACCACGGACGCTGTGCCGAGGATGCGTTTTCGCATGCGGAAGAGGTGTGCCGCGGACGTGGCCAGAAGTTCACGCCGATCCGGCGTCAGGTGCTGGGCGCGCTGTTGTCGAGCCATCGTCCGCTCGGCGCTTACGAAGTGATCGACGAACTTGCCAAGACCATGCCGCGGCCTGCGCCGATCACAGTCTATCGCGCACTCGATTTTCTGATGGAGAACGGCCTTGTCCATCGCATCGAAAGCCGCAACGCGTTTCTGGCTTGCGCGCATAATCACGACGAGACCTCGGTGGTGGCGTTCCTGATTTGCGAGATCTGCGGATCGGTCGGCGAAATCCCGGCTGCGCCGCTGGCCCAGAGTTTCAACGACGCCGCGCGCGGCACGGGGTTTGCGCCTAAGCTGTCGGTGGTGGAAATCACCGGCACTTGCGCGCATTGTCAGCGCGCAGCGTAATTTTCGAGCATGATCGCTTTTCGGCGTCATGCTCCCAACAACAACACGGCGGCAAGCCGGACGCGGGGGCGCATGTCATCGGACGATCTGAAAGCTTCGCGGGCAGGGCGGCCTTTGAATGCCACGGCCGTCGCCCTCATGGTGATGCTGTGCCTGAGCTGGGGCTTCAATCAGATCACCGTCAAGCTCGCGCTTCCGGACATTCCTCCGTTGATGCAGGCCACGATCCGTTCGGTCGGCGGCTTGATCGTTCTGATCGCGGTTGCGTGGGCGCGGGGCGTGCCGCTGCTCGCGCGCGACGGCACGCTCAAGGCGGGCCTGCTCGCGGGGACGATCTTCGGTCTTGAGTTCATTCTGATCTATCGCGGACTGGTCTACACCACGGCATCGCGCGCGGTGGTGTTTCTCTACATCGCGCCGTTCGTCGTCGCGCTCGGATCGAAGCGGTTTCTCGGCGAGGAATTGAACAGGCTGCAATGGGGTGGCCTTGCGCTGTCCTTCGTGGGGGTGGCGCTGGCGATCGGCGTGCCGCAGCCCTCGGTGGATGGGAAAGTCATCATGGGGGACATGCTGGTGATGGTGGGCGGCATCCTGTGGGCGGTCACCACGCTGGTGGTGAAGGCGTCCTCGCTGCTGCATGCGCCGGCCGAGAAGACGCTGGCCTATCAGGTGGCGGTTTCGATCCCCATTCTGGCGATTGGCGCCCTGATTTCCGGAGAGAGCTTCACCCACATGCCGGGGCCGGGCGCCTGGGCCCTGATGGCCTATCAGGCGATCTGGGTGGTTGGGACGACATTCCTGATCTGGGTGTCCATGATCAAAAGCTATTCCGCCAGCAAACTGTCGTCATTTACCTTTATGACGCCGTTGTTCGGCGTTATTGGAGGCTACTTCGTGCTCCATGACGCCCTCACATGGGCGTTCCTGGGGGCTGCCCTTCTGGTCATGGCGGGCCTATATCTGGTAAACCGCCCCGGCGAGCCAGCAGGGAACCCCCTGATTCCGGCCACCGAAAACGACACCTGAGCCCAAAGAGATTTGACGTGAGCGATCTGAAAGAACGGACCAAGGAAATCCAGGCCGGCCCCAAGGGGCGCCATCGGACGGTTCAGGTAACGGTCGGCAACGTCAAGGTCGGCGGCGGCGCGCCCATCGTGGTGCAGTCGATGACCAACACCGATACCGCGGATGTCGAAAGCACGGTGACGCAGGTTGCGGCGCTGGCGCGCGCCGGGTCCGAAATGGTCCGTATCACGGTGGACCGCGAGGAAGCCGCAGCCGCCGTTCCGCACATCCGCGAGAAGCTCGACAAGATGGGCGTCGACGTGCCGCTGATTGGCGACTTCCACTATATCGGCCACAAGCTGCTCGCCGACTATCCGGCTTGCGCGGCGGCGCTGGCGAAGTACCGCATCAATCCGGGCAACGTCGGCTTCAAGAACAAGCGCGACAGCCAGTTCACCGACATCGTTGAGATCGCGATCAAGAACAACAAGGCGATCCGCATCGGCGCCAACTGGGGTTCGCTCGACCAGGAGCTTCTGACGAAGCTGATGGAAGAAAACGCCAAGTCGCCCGATCCCATCGATGCGCGCGCAGTGACGCGCGAGGCGATGGTGCAGTCGGCGCTGCTCTCGGCAAAGCGCGCCGAAGAGATCGGCCTGCCGAAGAACAAGATGATCCTGTCGGCCAAGGTGTCGAACGTGCAGGACCTGATCGCGGTCTATCGCGAACTCGCCGCGCGCTCGGATTACGCCATCCATCTCGGCCTCACCGAAGCCGGCATGGGCTCGAAGGGCATCGTGGCATCGAGCGCCGCGCTCGGCATCCTGCTTCAGGACGGTATCGGCGACACCATCCGCGTCTCGCTGACGCCGGAGCCCGGCGGCGACCGCACGCTGGAAGTGAAGGTCGGTCAGGAAATCCTGCAGACCATGGGCTTCCGCACCTTCGTGCCGCTGGTTGCAGCGTGCCCCGGCTGCGGCCGGACCACCTCGACGGTGTTCCAGGAACTGGCGCGCGACATCCAGAGCTTCATCCGCGACGAAATGCCGGGCTGGAAGACGCGCTATCCCGGCGTCGAACAACTCAACGTCGCGGTGATGGGCTGTATCGTCAACGGCCCCGGCGAATCCAAGCACGCCGATATCGGCATCTCGTTGCCGGGCACCGGCGAAACGCCGGCGGCACCGGTGTTCGTCGATGGCGAGAAATTCCGTACCCTGCGCGGGCCCTCCATCGCCGCCGACTTCAAGGCGCTGGTGATCGATTACATCGACCAGCGCTACGGCGCGGGCGCCAAGGCTCCGGCCGTCACGGCGGCGGAATAAGCGCACCGAATATCTGAAATCAGCCGCTCTCAGAGCGGCTGATTTTTTTCGCGATTGTCGACCACGGCTTCCTCAAGATCGAGATCGCGCTCGATCCGCCGCCGGGTCTCGTCGGTGATCTTCCCGTCACGCAGCAGCTTGTGCAGATGCGTGCGTTCGATGGTGATGATCTCGCGCACCAGCGAGGCGCCTTGCGTTGCCGGCGTAAACTGGCCTTCTTCCTGTGGCGGCTCGGGCAGGGCGCGCATGCGGGTTTCATGGCGGGCCTCGAGAAAGCGTGCCAGCCCTTCCGGCAGGTTGCGTTCCTTAATGATCGTGTCGAGCGAACCGCGCGCGGCCTCGATGATCTCGCGCCGCGCCGCGATTTCAGCCTCGCGCTCCTGGATGGCTTCGAGTTTCCCGGACTTCGATAGGCCAAGCAGTTTGACGACGAACGGCAGCGTCAGTCCGATCCCGACCAGCGTGACGAAGATGACGCCGAAGGTCACGAACAGGATCAGATCGCGATGGGGAAAACCCTCGCCGTTCGGCAATGTCAGAGGAACGGCGAGCGCGACCGCCAGCGAAACCACGCCGCGAATGCCGGTAAAGGCGATCACGACAATGGAGCGCCAGGGCGGCAACGGATCGCGGGCAGCAAGGCGCTTGCTGAAGACGCGTGTCAGATAGGTGCCGGGGAAAATCCACATGAAGCGTGCCGCGACCACGATCGCGGAGATGATTCCGATCGCCGCGAAAATCTCGCCGATCGGAAGCTCCTTGGATTTCTCCACCAGGATGCGGGTTTCAAAGCCGATCATCAGGAACAGCACGCCCTCGATCAGCCAGGTCACCATGTCCCAGAAAAAGATCCCTTGCAGGCGGGTGCTCGCGGGAATCAGCAGCGGGCCGTTCCAGCTCATGTAAAGGCCGGTCGCGACGGTGGCGATCACGCCCGATCCGCCGAGATGTTCCGGCACCCAGAAGGCGAGATACGGTGTCAGCAGCGACAGGGCGATTTCCACCCGCGGATCGTGCGCGCGATGGCGCAGCCACAGGCTGAGCCATCCGACGGCAATGCCGAAGATGACTTCGCCGACGATAATCGCAACGAATGTGCCCGCGGCAGGTGCAAGCGAGAACGTGCCGCTGGATACGGCCAGCACCGCGAAGCGATAGAGGATCAGCGCGGTGGCGTCGTTGGCGAGGCCTTCGCCTTCGAGGATCACCAGAATGCGATGCGGCAGTTTCAGCCGCTTGGCGATGGCGAGCGGCGCCACCACATCCGGCGGCGACACGATCGCGCCGAGCACGAAGCCGACGCCCCACGGCAGATCGAGCACCCAGTGCGCCGCGGCGGCCACCGCGCAGGTGGTGAAAATCACGCACCCGATGGCGAGCAGCGTGATGGGCCGGAGGTTGGATTTGAACTCACGCCAGCTCATGGAGACGCCGGCCGAATAGATCAGCGGCGGCAGCACCAGCAGCAACACCCCTTCCGGTTTGATCTCGATGCGCGGGAATCCCGGCGTGAACGCCAGCGCGATGCCCACGATGAGGAAGACGATGGCGGGTGCGATGGCGAGTTTTCGCGCCAGTACGGCGGAGCCGCACAGCACCGTCAGGATCATCAGGAAGGTGAGGAAGGTTGCGACCATATTGCTATTATATGGCGCTGGCAGCGATGTTGACCATCAGGGCCACGAGCGCGGTGTTGAAGATGAAAGACACGACGCCGTGAGCAGTCGCGGTGCGGCGAATGATCTTGTCGGTGATGCCCACGTCGGAGACTTGCGCCGTCATTCCGATCACGAACGAGAAATAGACGAAATCCCAATAGTCGGGGTCCTTTTCGTCGCCGGGAAAGGCGAGACCTCCGACGTTGCCGCCGCGATAATATTCATGCGCGTAATGGAGCGCGAACGTGGTGTGGATCGCGCACCACGACAGCACGATGGTTACGACCGCGAGCACGAGTTGCGGCGTCTGTTGCGGCTTGATGCCGAGTTCGATGACAATGGCGGCGATGCTGGCGAAGGCCGCAACCGCAGTCAGGATAAGGATCAGGAAACGGCCATCGTCCTGCCGCGCCGCCAGCTTGCGGATGCGCTCGCTGTCGCATGACAGGAATAGCGAGAAGGCGAGGACGATGTAGAGCGCGATCGACACGTCCCATGCGATCAGCAGCCGGGTTGCGATGCGAAGCGTCGCGGGCAACACCAGCAACGATGCGAGGCCGATGGCGATCGAGATGAACAGGCGCGGACGGGCGAGAACGATGCGAACCGGTGCCGGCATCGCCCGGAGGCGATGCAGATAGGGATCGCCGTCGATCTTTCCTGCCATCTCAGTCCTAGTTTTGCCGCTCCGCGACGAAGCGGGATGTCGCGCGCAGAATGTCGCCCTTCGCGCCGAACGGCGCAAGCGCCGCATCCGCATGCTTGAGCAGATCACGCACCCGTGCCTTGGCGCCGTCGATGCCGAGCAGTGTCACGAACGTGGTCTTGCCTGCGGCCGCATCCTGTCCGGCAGGCTTGCCGAGCGCGGCGGCGTCGCCTTCGACGTCCAGCAAATCGTCGGCGATCTGGAACGCTTCGCCGAGTGCGTGTCCATAGGTGTCGAGCGCGTCGTACTGGTCCTTCGGCGCCTGACCGAGCAACGCGCCTGCGATGCAGCCGTATTTGAGCAGCGCGCCGGTCTTCATCTGCTGGAGCTTGGCGACATCCGGCGGTGCCGGATCGCCGAAGCGGCCTTCACCGGCGAGATCCATGATCTGGCCGCCGACCATGCCGCCGACACCGGCAGCACGCGCCAGCGCGCGGGTCAGCAGCAGGCGCACGGTCGGGTCCTTGTGTACCTCGTCGCGGGTGATGATGTCGAAGGCGACGGTGAGCAGGCCGTCGCCCGCGAGGATCGCGGTCGCATCGTCATATTTCTTGTGCGCGGTAGGGCGGCCGCGGCGCAGATCGCTGTTGTCCATCGACGGCAAGTCGTCGTGGATCAACGAATAGCAGTGAATGCATTCGAGCGCGGCGCCGGCCATTAGTGCCGACTCGCGCGACACGCCGAATACGGCGGCGCTTTCCACCACCAGAAACGGACGCAGCCGCTTGCCGCCATTCAGGCTCGAATAGCGCATGGATTCCATCAGCCGCGCCGGGCGCAGGATTTCTCCCGCCATCGGGGTGTCCGACAGAAGGCGCGTGAGCAGCGCCTCGGTGTCGGCCGCGGTGGCATCCAGCCGCTTTATGAAATCCTGGGGTGACGTGCCGTTGGTCATCGAATACTCCAAAAGAAAATTTCGGCGGACAATCGGTTATGGGGCGGCTCCCGTCAATTCGGCAAGGGATTGGCAGGAGATTTGACTCAAGACCGGCCACGCGCATTCTGGTGGCGGGATCAGAGGCAAAGCCGGACGCGAGGTGGAATGCGGCGATTGTTCCGTTGGGGGGTGCTGGTGATCGTGGGGCTGGTTTTGCTGCCCTACGTGCTGACGCCGCTTTACAGCGCCGGGCATCCTGTTTCCACCCTGATGGTCGGCCGCTATCTGTCGGGCGAGCCGGTAATACGGACATGGATGGATATCGACACCATCGCTCCGGCTCTGCCGCGCTCGGTGGTCGCTGCCGAGGACGCCAAATTCTGCTTTCATAGCGGCATTGACTGGGACTCGGTGCAGGACGTCCTTGAGGACGCGCAGGATGGCGAGGTGTCGCGTGGCGGCTCGACTATCACCCAGCAGGTGGCGAAAAACCTGTTCCTGTGGCCGGGCCGTAGCTTCGTGCGCAAGGCGCTGGAGTTTCCGTTGGCGCTCTGGATCGATTACATCCTGCCGAAAAAGCGCATTCTGGAGCTTTATCTGAACGTGGCCGAACTCGGTCCCGCCGGACAGTTCGGGGCGGATGCTGGAGCGCGGTATGCGTTTGGCCGTCCGGCCTCGGCCCTGTCCGCCCACGAGGCGGCCCTTCTGGCCTCGATCCTGCCCAATCCGGTGACCCGGAGCGCCCGCAAGCCTGGACCCGGGGTCCGCAGGCTGGCCTCAACCTATGCGCTGCGGGCCCGGTCGGCGGAAATTTCCGACTGTTGGGGCCGGAATCGCTGATTTTGGGCCATTTCGCTCTATTTTGATGGTCTTGGCGGTCTAGCTTTCGCCATCGGCTTCCTCTATAAGCGCGGCCTCAATCCCAATTCTCCGAGAGCCCCCGCCCGGCGGGTGAGCCTTGATTAGAGGACGACGATCCCATGGCCGTTCCACGCAGGAAAACCTCGCCGTCTCGCCGCGGCATGCGCCGCTCGGCGGACGCGATCAAGAAGCCGACTTATGTCGAGGACAAGGACTCGGGCGAACTGCGCCGTCCGCATCACCTCGATCTGAAGACCGGCATGTACAAGGGCCGTCAGGTCCTGAAGGTCAAGAAGGACTAAGTCCTTCTTCGTTTGCGCTCCCTCGCGGAGCGCAAACGTGCAGTGGCGGAAGGTCGTGGCGCTAAACTCTTGAGATGAAGGTTTGAAACCTTCACAAGAACGCCACAGACCCATGTGACGACAGGCGCCTCACAGGTTGAAGTCTTCAGAGAGAGCCTGCCGGCGATGATCGGTTTTCCGCTACTTCTGATTCCGTTCGCGATCTACAACATCTTCGTCTTCCTGATGCCGGGCGTGGCGTTCACCACGCCGGTCGTTGACGTGCATCTGATATCCGGCGCGACATGGGCGCCGACATTCGGCGACGCGCTGCTGGCGCTTGGCGCGCTGTTGCTGATGATCGAGGTCATCAAGGCCGCACGTCCGGGCGCGCGCTATCTGATGGATCACCTGCTGTCGCTGATCCTGCTCGGCGCGGCTGTGGCGGAGTTCGTGCTGCTCGCGCCGTTCGCTACTTCGCCGTTCTTCCTGCTGACGGTGCTGATGGCGGTGGAGTTTCTCGCCGGCGTGTCATTCGGTATCCGCAATCGCCGCCGCCCTGCCGCTATTCCTGAGGCATTTCCCGCGGCTCCCGCCAGCGACATCCACGATAGAACTCCAGCTGCGCCTGTGGCCGCTCCATCCGAGCCATCGTTTGAACCCGTGCCCGTGACGCCGAAGCCGGCTGAGCCGATGTTTGAACCGGCGGCGCGCGAGCCGCAGTTCACTCCGCAGCCTGAACCTGTGCCGGCTGCGCCAACCGTGGCGCTGCAGCCCGAGCCTCCTGTCGTTGTGGTTAACCCGCCCGAGCCCCAGGTGCCTGCGTCTGCACCGGCTCCGGCGTCATCCGCGCCGCCTGCCGAACGCAAGCTTGCGACCTGGAGCCTCGCGGATCTCGTGTCCGATCATGAGACCGACCGCCCCTCATCTCCGAAGCCCTGATCTGGTTCAGGCGGTCTGCGAGATCGTCTTGCCCGAAGAAGTCATGCCCTGCGTCGCGGCGGCCCCGTAAATCGCGCGAGCGGTCGCAGGTGTATCGCGCCGCAGCGAGCGCGTCTGCGGCGCTTGCTCAGCCATTGCAATCAGATGGGTAACGAAGGCGGCATCCGGGCGTGTCGTGCTACGGAGTTGAGGCGCGCGCGATATCGTCTCTTGCGCAACGATGGCGCGCGCAGCGGAAGGCTGATGCGTCTCGTTGTCGTATGCGGTTTCTCTGGGATGAGAAGCGCTGGAGGCGATGGGGGTAATGCCGGAAACGATCATCGCGGAATGCCGTCTGTTTCATTTTGAGACGCAGCGCGTCTCTTCAAGGCAGCATCGCAAGGGTTGTGCCGGATAGGGTTGGGATTACCTTACCGGCAACTGCGCATCGTGAAACGCCCGGTTTGTCGGTTTCTTCAGGAAATTCGCCTAGTCTTTCGACGTCGGGACAATCTACTCTTGTCGGCGAATCACCTGTACGCGCCCCAGAATGAGGCACCTTTGACATTCACGCGCCTCCATACCCCGCCGCAACCGGGGCTCGCGCCGGGCCCCGCAGACACTGCGCCGGTTAACCGGAGTGCGCCGGTCACGGATCGCGATCTTCTGGCGATGCTCGGTCAAGTCAGCTTCATCTGGGACATCGCAAGCGATGTTCTGCACTGGAGCGACAATGTCGGTGCGGTGCTGCGCGACATTCCCCCGGATGCGCTCTCAAACGCCAGCGACTATGCCAAGCTGATCGAGCCCACGGTGGCCATCCGTAACAATGCCGTGCTCAATTCCGCCGCGGTCGATATCGGCGAAGGCGTCCCTTATCAGATCGAATACGGTCTGCGCGCCAGCGTGGCGGCCCCGGTGCTTTGGGTCGACGAATGCGGCCACTGGTTTGCCGGGCCGGACGGCAAGCCGTCGCACGTCCATGGCATCATCCGTATCAACAACGAGCGGCATGCGCGCGACGAGCAGCTTCTGAAGCTGTCGCAGGACGATTCCCTGACCGGCGAGTTCAACCGCACGCGCCTGACCGCCGCGCTGGCCGAGGCCATCGAGGAGGCCGTCCGCTTCCGCTCCTCCTTTGCGTTCATGCTGGTTGGCATCGATCATCTGGCGCAGATCAACGACGCTTTCGGTCATGAGGTCGCGGATGAAGTGATCTGCGAAGTCGCCGGCCGCATTCGCGCGCGGCTGCGCGGCGGGGATGTTCTGGGCCGCTTTTCCGGCAACAAATTCGGGCTGATCCTCAAGAACTGTTCCGTGGACGACATGCATGTCGCCGCCGAGCGCTTTCTGTCCGGCGTGCGCGATGATGTCGTGCCAACCCGGTCCGGCCCGGTGGCCGTGACGGTTTCGATCGGCGCCGTCAACGCACTCCGCCATGCGCGGACCGTTGAAGAAGCGATGAGTCGCACGCAGGAGGCGCTTGATTTTGCCAAGATGCGCCGGCGCGGGTCGCTGATGGTCTGGCAGCCGAACGTCGAGCGCGATGCTCAGCGCCGCGTCAACATCCGGGTGACCGACGAGATCGTCACCGCCCTGAACGAGCGCCGCATCGTGATGGCGTTCGAGCCGGTGGTCACCACGGATACGCGGCAGGTGGCGTTTCACGAATGTCTGGTGCGGACGCGTCAGGAGGACGGCGGATACTCGCTGTCTCCCGACATCGTGCCTGTCGCCGAAAAGCTGGGCCTGATCCGCCTGGTCGACCACCGGGTGCTCGAACTGGTGGTCAGCGAACTTGCGATGGCTCCGCAGGCGCATCTCAGTCTCAACATCTCGCCGCGCACCACGATGGACCCCGACTGGTGGGCCAGCATCGAGACCTTGATGCAAACCCATCCCGGTGTCGCCGAACGGCTGATCGTGGAAATCACCGAAACCGTGGCGATCCAGAATCTGGACGATGTGCGCGGTTTCGTCGCGCGATTGAAGAAACTCGGCAGCCAAATTGCGATCGACGATTTCGGCGCGGGCTACACGTCATTCCGCAATCTGCGAAAGCTCGGCGTGGATATCGTGAAGATCGACGGCGCATTCGTGTAGAATATCGCGCGCTCGTCGGATGACCGTGCCTTCGTGCAGACGCTGATCGATCTGGCGCATCGTCTGGGCATCAAGACTGTCGCCGAATGGGTTCAAGACGAAGAGTCGGCCGCGCTGCTGCAGGGGTGGGGCTGCGACTATATTCAGGGGCGTCTGATCGGTCTGGCATCGCTGTCGAAGCCATGGGCCGCCCTGGATGCCGCCGTGCAGGAGCCTCGTCTGAGGCGCGCCACGAACTGACGCCGCGCGCCCAGAAGTTGAGCGCCAAGAAAAAGGCCTCGCCAACTGATTGCGGCGAGGCCTGTATTTTCAGCTCTTGCTCTCGGGCTCTTTCGACATCCGCTCGAGACGATCCTGCATTTCCTTCATCTGGCGCTTGAGATCGTCGATATCCGCGTCGTTCGCATCGTTCGCGGTCGGCGGTGAATCGGACGCTGGCGGCTCCTTACGGGTCGGCGCGCCGAACGGTTTGAACATCGCGAACGTCCGCTCGAACATTTCCATGTTGCGGCGGACATGCTCCTCCAGCGGCGCGAACGGCGTGTTGCTGAAGGTGTTGGTCATCTGCTTGCGGAATTTTTCCTGCTCGCGCGTCAGGGTGTCGATGGACTGCTCGAGATATTTCGGCACCACCATCTGCATGCTGTCGCCATAGAAGCGGATCAGCTGGCGCAGGAAGGTCGTCGGCAAGAGGTTCTGTCCGGCCTTGTTCTCCTGTTCAAAGATGATCTGGGCCAGGACAGACCGGGTGATGTCGTCGCCGGTCTTGGCGTCATAGACGAGAAAGTCCTCACCTTCCTTCACCATCGCGGCGAGGTCTTCGAGCGTCACATAGGTGCTGGTGCCGGTGTTGTAGAGGCGCCGATTGGCGTATTTTTTAATCGTAATTGGCTGATCGGATTTGGCCATGGAATTACACATACCTACCTAGCGAGGAACAGAACCGGCGAGGTTGCCGAGCGCAGCGCAAACAATGCATCGCAATAAACTAAGCACTTTCAGAAAGGTGCGGCTACCGTTTTGTGCAGGACGGTTAATGCAGTGCAGGATAAGATTCCCAAGCTGGGGGCCGCCAGAATGCCTTTGGCTCGCAGGCGCGAAAAGGTTAGGCTAGCTGTGGGGCCGGTTCATCGGATCGCCCCGAACGATCTGCCCGGTCGAACCTGGCAGGTTTCCCTCTCGCGCCCTCACGTTTTCGACTTCAAAAGCAGGAGATGCCCATGTCAGACGATGTCGTCATCGTCAGCGCCGCCCGTACTGCCGTAGGCAGCTTCAACGGCGCTTTTGCCAACACGCCCGCCCACGACCTTGGCGCGGTTGCCATCCAGGCGGCGCTTTCGCGCGCCGGGGTTGAGCCGGGGCGCGTCTCCGAAGTCATCATGGGCCAAATCCTGACCGCAGCGCAGGGACAGAACCCGGCCCGTCAGGCCTCGATCAAGGCCGGCATTCCGGTGGAAAGCCCGGCCTGGGGCGTCAACCAGCTTTGCGGCTCCGGCCTGCGCACCGTCGCGCTGGGCTATCAGGCGATCCTCAACGGCGATTCGGAAATCGTAGTCGCGGGCGGCCAGGAGTCCATGAGTATGGCGCCGCATGCCCAGCACCTGCGCGGCGGCGTCAAGATGGGCGGCGTCGAATTCATCGACACCATGATCAAGGACGGTCTGTGGGATGCTTTCAATGGCTATCACATGGGCAACACCGCCGAGAACGTGGCGCGCCAGTATCAGATCACCCGCCAGCAGCAGGACGAGTTCGCCGTCGCTTCACAGCAGAAGGCGGAAGCCGCACAGAAGGCCGGCAAGTTCAAGGATGAAATCGTCCCCTTCACCATCAAGGGCCGCAAGGGCGACGTGGTCGTCGACTCGGATGAGTATCCGCGTCACGGCGCAACGCTCGATGCCATGGCCAAGCTGAAGCCCGCCTTCGAAAAAGAAGGCACCGTGACCGCGGGCAGCGCCTCGGGCATCAACGACGGCGCCGCCGCAGTGGTGTTGATGAGCGCCAAGCAGGCGGCCAAGGAAGGCCGCACCGTGCTGGCCCGCATCGCCTCGTGGGGTCAGGCGGGCGTCGATCCCAAGATCATGGGCACCGGACCGATCCCGGCATCCCGCGCTGCGCTCAAAAAGGCCGGCTGGAATATCGCCGACCTCGATCTGATCGAAGCCAACGAAGCCTTTGCGGCGCAGGCCTGCGCGGTGAACAAGGATCTCGGCTGGGATACGGCGAAGGTCAACGTCAACGGCGGCGCGATCGCCATCGGCCATCCCGTCGGCGCGTCTGGCGCGCGCGTGCTGGTGACCCTGCTGCACGAAATGCAGAAGCGTGATGCGAAGAAGGGTCTCGCCACGCTGTGCATCGGCGGCGGCATGGGCATCGCGATGTGCCTTGAGCGATAAGATCGTACAACGCAGACTCGTCGCTGCGTTGTAGCGCAGTGCACAACACAATTTCTCAATGCCCGGCCTCGCGCCGGGCATTTGTTCTTGCGGTCTTGTAATTTGGCCGAAATACTTCTCGTCCAAAAGAGACGTGAATGCGTGAAGGAGGGACTCTATATGGCACGCGTAGCATTGGTAACGGGCGGGACTCGGGGCATCGGCGCAGCAATCAGCAAGGCTCTGAAGGCTGCAGGCTACAACGTCGCGGCGAGTTACGCCGGCAACGACGAAGCCGCTGCGAAGTTCAAGGCCGAGACGGGAATCCCCGTCTATAAATGGGATGTCAGCGTGTTCGACGCCTGCGCCGAAGGCGTGAAGAAGGTTGAAGCCGATCTCGGACCGGTCGATGTTCTGGTCAACAATGCCGGCATCACCCGTGACGTGCCGTTCCACAAAATGTCCCTCGATCAGTGGAACGCGGTGATGAACACCAATCTCGGCTCGCTGTTCAACATGACGCGGCAGGTGATCGAAGGCATGCGCGCGCGCAAGTTCGGCCGCGTCATCAATATTTCCTCCATCAACGGCCAGAAGGGCCAGTTCGGACAGGTGAACTATTCCGCGGCGAAGGCGGGTGACATCGGCTTCACCAAGGCGCTGGCGCTGGAAAATGCCAAGGGCGGCGTCACTGTGAACGCGATCTGCCCCGGCTACATCAACACCGAAATGGTGCAGGCCGTGCCGAAGGATGTTCTCGAGAAGGCCGTGATCCCGCAGATTCCGGCGAACCGTCTCGGCGAGCCGGAGGAAATTGCACGCGGCGTGGTCTTCCTCGCGTCCGATGACGCAAGCTTCGTCACCGGTTCGACGCTCACCATCAACGGCGGACAGTACCTGCAGTAAGGCGGTTACGAATACCGGAATTGCTCGAAGGATATGGCGTTGTCGCGGATTGAATGGCATTGATCCGCGATGACGCCGTCCACCGCCACCTTCATCGGTCTCGCTGCCATACTCATGTGGTCGCTGCTTGCAGCGCTTACCGTGGCGACGGGCCGCATTCCTCCGTTTCAGCTTCTCGCCATGACATTCGCTATCGGCGCGTGCATTGGCCCGCTGACATGGTTGTGGCGACCATCGGCGATTCGTGCCCTGCGCCAGCCGCTCGCGGTGTGGGTGGTCGGCATCGGCGGACTGTTTGGCTATCACGCGCTATATTTCCTGGCGCTGCGTCTTGCACCGCCCGCCGAAGCAGGTCTTCTCAATTATCTCTGGCCGCTGCTGATCGTGCTGCTGTCGTCGCTCTTGCCGGGCGAGCGGCTTGCGGCGCATCACATCATCGGCGCGGTGCTTGGTTTTGCCGGAACGGTAATGCTGTTTGCAGGTAACGGCGGATCGGGTTTTAATCCGGCTCATGTGCCCGGCTTCGTCGCGGCGTTCGTCGCCGCTTTCGTCTGGGCCGGATATTCGGTGATGTCGCGCAAGTTCGCGGCGGTGCCGACCGATGCGGTGGCGGGATTTTGTCTGGCCACCGCGCTGCTGGCGACGCTATGCCATGTTGTGCTGGAAACGACAGTCTGGCCGGAGAGCGCGACGCAATGGCTGGCCGTTATTGCACTGGGGATCGGCCCGGTGGGGCTTGCGTTCTTTGCCTGGGATATCGGCATGAAGCGCGGCGACATCCGCGTGCTCGGGGCGGCGTCCTATGCCACGCCGTTACTATCCACGGCATTCCTGATTCTGGCGGGCTTCGCCAGGCCGACGGCGTCGCTCGCCATCGCTGCGGCGCTGATTGCCATCGGCGGATTGATCGCGGCGAAGGACATGGTGTTCGGTAAGGCATGATCCCGAAAAGTGGGCACCGGTTTTCGGACAAGATCATGCCCAAATAATCAGGCCGGGCTCCATCCCGGCGGCGCGAGTTCGAAGGTCGCGAAATCGAATCCCGGCGCGACCGTGCAACTGACCAGCGTCCAGTCGCCGGTGCTTTCCGCGGCCTGCCACGCATGTGCGGGGACGATGGCCTGCGGCTGCTCGCCTTCCGCCAGATTTGAACCGAGCCGGATCGCGCGTTCTCCGCCATTGTCGGCGATGTGCAGAGTCAGCGGACTGCCCGCATGATAGTGCCAGATTTCTACCGCATCCACGCGATGCCAGTGTGATCGTTCACCCCGCGCCAGCAGGAAATAGATCGCGGTGGACGCGGCGCGTCCACCTTCGATGGTGCGGGAGTCGCGAAAGGTTTCGCGATAGTGTCCGCCCTCGGGATGAGGCTTGAGATCCAGATGCGCGATGACCTGCGCGGCGCTGAGCGCGGAAGAAGTCTGCATCAGCCCTTGTTCTTACGCTCACGGATTTCTCCGAATACGTCGGCCGGGCTTCTGCCCGTCATGCCGAGCGCGGCTGCGACGGAGGGCACATCGGCGCGCAGGAAGGTGTTTGCTTCCTTCTCGTCGCGGATCAATGTCGGCACCGTCGGCTGGTTTGCCGCGCGCTGCCTGGCGACTTCTTCAGCGCGGGCCTTGAGCGCCGGATTGTTGGGCTCGATACCGAGCGCGAACTTCACATTGGATGCGGTGTATTCATGACCGCAATAGATCCGCGTATCGTTGGGCAGCGCGCGCAGCCTCAGCAGCGATTCCCACATCATCGGATAGGTGCCTTCGAAGACGCGGCCGCAGCCGATGGAAAACAGCGTGTCGGCGCAGAACAGCGCGCGCTCGGCGTCGAACATGTAGCTGATATGATCGAGGGTGTGGCCCGGCGTCTCCAGCACGCGCGCGGAGAGGTTGCCGACCTTGACGGTATCGCCTTCCTTCACGCGTACATCGACCAGCGGAATCGCGGTGCCGTTGTCAAACGGCGCGACCACGCGGCAATTGTATTTCGTCTTGAGTTCGGCGATGCCGCCGACATGGTCCGCGTGATGATGGGTGACCAGAATGTCGGTCAGGGTCCAGCCTTCGCGTTCAAGGGCGGCGATGATCGGGCCCGCCTCCGGCGCGTCGATCGATGCCGTCGCCCCGGTCGCCGGATCGTGAATGAGATAACCGAAATTGTCGGACAGGCAGGAAAACAGGCGAATCTCGGCAGTCATGACGTCTCCAGATCTAGGGATGTCTCCAAGCTAACACGGCCAAGGGGCCGGTGAAATACGTTAACGCCGTTCCACGGAGACTGATCCATCCGCGCTGGATGCCGCATCCCGACATGATAGACTGATGACATGACCATCGACGTGATCGATCTTCGCAACTTCTATTCGCAGCGCCTCGGCATCGTGGCGCGGCGTCTGATCAATCGCGGCATCCAGCGGCACTGGCCGCATGCGAATGGCCTGCGCGTGGCGGGACTTGGTTATCCGACACCGTATCTCGGCCTGTTTCGTGAGGACGCGGAGCGCTGCATCGCGCTGATGCCGGCGGGGCAGGGGGTGATGAGTTGGGATATTGAGGGGCTAACGGTTTCGAGTGTGGTGGATGAGTTCTCGGTGCCGCTGGCGGATGCGGCGGTCGAACGAGACCGGATCGTGCATGCGCTTGAGGTGTGCGACGATGCGGAACGCCTGCTGCGGGAGGTCTGGCGCGTTCTCGCGCCGTCGGGGCGGATGATGGCGATCATTCCGAACCGGCGCGGCGTATGGACGCGGACCGACAGCACGCCGTTCGGCCATGGCCGTCCCTATTCGCGTTCGCAGATCACGCAACTGCTGCGGCAGACATGGTTCACGCCGACCGCATGGGGCGAGGCCCTGTTCATGCCGCCGTTCGGCAGTGGATGGGTGTTGCAATCGGCGATGGCCTGGGAGCGGATGAGCGCCGCGGTGTCGTCGCCATTCGCAGGCGTTCACATTGTCGAGGCATCGAAGCAGGTGTACCGCGCGATCCCGGCGCATCGCGAACGCACGCGGCTGATTCCGTCGATGCCGCCTGTTCTGGTGCCGACGCCGACACGGCGGGACGACAAGCCCGCGACGGGTTGAACGACATCGCCAAATGAAAACTGCCCGCCCGAGGCTTGCTCGGACGGGCAGTCCATTCGTATCAGCGGGAGGTATTCCTCGCCGGCCGAGAGATCTTCCACCGGTGGCTGAGCATTCTGATTGTCCGGGCGCGGGCCGGGCGGCCGGCGCCGGCGGCGATGATTGAAGCGTTCGCCATTCCCCTGATTGCCGCCATTCTCGCCGCCGCCGACTGCCGGCTGCGGAGCGCCGCCGGTGATGAACGACGGCAGACGATCCACCGCTTCGCTTTCCATCGGCTGCGCCGCGGGCTGCGGCTGCTGGCGATGTTCACGCGGCTGATCGCGATCGCGGAAGTTCTGCTCACGCGGCTGCTGCTGATCGCGGGGATAAGGCTGCTGCTCACGCGGCTGGAATTGCTGCTGCGGCTGCGGAACGAAGCCGGGTTCTGCGCCGAAGCTCGAGAAGCCGTCGGCATCATCGTCGTTGTTGTCGAGCGAGTCGCTATCGATGCGCGGCTGCTGCTGTTGCGGCTGGTTCTGGCGGAACTGTTCCTGCGCCGCGGCGATCAGGCGGAAATAATGTTCGGCGTGCTGGTAGTAATTTTCGGCGGCAACCGGATCGCCCGAACTGCGCGCGTCGCGGGCGAGCTGAACATATTTCTCGGCAATATGAGAAGCGGTGCCGCGAATCTTGATGTCGGGTCCGTTGGACTCGAAGACCCGGGTCATCGGGTTCTGGCCGCGCCGGTTATTGTTGTTGTTATTGTTGTTGTTATTCCGGCTGCGCATACGCTTGTTGTTATTCGGGCCGTTTCTCATGAGATGCCTTTTACCGCTTCTGGATCGTGAAAATTCGTGTGCAAGACTTCGTGTACAGGACACAGCACAATGCATTCGCGCAGGTGGCGTACTGCCCATCGTTCATACTGTGGTAGCCATTCGTCGCGCTCAACAAAGACGCGTTCTCCAAATGCCCGCAGGCAGTTGCCGCCTGGGCTGGATCAGCCTGAGCAAACAGGCATCATGTTCTGCAGTTGAATGTTCGAGCGCAAAATCAGGCTTTCGTTCGCTTCCCGGTCTCAAGCAGCGCAGCTCTTTCAGCCTTCGCGCTCGTCATGACCAGTGTTTTAGGAACCTTTCATCCGGCGGGCGTCTCTTTCGAGACCTCTGGCTCCGACCCCGTATTCCTTAACGGGGGCCATTCCCTGAACCGATGGTGTGGCCGGAACGTAGTCGCTCCGGAGCAATATTCCAAGAGGTTTTTTGTTCCCGGACAGCCCTTTAAACGGCCTTCTTTCGGCCTATGACGGCACGATGAATGCCCGCCAAATCGGCCTTTGGCGGATGGGGCAGAGTTAACCCTGCCATGCGCATGAGAGCACTCACGTCGGCGCTCTGGTCATGCCCGACCTCGACGATCAGAAGCCCCTCGGAAGCGAGCAGGCCCACTGCCTGAGGCATGATTGCACGATAAGCGTTGAGTCCATCCGCGCCGCCATCCAGCGCCAGAGCGGGATCGTGATCGCGCACATCGGGGTCCAGCGCGGCGATGTCCGCCGAGCGGATATAGGGCGGATTCGACACGATAAGATCGAACGGGCCGGAGAGGCCTCCCGCGTAGTCGCATGCGACGAAGGAGGCGCGATCGGCGAAGCCCAGCCGGGTGGCGTTGGTTTTCGCGGTGTCCAGTGCCGCGGGGTTGATGTCGGTGCCGATGCCGGTGGCCGCCGGAAGCTCGGACAACAGCGCCAGCAGAATCGCGCCGGAGCCGGTGCCGATATCGGCGATGCGAAGCGACAAGCCGGCGCGCGATTCGCGGCGCAGAATGTCCAGCGCGGCTTCCACCACGGTTTCAGTGTCCGGCCGCGGCACCAGCGTTGCATCGGACAGTTCGAAATCGAGACCCCAGAATTCCTTGTGGCCGAGGATGCGCGCGACGGGTTCATGCGCGACCCGGCGCGCAGCATGGCTCGCGATGATCTCGGCTTCGTGACCGGCGATGATGCGACTGGCCTGTATCGCAAGACCGGTGTGATCGAGGCCGAGTGCCGCGCCGATCAGCAGGCGCGCATCGAGGTCGGGCGAATCGATGTCGTGGGCCTTGAAGTGTGCGGCGAGCGCGCGGCGGGCGGCCTCGACGCTCAGTCCGGCGAGAGGCGCGCTCACGCGTTGCCCTGTTCGGCCAGTTGTGCGGCCTGATGCTCGGTGGTCAGAGCATCGATCAGTTCGCCGAGCGCGTCACCCGCGATCACCTGCGGCAGTTTGTAGAGCGTCAGGTTGATGCGGTGGTCGGTGACGCGGCCTTGCGGAAAGTTGTAGGTGCGGATGCGCTCGGAGCGGTCGCCGGAGCCGACCTGGCCCTTGCGCTCGGCAGAGCGCTCGGAATCGAGGCGCTGCCGCTCGGCGTCGTAGATGCGCGAGCGCAGGATGTTCATGGCGCTGGCGCGATTCTTATGCTGCGAACGGCTGTCCTGCATCATCACGACAATGCCGGTCGGAAGATGCGTGATACGGATCGCGGATTCGGTCTTGTTGACGTGCTGACCGCCTGCGCCCTGTGCGCGCATGGTCTCGATGCGCAGGTCGGTGTCCTTGATGTCGACGTCGACATCCTCGGCCTCGGGCAGCACGGCGACGGTCGCGGCGGAGGTGTGAATGCGGCCCTGCGTTTCGGTGTCGGGGACGCGCTGAACGCGATGCACGCCGGATTCGAATTTCAGTTTGGCAAACGCGCCGCGGCCCTGCACCTCGGCGACGATTTCCTTGTAGCCGCCCATGGTGCCTTCGGACGCGGAGACGATCTCCACCTTCCAGCCCTGCAAGGCGGCGAAGCGCTCGTACATGCGAAACAGATCGCCTGCGAACAGCGAGGCTTCGTCGCCGCCGGTGCCGGCGCGGATTTCCAGCACCACGTTGCGGTCGTCCATCGCGTCCTTGGGCAGCAGCGCGATGCGGATGTTCTGTACCAGCTCGTCGCGTTTGGCCTCAAGGTCGGGCCGCTCGGTCTCTGCCAAGTCGCGCATGGCGGCGTCGGTGCCGGGATCGGCGATCAGCGCGTCGATCCCGGCGATTTCGTTGGCCGCCGAGCGATAGGCCTTCACCGCATCAACCACGGGCGCGAGTTCGCTCAACTCGCGGGTGATGCGGACATAGGTTTCCGAATTCACCTGGCCGAGCAGTTCAGCTTCAAGCGCCGCATGGCGCGCCAGCAGGGTATCGAGTTTGGCTTCAGGGAGCAGGGTCATGAAACGGATCGATCGTCAGGAATAAAAAGGCGAGCTTCGGAGCAGTTTGAAAGCGCCGCTACAATGCGAGCCCTTCGGCTTCGGCGAATTCCGTCAGCCGGGTGCGGATCGAGACGCTTCCGGCCGGTGCCTCCAGCAGGGACTTCATCATCGTCTCGGCTTTTGCTGCATCGAGATCGAGGATCATCGCCTTCACGGGCCCATGGGCTGTCGCCGACAGCGAGAGCGAGCGATAGCCGAGCGCGATCAGAGCCAGCGCCCCGAGCGGCTGCGAGGCCATTTCGCCGCAGAGCGACAGGGATTTTCCAGCTTCATTCGCCTTTTGCGCGATGTCGCGAAGCGCGCGCAGGATCGGCGCCGACAGTGTGTCGAAGCGGTCGGTGACGCGGGAGTTGCCGCGGTCGACGGCGAACAAAAACTGGAACAGGTCGTTCGACCCCACCGAAATGAAATCGACCCGCTTGAGCAGTTCGTCCATCTGGAAGAGCAGCGCCGGAACCTCGACCATGGTGCCGACATCGACGCGCTCGGGAAGCGTGTGTCCGTGCTGGCGCAGATAGGTCAACTCGCGCTCGATCACGAGCTTGGCCTGATCGAATTCGTCCACCTGCGAGATCATCGGAAACATCACGCGCAGATAACGTCCGGAGGCGGCGCGCAGCAGCGCACGGACCTGTCCGCGCAGAAGTCCCGGACGGTCGAGGCCGAGGCGGATCGCGCGCCAGCCGAGCGCCGGATTCTCCTCGGTGATCGTATCCATGTAGGGCAGCGCCTTGTCGCCGCCGATGTCGAGCGTGCGGAAGGTGACCGGCTTCTTGCCAGCGGCGTCCAGCACGGCGCGGTAGAGCGCAAGCTGTTCGCTGGTGCGCGGCAGGCTTTGTCCCACCATGAACTGCAGTTCGGTGCGGAACAGGCCGATGCCGGACGAGCCGGTGTCGTCGATATGCGGCAGGTCGATCACGAGGCCGGCGTTGATCATGAGATCGACCGGCTGGCCGTCTTTCGTGATGCACGGCTTGTCGCGCAGTTCGCGATACTGTTCCTGACGCCGCGCGCGGAAGCGCACGCGCTCGGCATAAGCCGACTGGATTTCCTGCGAGGGGCGGATGTAGATCGAGCCCGACGTGCCATCGACGATGATGGCGTCGCCCGGATCGGCGATGCCCGCGGCATTCGCCACTTCGCCGATAGCCGCGATGCCGAGTGCGCGCGCGACGATCGAGACATGCGAATTGGCGGTGCCTTCTTCCAGCACAAGGCCGCGCAGCCGCTTGCGGTCATAGTCGAGCAGCGCCGCAGGCCCCATGGAGCGGGCGATCAGGATGGCGTTGTCCGGCAACTGTTCGCGCGACGGCGCGTGGTCCTGCCCCACGAGCTGCCGCATCAGGCGATGGCCCAGATCCTCGAGGTCATGCAGGCGGTCGCGCAGATAAGGGTCGGTGGAGCGCAGCATGCGTGCGCGCGTATCGGACTGCACGCGCTCGACGGCGGCTTCCGCGGTGAGGCCGGTCGCCACCGCCTCGTGCAGCTTGTGCTGCCAGCCCTGATCGTTGGCGAACATGCGATAGGCTTCAAGGACGTCGCGATGCTCGCCGCCGTCGGCCATGTCGCCGCGCTCGAGCAGTCGATCGAGATCGGCGCGCAGCTTGGTGATGGCGGCGTCGAGCCGCTTGACCTCCTTGGGAAGGTCTTCGGCAATGTAGTTGGTGATGACGACGCGCGGCTCGTGCAGCACGACATGACCGAGGGCGATGCCGTCCGAGAGAATGGCGCCGCTCTTGTGGATCGAGTGCCGCGCGGCGGGTTCTGCGCCGGGCCTTGCGAGCGATGACAATTCGCCCGACGCGATCATCTCTGCGAGCACCATCGCGGTGGTCTGCAGTGCCTCGACCTCTTCCTCGACATAGGTGCGGTGGGCGCGGTTCTGCACCACCAGCACGCCGAGCGTATTGCCCGAGCGCAGGATCGGCACGCCGAGGAACGAGTGGTAAATTTCTTCGCCGGTTTCCGGCCGGTAGGAGAACGCTGGATGCGACTGGGCGTTCGACAGGTTGAGCGGGGTGGCTTCGGAAGCGACGAGGCCGACAAGGCCTTCATGCGCGGTCAGAACCGTTTGATGGACCGCGTCCCGGTTCAGACCTTCGGTGGCATACAGCTCAAGGGTATTGTCGACGCGCAGCACATAGCACGAGCAGACCTCCGCCACCATGTTGGCGGCGATCAGCACCACGATCTTGTCGAGCCGTTCCTGAGCGCTGACCTGTTCGGCCATCACTTCGCGGAGCCGTCTCAACAAGACGCGGGGGCCTCCCAGCGCGCTCCGCATCCGTTGATATCCTACCCTGCAACTCCAGCGCGGCGCCCGGGTGGCCGCGATAGGGTTAACTGACGTTAAAATAACGACTTTTCAGGACGCGCCAGAGCTCCTTGTGTGGCTCCGGACATATCCAGCGGTCCGGAATCAGAGGCCCACCAGCGCGTGCCTTGTCATGAGGCTATATCGAATTGAGGCGTGTTTTGCCAAGCAAAACACCTGCCAAATATGAGACCTGCTCCAGAAGATGGCCTTGGCGCAACGCCGCGGCCGCATCGCGTCTCAGGCCTGATCGAGCCCGTACAGGGTGTGCAGGGTCCGGACCGCCAGTTCGGTATAGGCGGCGTCGATCAGCAGCGAGAACTTGATCTCGGAGGTGGTGATGGCGCGGATATTGATGCTGCGCTCGGACAGCGCCTTGAACGCCTGCGCGGCGACGCCTGCATGGCTGCGCATGCCGATACCGATCACCGACACCTTGGCGACATCGGTGGCCGAATCCATCGTCTTGTAGCCGATCTTGTCCTTGGCCTTGGTGATGGTGTCCTTGGCGCGGGTATATTCGGAGGCCGGCACCGTGAAGGTGAGATCGGTGGTCTTGCCGTCTTCGGAGACGTTCTGGACGATCATGTCCACATTGATGCTGGCGTCCGCCAGCGGCCCGAAGATCGCGGCCGCAATGCCCGGCTTGTCCTCGATCTGGCGCACGGAGATCTGCGCTTCGTCCTTGGAGAAGGCGATACCGGTGACGACCTGGCTTTCCATGATTTCCTCCTCGCTGCAAATCAGCGTTCCCGGCGGCGTGCCGTGGGGATCGATATCTTCCGGCTTGTCGAAGCTCGAGCGCACGAACACCGGGACGTTGTGAACCATGCCGAGTTCCACGGAGCGGACCTGCAGCACCTTGGCGCCGAGCGACGCCATTTCCAGCATTTCCTCGAATGCGACCTTGTCGAGCCGCCGCGCCTTGGGCACCACGCGCGGATCGGTGGTGTAGACGCCGTCGACGTCGGTGTAGATGTCGCAGCGGTCGGCGTGGATCGCGGCGGCGATTGCCACCGCCGACGTGTCCGAGCCGCCGCGGCCCAGTGTGGTGATGCGGCCGGTCGGCTGATGGATGCCCTGGAAGCCAGCGACCACCGCGACTTCCTTGCGCTCCTTGAAACGCTTGATCAGTTCGCCGCCGTCGATGCCGGTGATGCGCGCCGAGCCGTGCGCGTCGTCGGTGAGGATCGGAATCTGCCAGCCCTGCCACGAGCGGGCCTGGATGCCGAGCGACTGCAGCACGATGGAGAGAAGGCCCGCGGTGATGAGTTCGCCGGACGCCACGATGGCATCGTATTCGCGCGCATCGTGCAGCGCGGACGCCTCGTTGACCCAGCCAACGAGTTCGTTGGTTTTGCCCGACATGGCCGACACCACCACGGCCACGTCATGGCCGGCATCGACCTCGCGCTTCACGTGCTGCGCGACATTGCGGATACGTTCGATGTTGGCGACGGACGTGCCGCCGAATTTCATGACTAGGCGGCCCATGATCTCTTATCGCGGCGAATGGCGCTGTCCCGGTTGGCTGATGTCAGGCTGGAGCCGGTTCCGTGCAAAACGGAAGCATGACCCCGAAAAGGCGGCTATACATACCCATCAGGTCGGGAGCAAGCAACACGCTTGGCGGCCCGAACACAGCCGGAGACGGGAATGGGCCGTTATATCGACGATATTCTGCAGCCGGGGGAGAAGATTCTCTATTCGACCACGATTCACGGGATCGTCTACGCGCCGGGGCTGCTGTGCCTTGCGGGCGCTGTCGCCTGCCTGGTCGCGTCGGGCGGAGGCGTCATTTTTCCGCTGGCGGCGGTTGGCGCCTTGCTGGGGCTGATCGGTCTGTTTCTGGTGTTCAGGGCCTGGTTTCAGCGCTGGATCACGGAGACCGACGTGACCTCGCTGCGCGTGGTTCACAAGGAAGGGTTTATCCAGCGCCAGACCTTTGAAATCAGTTTAGATAAAATCGAAAGTGTCGACGTCACCCAGAGTATCCTCGGCCGGATTTTCGGATGGGGAGATGTGCGGGTGAACGGTGTCGGCGAAGGCTCGAAGACGATAAAGATGATCGGTGCGCCGATCGAATTCCGTAACCACATCACGGCGCGCTAGCTCACGGTAAAATTCGGCATGACCCAGAATTCAGCATCGTCATCCACGGTCGATCCCGGCGAAGTCGCGCGGTTCTCCAAGTTGTCCGAGGAGTGGTGGGACCCCAAGGGCAAGATGGCCCCGCTGCACAAGATCAATCCGCTGCGGCTGGCCTATATCCGTGATGCGGCCTGCCGCAAGTTCGACCGCAGTCCGAAAAGCCTGAACTGCCTGTCGGGCCTGCGTATCCTCGACATCGGCTGCGGCGCTGGCCTGCTCTGCGAGCCGCTGACCCGGCTCGGCGCGCAGGTGATCGGTGTCGATCCGTCGGCGACCAACATTTCGGTCGCCAAGCTTCATGCCGAACGCGGGCATCTTTCCATCGACTATCGCTGCACCACCATCGAGGAGATGGACCCGCGCGAGCGCTTCGACATTGTGCTGGCGATGGAAGTGGTGGAGCATGTCGCCAATGTCGGGATGTTCCTGGATCGCTGCGCCGCGTTGCTGAAACCGTCGAGCATGCTGGTGGCCTCGACCATCAACCGGAACTGGAAGAGCTTCGCGCTCGCCATTGTCGGCGCCGAATACGTGCTGCGCTGGCTGCCGCGCGGTACGCACCAGTGGGACAAGTTCGTTACGCCTGCCGAACTGACCCATCATCTCGAGCGCAACAAGCTCGCCGTCAGCGATCAGGCGGGCGTGGTCTACAATCCGCTTGCCGACAAATGGACCATTTCGTCCGACATGGACGTGAACTACATGCTGGTGGCGGAAGCGGCGGTTTGAGGGTGAGAGTCTGCGATCAAGCATCTTGCTCAGGCGTCATGCCCGGCCTTGGGCCGGGCATCCACGGCTTGCTTGAACCAAGACAGACTTGGATGGCCGGGACAAGCCCGGCCATGACGTCGCGAGGGTCTTGATGACCCAGCTCATCTGGCTCTGGATTCCCTTCACGGTGTTGGCCGCGGCCGGACAGGTCGTGCGCAACGCCATGCAGCGCGGACTGACCGCGCAGCTCGGCACGCTCGGCGCGACCCATATCCGCTTTCTGTTCGGCTTTCCGTTTTCGCTGATTTTTCTCGGCATTATTTTGGCAGTGAACGGCGACCGGCTCGCGTGGCCTGAAAGCGGATTCTGGGCGTGGCTGGTGGTCGGCGGCATGGCGCAGATTCTTGCCACCGCCTTGATGCTGATGGCGATGAACGAGCGCTCGTTCGTCGTGACCACGGCCTATCTGAAAACCGAGGCGATTCAGGCGGCGATCTTCGGCTTCGTCTTTCTGTCGGATCATCTCACCATGATGAAGGTGGCGGCGATCGTGATCGCCACGATCGGCGTGGTCATCACGGCGATCCGGCCCGACGGCATGAAAGGCTTCGGCAATCTCAAACCGACGGTGCTCGGTCTTGTCGCCGCCTCGTTCTTCGCACTGTCGGCGGTGGGCTATCGCGGCGCGATCCTCAACGTTACCGGTGTCAGCTTCGTCACCGCCGCCAGCGTGACGCTGGTCGCGACGCTGCTGATGCAGTCCGTCGTCCTTTCGGGATGGCTGATCGTCCGCTCGCCCGGGACGATGACGGCGATCTTCCGGCTCTGGAAGCCGTCGATGTTCGCCGGCTTCATGGGATCGTTTGCGTCGCTGTTCTGGTTTCTCGCCTTTGCGCTGACGGCGGCGGCCAATGTGCGCACGCTGGCGCTGGTCGAGGTGCTGTTCGCGCAGGGCGTGGCGTATTATTCGATGAAGCAGCCGATTTCGATGAGAGAGCTGTCAGGCATCGCCCTGATCCTGATCGGCGTCGCCATGCTGGTGGCGGGCTGAGCTACTTTTTCACCGCGAGAAGAATCGCGCCCGCAGCGATAAGCGTGATTCCGAGCCAGCCGGTGGCGGACGGCCGCTCGCCGAGAAACACGAAGGCGAACAGCGTCACCAGGACCACGCTGAGCTTGTCGATCGGCGCGACGAGTGTTGCGGGACCGAGCTTGAGCGCGCGGAAGTAACACAGCCACGATGCGCCGGTGGCAAGACCCGACAGAACCAGAAACAGCCATGTCCGCGGCGTGATCGGGCCGGGTGCACGGAACTGGCCGGTGGCGAAAAGAATAACCGCAAAGCTCATCAGCACGATGACGGTGCGGATGAAGGTCGCCAGATCGGGATTGATGTCTTCGACGCCGATCTTGGCGAAGATCGCGGTCAGCGCCGCGAACACGGCAGAGAGCACGGCCCAGACCAGCCACGAGCCGGACCACGATAGCGAGTCAGGGCTCATGATCGATCCGGTCCTCAGTGTTCAGTTGCGGTCGTCCGGGAGCACGGGAAGCGGCGCGACCTCGACGCCTTCGTCGATCAGGGAGCGGGCTTCCTCGGCAGTGGCCTCGCCGTAGATCGCGCGGTGCTCGATATCGCCGTAATGCATCTTGCGGGCTTCTTCCGGAAATTTGTTGCCGACATTGTCCGCGTTCTTCAGCACGTGATCGCGCAATTCCCGCAGCTTGGAGACAAGCTCGCGTTCCTGCGGCGCCATCACCAGCGATGAAGGGGGCGATGCCGCTTCGGACACAGCCGCAGGCTGCGGCGCGGGACTGGATTTGCCCTTGCGCGTGATGCGCGGCGCCATGATCGCCTTGTCGACCTTGGTGGATTCGCAGACCGGGCAGGCGATCAGCCCGCGCTTGCGCTGGCTGTCATACGCACCCGAGCTTTGGAACCAACTGTCGAATTCGTGACCGCGCTCGCAGTGGAGTGCGTAGCGGATCATGCCGATCCCCGCACGAGATGCAGATGCTCGGGCCCGCCCTTCGGATCGATCAGGCCGAAGCGGCGGCCATGCTGCAGCGAAGGAATGCTCTTGCGAACCGATTGGACCTTGGCAGGATCGATCTTTGCCAGCACGACGCCGGTATCGGTGCCATTGCCTTCGGCGATGATCTCACCCCATGGATCGACGATCAGCGAGTGGCCGTAGGTCTCGCGTCCGCTTTCGTGCTTGCCGGCCTGTGCGGCGGCGAAAATGTAGCAGCCGTTCTCGATGGCGCGGGCGCGCAGCAGCGTGTGCCAGTGGGCTTCGCCGGTCTTCACGGTGAAGGCCGAGGGCGCGGTGATGAAGGACGCGCCTGCCTCCGCGAGCGCGCGATAAAGCGCGGGAAAACGCATGTCGTAGCAGATGGTCAGCCCGATCCGGCCCCATGGCAGATCGGAAATGACCGCGGCTTCGCCCGGCTGGTAGCTCGCGGATTCGCGATAGCTCTCCCCGTTGTCGAGCGTGATATCGAACATGTGGATCTTGTCGTAGCGGGCGAGAATGCCGCCGTCCGGCGCGATCAGGAACGAACGGTTTACCGCGCGCTCCGGCGTGGCGCGCACCGCCAGCGATCCGATGTGGAGATAGATCTTTAATTCGCTCGCCAACTCGCGATAGGCCTTCAGCGACAGGTCGTCTTCCTCGGCGGCGAGAATTTCAAACAGCGCCTTGCGGTTCTGCTGGATGATGTTGCTGACTTCCGGCGTCTGCACATAGTCCGCGCCCTTGTCCTTGGCTTCGCGGATCAGCCTGATGCCTTCGGCAAGGCTCGCTTCCGGATGCATCGCGGTGCGCATCTGCACCATGGCCGCGGTGAAGGGCGTGGCGGGGGTTTCTGTCATCACGATACTTTCTGGCCGTCGAGCAGATCGTCGAGCTTGCGGTCGCGGTCGAGCGCATAGAGTTCGTCGCAGCCGCCGACATGAACCTTGTCGATGAAGATTTGCGGGAAGGTCGTTCCGCCGTTGGCGCGCGCCAGCATCTCGGCACGAAAGTTCGGATCGGCCGCAACGTCATATTCGGTGAAGGCGGCGTTCTTGCGCGCCAACAACGATTTGGCAGCGCTGCAATAGCCGCATCCGGGACGC
>Ga0066256_1001482_pt1 | contig 32208 bp, 31 predicted proteins | sample ThiBio_1000_biof_FD_87107 | JGI IMG/M metagenome (GOLD analysis project Ga0066256, IMG submission 87107) | Wastewater bioreactor microbial communities from Cape Town, South Africa - Thiocy_expt_1000_biof (version 2) | ecosystem: Engineered > Bioreactor > Thiocyanate-remediating >... | reverse complement strand
CGGAACAGTTCTGGAGTACCTCCCCCATGTCGCAAGACAACGACTTCCCCGGCTGGCACGGCACGACCATCGTCGCCGTGCGCAAGGGCAACAAGGTGGTGGTGGCCGGGGACGGACAGGTCTCGGTCGGCAACACGGTGATGAAGCACAGCGCCAGGAAGGTCCGGCGCCTCGCCGACGGCAAGGTGATCGGCGGCTTCGCCGGCGCCACGGCCGACGCCTTCACGCTGTTTGAAAGGTTGGAAGCCAAGCTGATCCAGTATCCGGACCAGCTGATGCGCGCCGCGGTCGAGCTGGCGAAGGACTGGCGCACCGACCGCTACCTGCGCCGCCTCGAGGCCATGATGATCGTGGCCGACAAGGAGGTTTCGCTGGTGCTGACCGGAACCGGCGACGTGCTGGAGCCCGAACATGGTGTGATGGCGATCGGCTCCGGCGGCAACTATGCGCTGGCCGCGGCGCGCGCGCTGGCGGATTCCGAACATGACGCCGAAACCATCGTGCGCCGCTCGCTCGATATCGCGGCGGACATCTGCGTCTACACCAACCGCAACGTCACCATCGAGACGCTGAGCGCATGAGCGCAACCGGCAGCGCGGCAGCCGCACGTCCCGCGCTGACGCCGCAGCAGGGTTTTCTCCTTGCCGCGCTTCTGCTCGCCCTTCAGGCCGCCGCACTCTATGCGATGGGCCGCGTGCCGATCTGCACCTGCGGATATGTGAAGCTGTGGCACGGCGTGGTGATGAGTTCGGAGAATTCCCAGCACATCGCCGACTGGTACACCTTCTCGCACATCATCCATGGCTTCCTGTTTTATGCGCTGACATGGCTGGTGCTGCCAAAGGCTTCGTGGATCGCGCGGCTGCTGATCGCGATGGTGATCGAGGGCGGCTGGGAACTGCTGGAAAATTCCCCGGTCATCATCGAGCGCTATCGTGCCGGCACCATCTCGCTCGACTATTACGGCGACAGCATCGTCAATTCGGTGTCGGACACGCTGGCGATGGTTCTGGGCTTCATCGCCGCGCGCAAACTGCCAATCATCGCCACCGTTCTGATCGCCATCGCGTTCGAGATCGCGGTTGGCCTGCACATCCGCGACAACCTGACGCTGAACATCATCATGCTGATCCATCCGTTCGATGCGATCCGGCAGTGGCAAGGCGGGCCGCCGATCATCTAATCGCTTGCGATTAAGCCAAGCCAGCAATAGCTAAGAGCCATGACAGACTTCTCCCCTCGCGAAATCGTTTCCGAACTCGACCGTTTCATCGTCGGCCAAGGCGACGCCAAGCGCGCCGTCGCCATTGCATTGCGCAACCGCTGGCGGCGTCAGCAACTCACCGGCTCGCTGCGCGAAGAAGTGCTGCCGAAAAATATTCTGATGATCGGCCCCACCGGCGTCGGCAAGACCGAGATCGCGCGGCGGCTGGCGAAGCTCGCCAATGCGCCGTTCCTGAAAGTGGAAGCCACCAAGTTCACCGAGGTCGGTTATGTCGGCCGCGACGTCGAACAGATCGTGCGCGATCTCGTGGAAGTAGCGATCCTGCAGATTCGCGAGCGCAAGCGCAAGGACGTGCAGGCGCGGGCGCAGCTCGCAGCCGAAGAGCGCGTGCTCGATGCGCTGGTCGGCGCGAATGCCGGCGCCTCCACGCGCGATTCCTTCCGCCGGAAACTGCGCGCGGGCGAACTGAACGACAAGGAAATCGAGATCGAGACCCAGTCGTCGGGCGGCGGCATGCCGATGTTCGAGATTCCCGGCATGCCCGGCGCGCAGATGGGCGCGATCAACATCGGCGACATCTTCGGCAAGATGGGCGGACGCGCCAAGACGCGGCGGCTGACGGTGGCGGATTCGCACGAGATTCTCGTCAACGAGGAAAGCGACAAGCTGCTCGACAACGAACAACTGACGTTGGAAGCCATTCAGGCGGTCGAGAACAACGGCATCGTCTTTCTGGATGAAATCGACAAGATCTGCGTGCGCGATGGCGCGCGGACCGGCGACGTCTCGCGCGAGGGCGTGCAGCGCGACCTGCTACCGCTGATCGAAGGCACCACCGTGTCCACCAAGCACGGCGCGGTGAAGACCGACCATATCCTGTTCATTGCATCCGGCGCATTCCATATCGCCAAGCCATCGGACCTTCTCCCCGAACTGCAGGGCCGCCTGCCGATCCGCGTCGAACTGCAGGCGCTGACCCGCGACGACATGCGCCGCATTCTCACCGAACCCGAGGCGTCGCTGATCAAGCAGTATGTCGCGCTGATGCAGACCGAAGGCGTGACGCTCGATATTTCCGACGAAGCCATCGACGCGCTGGCCGATGTCGCGGTGGCGGTGAACTCCACGGTCGAGAACATCGGCGCGCGGCGTTTGCAGACCGTGATGGAACGCGTGCTGGATGAAACGTCATTCCACGCGCCGGATATGAGCGGGCAGGCATGCCCACTCGAGGCGGCTTATGCGCAAAAGCACATTGGAAATCTAGCGAACACCACGGATCTCAGCCGGTTTATTTTGTAAGGGTTACCGCCCTCGCCTCCCCCGCACATAGAGCGCGCCGCCGCCGCCGTGGCCGATATGCGCTTCCTCGAAGCCGACCACCACGCCGCGGAATTCCGGCAGGGAAAGCCATTGCGGCACCTGACGGCGGAGCACGCCGCGTTCGGACTCCGATCCGGTCTTGCCCTTGCCGGTGATGACCAGAACGAAGGTCATGCCATCGGCCTGCGCGCGATGCAGGAAGTCGGAGAGCGCGCGATGCGCGCGGGTCTGCGTCATGCCATGCAGATCGAGCCGCGCATCGATCTCCTTGCGCCCGCGCGACAGTTGCGAGCGTTCGCGCCGGCCCAGCGGCGCGAGCGGTGGCGGCGACGGCGGCGCGGCCGAAATCTTGCGCGGAGCGGGTGACGCCTTCGGCGGCGGCGCGGACCGCGTCACCACCACAGCCGTTTCCTCGACAACCTCGATCGCGATCTTTTCGACGCGCGGCCGTTTGCGCAACGGTTTCGCCTGCTTCGCCACACTCTCCCAAAGCTGAAGCTCTTCGGAACTCAGCACGCGCTTGCGGCGGGGGACGCGCGGCGGGTCGAGAACGGGCGGACGGTTCATGGACGGGCATGCCCGCGACGATGATGCCGCGCGCGGCGCGGCGTCTCCGATTTTGCAGCCGGAGCAGTCTCCGCGACCGGCTGCGGCCGCGCTTCCGGCAGCGGCACGGTCTTGCCGCGCGCGACGGGATCGAGACTCTTCGGCAGCAGCATCACAAAGCGCGCGGCATTTTTCATCCGGCCCGCGATACGTCCCGCCTCCGCTCCCGCGCCGAAATAAAGATCGGCGCGCGCGGGGCCGATAATGGCCGATCCGGTATCCTGCGCGATCATCAGACGATGGAATGGCGTGTTCGACGCATCCGATTCGATCGGCAGATTGCCCTCGATGAAGAACGGCGTGCCGTAGACATGCAGGTTCTTGTCGACGGCAATGGAGCGCCCGGCGGTCAGCGGCACGCCCTGCGCGCCGACGGCCTCGTCCGTCGCCGACAGCGCGACTTCGCGGAAGAACACATAGGAACGGTTCTGCCGGCGCAGCTCGTCCGCCGCGCCCGGATTCTGCTCCATATATTCCCGGATCTTCTGCATCGACATCTGATCCTTGGGGATGATGTTGCGCTCGATCAGCACCCGGCCCACCGGCGTATAGGGAAAGCCGTTATGCGCATCGTAGTTGATGCGCACCATCGATCCGTCCTCGAGACGAATCCGCGCCGATCCCTGTATCTGGATGAACAGCAGATCGGTCTGGTTTTTCAGCCAGACCACTTCGAGCCCGCGGCCCGCAATCGCGCCGTCCTCGATCTCGCCGCGATCGTAATACGGCACCAGCTTGCGGCGGCCGATCTTGCGAAACACCTGCCCCTTGTTGGGCATAGTGGGACTGGCCTGCGAATAGCCGCGCACGAACAGATTCGACGGCCGCCGGTAGACCGGCACGGTGTAAACATCGGTGCGCACGCGCGAGCCATCGACAATCGGCTCGTAATAGCCGGTGACGAAACCGGCATCCTCGCCGATCCGCGAGATTTCCAGCGGAATGAAATTGGTCTCGAAGAATTCGCGCGCCTTCGCGCTGTCGGAAATATTTTCTGCGCGCGCGGCCATGCAGGGCTCGCGCAACGACGTACCGAGCGCCTTGCTGTCGGCGAGCGGCGCGGTCTGCGCCACGATCGGCCTGCAACTGATGCGGAATGTCTTGAAGGCGGGCAGCGGATCGTCGTCAGCCCAGCCCGGAACAGCGCTCCAGGCCAACGGCATGTACTGGCTTTCGGGAAATTGCAGCGGCCAGATCACCGGACCATGCCGGACCGGGACCGGCTCTTGCTGCGGAGGAGTATGAGGACGGTGCGCGGAACGCGCGTGGATTTCGGTGACAGTGAGAGCCGCTGCTGCGATCAGCCCGGCGCCGATCCATGCGCCGAGCCGCACTCCGGGCCTCGGCGCATGTGCGCCGGGCGCGTGGGCCTTACTGGCCGCTTTCCGTCCCAACCAGCTTCCAGTTCGGATCGCGCGAAGCGATGTCACGGGCGAACGTCCAGACATCTGTGACATCGGTGAGCTTTTCCGGGTTGCCATCGACAACGGTGCCAGCCTTGTCGCGCGTTACCGAGATCATCTGCGACACGAAACGGATGGTGATCTGCGCGGCGCGGTCCCGGATTTCGGCGTTGACGATTTCAGCCTTGTCGATCGACGCGAAGCGAGTATCCACCTTCTCGCCGCGCTGCTCGCGCTCCTTGATCGCGGCGTCGAAGCCTTCATAGACCTCCGACGACAGCAGATCCTTCAGCGCGCGGCGCTCGCCATTGGCGAAAGCCAGCACGATCATTTCGTAAGCGCTCTTGGCGCCGGAAACGAAATGCTGCGCATCGAACGACGGATCACTGGCTGCGATCTGATCGAGCCCGCGCGCCAGGGCGGAACCGGATTCGGCGATGCCCTTCCAGCGGTCCGGCGCAACGGCAGGTTCCGCAGACGGCGCCAGCGGCGTCTGATCGATGGTCTTGCCGATCGGAACGACATTGTCCGGCGCGCCGCGCAGCACGTCGCGGGCCGCGCGATCGAACGGCGGACGCTCGTCACCGGTGCGCTGACCCAGCACATTCCTCAGCCGCAGGAATATGAAGCCGGCTAGAGCCAGAAAAATGATCGTATAAATATCCACGTCGCATTCACTTTCCGATTGGCGGCGCGTCGCCTGAAGGCATCCCCAGGAAAAAGACCCGCCTAGACGCCGTGCCATTACCATGTAGGCACGAAACCCGGCCCAGCCAACACGTCTTTATGTCGCTATATAGCGACATTAACCTGCACCTGCGAAAGGCCCAAAGGCGGAGGTTTTGGCTCTCGCGGCTGCAATTTAGGCCGATTCTACCCGATCGGGCCGTCGTGGCCAACCGAAACGGGTCTGACCGGCCTATCGTCCTTGTCGAATGCGGCAAGGCTATGATAGCCACTCGCCCCGCCGGACCGCGGGCAGCCAGCTTTTGGCAGGCCGATCCAGACCGGGCCTCCTTCGCGGGCCCATCCACATTCTCGGAGAGTACAGATTCATGACCAACGGCAATGGCGCTCCTCTTGAGAACGAGGCTCCCCCGCAGCTCAACATCCTGGCCCAGTACATCAAGGATCTCTCGTTCGAGAACCCGAATGCTCCGGCATCCCTGATGGCCCAGGACAAGCAGCCGTCCATCAACATCCAGATCAACGTGACAGCGAACGCCGTCGCCGAGAACGACTATGAAGTCGCGCTCAGCATCGAGGGCAAGGCCGAGAACGACAGCACGCTGCTGTTCGGTTTCGAACTGGTCTATGCCGGCGTCTTCCGCATCCTGAACGTGCCGCAGGACAGCCTGCATCCGTTCATCATGATCGAATGCCCGCGCCTGCTGTTCCCCTTCGCCCGCGAGATTGTGGCGACCTCGGTTCGCAACGGCGGCTTCCCGCCGCTGATGCTCGATCCGGTGGATTTCGTCGGCCTCTACCGCCAGAACATGGCGCGTCAGGCCGAGCAGCAGATCCGCCCGAGCTAAGCGCGCGCCCGGCCTCTCCGGAGGCCGGACTTACGATTCCTTCGGCGAAAATTCGTTCCAGATCGGCGTGCCGCCCAGTGTCGCAATAAATGCGTCGTGGGCGGCGATTTCGGCTGCGCTGAGGCGCGGCGCGAGCGGCGTTTCGCGCTGCCGCCGCGGCGTATCCGCCTGCCCTGCGCTGAACGATATGCGGGTTTCCGACAGGATCAGCGACGACTGCCGCGCGCCGATCAGATCGATATAGACTTCAGCCAGCAATTCCGCGTCGAGCAGCGCGCCGTGCTTGGTGCGGCGGGAATTGTCGATGGCGTAGCGCGAACACAAGTCGTCGAGCCTGTTCGACACGCCCGGATGCTTGCGGCGCGCCAGCGTCAGCGTATCCACCAGCCGCTCACGCGGAATCGCGAGGCGCTTGATCCGGTCAAGCTCGGCATTGATGAAGCCGATATCGAACATCGCGTTGTGAATCACCAGCGGCGCATCGCCGATGAAGGCCAGAAACTCCTCGGCCACCGCCGCGAACAGCGGTTTGTCCGCGAGAAATTCCGACGACAGGCCGTGAACCGCGAAGGCCTCCTGCGGCATGTCGCGCTCGGGATTGAGATAGACATGATAGGTCTGGCCGGTCGCCATGCGGTTGACCATTTCGACACAGCCGATTTCGACCAGCCGGTCGCCGCGCAGCGGATCAAGGCCGGTGGTTTCGGTATCGAGAACGATTTCACGCATGGAGTTCAAACCTGAGCTGAATAAGTTAACCCGGATGGCCGTCATTGCGAGGAGGCGAAGCCGACGAAGCAATCCAGTTTCTTTTGTGCAGCTATGGATTGCTTCGGCGCAACTGCGCCTCGCAATGACGCAGCCTACTAGCGCGGCGACTCAATGCGCCGCTTCGGCATTTTAACGACTTCGCGCAGGATTTCACCGATCCGTTGCCGCACCGGTTCCAGCCCGTGCGAGGTGTCCACCACAAAATCCGCACGGGCGCGCTTTTCCGCGTCGGGAATCTGGCGCGCCAGAATCGCGTCCAGCTTGTCGGGGGTCATATTTTCTCGCGCCAGAATGCGTTCGCGCTGAACGTCCGGCGTGGTGGTAACCACCACCACCGCATCGACGCGTTTTTCGCCGCCGGTCTCGAACAGCAGCGGCACATCCAGCACCGCCACCGGCGCGCCGGATCTTTCCACATCACTGAGGAACCTGAGCTGATGGCTGCGCAGCATCGGATGCACGATGGTCTCAAGCCGCTTCATCGCCTCGGCATTGTTGACCACCATCGCCGACAGCTTCTGGCGGTCGACCCGTCCGTTGACCGTGACGCCGGGAAACGCGGCTTCGACCGCCGGAACAGCCTCGCCCTCATAGATTTTATGCACGGTGGCGTCGGCGTCATAGACCGGCACCCCTGCCTCTTCGAACAGTTTCGCGGTGGTGGATTTTCCCATCCCGATCGAACCGGTGAGACCCAGCAGCAGCATCGACATTTCTTTCGTTAGACCGTGAGCAGATCGCGGGCGCGCAGGAAAGCAAGCAGCGGCAGCAGCGGCAATCCCAGGATGGTGAAATGGTCGCCATCGATCCGCTCGAACAGATTCACGCCGGTTTTTTCCAGCTGATAGGCTCCAACGCTCGATCGCACCGCGTCGCCCGCTTCGTCGAGATAGGCCGCGATATTTTCGTCGGTGAGCGGGCGCATCGTCATGCGCGCGACGCTGACATGAGAGAACAGCGGCGCACCATCCTTCGCCACAACAACGGCGCTGTGAAGCGCGTGAGTCTCCCCCGCAAGCGTTTTGATCTGCGCCGCGGCCGCCGCGCGATCCGCAGGCTTGCTGAACATTCGCTCGCCCAGGGCCAGCGTCTGATCCGCGCCGATCACATAACGGCCGGGATGCTGCGCCGAAATGAATTTTGCTTTTTCCGCCGCCAGCAATGCAGCGATCTTGCCCGGATCGGTCAGACCCGATTCTTTTTGAATGCCGCGCTCATCGATGTCGGCCGGAATCGTCTCAACGGTGATGCCTGCATTCACAAGGAGATTGCGCCGCACGGCACTTTGCGACGCCAGAATCAGCGGCGCCCTGTCAAGCCAGATGGTCACGATTGCGAGGCCTTCTGACGCTGGCGATCGCCATAGAGTTTCATGATGGCCGCGGCGGTTTCCTCGATCGATCGCCGCGTCACGTCGAGCAAGGGCCAATCGTACTTGGCGCTCAGCTTGCGCGAAAAGGTCACCTCTTCGGCGACGGCCTGCCGGTCCGTATAAGCGTCGTCCCCGCTCGACGGCCCCGCGCCGATGCCCAGCAGCCGATTCTGGCGAATCTGAATCAGCCGCTCCGGTGTCGCATGAAGACTGACCACCAGCGGCTTTTTCAAAGTTTCAAGCTGAGGCGGAATCGGAATCCCCGGCACCAGCGGCACATTGGCGGTGCGCACGCCGCGGTTGGCGAGATAGATCGACGTCGGCGTCTTCGAGGTGCGCGACACGCCGACCAGAACCACATCGGCATCTTCCAGACCTTCGACATGCTGGCCATCGTCGTGCATCATCGTGTAGTTCAGCGCATCGATGCGCTTAAAGTACTCGGCGTTGAGGGTGTGCTGCGCGCCGACACGGCGCGAGGTCTCGGTGCCGAGATAGGCCTGAAACAGTTGCATCACCGGCCCGATGATCGACAGGCTCGGAATGTTGATTTCCTGGCACTTGGCTTCGAGCCGCTCGACCAGATCCTTTTCCAGCAGTGTGAACAGCACGATGCCCGGCGCTTCCTCGATCTCCGCCAGCACGCGATCAAGCTGCTTCTGGCTGCGCACCAGCGGATAGACGTGCTCCACCGGCGACACATTGGAATATTGCGCAGCCACCGCGCGCGCGACGGTAATCAGCGTCTCGCCCGTCGAGTCGGAGATCATGTGAAGATGAAAATAACTGCGGGAGCTAGGCATTCTGGATTCGGTTTATCGGTCCGGCTGCTGTGAATTGATGTGAGTCCTTGTGGGCATTTCCACGTCTCTCGCGCGATGGACGGCGGCGAGCGGGATAACCCGCCAAATCATTCACAGGGCTGATTTCGGGATGAGATCAGGCCATGATCTGAATGGTAACGGCCTTATGTGGATTTGTCTTGGGATAAAGACAGGCAGCCATCCGGCAAACGATTGAAACCATCCGGGAATTTCCCTCGCCGCTGCATCTGCCGGCAACGGGCATAAGTCGGCCGCATGTGGATGGAGACTTGATAAGGACGGGAGAAGGATGCGCGGACGCTAATCACCGCTACACCTAATCAAACTTAAGAATCTAAAAGGTTCTTTAAGAAAGTCGTGCTTGCGGACAGACCGTCTCTCACGTCATCTATCGATGCTGCTCAACGGGCTCGGCAGAGAAAAGTTCCTGCAATCCGTGGCACACGACAGGTTCTGCAAGACTACCATAACCGGCAGAACGATTGAGAAGAGAAAGAGACCGGCAAGGCTATGTACGACTGGATCAAGGCCCTGCATGTGATCGCTGTCATCTCCTGGATGGCAGGCATGCTCTATCTGCCGCGCCTGTTCGTTTATCACTGTGACGCCGAGATCGGCTCGAAACAGTCCGAAACGTTCAAGGTGATGGAACGGCGGCTGCTCAAGGCGATCATCAATCCGGCCATGATCGTGACCTGGCTGGCGGGATTGTGGTTGGTCTGGCAGGGCGGCTGGCACATGGCGCACTGGTTTCAGCTCAAATTCCTGCTGGTGCTGATCATGTCGGGCGTCCATGGCTTTCTGGTCGGCCGGGTGCGGGACTTCGCCCTTGACCGGAATACCCGAAGCCAGAAATTCTATCGTATTATCAATGAGGTGCCGACCGTCCTGATGATCGCCATCGTGATTCTGGTGATCGTGAAGCCATTTTGACGCCTCGGCCGGCTGATTCGCATTGAATCGCGTCCTTGCGTGAACCGGACCGATTTTCTATATTCGCACCATCCCACCGAACGCAGGCGGATGTGGTTGAGTCCCGGTCTCATTGTTGGACCGGCCGCCATATCGGGTTTGAAGCCTCCCGGCACCTTTCACGCTCAAGACTATCGACTTGAGACCCTGCGGACTTCTGATTGTTGGTTGTCCGTTTGTCGTCAGCAGGCTGAATCCTCCGCTTCCCTCCCCCGTTACTTCTCTCCACAGGACTGACCCCGATGCGGGAAATCAAACTTCAAGACCTCAAATCCAAAACGCCGGCAGAGCTTGTTTCTTTCGCCGAGGAGAACGGGGTCGAAAACGCGAGCACCATGCGCAAGCAGGAATTGATGTTCGCGATTCTCAAGCAGCTTGCGATTGCGGAAACCGATATCATCGGTGAAGGCGTTGTCGAAGTTCTCTCCGACGGCTTCGGCTTCCTGCGGTCATGGGACGCGAACTACCTGCCCGGCCCCGACGATATCTATGTTTCGCCCTCGCAGATTCGCCGCTTCGGCCTGCGCACCGGCGACACCATCGAGGGCCATATCCGCAGCCCGAAGGAGGGCGAACGCTACTTCGCGCTGCTCAAGGTCAACACGCTGAATTTCGAAGACCCGGAAAAGTCCCGGCACAAGGTCAATTTCGACAACCTGACGCCGCTGTTTCCGGACGAGCGCTTCAAGCTCGAGATCGACGATCCGACCCGCAAGGACCTGTCACCGCGGGTCATCGACATTGTCGCGCCGATCGGCAAGGGCCAGCGCGCGCTGATCGTCGCGCCGCCCCGCACCGGCAAGACCGTGCTGATGCAGAACATCGCGCATTCGATCACGGCCAATCATCCGGAATGCTATCTGATCGTTCTTCTGATCGACGAGCGTCCGGAAGAAGTCACCGACATGCAGCGCTCGGTGAAGGGCGAGGTCGTGTCCTCGACCTTCGACGAACCGGCGGTGCGTCACGTCCAGGTTGCCGAAATGGTGATCGAAAAGGCCAAGCGCCTGGTCGAACACGGCCGCGATGTTGTGATCCTGCTCGATTCGATCACCCGCCTCGGCCGCGCCTACAACACCGTGGTGCCGTCATCCGGCAAGGTGCTGACCGGCGGTGTCGATGCCAACGCGCTGCAGCGCCCGAAGCGCTTCTTTGGCGCCGCGCGTAACATCGAGGAAGGCGGATCGCTCACCATCATCGCCACCGCGCTGGTCGATACCGGCAGCCGCATGGACGAAGTGATCTTCGAGGAATTCAAGGGCACCGGTAACTCCGAACTCATCCTCGATCGCAAGGTCGCCGACAAGCGCACCTTCCCGGCGATCGACATCGCGCGCTCCGGCACGCGCAAGGAAGAGCTCATCACCGATCCGCAGCTGCTCAAGAAGATGTACGTGCTGCGTCGTATCCTCAATCCGATGGGATCGATGGATGCCATCGAATTCCTGCTCGACAAGCTCCGCAACACCAAGAACAACGCGGAGTTCTTCGAGAGCATGAATACCTGACATGACTTTCTGACCGGCAACACCGGTCAGCGTATTTGCTATGCCCGGCTTTCAGGACGAAGCGCGTCTTCGTTATGAGGCCGGGCATTTGCATTTCTGACGGACCGCGTCAGGATGATCGCACTGTCCGCGCCGCAATAACAAAGAGGCGCGACAGCGAGGGAGGTTTGTTCTTGTCCAATACCCGTCTTCCGCTCGGTGCGCCCCTGCCCGACTGGACGCGCCGCCCGTCACCGCAGCATGTCACCATCGACGGCCGCACTTGCCGCATCGAGCCGTTGAACATAGAGCGCCATGGCGAGGATCTTGTCGCAGCGTTCAGGGTCACTGACGAGTCGTCGTGGGCCTATCTGTTCAGCGGTCCATTTGCGAACGACGCGGATCTGTTGAACTGGATCACGGATTGTGCCAACAGCACCGACCTTGTTTTCAGCGCCATCATCGATCGCAAGACGAATCGCGCGGCGGGGATGTGCGCCTATATGCGGCCCGATCCGGCCAATGGCGTCATCGAAATTGGCAACATTCATTATTCGGATGCACTGAAGCGAACGCCCGCCACCACCGAGGCGATGTTCCTTTTGATGCGGCATGTGTTCGAAGACCTCGGCTATCGCCGCTATGAATGGAAATGTAATTCGTTCAACGCGCCGTCACGCCGGACGGCATTGCGCCTCGGATTTCGATTCGAGGGAATTTTCCGCAACCACATGGTGGTGAAGGGTCACAACCGGGACACCGCCTGGTTCTCGATGCTGAACAGCGAATGGCCGGCGCTCAGGGGCGCCTATGAAAAATGGCTGGCGCCGGAGAATTTCAATCAGGCAGGCGAACAGCGGGTGTCGCTGTCGGATCTGATCGCCGCCGCCCGCTGATTGTGCGGTGCAATAATTTTATTGCACCTATTGCTGCGGTATATTGCAACGCAGCAATCTGTTTTTAATTGCATGGCTTCGGGCTGTCCGACAAATAGCCATGCCGTCTTCCTTGCAATCTTCCGACCTCACCATCTTCGCCCTGTCGTCCGGCCGCGCGCCCTCGGCCATCGCCATCATCCGGGTCTCCGGACCGCAGGCGCGGATCGCGGTCGAGCGGCTGTGTGGGGGTTTGCCTGCGCCGCGTCTCGCTCATTTGTCGACGCTGCGCGATCTCGATGGCAGCGCGCTCGACGAATCGGTGACGCTCTGGTTTCCGGCTCCGCACAGCGCCACCGGCGAGGACGTCGCGGAATTTCATGTTCATGGCGGACGCGCGGTGATCGCGGCGATGTTCGATGCGCTCGGCGCGATCGATGGCTTGCGTCCGGCCGAGCCCGGCGAATTCACGCGGCGCGCATTCGAGAACGGCAAGCTCGATCTCACCGAAGCTGAAGGCCTCGACGATCTGATTCATGCCGACACCGATCGCCAGCGCCGCCAGGCGTTGCGCCATCTGAAAGGATTGCTCGGTGCGAAAGCCGAGACGTGGCGTCAGCAGATCATCGAAGCCTCCGCGCTTGTGGAAGCGGGAATCGATTTTTCGGATGAAGGCGATGTGTCGTCGGACCTGATCGCGCCCGCGCTGAAAAAGATCGCGGCGCTCAAATCCGAAATCGAAGAAACCCTTGTCTCATCGGCACGAAGTGAACGCTTGCGCGAAGGCCTCACCGTTGCGATCGCAGGCCCGCCGAACGCGGGCAAGTCCACGCTGCTCAATCGTCTGGCGCGGCGCGAAGCGGCGATCGTCTCGCCGCATGCCGGCACGACGCGCGACGTGATCGAAGTGCATCTCGATCTCGACGGCTATCCGGTGACGGTGATCGACACCGCAGGCGTGCGCGAGACACACGATCCAGTCGAGCAGGAAGGCGTGCGCCGCGCGCGCGATCGCGCACGTACATCCGATCTGGTGCTGTGGCTGACCGATGCGCAGGACGAGGCGGCGCCGACGCTTTCAGGCGGTGACGATCATGCGCCGGTCTGGATCGTGCGCAACAAGGTCGATCTTCTGGCCGCGAAGGGTGAGGCGAGGGACGGGCGGACCCGGTTCGATATTTCCGCCGCGCGGGGTGACGGCGTGTCCGATCTGGTCGCGGCGCTGGTGGCTTACGCCCAGGACTATTTCGGTTCCGGCGAAATGGCGCTGGTCAGCCGGGCGCGGCACCGGACCCTGCTGCGTGATACGGCCGCGGCCCTTCGCCGGGCCGGGGAGGCGGTGGATCGCGGAGATGAGTTGATCGCGGAGGAACTTCGAATCGCGATTCATTCGTTAGGTCGGCTGACGGGCAGGGTGGACGTGGAGGACATTCTCGACGTGATCTTCCGCGAATTCTGTATCGGAAAGTAGGCCATTGGCTGAGGCGGTCGGCCAATGACCCTGTTTCACGTGAAACAGGACTGGGAACCCGTGTTTCACGTGAAACAAGCTGCGCGCGGCGGCTCTCTATCGTTTCACGTGAAACACTTTGATCGATTTCCGTCTTTCAGCTTTCGCACCAAAGCGATAGAAGACGCGCATGCAGACGACATTTGATGTGATTGTGATCGGGGGCGGGCACGCCGGCTGTGAAGCCGCGGCGGCATCCGCGCGCATGGGCGCGAAAACCGCGCTGGTGACCCACCAATTCGCGACCATCGGTGCGATGTCCTGCAATCCCGCCATCGGAGGCCTTGGAAAGGGCCATCTGGTCCGGGAAATCGATGCTTTGGATGGCCTGATGGGCCGGATGGCCGACCAGGGTGGCATCCAGTTCCGGGTTCTGAACCGCCGGAAGGGTCCTGCGGTTCGTGGTCCCCGCGCCCAGATCGACCGCAAGCTTTATGCGGCCGCGATGCAGGCCGCGATCCGAGAAACCGCCAATCTGACCGTAATCGAGGGCGAGGCGGACGAATTCCTGCTGTCCGATGGCCGGATCACCGGTCTGCGGCTGGCCGACGGCCGGAAATTCGCGGTTGGAGCCGTGGTGGTGACCACCGGCACCTTCCTGCGTGGCCTGATTCACCTCGGCGAGAAGAACTGGCCCGCTGGGCGGGTCGATGAAGCCCCGGCGATGGGGCTTTCGAAGTCTTTCGAGCAGGTCGGTTTCACGCTCGGCCGTCTCAAGACCGGGACGCCGCCGCGTCTCGATGGATCGACCATCGACTGGTCTGCGGTGGAGATGCAGCCCGGGGACGATCCGATCGAGCCGTTTTCGGTGCTGACGGACCGGATTTCCACCCCGCAGATCGAATGCGGCATCACCCGGACCACGAACGCTACCCACGAGATCATCCGGGCCAACGTCCATCGCTCGCCGATGTATTCCGGCCAGATCAAGAGCACTGGCCCACGCTATTGCCCGTCCATCGAGGACAAGATCGTCCGGTTCGGCGACCGCGACGGCCATCAGATCTTCCTGGAGCCGGAAGGGCTCGACGACAGCACGGTTTACCCCAACGGCATCTCCACATCGCTGCCGGAAGAGGTTCAGCAGGCCATTCTCGCCACCATTCCGGGCCTCGAGCGGGTGAAAATGGTCCGCCCGGGCTATGCCATCGAATACGATCACGTCGATCCACGTGAAATGGACCCGACCCTGCAGACCAAGCGCGTCTCCGGGCTTTTCCTGGCCGGACAGATCAACGGTACCACCGGCTATGAGGAGGCGGGCGCGCAGGGGCTGGTGGCAGGGTTGAACGCAGCCTTGCTGGCGGGCGGCGGCGAGCCGGTCGTGTTCGACCGGGCCGAAGGCTATCTCGGGGTGATGATCGACGACCTGACCTCGCGCGGCATCACCGAGCCCTACCGCATGTTCACGTCCCGGGCCGAATATCGCCTGACCCTGCGGGCGGACAATGCCGATCAGCGCCTCACCGACCGCGGCATTGCCCTCGGCTGTGTCGGCGCGGAGCGGGCGCAGCGTCATGCGGTCAAGATGGACGCGCTGAATGCCGCAAAAGCGCTGGCGAAGTCGCTGTCGGTCACTCCCAACGAGGCCGGCAAGTATGGAATTGCGCTCAACCGCGACGGCCAGCGCCGCACGGCCTTTGAAATGCTGGCCTATCCCGAGATCGAATGGACCAACATTCTGTCCATCTGGCCGCAGCTTGGCGCCATCGATCCCGCTATCGCGGTCCATCTGGAAATCGATGCCAAATACGACGTCTATCTGGAGCGGCAGGCGGCGGACGTACAGGCCTTCCGGCGCGACGAGAACCTGATCCTGACGGACGTGGATTACAGCGCCGTGCCGGGACTCTCGAACGAGGTGCGGCAGAAGCTGGAGCGTGTCCGGCCGCGGACCATCGGGCAGGCGGGCCGGATCGAGGCCATGACGCCGGCGGCGCTGGCGATTCTGGCGGCTTACCTGCGCCGCGAATCGCGCCGGCCGTCCACCGTATCCGCCTGAGGGGAATCCCATGGCCAAAACGGCCTCAGCTTCGATCCCGGCCTCGGACAAGGCGGCGGCGCTCCGGCTCACTCCTGTTTCACGTGAAACGGAAGCGCGGCTGGATCGCTATGTCGATCTTCTGGTCGCGTGGCAGGCCAAGACCAATCTGATCTCGCCGACGACCCTGCCGCAGATCTGGACCCGGCATATCGCCGATTCGCTGCAGCTTCTCGATCTCGCGCCCGATGCGAAGCGTTGGCTCGACTTCGGCAGCGGCGGCGGCTTTCCCGGCGTGGTGCTGGCCTGCGCATTGGCGGAGCGTGACGGCGCGTCCGTCCAGCTTGTGGAGCGCAACGCCAAGAAGGCAGCCTTCCTGCGCGAGGCGATCCGAATCACTGGCGGCGCGGGCACGGTTATCCTCAGCGACATCGGGGATTATGTGGATAGTTTGCAGGCGCCCGTTGATTGCGTCACCGCGCGTGCGGTCGCTCCACTACATATGCTTCTGGACTATGCAGCTCCCCTGATGACACGCGGCGCGAAAGCGCTGTTTCTGAAAGGACAAGATGTAGAGTCCGAATTGACGGAAGCTACTAAATACTGGATTATTGAGCCCCGTTTACATCCCAGTCGCACCGGCGGACACGGCTGGGTCGTCGAACTCAACCAGCTTGAGCGGCGGTGATCGTCCGACAGTAACAGAGTACAGGCGGCCATATGGTTGGCATTGGTGGGGTTTTTCAGAACGAAGGTGGAGCGACGGTGGAGCGGGGTCATCCGCGCATTCTGGCGCTGGCCAATCAGAAAGGCGGCGTGGGCAAGACCACGACCGCGATTAATCTCGGCACAGCGCTGGCCGCTATCGGCGAGCGGGTGCTGATCGTCGATCTCGATCCGCAGGGCAACGCCTCGACCGGTCTCGGCATCGATCGCCGCAACCGCAACTGCTCGACCTATGACGTACTGGCCGGCGAGGCCAAGCTGCGCGAGGCCATCGTCCCGACCGCGGTGCCGCGCCTGCATATCGCGGCCTCGACCATGGACCTTTCCGGTCTTGAGCTTGAACTCGGCACCACGCAGGGCCGCGCGTTCCGTCTGCGCAACGCGATCGCCGAACTGAATGTCGATGTCGAAGAGGGCAGCGACTACACCTATGTGCTGATCGATTGCCCGCCGTCGCTGAACCTGATCACGGTGAATGCGATGGCCGCAGCGCACGCCATCCTCGTGCCGCTGCAGTGCGAGTTCTTCGCGCTCGAAGGTCTGTCGCAACTGCTGCAGACGGTGGAGCAGGTGCGCTCGACCCTGAACCCGACGCTGTCGATCCACGGCATTGTGCTGACCATGTTCGACTCCCGCAACAACCTGTCGAACCAGGTCGTCGCCGATGTGCGTCAGTTCATGGGCAACAAGGTCTACGACACCATGATCCCGCGCAACGTGCGCATTTCCGAAGCGCCGTCCTACGGCAAGCCCGTGCTGGTCTACGATCTGAAATGCGTCGGCAGCGAAGCTTATCTGAAGCTCGCGACCGAAGTGATCCAGCGCGAGCGCGAGCTGCGCACGCACTAGACAAGTCGTCACCCTGAGGTGCCGTAGCGAAGCGAAGGCCTCGAAGGGTGACGGAATGATAGGCGGACAGTCATCCTTCGAGGCTCGCCGAAGACGGCTCGCACCTCAGGATGACGAGAAGTCACCGAGGAAAATTGAGTTAGTAAATCCGGAGTAGTGCGAGTGAGTGCGAGGGAAGCGGCGATGGCCGAGGAGCGTTCGCGACTGGGTCGCGGTCTTGCAAGTCTGATCGGTGATGTTGGCGGCGAGGCCGCGCATGTCGAGCGTCCGGCGCGCACGCCGCGCCGTGTGCCGATCGAATTCCTGAAGGCGAATCCGCGCAATCCGCGTCGCGCGTTTTCCGACGCCGAACTGGACGAACTCTCCGCATCGATCAAGCAGCATGGCGTGATCCAGCCGATCGTGGTGCGCCCCGTGAAGGGCGCGACCGATCGTTTCGAGATCATTGCCGGCGAGCGCCGCTGGCGCGCGTCGCAGCGCGCCGGCCTGCATGACGTGCCGATCGTCACCGCGGATGTCTCCGACAGCGCCGCGCTCGAGATCGCGATCATCGAGAACGTGCAGCGTTCGGACCTGAATGCGATGGAAGAGGCGCTCGGCTATCACGCGCTCGCCAACGAGTACAAGCACAGCGCGGACGACATTGCCAAGCTCGTCGGCAAGAGCCGCAGCCATGTCGCGAACATGATGCGCCTGACCAAACTGCCCGAGCAGGTGCAAATCTATATTGCCGAAGGCAAATTGTCCGCCGGCCATGCGCGCGCGCTGATCGGCGTGCCCGATGCGGCCGCGGCCGCGAAGCGCATTGTCGAGGAAGGCTTGAGCGTGCGTCAGGCCGAAGCGCTGGCGCATGACGAAGGCGTGCCGGAGCGCGGCGCGCAGAAAGCGCGCGGCGGTGCCGGTGGCGCGAAGGCGAAGGACCCCGACACGCTGGCGCTCGAAAAGCGCGTCAGCGATGTGCTCGGGCTCAAGGTGAGCGTCGATCACCGCAATCCCGGCGGCACGGTGCAGATCAAGTACAAGGATCTGGATCAGCTCGACGAAATTTTGCGCCGGCTGGAAGCGGGAAAGTAATCAGGCCAATCACGAATGTCATGGCCGGGCATAGCCCGTCAAAGACGGGCGTGAACGCCCTTATGTCCCGGCCATCTCGATAAATTGAGCAGTGTGCCTTGGTAATCGGGATCACCGGGACAAGCCCGGTGATAACAATTGAAATAACGCTTATCCCCGCCGCCGCGCGTTGACTGCGATCGCCAGCAGCGCGCGCTGTGCGATCACGTCCGCCAGCGATGACTGCCTGCGCATGTCGAAGGCCGCATCGGCCAGTTGCGTGATGGCGCGCATCAGGCGGTCCGCGCTGGTGTTGCGCAACGCAGTTTCCACCATTGTCTTGCGTGAGAAGTGAAGACGGGGAAATCCGCTTTCCAGCGCATCGAGTTCGCTGCGGCCTTCCTCAATGGCGAGCCGCGCCTTGTGCAGCGCTGCCGCCTGCCGCTGTGCCGTCATGATGATGAAGCCGGAATTGAGTCCGGCCGCCATCGCCTTGGCAAAGGTTGCTTCCACCTCGGCGGCCCGGCCCGCGAAAGCTGAATCCACGATGGGATCGAGCGTCAATCCCGACGCATCGGTAACGATCGCGGCGACGTCGTCGAGCGTCACCTCTCCCTTGCCATGGGCATACAGCGCGACCTTCCGGATTTCGTTGCGCGAGGCCTGCCGGTCGCCGCCGAGCAGGGAGGCCAGCGCCGCGCGGGCTTCCGGCGCAATCTTCAGCTTCGACGCACGCAGTTCATCGTCGATCAGTCTGGCGAGATCGCGTTCGGTGTCGGCGTAGCAGGCAATCGCAACGGCGGTCTTCGCCTTTTCGCAGGCCTTGCGCAGCGGCGAATCCGGACGCAACTCGCCGGCCTCGATCACGATGCGGCAGTCCTTCGGCTGCATCAAGGCAAGGGTATCGACGCCGCTGGCGAAATTGCGCGAGCCTGCGCGAATCCGGATTGCGCGGCGGCCGCCGAACAGCGGCACCGTCATCGCTTCATCGACAAGGCGCGATGGCTCGGCGGCGAGTTCATCGCCGTCCATCCTGACCAGTGAAAATGGATCGTTCGGATCGTCGACCGCGGAGGCGATCAGCGCGTCGGCGCGCTCATGCACGAGTCCCGCGTCCGGGCCATACAGCAGGATGATCGGCCGCGACGGATCGGGCCGGGCGAGAAACGCGTCGATGTCTTTCCCGCGAAGCGCGACCACAGCTATTCAAAACCAGATTGTCGATCAGGTGCCGGCGATGAAGAATGAAGCGAGGCGCTGGCTGATATTGTCGGAGATCACCTTGGCGGCGCGGTCTTCCGCATCGCGCAGCGCGCGCGACCGGGCGAAGCGCTGGGCCTGTCCCGGAATATCGTAGGATACGCGCGAGAAGGTCCTTCCCGTCAGCACCGTCTTGTCGGTGGCGTTGTCCTTCAGCTCATAGGTGACGTCGATGCCGTAATTTTCAGTGTCCGCTCGCGCGGTAAGCGGATCGACCATGACCGATGTCCGGTTGGTGGTCAGCCGCATCAGGAGGCGATGGGTCACAGGTCCGCCGACGGCGCTGCCGTACATGCTGAACATCAGCGCGTTGCGGACTTCGACGCCAAGGCGGGCTTCACGCGAACCGTTCGGCACGTTGAGCGGCGGAACCTCGACGCCCTGCAGCTTCTCGCGCAGCGCCGGGCTGCCGTCGAGGGTGCGTTCCGCGTACATCGGCTGGAAACAGCCTGCCAAGAGGGACGCGAGAGCCGAGACGGCAAGAAGCCGAAGGGCAGTGCGCCTGTCAAACGACGACATTCACGATCCTCTGCGGAACGACGATGATTTTGCGGGGAGATTTCCCGTCCAGCGCCGATTTTACTGCATCGAGCGCCAAAACGGCAGCCTCAATTTCCGCATTTTGGGCATTTTGGGCCACCGTGACATCCGCGCGCTTCTTGCCATTAACCTGCACGGGCAGCGTAATTGTGTCATCGACCAGCAATTTCGGCTCGATTTCGGGCCAGCGTGCCTCGGACACCAGTTCCGTATGGCCGAGAATCTCCCAGCACTGTTCGGCCAGATGCGGCATCATCGGCGAGATCAGGCGGATCAGGATATCGAAGCCTTCCCGCGCGGCTGCCGCCACGGCCGGATCGCTCGCCAGCGGTTTTGAGGTGCCGTCGACGGCTTCGGCCAGCGCGCCGACGAATGTGTAGAGCTTCGCGATCGCGGTGTTGAAGCGCAGCCGTTCGATGGCGGCCGACACATCCGCCAGGGTGCGGTGAGCCACGCGGCGCAGCGCCAGCGCGGCGTCGGGTCCGTCGAGGCTGACGGGCGTTCCTGGCTTGGGCAGTAGCGGAGCCGCGGCGTTCACCAGTCGCCAGATGCGCTGGACGAAGCGGCTTGCGCCCTGCACGCCTTCCTCGCTCCAGATCACGTCGCGATCGGGCGGCGAGTCGGACAGCATGAACCAGCGCGCGGTATCTGCACCATAGGTACCGATGATGTCGTCCGGATCGACGGTGTTGCGCTTCGACTTCGACATCTTCTCGATGGAGCCGATCTCGATGACTTCGCTGGTCGCAGTGAGCATCGCCTGGCGCTTGTCGCCGATGGTCGTCATCGTGATCTCGGCGGGCGAGACCCAGCTTCCGTCAGCCTTGCGATAGGTTTCGTGAACCACCATGCCCTGCGTGAACATGCCGGCGAACGGCTCGTCCATGGCGACATGGCCGGTGGCCTTCATCGCGCGGGTGAAGAACCGCGAATACAACAGATGCAGGATCGCGTGCTCGACGCCGCCGATATACTGATCCACCGGCATCATGTGGTTGGCGACCGCGGGCGTGGTCGGCGCGTTCGTATTCCACGGATCGGTAAAGCGCGCGAAGTACCACGATGAATCGACGAACGTGTCCATCGTGTCGGTTTCGCGCTGCGCCTTGCCGCCGCACTTCGGGCAGGTGACGTGCTTCCATGTCGGGTGATGATCGAGCGCGTTGCCCGGCTTGTCGAAGGAGACATCCTCCGGCAGCACCACAGGCAGCTCGGACTCCGGCACCGGCACCACATCGCATTTGGGGCAATGGATCACGGGAATCGGGCATCCCCAGTAGCGCTGGCGTGAAATACCCCAGTCGCGCAGGCGGAAATTGACTTCGCGGCGGCCCCAGCCTTCGTGCACGAACATGTCGAGGGAGCGCTTCATCGCCTCCTCGCAGGTCATGACGCCGGGTTCGCCCGCCCATTGCACGTAGCGCACCGTCTCCGTCTTGAGCGGAACGAACGCAACGTCCTTGACGGTGTCTCCGGTGGCGAGCGGAACGAACACGTCGATCACCGGCAGGTCGTATTTGCGTGCGAAATCGAGGTCGCGCTGGTCGTGCGCGGGACAGCCGATGATCGCGCCGGTGCCGTAGTCCATCAGCACGAAGTTGGCGATGTAGAGCGGAAGCTGGATCGCCGGATCGCCGGGATGCTGCGCTTTGATGCCGGTGTCGAATCCAAGTTTTTCTGCGGTGTCGATTTCGGCCTGCGATGTTCCGATGCGATGGCATTCTTCGATGAAGGCCGCGACTTTGGAGTCCTTCTCCGCCAGCTTCTTGGCCAGCGGATGGTCCGGCGACACCGCCGCAAAGGTCGGGCCGTACATGGTGTCGGGACGCGTGGTGAAAACCGGCAGCGTCTCGAAACCGTCCGGCGCGCCGATCAGCTTGAATTCGAAATGAAGACCTTCGCTGCGGCCGATCCAGTTGCGCTGCATGAGGCGCACCTTGTCCGGCCAGCGGTCGAGCGTATCGAGCGCGTCGAGCAGCTCCTGCGCATATTTCGTGATCTTGAAGACCCACTGGTTAAGCTCGCGCTGCTCAACCACGGCGCCGGAGCGCCAGCCGCGTCCGTCGATCACCTGTTCGTTGGCGAGCACGGTCATGTCGACCGGGTCCCAGTTGACCTTGCGCTTTTCGCGCTCCGCCAGCCCGCCTTTCAGGAAGTCGAGGAACATCTTCTGCTGATGCTTGTAGTAGCTGGGGTCGCAGGTCGCGAATTCGCGCGCCCAGTCGAGCGACAGCCCCATGGTCTGGAGCTGCTTCTTCATCGCGGCGATATTGTCGTAGGTCCAGGCCTTCGGCGCGACCTTGCGCTCGATGGCGGCGTTCTCGGCCGGCAGGCCGAATGCGTCCCAGCCCATCGGATGCAGGACGTTGTAACCCTTGGCCCGCATATAACGCGCGACCACGTCGCCCATGGTGTAGTTGCGGACGTGACCCATGTGGATGCGCCCCGACGGATAGGGGAACATCTCGAGCACATAGTATTTCGGACGGGGATCGTCGTTGCGCGTGGCGAAAATCGCCCGCTCGTCCCAGACCTTCTGCCAGCGCGGTTCGAATTCGCGGGCGTTATAGCGTTCGGTGCTCATTGGATCGGTTATCTGCCAGAGGAAACAGGGAAAGTTGCGGCAGACTGGTGTGGTGCCGCGAAATGAAGCGAGCTTCGGATTCAGGACACTAGCCATAAAAGACTACGGTGGGTCAACGCCTTAGGCGCATTCGGAGCCTGCCCGGAGCGCGCGGCGCGAAATCTAGCCGGCCAGTGAGACCTTCTTGTCGGTGGGCCGGGTCAGCCCGTGCACCACAACGGTATTTCGGCCTCGGCGCTTGGCCGCGTAGAGGGCGGCGTCGGCCGCCTCGATCAGGTCGTCCTGCGGTTCGGCCTCGATCGGCGTGAGGGTCGCGACACCCACGCTGACCGTGACCACATTGAGAGCGCCGGAGACATGCGGAATCGCAAGGGCTTCGACCCGCGCGCGGACCTCTTCGGCCACCTCGGCGGCATGGGCCGGATTGCTGTTCGGAATCAGCAGGCAGAATTCCTCGCCGCCATAGCGGGCGGCGAAGCCGGAACGGGAATCGGCAATCGCCGACAGCGCCTGGCCGATGCGATTGAGGCAGGCGTCGCCCTCGAGATGGCCATAGGTGTCGTTGAACGGCTTGAAATGGTCGACGTCGATCATCAGCACCGATAGCCGGCTGCTGGTCTGCAACGCTTTCATCCATTCAAACTCGAAGCGGCTCTGGAACGCGCGGCGGTTGGCGAGGCCCGAGACCAGGTCGACGGTTGCAATCACCGTCAGCCGGTCGTTGGTCGCGGCCATCTCGCGCTCGCGCTCGGCAAGCTGCGAGGCCATGCCGTCAAAAGCACGGGCCAGCGGAACGAATTCGGATGGCAGAGATGCGTTCGCGGCGCGCGCCGAAAACTCGCCGCGGCCAAACCGGTGGGCCACATTTGTCATCGTGCGGACAGGCCGGATGATCAGCCGCTCGCCGGCGAACCATGCGCCCAGCAGCGTGACAAGGACGACAAGCGCGAGCTGCAGATAAGCGGTGCGAATCTCGCTGTTGATATCGCCCAGCAGCGCCGATTGATCGACGCTGACGATCATGCGGGCGCGGGTGCCGGTGACGCGCGCAAAGGACACGGCCTTCCTCTTGCCTTCGGCATCCTCAAAATTAATCGAACCGAATTCACGATCGAGGTTGATCTCGCGAAGCGTGACGGCTTCGAGCAGGGAGGTGTCCTTCAGTTGCTGGCCGATCAGATTTTCGTTTTCCAGCGGGGTCGCCAGAATGGTCCCCTTGCCGTCGACCATCACGACCGAAACACCGGGGCGGCCGCCGCGGTTGCTGAGAAGCTGTGACATCCATCGCAGATCCACCGCGGCGATAATGACCGCTTCCTGCGCGCCCTGAATGGCGGACACCGGATAGGCCGCCATTAGGCTCGGCAAATTGGCGGCCCGGCTGAAGATGTAATCACTCACCACGAATTCATGGGTGTCGCGCGCCCGCTGGAAATAGTCGCGGTCGTTGAGATCGATGCCGACGACATTGCGTTCGGTCGAGCACCAGACGACACCGTCCTTGCCGATCACCGACAGGCTTCTGATCCATGGCAGGTCGACACGCAGGCTGGCACGCATGATGGCGCAGCCGCGGCCTTCGTGAGATGCGGCGGCGAAAATGTAAGCGGAGGATTTCAGGACGGCCTGCACCGTCGAGATGATTTCGCGCTGGGCATCGGCGGTATGCCGCGCGATCTGGGACAATTCGTTGGCCGCCTGCGCGACCTGTTTCGACCGCGTATCCTCGAGCAGGCGCACGCGGTCCAGCATCAAGGGCAGTACGACGATCAGCGCCAGCAGCACCAAGCGTGCGCGAATGCCTGACAGCGCCTTGAGTTTAGACGTGCTGCGTCCGATGCTGGCGATTGACATGGTCTTCCCTTACCCCGGAGGAAGCCTTACAGACAAAGCCTTCAAAGACCCTTTCCCGAATTCCCTAAAATTCGAACAATCGCGGGAGTTTGAAGGGGAGATTACACTGATGGCTGGGGATGGAGTGCCGCCGGTAATGTCCGATTCACCATACGGCCTTGCTGCCGTGGAAAAGGAAATCGCCCGCGCCTGCAAGGATGCGGGACGCGAGCGTTCGTCGGTCACGCTGGTTGCGGTGTCGAAGACGTTCGACGCCGCCGACATCGTGCCGGTGATCGCGGCGGGCCAACGGGTTTTCGGCGAGAACCGCGTGCAGGAAGCCAAAGCCAAATGGCCGGCGCTGATGCAGCAGCATCCGGGTCTTTCGCTGCATCTGATCGGGCCGTTGCAATCCAACAAGGCGAAGGAAGCGGTGGCGCTGTTCGACGCGATTCATTCGGTCGACCGCGCCAGTCTCTGCGAGGCATTGGCGAAAGAAATCGACAGGCAGGGCCGCAGCCCGCAACTGTTTGTCCAGCTCAACACCGGCGAGGAGCCGCAGAAGGCGGGCATCGCGCCGGGCGATGCCGATGCCTTCATCAAAAGCTGCCGCGATGTTTATGGGCTGACGATCTCGGGGCTGATGTGCATTCCGCCGGTGGACGAGCCGCCTGCGCCGCACTTCGCGCTCACGGCGAAGATCGCCGCACGCAACGGGCTGAAGCTGTTGTCGATGGGCATGAGCGCGGACTTCGAGGCGGCGATCCAGCTCGGCGCGACGCATGTCAGGGTCGGGTCGGCGATTTTCGGGAAACGCTAAGATTTGGGCCACGGCGTCATCCTGAGGTGCGCGCTCTTTCTTGCGCGCCTCGAAGGATGCGCCGTTTGCATTGCCGTCATCCTTCGAGGTTCGCCGAAGAGGGCTCACACCTCAGGATGACGGGGTCTGCGTCGTTACCCGATCACGATCTTCGTGCTTGGCCCGATCCGCGACAGTAGCCGCAGCATCGCGTTCCGCGTGAGGCCGACGCATCCGGCGGTCGGTGAGAAATTCTCGCGCGCCAGATGCAGGAAAACCGCGCTGCCCCGTTTGGCGATTCGCGGCCGGGTGTTGTGATCGATCTCGATGATGAAGTCGTAGAGATGGTCGTCCCGCATCAGGCGGTCGCCGTCCTCGCCCGGCGCACGCGTCACCGCTTGGTTGTAATGCCGGTCCGCCGGATCTTCGGACCATGCATCGGCCGGGTGGATCGCGCGGACCGGCAGAAAGGTCTGCGGGCGCGGATGCCGGTCGGCGCGCCACCACAGCCGGACCGGATGAAAGGTCCCCCGCGGCGTGCCGCCGTCGCCCTCGAACTTGTTCGCCTTGATTCCGCCGCGTCCGAGCGCGACCGGTAGGACCTGCGGTCCGGCCACCAGCCAGCCTTCGGTGGGCCGTCCCGCCGCCGCCCGCACCGTCACCCGGAGCAGCGGGCGATCACGCAACGGTGTTCGATAAGCCTTTGGAAAGCCTGTATTTCCCATGACTGCGTCAAACTCCAGCTTGCGCTTTCGCCGGCACATGCTCTATTTCGCCGAGGTTCTTTGAGATACGCCGCTTCGGGACCGCTCTCAAAGCCCTCTTTTTACAAGACAAATTTCAAAGGACCGTCTTATGGCCAACGCCCGCAAGATCCTGATCGTGGACGACGACACCGATCTGCGCGACGCCCTGGTGGAGCAACTGTCGCTGCATGAGGAGTTCGAGGCGTCCGCCGTGGATACCGGCGCCAAGGGTGCGCTGGCCGCCAAGAGCCATTCGCCCGATCTGGTGCTGATGGATGTCGGGTTGCCCGATACCGACGGCCGCGAAGTGGTGCGCAGCCTGCGCAAGGGCGGCTTCAAGTCCCCGATCATCATGCTGACCGGGCATGACACCGATTCGGACACCATTCTGGGCCTCGAATCGGGCGCGAACGATTATGTCGCCAAGCCTTTCCGCTTTGCGGTGCTGCTGGCCCGCATCCGCGCCCAGCTCCGCCAGCACGAAGCCAGCGAGGACGCGGTGTTCACGGTCGGTCCTTACAGCTTCCGTCCCGGCTCCAAGATGCTGACCGGCGCCAACGCCAAGAAGGTCCGGCTCACCGAGAAGGAAACCGCCATCCTGCGCTTCCTTTATCGCGCCGGGCAGATGCCGGTGTCGCGCGAGACGCTGCTGCAGGAGGTCTGGGGCTACAATTCCGGCGTCACCACCCACACCCTCGAAACGCATATCTATCGCCTGCGCCAGAAGGTGGAGAAGGACGCCGCGAGCCCCGAAATTCTTGTGACTGAGTCCGGGGGCTATAAGCTGGTGCCGTGAGCCGAATCAATCGGCTCTCGTGTGCGGCATCGCCTCGTTCGCGGCGATATCCTCATCGGCGTTGCATTTGCAGGACGCCGGGTGTTGTGGATTCGCCGGTGCTGTGGCCTATGGCGATTGAATGGCTATTGAAGACGATATCGCCCTGTTCTCGCGCGTCCCGACACTGAGCTTGTTGGGGTCCGCGGCGTTGCAGGTGCTCGCCATCGGCGCGGAACAGCGCGACTACGGTTTTGGCGCGCGGCTGTTCGCGCAGGGCGAACCGGCGGATTCCGGCTTTATCGTCAGGCATGGCTCGTTTCGCGTCGCGTCCGATGACGGCAGCGAAGCCGTCGCGGGCCAGAACGCGCTGATCGGCGAAATGGCGCTGGTCGTGACCATGGCCCGGCCGGCGACGGCGACGGCTCTCGAAGAGTCGTCCGTGCTGCGCATTTCACGCAGTCTGTTTCAGCGCGTGCTGGAGAGTCATCCCGATGCGGCGATGCGGCTGCGCGATGAATTCGCGGCGCGCTCGAACGTGGCCTCGGGTGCGATGGCGCGCGTAGGCGCAACGCTGCGATAATTTCCGCTAATGGGATGTCCTCATGGTGAGGAGCATCGCATGGCGATGCATCTTGAATCATGAGATGAGATCCTCATCCTTCGAGACGCGCGCCATGGTAGGCGCGCTCCTCAGGATGAGGATTCAAACATCCAGAACGGCCGTCACCGGCACATGGTCCGACGGGCGCTCCCAGCCGCGCGCGTCGCGCGTGATCCTGAAATCGGACACGCGATCGCCGAGCGCTTTCGAAACCCAGATGTGATCGAGACGGCGGCCCTTGTTGGCGGCGACCCAGTCGGCGGAGCGGTAGCTCCACCATGTGTAGATTTTTTCCGGCTCCGGAATGCGCGCCCGCGCCACGTCGACCCATTCGCCGCGGCTCTGCACATCGAGCAGCTTCTCGCACTCGATCGGCGTATGCGACACGATCTTCAGAAGCTGCTTGTGCGACCACACGTCATGCTCGTGCGGTGCGACGTTGAGATCGCCCACCAGAATATGCCGGTCCTGTCCCTTCGGATGCAGCGGTTCGCAATCGCGCATCTCGTCGAGGAACGACAGCTTGTGCGCGAATTTCTCGTTGAGCGCGGGATCGGGAATGTCCCCGCCGGCAGGCACATAGAAATTATGGACCGTCAGCGGCTCGGACATCTGCGCCTTTTCGCCGAACGCCACGGAAATGTGCCGCGAATCCACTTTGCCGCAGAAGGTACGCACATCGCTCGAATCGAAGGGAAGCTTCGAGACGATGGCGACGCCGTGATAACCCTTCTGACCATTCAGCGCGATGTGTTCGTAGCCGAGACGCTTGAAGCGCTTGAGCGGAAACGCGTCATCGACGCATTTCGTTTCCTGCAGGCACAGCACATCGGGCCGCATGGCCTTGATGAACTTCGCGACCAGATCGATGCGCAGGCGCACCGAATTGATATTCCAGGTTGTCAGGGTGAAGCGCATGGAAACGATAAAGCACAGGAAGCGTCGCGAGGGAACGTCATCCTGAGATGCGCGCTCTTGCTCGCGCGCCTCGAAGGGGACGGCAACGAGGAGAGCTAATTATTCGGCGTGGAATAGTTCGTGTAATCGATCTTGAACATGCTGGAATCCAGCTTGGCCGTATTCAGGTTATAAACCGCGACGGTGGTGTCGTAGCCCTGCGGGTCGGTCACGGTCCACTGCTTGAGCTGATTGTCCTTGGCGCCGATCATCAGCATCAGACGGCTGGTGCCGATCAGCGCCTGCTTTTCCTCGATGATCACGCTGATGAACATGTCGTCGGCCGAGACGCCCACAACATTGGTGTCGCGCAGCAGATCGATGCGATCCGCCAGCAGGTAACGCAGCGGCGTCTGCGACAGCGGATAGACGTCCTGCGTCGCCAGCCTGCGATCGCGCACGATCACAGACGACCCATCCGCGACCATCGCGATGGGATTCGGATCGTCATATTCGAAACGGACCTTGCCGGGCTTCTGGATATAGAAATCGCCGGTGGTGCGTTTGCCGTCTGGTCCGACCTGCACGAAATTGCCCGACAGATTCTGCACCGACGACAGATACGCGCTGACCTTGCCGGCCCATATTTTCTGGTTGGCGTCGAAGGTCGGCGCGGGGCCGCTGAACAGGCGGCTGAGGTCGGGAAGAATGGGATTCGGCGGCTCGGCCGCTGCCTGTCCACTTGGCGCAGTGGTCAGCGGCGCGGACGGGCGCGGCGCATCGGTGCGCTTCGGTGCGGGTTTTGGCACCGGCACCGCCTGGGCGAAGGCGGAGGACATCACCAGCGAGGCGACCAGCGTGGCGGCGAGCGCGGCCACGGGTGTCTTGCGGGTGGGGGACATGCGCGCCTTGGTGCGTACCTTGGGCGGGCAGAACGGCTGATGGCGGGAAAAATATCTCAACGGTCCGTCCTGTCGGAATCTTTCAAGGGTCTAGCCCGAAGCTATGGCGAATTCGCGGCTGCGAACAGGGAATGATCAGCCGAATCGCTCCTCGTCTTCGGGCACCAGAATCTCGCGTTTGCCGGCATGATTGGCCTGTCCGACGATGCCTTCCAGTTCCATCCGCTCCATCAGGGTGGCAGCGCGGTTGTAACCGATCTGCAGGCGGCGCTGGATATAGCTGGTGGAGGCCTTGCGGTCGCGCTTGACGATGGCCACGGCCTGCTGGAACAGGTCGCCTTCGCCGCCATTCGCGCCCATGCTGGTGCCGTCGAACACCGCGTTGCCGTCCTCGTCGGTTTCCTCTTCCGCGGTGACCGCTTCGAGATATTCCGGCTGGCCCTGCGCCTTGAGGTGACGGACGATCTTCTCGACTTCCTCGTCCGAGACGAAGGGACCATGGACGCGGCTGATGCGTCCGCCGCCCGCCATGTAGAGCATGTCGCCCTGGCCGAGCAGTTGCTCCGCGCCCATTTCGCCGAGAAGCACGCGGCTGTCGATCTTCGAGGTGACCTGGAAGGAAATGCGGGTCGGGAAGTTCGCCTTGATGGTGCCGGTGATGACGTCGACGGACGGCCGCTGTGTCGCCAGCACGACGTGGATGCCGGCGGCGCGCGCCATCTGCGCGAGGCGCTGGATCGCGCCTTCGATATCCTTACCGGCGACCATCATCAGGTCCGCCATTTCGTCGACGACGACGACGATATAGGGCAGATCGTCGAGTTCGAGATCTTCCTTCTCGTAGATCGCTTCGCCGGTTTCCTTGTCGTAGCCGGTGTGGACGGTGCGGGTCAGCGCTTCACCCTTGGCCTTGGCCTCGGCAAGGCGCGCATTGTAGCCGTCGATGTTGCGCACGCCGAGCTTCGACATTTTCTTGTAGCGCTCTTCCATCTCGCGCACGGCCCACTTCAGCGCGACGACGGCCTTCTTCGGGTCGGTAACGACCGGCGTCAGCAGATGCGGGATGCCTTCGTAGACGGAGAGTTCGAGCATCTTCGGATCGATCAGGATCATCCGGCACTGATCGGGCCGCAGCTTGTAAAGCAGCGACAGAAGCATCGTGTTGATCGCGACCGATTTGCCAGAGCCGGTGGTGCCGGCGATCAAGAGATGCGGCATGCGCGCGAGATCAACGATCACCGGCTCGCCGCCGATGGTCTTGCCGAGGCAGAGCGGCAGCTTTGCCGTGGTGTCGGTGTATTCGCGGCTCTGCAACTGCTCGCGGAAATAGACCTTCTCACGATGCGCGTTCGGCAGTTCGATGCCGATGGCGTTGCGGCCGGGCACGACGGCGACGCGCGCCGAAACGGCGCTCATGGAGCGGGCGATGTCGTCGGCCAGCCCAATCACGCGTGACGACTTGATGCCGGGAGCGGGTTCGAGTTCGTACAGCGTGACGACAGGGCCGGGCCGCGCATTGATGATTTCGCCGCGCACGCCGAAATCCTGCAGCACGCTTTCCAGCGATTGCGCGTTGCCCTGAAGCTGATCCTGACTCATGACTTGGCGGTCGCTCGCTTTCGGCTGCGCCAGGATCGACAGTGGTGGGAAGTCGTAGCCGCTGCCGCGACGCGCCGGTTTCTTCGCCGGCTTGGCGGCGACACGGCGCGGTGCCGGCGCTGCTTCCTCTTCTGCCTCGTCGTCCTCGTATTCTTCGTCGGAGTCGTCGTCTTCCACGGCCTGCGGCGCCGGCGCACGGCGCGCGTCACCGCCGTCGAAGCGCGGCTCGACGCGGCCACGGGCCACCGGAGCTGCGGGCGCAACGCGCTGCATCGTTCGCGGTGTGCCCTTGATCGCGCGCCACAGCCGCGATTTGAGGCTCATCATGCCGTGCGCCAGAAGGCCGAGTACGATGGCGAAGCGGCTTTCACGCTCCTCGGTTTCGTCCGCCGCATCCTTTTCCGCCTCGTCCTCCTCTTCCACATGCGCGTCCCGGCGCGTGGCGGGAGCCGATGCGAAGAAGCCGAAGGCGACGATCAGCAAAGCGACCGCGGCGCTGGCGAAGATCAGTGCATAAACGAGACGGCCGAGCGCATTGGGATCGCCGAACAGCCAGCCCGGCACAGCCAGCACGGCATCGCCGATCACGCCGCCGAGGCCGGTCGGCAGCGGCCAGTGCGCGGTGCGCGGCAGACAGCCCGCGACCGCGGCGGCAGCGAACGGCAGCGCGATCCAGCAGATCACGCGCCACAGATCGCCCAGCGGACGATGCGCGATCAGCCGCCAGCCGAGCACGGCGACCGGCAGTAGCAGCAGACACGCAGCGACGCCGAACAACTGCGTCGCGAGATCCGACATGATCGCGCCCGGCGCGCCGAGCAGATTGCGGATCGGTGCGGTGGTCGCGTGACTGAGCGACGGGTCCTGCACCGACCAGGTCGCCAGCGCGATCGCGCCGAGCAGCGCGAGCGTCATCAGGACGAGGCCGGCGCCCTCGCACAGGCGGCGCTTGAGCATGTCGCGCAAATGATCGTGCAGATACGCGACGGCGTCGTGAGTGCGATCGATTGCGGACATCGGGGCCTCCGTCAGCCGAGCACCGCGACGAGGCGATGCAGCGCCTCGGCCGTGGTCTCTTTGTCTTGAACCATGGCGACACGAATGAAGCCTTCGCCGGGATTGCGCCCGTCCGGCTGCATGCGCGCGAGATAACGACC
>Ga0066256_1001480_pt1 | contig 32234 bp, 24 predicted proteins | sample ThiBio_1000_biof_FD_87107 | JGI IMG/M metagenome (GOLD analysis project Ga0066256, IMG submission 87107) | Wastewater bioreactor microbial communities from Cape Town, South Africa - Thiocy_expt_1000_biof (version 2) | ecosystem: Engineered > Bioreactor > Thiocyanate-remediating >... | reverse complement strand
GAGGTGGCCGAGCGCATCATACATGAGGCGGCCGACGGCCGGCGCTATCTGGTGCTGCATGGCGACGAGTTCGACGTTGTGGTGCGCCATGCGCGCGTCGTCGCCTATCTCGGCGACTGGGCCTATGACGCGGCCATCGCGATCAACGTCGTCTTCGCGGCCGTCCGCCGCCGGCTGGGGCTGCCGTACTGGTCGTTTTCCTCCTGGGCCAAGCAGCAGGTGAAGACGGCCGTGAACTTCATCGGCGAGTTCCAGAAGGTCGTGGTCGAGGAGGCGCGTCGCCACGATGCCGACGGCGTGATCTGCGGCCACATCCACCATGCCGTGATCACCGAGATCGACGGCATCCGCTACATCAACAGCGGCGACTGGGTGGAAAGCTGCACCGCCATCGCCGAGCATCACGATGGCGAGATGGAGCTGATCACCTGGCAGCGGATGGCTGCCGCCCCCGTCGAGCTTCTGCCGGTCTCGCGGCAGATGCCCGTCATCGAGGTGCGGGAGCCGGCCGGCGTGGAGGCTGCGTAGGGGGATTTTCGTTAGGGCAGTTCGTTGGCTTGCCCCTCACCCTAGCTCCTTTCCCGCAAGCGGGGAGAGGGGACGTGCCCGACGCGATGTTGGGGAAACCGGTGCGGCATATGCCTTCGCCCCACCTGCGGGGAGGAGGTGGCCGGCAGGCCGGAAGAGGGGCGCGGCATCCACCAGCGAACGCCGCCCTTGCGGGCAGGGGCGCTGGCAGAATTATCCGTCGCCACCCGCAGAAATAGCGGATTGGCGTACGTACATCGGCGTGATAGAGCGGAGGGCGTTCCAACGCAGGTTCCCCGCCAATGACCGCCCCTTCCGGGTTTACCGTGACCGCCGGCGCGCCGCTGTATTTCGCCGCGCGCATCGCCCTCGTCTTCTGCGCGCCGATGATGGTCAACGGCATCGCGCTGCCGTTCTTTCCGGTCTGGCTCGAAACGCTCTCGATGAACGACTTCCAGATCGGCATCGTGCTGGCCGTGCCGATGTTCGTGCGCGTCTTCACGGCGCCCGCGGCGGGCATCGTCGCGGACCGGATCGGCGAGCGTTCCGTCGTGCTCATGTGGTCCGGCGTGCTGTCGCTCCTGACGGCGCTTTTCTTCTTCGGCGTGCACGGCTTCTGGCCGGTCCTCCTGCTCTACACGCTGCAATGCGCCGTCTATTCGCCCTATGTGCCGATCACCGACGCCATCGCGCTTTCGGGCGTGCGCCGCTGGAATTTCGATTACAGCCGGATGCGGCTCTGGGGTTCGCTCGCCTTCATCGTGGCGACGATGATCGGCGGCTGGCTCGCCGGGCTCTACGGGGGGGCGATGGTGCTGCCGGCGATGGCGGCGGCCTTCGCGCTGACCGTTGCGGGGGCCGTGATCGTGCCGAAGATCGGCCGGCCGCGCCGTCCGTCGCCCATCGCGGCGATTGCCACGATGCCGGCGGCCAGCACGCTCAGGCAGCGCGACGTGCAGCTCATGCTGATCGGCGTCTCGCTGGTCAATGCCAGCCACGCCATGCTCTACGCCTTTTCGGTGATCTACTGGCGCAAGCTGGATTTCAGCGGCACGGAGATCGGCGTGCTCTGGAGCGCCGGCGTGCTTGCTGAGGTGATCCTCTTCGCCTTCGCGCTCCGGATCCGGCGGCGCTTCAATCTATGGTCCATGATGACGCTCGGCGCGGCGGTGGCCGTGGGGCGCTGGCTGGTCTTCCCCCTCGAAACGTCCTTCGCAGGCTATTTCGCGTCGCAATGCCTGCACGCCTTCACCTTCGCGTTGCTCCATGTCAGCGTGCAGAGCCGTCTGGTGGAGCGGGTCGCGGAGGAACAGGAAGCCTCGGCGCAGGGGCTCTATTTCTTCTATACCGGCATCTTCATGGCCATCGCGACCTTCGTCTCCGGCTATGCGTATAACTGGTATGGCGTCGAGGGCTTCTATCTGATGTCGGTCATCGCCGCCGCGGGCCTTGCCTGCATCGTCGCCGGCCGGCTGGTCGCATCGCGCGCGGGCGTTCAGCCCCAAAGCGTCGCTTCCGGCGGGTAGACGTCCGAGCCTTCGTAGTGGGTGCCGGGGTCCCGGTCGCGGGCAAGCAGCAGCGGGCCGTCGAGGTCGACGAAATCGGCACCCTGCGCCAGAAGCACGGCCGGGGCCATGCCCAGCGACGTGCCGACCATGCAGCCCACCATGATCTTGAGACCGTGGGCCCGCGCCGCCTCGCGCAGCGCCAGCGCCTCCGTCAGCCCGCCGGCCTTGTCGAGCTTGATGTTGATCGCGTCGTAGCGGTCGGCGAGCTTCGCCACGTCCTGCGTCCGGTGCACGCTCTCGTCGGCGCAGACGGGGACGGGGCGTGCGTGGCCGCGCAGCGCCGCATCGCCCCCGGCCGGAAGCGGCTGCTCGACGAGGGCGATGCGCGCCTCGGCGCAGAGCGCGAAATGACGGGCGAGGTTTTCCGGCGTCCAGCCCTCGTTGGCATCGAGGATGATCGTGCTTTCCGGCGCGCCGGCCCGCACGGCGCGGATGCGCACGGCATCGTCGGGCGTGCCGACCTTGACCTTCAGCAGCGGCCGCCAGGCATGCTCGGCCGCCTGGCGCTGCATCGCCTCCGGCTCGCCGAGCGAGAGCGTATAGGCGGTGACGAGCTTGTGCGGGGCGGCGGTGTTGATGACCTGCCAGGTCGGCACGCCCGAAAGCTTGGCTTCCAGGTCCCAGAGCGCGCAGTCGATGGCGTTGCGGGCCGCGCCGGCGGGCATGGCGCGGGCAAGGTCCTCCCGGCCCATGCCGTCCTCGATCGCGCCGCGCATATCCTCGATGGCGGCAAGGACGCCGGCAACCGATTCGCCGTAGCGGGCATAGGGCACGCATTCGCCGCGCCCGGAAAGGCCGGAGGCGCCGATTGCACAGGTCACCACCTCGGCTGTCGTCTTGGCGCCGCGCGAAATGGTGAAGGCCCCGGCAATCGGGAAGCTTTCGGTCAGGGCGTGGAGCGTGCGGCGCATGGGATCGATCCTGAAGGCTTGAAAATTTCGATGTGGATTGAGGCTTTCGGCCGTTCGTTCGGTGACAGATGGCCGGCGAGCCGGTAAGACAGGCGCATGTTGTCCCAAGCACGGGAAGATGCAAGAGACTTGACCGCCGCCGCCACCCCCACCGCCGAAATCGCGACCGAACGCCCGGAGGGCGGGAACGGGGAGATCTGGCGTCTCTCCGGCCCCTGGGTGAACACGACCGCCGTGGGGGCGAGCAAGCAGCTTGCCGGCGTTGCAGCCGGGCAGGGCGGCGCGCTCGAGATCGACCTCAGCGCGGTGGAGGAGATGGACACGGCGGGCGCCTGGCTGCTGCGCCGGGCGATCACCGAGCGGCAGGCCGCGGGCGCCGAAGTGAGCGTGACCGACCGCAAGGGCACGCGCTACGCCGACCTCATCGCCGCGCTGCCGGAAAAGCTCGCCGCGCCGCGCGAGGAGAAACCCGCCCCCGCTTCGCGCTTCGAGCGCATCTTCGCCCCGGTCGGCCGCGTCATGGTCGACGTCTGGAACGACGCGGTGGCGGCCATGTTCATCCTCGGCTCGGCCGTGCGCGGGGCGCAACTGAAGCTCGGGCGCAAGAGCGGCGTGTCGCCGGCCGCCATCGTGCACCAGATCGACCATATGGGCGTGCGTGCCGTTCCCATCATCCTCCTGATGTCCTTCCTCATCGGTGCGATCATCGCCCAGCAGGGCGCCTTCCAGCTTCGCTATTTCGGCGCCGAGGTCTTCGTCGTCGACCTCGTCGGCATCCTGCAACTCCGCGAGATCGGCGTGCTGCTGACGGCGATCATGATCGCGGGCCGCTCCGGCAGCGCGATCACTGCCGAGATCGGCTCGATGAAGATGCGCGAGGAAATCGACGCGCTGAAGGTCATGGGCCTCAGCCCGATCGGCGTGCTCGTCTTCCCGCGGCTCGTCGCGCTGACGGTCGCGCTGCCGCTCCTGACGATCATCGCCAATTTCGCGGCGCTTGCGGGGGCTGCCTTCGTCGCCTGGGCCTATTCCGGCATCACCTTCGAGACGTTCCAGTCGCGCCTGCGCGAGGCGATCGACCTTTCCACCATCGTCTCGGGCATGATCAAGGCGCCGTTCATGGCGCTCATCATCGGCATCGTCGCCTCGGTGGAGGGCCTGAAGGTCGGCGGCAGCGCCGAATCGCTCGGCCGGCACGTCACCGCCTCGGTCGTGAAGGCGATCTTCGTCGTCATTCTCGTCGACGGCCTCTTTGCCATGTTCTACGCCGCAATCGACTTCTAGGGATGCCCATGGATCCGGAAAAACAGGACGACGTGGTGCTCTCGGTCAAGGACCTGACCGTCGGCTTCGGCAGCAACATCGTCCTCGACAGGCTCAATCTCGACATCCACCGCGGCGAGATCCTCGGCTTCGTCGGTGCTTCCGGCACCGGCAAGTCGGTGCTGATGCGCACGGTGCTGCGCCTCCTGCCGCGCCGCTCCGGCAATATCGGCATCTTCGGCGTGGATTTCGACAAGGCCTCGGACGCCGAGCGGCTGGCGCTCGACATGAAGCTCGGCGTGCTCTTCCAGCATGGCGCGCTGTTCTCCTCGCTGACGGTCAAGGAGAACATCCAGGTGCCGATGCGCGAATATCTCGACCTGCCGCAGGCGATGATGGACGAACTGGCGCGGCTCAAGGTCGAGCTGGTCGGCCTTGCGCCAGAGGCGGCGGACAAGTTCCCCTCCGAGCTTTCGGGCGGCATGATCAAGCGCGCGGCGCTGGCGCGCGCGCTCGCGCTCGATCCGGCCCTGGTCTTCCTCGACGAGCCCACATCCGGCCTCGACCCGATCGGCGCGGCGGAATTCGACGAGCTGATCGCCAAACTGCGCGACACCCTGGGCCTCACCGTGTATATGGTGACTCACGATCTCGACAGCCTGTTTTCGGTATGCGACCGCATCGCCGTCCTCGGGCAGAAGAAGGTTCTGGTCGAAGGCACGATCGAGGACATGCTGGCCTTTGACGATCCGTGGGTGCAGTCCTATTTCCAGGGCAAGCGCGCGCGGTCGATCGTGCCGAAGACGTAACGATTAGCGGGGCCTGGCGGTCCCGGCGGATGGAACTGCGAGCAGGATAGCCCGGAGCATGGAAACGAAAGCCAACTACGCCCTCGTCGGTTTCTTCACCGTACTGGTCATGGCCGCCGCCTTCGTCTTCGTCTACTGGATGTCGCAGTACGGCCGCGGCGGCGACATGGCGCAACTGGCGATCCGCATCCCGGGCTCGGCGAACGGCCTTTCCGTCGGCTCGCCGGTGCGCTTCAACGGCATTCCGGTCGGCTCCGTGCGCAACCTCGCCATCGATGCGCTCGCCAGCGGCCCGCCCGCCGTGCTCCAGGCCGAGCAGTCGAGCGTGACGACCATCCTTTCGACCGCCGACAAGATCCTCAAGCGCGCCGACACGGCCGTCTCCGATATCCAGGGCTTCGTCGCCGATGCGCGCGGCCCGCTCACCAACACGATCCGCAATGCCGAGCAGTTCTCCGATTCGCTTGCCAAGAACGGCGAGAATATCGATGCGTTCCTGCAAAGCGTCGGCGGCCTTTCCGATACGTTCAAGAACCTTTCGGGACGGCTGGATTCCACGCTCGCCTCCATCGATTCGCTGATCAAGGCGGTCGATCCGAAGAAGGTCGAGGACTTCGTCGGCAATGTCGACAAGATCAGCAGGGACATCGCGGACGCCTCGGGCGATGTGAAGGCGACCGTGGAGGGCTTCCGCAAGACCGCCGAGACCTTCGACGCCTTCGGCAAGCGCGCCAGCGAGACGCTCGACAAGGTCGATACGCTGATGGCCGCGGTCGACACGCAGAAGGTCAGCGGCGCCATCGACAATATCTCGGTCGCGACGGACGATGCCCGCAAGGCGATCGCCTCCGTGACGGGCGTCGCCAACCGCATCGGCGAGCGCAAGGAAGACATCGACCAGATCATCACCGACGTCCAGCAGATGTCGAACAAGCTGAACGCGGCCTCCTCGCGCGTCGACGGCGTGCTCGCCAAGCTCGACGGCTTCCTGGGCGAGGGCGATTCCGAATCGCTCTTTGCCGAGGCCAAGGCGACGCTGCAGTCGATCAAGCAGGCCGCCGATACGCTGAACGGCCGCATCGGCCCCATCGCCGACGGGTTGCAGCGCTTCTCGGGCTCGGGCCTGCGCGACGTCGAGGCGCTGGTGCTCGACACGCGCCGCACGATCCAGAACCTCGACAGCGCCATTTCCGGCTTCGAGCGCAATCCGCAGCGCCTGCTCTTCGGCGGCGACACCGTCAAGCAGTACGACGGGCGCACCCGGCGGTGATGCCGGGCGCAAAGTGTGGCCCTATCCCCACAACGGCGGGCCGGCAGCCATCGGACGCGAATTTGTCCGCCCCCGCAACCGTGACAGCGTGCCGTGCCGCTGCTACACATTGATTCCCAGGGTTTGAGGATGAAATGACGGTATCGGGTATGGAGTTGTTGCGGAACGGGACCGCGGCGCGGGCCGCCCTCATCGCCGTTCTGGCGGCAACGCTCGCTGCCTGCGGCAGCGCTCCCGCGAAGAACGACACGTTCAGCCTCTCGGCCACGGCGTCCGCGGAAGGGCCTTCCGCGAGGAACCGCCAGATCCTCGTCCCGCAGCCCTCCGCCCTCAAGGCGCTCGACAGCGAACAGATCGTCATCCGCCCGTCGCCTTCCGAAATCCAGTATCTCGCCAAGTCGCAATGGAGCGACAGCCTGAGCAAGATGGTCCAGGCCAAGCTGGTGCAGGCCTTCGAGAATACCGGCCGCGTCGGCGGCGTCGGCATGCCGGGGCAGGGCCTTGCGATCGACTATCAGGTCGTCACCGACATCCGCACCTTCGAGGTGCAGACGTCAGGGGCGGACACGGCCGTCGTGGAGATTTCCGCCAAGCTGCTCAACGACCGCAACGGCACGGTACGCGCGCAGAAGCTGTTCCGCGCGACGGCGCCGGTCAGGGGGGCGGACAGCACCGCCTTCGTGAAGGGGCTGGATGCGGCCTTCGCCACGGTCACGGCCGACATCGTCGGCTGGACGCTGAAGTCGATCTGATCGAAAAACCCCTCATCCGGCCTCACGGTCGCCTTTGCCCGCAAGCGGGGTGAAGGGAAGGATGCTTGTTTTTCCTGAGACCTTGCTGGCAAGGAAAACCCTGTCATCCGTTCCTTCGCCCGCTTGTGGGGCGAAGGTCGCGGTGGCGGGACGAGGGGCAGGCGCCCCTGTCTTCAGGCGGCTTCGACGCCCTGGATCGCCGAGACTTTCCACTCGCCGCCGTTCCGGCGCACGAAGGTCCATATTTCGACCGCTTCCGTGAGGTTGTCCGGATCGCCGGAGACGACGCGGCCGGTCGAGCGGTCGCGCATGACGTCGATGCTCTCGTAGCGCATGGCGACGGTGGCGTAGTCGTCCGTGCCCTCGCGCCAGGCTTCCGCGACATCGCCCTGCACGAGATGGATGTCGCGCACCTCGTTCCGGAGGCCCTGCGTGGCATTGTCGCCGATCTCCTCGGCAAGGTAGGACATGGCCTCGGGCGTGGTGATCTGCCGGAGCGTGCGGAAGTCCTCCGCCGCATAGGCGGCCTGCAGTTCCTTCAGCATGGTCTCGAACCGGTCGAGGTCTGCCTGCCCGATGCCGATCTCGTCGCCGGGCTTGGCCTGCGGGGCGGCCTGCCGGCCGCCGCCGATGCGCGGGATCTCGAAATCCGAGCCGCCGTCGCGATACTGGCTGCGTGCGTCGGCGCCGCCGGCATAGGCGGGCGCGCCGCGCTGCGCGAACATACGGCGCAGGAAGAGGAAGACGCCGGCGATCAGCAGCACTTGCAGGATGAGGCCGAGGAAGCCGATGCCGCCGCCAAGGCCGTGGCCGAGCAGCATGCCGACGAGGCCACCGAGCATGAGGCCGCCGAGAAGCGAGCCGCCGAGGCCGCCGAAGAGGCCGGGGCGCGGGTTGGTCGCGGTCGCGTTGCGGCCGGCGGAGGGCTGGGCCGGCTGCTGGCGCGTCATGGTGCGATCGATCGGCTGGGCGCCGGTCGGTGCGGTGCGCGTCGTCGATGGCGTCGAGAAGGTGCGCGTTCCACGGCTGCCGAAGCCGCCGCCGGCGCGACGGGCCTCGGCCACGTCCACCACCGTCATCATCACCACCAGCGCCATTGCCAGCATCGCCAGTCCACGGCCAAATCCTTGTATCAGCATCATATTCGCGTCTCTTCCCCTGCGTTCGGTCCTGCGTTGCAACGCATATAGAGGGTAGGGACGCGCATTTTAAGACTTGGGACAAGAAAAGGCGGGGAAATGACCGCCGACGCAAAACGGCCGCCCGGGGGCGGCCGCTTCGAAGTCCGGTTCCGGTCCGCTCAGTTGAAGCGGCCGGCGGCGTGGGCCAGCATGGTGTAGACCTTGCCGGTGTCCGAGGTGAGATAGGTCTGCGTCATGACCTTGTCGCGGTCGTTGCGGGCGACGTCGGCGAGCAGCTTTTCGAAATCCGAGATGTAGCGGTCGACCGCGGTGCGGAATTCCGGCTCGCGCTCGTATTTGCGCTTGATCTCGTCGAAGGTCTGCTGGCCCTTCAGCGTGTAGAGGCGACGGGTGAAGACGTCGCGCTCGCCGCGCTGGTAGCGCCGCCACAGATCGACCGAGGCGTCGTGGTCTATGGCGCGGGCGATGTCGACCGAGAGCGAGTTCAGAGATTCGACGACATGGCGCGGGTTGCGGGCGTCCGCTGGGCGGGCGGCCTGGCCTTCGCCGCGCGGCTGGCTGAACTGGGCTTCCTCGCGCGAGACGGCGCCGCGCAGGAGATCGCGCATCCAGCCGCCTTCGCCGCCTGCCACCTTGGCGTCGGCTTCGGCGGGCACGGGCTGCGCGCGCTGCTGCGGCACGGCGACCGTTGCCGCTCGCTCGATGCCGAGGCTGCCGCGCAGTTGCGCCGGCTCCTCGCGGCGGGGCTCCACGCGGGCCGGCTGCACCGGCTGTGCGACGGGCGCCTGCACGGCGGGGCGGGAGACTTCCAGCGCGGAAGAGGACTTGCCGATGATGTCGGACAAATCCTGCAGCGCCTTGATCTGCTCGCTGACGGCGCGGCGCATCTGGGCGGCGTTTTCCTTGGCCTCTTCCGGCAGGTCGAAGGCGCCGCGCTTCAGTTCGCCGCGCGTCTGGTCGAGCTCCTTGCGGATGTCGGCGGCGGCGCGGCGGATCTCCTCGGTGGCGCCGGAGAACTTGCCGACGGCTTCCTCGACGGCCTGGCGCAGCGTGTCGCGCATGACGGTCGTTGCGGCTTCCGACTTCTGGCAGGATTCGGCGAGCATGCGGTCGACGTCGGTAAGCGAGGCGCCGACGCTGCCGCGCAGGCGTGCCGCCACTTCCTTCGTGCGTTCCTCGGCGCGGGTGAAGGCGCCCTCGACGGACTGACCGGCTTCCTCGCCGGCCTTGACCAGCGATTCCCGCAGCGTGTTGGCGGCTGCCTCGGCGCGCTTCTCGGTCTCGCCGAGAATGCGGCCGACCTCGTTGAAGGAGGACTGGATGCCGCCGCGCAGGTTGCCGGCGATCAGGCTCGAACGCTCCTCGGCACGGCTGAAGGCGCCTTCCACCATGCCCTCGAGCGACTGCATGGTCTTCTCGATCTCTTCCGAGCGCTGGACGAGGCCGATGGAGAGCGAGCGCAGCGCGTCCTGCCGCTCCTCCAGCGTCGTCACGAGGTTCGACTGTGCGGCGGCGAGAAGGTCGGAGGCCTGCGACAGGATCTTCGAATGGTCCTCGAAGCGGCCGACGATGCCGCCGATCTGCGAGAGCGTGCCGGCGGAGATGTCGGCCAGGCGGTCGACCTTGCCTTCGAGCAGCCGCGAGGTGGTGGCGACCATGTCGGAGGCCCGCTCGGCGGAGGCGTTGAAGCGATCGGCCGTCGAGGCCAGGCGACCGTCGACGGCGCCCAGCGTCTGGCTTGCCGCGTCGACCAGGTCGGCGATGGCGCCGTTGCTTTCCGAAAGGCGGGCGACGAGGCTCTCGACATTCGCCTGCAGGCTGTTCTCGATGGCGCGCATCGTGCCGGCCGCTTCCTCGGTGCGGGCGGAGATGGCGGCCAGCGTGTCGGCCGTGCGGGCGGAGATCGCGTCGATGAGCGCTGTGTTCTCGTTGCGCAGGCGTTCGGCGCTTTCGCGGGAGACGCCGGTGATGCGCTCGGCGGCTTCGCGGCCGACGGCGGAGAAGCCGTCGATGACCGGGCGGGCCTCTTCGCTGATGAGGCGCGACAGTTCCTCCGTGCGGCTTGCCAGCATGGAGTTGAGTTCCCGGGTGCGCTCGTCGAGCGTCGAGCGGATGGAGGCGCCGCGCGCTTCCAGGGCCTTTTCGACGTCGCTCAGGCCGCTGCGCAGCGCCTGGGCCTGGCTTGCGAAGCGATCTTCCGTCTCGGCGAAGCGTGCGACGGCGGACGTGGTGGTTTCCTCGACGGCGCGGGTGAAGGCGTCGTTGCGGGCCGACAGGTTTTCCGCGAATTCCTCGCCGGTCTTGGCGATGTTCTGCGCGGCGCGCTGGGCTTCCACGCCCATTTCCTGCGCCGCGCGGGAGACCGCACCGCGCAGCGAGCTGCTGAGATGGGCGAATTCCTCGCCCGTCTTGGCAAGGGACTGGGCCGAGCGGATGGCTTCGGCGTCCATGTCCTGGGCGGCCTGGGAAACGGCCTCGCGCAACGTCTGGGCAAGCCCGGCGGCCTTGCCGTCGATGGTGCGGTTGACGCTGTCGAGGCCGATGGTGAGGGCCCGGTCCATGGTGCCGAGGCGCTCCTCGATGCGGCCGGTCTTCTCGTCGATGGTCGTGGCGATGCGGTCCGCCGCCTCGCCGGAAATGCGCTCGATCTGGTGGGCGCGCTCGGTGAGCGTGCCGTCGATCCGCTGGGTGGCCTCGCCGGTGACGCGCTCGATGTCGCTGAGGCGGCCCGAAAGCACGCCTTCGATGCGGTCCGCGGCGTCGATGCTGACGCGCTCGATGTCGCCGACGCGGCCGGCGAGCGCGGCGGCGATGCGGGCCGTGGTCTCGTCGCCGATGCGGTCGACTTCCGCCACCGGGCGGGAGAGGGCGTCGGAGACGCGCAGCGACACGTCGGTGCCGACGCGGTCGAGGTCGGCGAGACGCTCGGACAACGTGTCCGAAATGCGCGCGGCGGCCGTGTCGACGATGCCGGAGACGTTCTCGACGCTGTTCTCGATGCGGGCTTCGAGCCTGCCGAGGTTCTCTTCCAGCCGGCTGCCGGTCGTGTCGAAGCGGCTCGCGACGCTGTCGACCGTCTGCTCCATGCGCCCTCCGAAGGTATGGGCGGCGTCGGCGATCCTCATGGAGGTCTCGTCGAGGCGTTCGGCGACGGCGCCGGCGCTTTCGCGGACGCGCTGGTCGAGCAGGGCGGCACTGCCGTCGATGGTGCGGCGCAGCGCTTCCTCATGCTGTTCCAGCGACATTTCCAGCATGCCGGCGCTGGTGGCGATGGTGGTGCCGATGGAGGTCGCCTGGTCGTTCAGCGTCTCGGTGAGCTGGTTGCGGCCGTCCTTGGTGGCCTCGTTGATCGCATTGATGCGGTCGGCGAGGGTCGCGCGGATCTGTTCGTGGGTGGAGACAAGCGAGCCGGCAAGCTCGGAGGCCCTGCCCGACAGGGCTTCCGCGATCTCCGCGGCGCGGCCGGAGAAGGCGTCGGCGAACTCGGCCGCCTGGCCGTGCAGGACGCCGCCGAGCTGCTGGCTGCCCTCGGTGAGGACGCCTTCCACGCGGCCCGCGGCGGCATCGATGGCCGATTGCATGGCGCCGGCGCTGTTGGAAAGCACCGAGGCGAGGTTGGCCGTGCGGCCGGTGATGACGTCGTCGATCTGCCGGGCGGCGCCCGTCAAAGCCGTCTCGACGCGGTTGGCGGCGGAGCCGACCGATTCCTCGAGCTGGCTGCCGGTCTCGTTCAGCATGGCGGAGAGGGCGGCCGTGCGCTCGGTCAGCGCGCTGTCGAGGCGGTTGTGGCTTGCGGCGATGGTGGAGGTGATCTCGTCGGCGCGGGCGCCGAGCGCTTCCTCCATGCGTGCCTGGGCGGCCTCGATGCCGCCGGCAATGGTGGCGCCGCGGGTGTCGAGGGCGTCCGTCAGGCGGCGCTCGCTGCCCGAGATGCTTTCGACCAGCGCCGTCGCGCGGGCGCTGAGCGCGTCTTCCATGCGGGCCTGGGCGGCGTGGATGTCGCTGGCGATGGTCGTGCCGCGCGAATCGAGGGCATCCGTCAGGCGACGCTCGCTGCCGGTAATGCTCTCCACCAATGCGTCCGCCCGCGCGCCGAAGCCGCTCTCGATGCGGTTCTGCACGTCGGCGAGGCCCCCGAGCAGGATTGCCGACTTCTCGGTAAGGATGGCGCTCATCTGCTCATGCGCGCCGCCGACCGCATTGCCGATCGCCTCCGCATGGCCGGAAACGGCGTTCTCCAGCACTTCCTGGCTGGTGGCGAGGGTCGTCGCCAGCGCGAAGGACTGGTCCGTGAGCGTGTTGCCCAGGCGATCGATGCTGGAGGTGAGGATGTCGTCGATCGACTCGTGGCCGCTGGCGACCGTCTCGTTGATGCGGGCGAGGCTTTCCATCAGCTTGGAATCGAGCGAACCGGCGCGCTGGTCGAAGGCCTGCGCGAATTCCTCCACGCGCTGGTCGAAGGCGCTGGCGATCTGGCCGACGGTCGCCTGCATGCGCTCGTCGAAGAAGCCGGAGCGCAGGTCGAGGTCCATCACCGTGTCGTCGGCGGCGTTCTTGAGGCTCTGGCGGAACTGCGCGCCCTTTTCGTCGAGCGCGGCGTTCATCGAGCGGAGCACCTCCTCGAGGCCGCCGTTCACGGCCTGCTGGCCGATGGACAGGCTCTCGCTGATTTCGCGGGTGCGGGCGATCAGCGTCTCGTTGAGCTGCCGTGCGCGCTCGTTGAGCGCGGCGTTCAGCTTTTCCGTGTTGATGTCGAGCGAGGATGCGCGGGTCTCGAACTGCTGCAGCAGGTCGCGGCCGCGCGAATCGAGGCTCTGCGTGAGATGGTCGAGGCGGCTGTCGAACTCGTTGGCGAGCGCAACGCCGGAGGAACTGAGCGTCGACAGCAGGCTGTCGGTGCGGGCCGAGAGCATGGCGCCGATGGTCTGCGTCGCGCTGTCGGACTTTTCCATCAGCATGGCGGCGCGGGTGTCGAGCATGGAGGCGAAGGCTTCGCCCGAGGTCGCGATGCGCGCGGTGATGCTTTCGCCGGCGCTCGCCAGCTCGTCCTTGAGCTGCTCGTGCGCGCCGGAGATCGAGGAGCGGATGCGCTCGGCGTGGCTGACGATCGCCTCGCGCTCGGAACCGAGTTCCTGCACGAGCGTGCGCACGCGCATCTCGTTGTCGGAATAGCTGCGCTCGAGCGCGTTGACTTCGGAATGCACGAGGGTTTCGAGCTCGGTCGCGCGGGCGATGGTGCGCTCGATGCCTTCGTTCATCGCCGAGACTTCGCGGCGGACGGCCTGGCCGACGGACATGATGCGGTCGGCGGCGACGGTTTCCGGCTCGGAAAGGCGCAGGGCGACCTCGGCCATGGAGCGGGCGGCGCTGCGCAGTTCGTGGGCGCGCGCGATCATGATGGCGAAGGCGAAGAACAGCATGATCGGCATGATGATGGCGACGACCATGCCGATGGCGCCGGGCAGGGCGACCAGGTCCGCGACGGAGCGGATCTGCCAGATCTGCGGCGCATAGAGGAGATTGGCGACGCCGAGGCCGCCGATGACCCAGAGGACCGAGGCGAGGATCGCCATGCGGATCGGCCCGCGCGACGAGCGCATGTCCAGCGATTTCAGGATGGCGGCCGGCGTCCTGCGCGAGCCGTCGTTGGCCGGCGTGAAGACGGGCGCCTTGGGCGCGGGTTCCGGGTTCAGGCTGCGCGGGGCCTCGCCGGCGGCCGGCTGCCCCCCTGTCTTGTTCGCACCGCGGCTTGCTGGTTCAGACGCACGGGCCTCCGAAGCGTCCTTCCTGGAGGGCGTCTCGGGCGCCAGATCGTCGAAGTCGATCTTCAATGCCTCTTCGAGGGCCTGAAAGGCCTTGTCGTCGATCGACTCGGTGGACTTGTTCGTCGCCATGCGGATACGCCTCGTTACCATGTCCGGATCGGGCTTCATACGCACTGCCGCTGCTCAGGCGCATTCGAACCGTCCGGTTGGTGGCCGGTCTTGCTGCAAACCCTCATGGCTAGCAGCGTCCGGACCGCCGTTCATTCCAAATTCGCTCGATAAACCGAAACGGCGGTGCGGGGTATCTCCGCGCACGGGTTATCCACCGGGACTACCGGCCGCATCGTAGTGACACATTAGCCTGTATCACACAATTGATTGCCATCCCCCTTCGCCCGAAGCTTAACAGGAAGTTAAAATCCGGCAAATCCGTATCGCAATGGAAAGGCTCGGAAAATGGCGATTTTTCAGCCGTTAACCATAGTTTGCGATTCATGCCCATTTTGCGCCGTCTTTTAATCGGATAGCCGCCCCGGCCGCGCAGGATGAGGGGGCCATGCGGCGGCGTGAAGCCGCCACGGCGCCCGCGTCGCACCGGCATCTGCGTGCATCACAACGAAACAGCGTTCGTAGCGTATATAAGGATATTGGCAAATGGCAGCGCTCAACATCGCATTCGAGGCGCCCGACAATGCAGGCGGCATGTCTTCCTCCAACGGACGGCCGATCGACCTGGTGCACCTTTCCCGCCAGACCATGGGCGACAAGGCGCTCGAACTGGAAGTGCTGCAGATGTTCGCGCGGCAGGCCCGCGAAAGCATGAAGGAACTGGCCGGCACGGACGGCGCCGCGCGCGCCGCGGTCGCCCATCGCCTCAAGGGCTCGGCCCAGTCGGTCGGCGCCGTCGCCGTCGGCAAGGCGGCCGCCGCGCTGGAGGAAGAGCCGGGAAATGCCATCGCCCTTGCCGGCGTTGCCGCCGCGGTGGTCGAGGCGGAAAACTTCATCCTCAAGCTCTGCCGCTGATCGCCGCGTCCTTCGCCGCAGGGTGAAACGCCGATGGCGCGCCCCGACCTGCCAGGGCGCGTGCGGGGCGCGATGTTGACTGGTGAGGGGTTTTGTTGGAAACAACCGCGGGAAAACCGGCGGCCCGCACGACCAGCCGCCGGCCAGTCATTCGCCCCTCGGGCAGCCCACAGGATCCGGAAATCATCATGAGCAAACTCACCATCGTCGCCTTCGACGGCACGCGTCACGAACTGGATGTCGCCAACGGTTCCACCGTCATGGAGAATGCCGTGCGCAATTCCGTGCCCGGCATCGAAGCCGAGTGCGGCGGCGCCTGCGCCTGTGCGACCTGTCATGTCTATGTCGACGATGCCTGGAGCACCGCCGTCGGCCCGCCGGAAGCGATGGAGGAGGACATGCTGGACTTCGCCTACGACGTCCGGCCGACCTCGCGGCTCTCCTGTCAGATCAAGATGTCGGACGCGCTGGACGGGCTCGTGGTGCACGTCCCGGAACGCCAGGCCTGACATCAGGCACATCCGTCCCTTTCGCGGCGGCCGGCATCGCAGGATGCCCGGCCGTTTTGCATGAGTGCCTGCAAGGCAATCTCTTCTTCGCGCAGCAAGAAGAGAATCCGCGGTCTTTCGCATTGCGAAGAATAGATGGACAAAAAAAGCCTCGCCGGTCGGTCAGGACGAGCGAGGCCAGGAGGGCGCATCGCAGGCAGGAGAGGGAGGAGACACCTGCTGCTTCGATGGGGATGCGCCAGGAGAACCTGTTGCAACCGCTTCATGCGGCTAAAGGAAGGAAAAAGCTTCTTCCCGTTGACTGTCGAGATGAAAATACGGTGATTTGCGGAATTGCGCTATCGCTAGAATTCACCAGTCATTTTACGTATGCGCCATCGCTCACGGCTTGCACCGATCCGGATTCATTGACGGGTTTTGAGGAAATACACGCGGCCGGCCGGCCTTTACTCATTTGCCGTTCTTCAGCCGGTGCGCCAGCAGCCGCATCATCCGATCGTTGAAGTTCCTGGATTCGATCCTGTCGAAGCGCGCCTGGTCGGCGTCGTGCTTTGCGACGGCGTCGGCGGTCACCCGGTCGACGCGCGCCTGCATGCGCTCGCAGTCGGCTTCCGCCGGCAGGCGGTTGAGGGTACGCTCCAGGGTGCGGGCGTGGGTGCGGGCGATCTCGGCGTGGCGTTCCTCATGGCGGCGGATGTCGCTGGAGAGCGTGTCCCAGATGAGGGCGAGCGACGGGGTGGCGCGCTTGCGGTTCTTCCAGCGCGGCAGGATGATCTGGGTGGAGAGCGTCACCTTGGCCTCGCCGACAGCACAACGGTTGGCGCGGCGCACATAGGTGACCGACCCGCCCCATTTGATCCGCGTGGCGCCGGGATGGCGCATGCCGTTGTGCTTCATGACGGGGCCGCGCTTCGACAGTTCCTCGTCGAGCTCGGCGGCGGTGCGGCCGCCCACGGAGAAATAGGCGAAGGATTTCGAGGTGATGGTCTCGGCGCGGGCAGGCTGGAGGGCGAGGCAGGCGAGGGCGGCAAGGGCCATCAGGCGAGCGATGGTCTTCATTCGGTTCAGCATTCCTTTCGCCACCGGATCTGCCCGATGGTGTGCCGGCCCGATATGCGGAGCCGGTTGAACTTCGCTTAAGCTTGGGGCATAGGCTCGGCGAGCGCAACACCCTTTCGGGGCACTGGTTAATCGCGGGAGGAAACCGCCATGTTCTCGCCGTTCGATCCTTTCCGCTGGGCGCTTGCGCACGGCAGGCACCTTGAACTCGGCCCGCGCGGCATTCTGATGGCGATCGTCAACGTCACGCCCGATTCCTTCTCCGACGGCGGCCTGTTCGACAGCGCCGATGCCGCGGTGGCGCAGGCGATCCTCTGTCTCGAAGCGGGGGCCGCCATCATCGACATCGGCGGCGAATCGACCCGGCCGGGCGCTGCGCCCGTGAGCGCGGCGGAGGAGCAGGAGCGCATCCTGCCCGTCATCGAGGCGCTCGCCGGCACGACGGACGCCATCATCTCCGTCGATACCTACCGGGCCGAGACGGCGCGGCTCGCCGTTGCCGCAGGGGCGCATATCGTCAACGACGTGCATGGCCTGCAACGCGAGCCCGACATCGCCCGCGTGGCCGCCGAGACGGGGGCCGGGCTCTGCATCATGCATACCGGGCGCGACCGCCGGAAGCTGCCCGACGTGGTGGAGGACCAGTATCTCTTCCTTGGCCGGTCGCTGGAAATCGCCCGCGAGGCCGGGGTGGCCCGTGAGGCGATGGTGCTCGATCCCGGCTTCGGCTTTGCCAAGGACACGGAGGAAAACCTCGAACTCATGGCGCGTTTCGGCGAGCTTTTCGGCTTCGAACTGCCCATTCTCGGCGGTACGTCGCGAAAGCGCTTCGTCGGCGCCGTCACCGGCCGCGAGGCGGCCGGGCGGGATGCGGGCACGGCGGCGACGACGGCGCTGCTGCGTGTCGCCGGCGCGGCGGTGTTCAGGGTGCACGATGTCGCAATCAACAGGGATGCGCTTGCCATGGCGGATGCTATGCTCGACGCAGGGCGCAGGGTGAAGGCACGCGAGGCGCGCGCCGGAGAGCCGGCCGGACAGGATAGATCATGACCACCACCTACACGATCACGCTCAAGAACTGCGCCTTCTTCGCGCGCCACGGGCTGCACGACGCCGAGGAGTTCCTGGGTCAGCGCTTCTTCGTCGACGCGGAGCTGGAGGTGCGGCCGCTGCGGCCGCTCTCGGACGATGCCATTGAATCGACCGTCGACTACGGCGTCGCCTTCCAGGAGATCGAGAAGATCGTCACCGGGCAGCGGCGCTACCTCATCGAGGCGCTGGCGCAGGAGATCGCCACCGTGCTCTCAGCGCGCTTCCCGCAGATTTCCCGTGCGCGCATCACCGTGCGCAAGCCGAACGCGCCGGTGCCCGGCGTGCTCGACTATGTCCAGGTGACGATCGACCATGCCGTCTGACACGCTCCGCCAGGCCACGCTCGGCCTCGGCGGCAATATCGGCGATCCGGTTCGATCGATGGCCGAGGCGCTGCGCATGCTGGATGCCCGGCCGGACTGCCGGGTCGTCGCGGTTTCGCGGCTCTACCGCACGCCGCCATGGGGCAAGACGGACCAGGACTGGTTCTTCAACGCCTGCGCGCTGGTGGAGACGACGCTCGCCCCGGAAGCGCTGCTTGACGCGTGTCTCGGCATCGAGCGCGACATGAAGCGCGAGCGAAAGGAGCGCTGGGGACCGCGCACCATCGATATCGATGTCCTGACCTTTGAGGGCGTGAAGCAGGCCGGCGGCCGGCTGGAGCTGCCGCATCCCCGGATGACGGCGCGCGGCTTCGTGCTGATGCCGCTGGCGGACGTCGCGCCCTCGCTCGATGTCGGGGGGCGCACGGTCGAGGCGTGGCTGAAGGATGCGGATATCGCGGGGATCGAGCCGGCGGGCGCCGGCCCGGACTGGTGGAAAGCCTGAGCCCTACTTGATCGAGCCGACGGCGATGGCGTCGAGGTTGCGGTCCAGCGACAGGCCGATGACCGGCACCATCTTGTTCTCGACCTTGACCGAGATGGTGATGTTCATCTTGTTGTCGCTTTCCAGGCGCGCGATCATCGCGCCGTTGAGCTTCTGGCGGTTGATGCCGACGACGACCTTGTTGCCGGCGACCTGGCCGGAGGTGATGTCGAGACCCTTGCCGGCCGCGCCGTCGAGGAACCTGCCCTTGTAGGTGGCGCCGGCCCTGGTGATCAGCGCGGACATCGGCTGCTTGAACACGCCGACGCGGCAGAAGCCGTCGAGCTGGATGCCGGCATCCTTGGCGACGGCGGTATCGCCGGTCAGGTCGCAACTGAATTTCGTGCCCTTGTACTTGCCGGCGACGATCTCGCCGCTGCCCTGCCAGTTGCCCGACACCTGGTCGAAGAAGGCCTTGTCGCGCGAGCTGGCGGCGGCCGGAAGGGCGAAGGCGGTGGCTGCGAGGATGGCCGCTACGGAGACGCGGGCGATCAAAGAGGTGCGCGAGTACATGAACGATCCTTGATGGGCGAGGGCCATCTGGCCTGCTTGGTGCAATGAGGTTTGCGCGAAAATGGTTAATGGACGGTTTCCCGTCGTCCTGCCTCCCGTCATTTGGCGGGGGCGCAGCCGCTGAAAAGCGGGGTGTTGCCGCCGGGTCACGCCTCGTCGCGGCGGCCGGCGGCGGAGCCCGGCGTCAGGTCGCCGATGAAATCGCCGATGCCGGGGCGTTTCAGCGCCCGGAAGGGCATGGGGCGGGGGGGGGCCTGGGGGGGGATGCGCGTCGGCGCCGGGCTGGGGCGGTGGGGGGGGCTCTGGCGGGGGGGGGGGGAGAGTTGGGGGGGGGGCCGGGGGCGGAGCGCTTGCGGCGGGGGGGGGTGGCCTGGGGGGTGGGGGCGGGCGGCGGGGGGGGGGGCGTGGCCGCCGCGCAAAGGGCGCTCCCCGCCGATCTGGCGGGGGCGCCCGCCATAGAGCTCAGCCATGCCGCGCACCAGCCGGCTGCTCTCGTAGATCACATAGCCGAGATCGACCAGCGCGCGCGGGCTGACGGCGGTGACGATGGAGACGCGCTTGGCGGCGCCGAGGATCAGCGCGCGCGCCTCGCGGTCGAGCGGCGCCATCAGCTCCCGTTCGGCAAGGTCGATGAGGTGCGCGGCGTCGATGATTTCATTCTCGGTCTCCGCCAGCCGCGCGCGGCCACGCGCCGTCTGCGGCCGGGCGGCGAGAAGATGGACCAGGCGGGCGACGATGGCGCGGCCGACCGAGGGCGATGGAGAGGCGGCGGCCTCCAGCACGTCGTGCTTGAGGTCCTGCACGGCGGCGAGCCGGCGCAGGCCGATCAGTTCGCGCAGCACGACGCCGAGAAGGGCGAGCACGGCCGCCGCGGCCGCGGCGATCGCGAGGTATCCGAGCCAGTCGTTTCGGCTGAAGAGGTCGCGGATCAGCGCGTCCACCCACAGGCCGACGGCAAGCGAGACGAGAACGCCGAGCGCGCCGAAGACGATGCGGCCGAGCGTGACGCGGCGCCGGCGGGGTGTCGCCACGGGCGGCGTCAGGTCCGGCAGACCGGCGGTGGTGGCGATGAAGGGATCGTCCGCGTCCGGCGTCAGCGTCACGGCATCCTCGAAGGCGGCGGGCGCTCGGGGCTTGCTGCGCTCCGGCTCGCGCGCGGTGGCGTCGGGTGGCAACGAGAAGGCGGCGGGCTTGCGCGGGCGGTCGCTCATGGGAGCCGGTCTCCGATGAGATACTGCAGGGCCGGGTCGAGGCGGATGTGCGGCACCGACAGCTTCAGGCCGCCGCCGGTCTCCTCGATATGCGGCGGGCGGAAGCGGACGAAATTGAGGAGATGCGGCGGAACGCCTTCAGGCGATGATTCAAGCGCTTGAAAAAGTGAGTCCGGATTCATCGGCAAGTCACCGGGAAATATCGCTGTTTTGCGTTCGCCGTCGAAGGCTTCTCCGTTGATCGTCTCGCCGGCCATCGGCACGCCGACGATCACGGGCAGGTCCTCGCCATCGTGCTTGACCGTCGCCTCGCGGGTGGCGCGCACGGAGGCGAGCGCCATGACCTCGATGCCCGCACCGCTCATGCCGATGCGCTCGATGGCGCGCTCGACCAGCCGGCGGGTGATGGCTTCCAGCCGCGGGTGGCTTTCGTGGTGCAGGTGGTCGGCCTTGGTGGCGGCGATGACGATGCGGTCGATGCGGCGGGTGACGAAGGAGGAGAGGAAGCTGTTGCTGCCGGCGCGGGAGCAGTCGAGCACGTCGCCCAGCGCCCGTTCCAGGTCGTGCACGGCCTCGGCGCCGCGGTTGATTGCCTGCAGCGCCGCGAAGAGCACCATCTGCCCGTCGGGGCGGGCGAAGTGCTCGCGGAAGAACGGGCGCACGACATGGGTCTTGTAGGCTTCATAGCGGCGCTCCATCATCGCATGCAGCGATCCCCTGGCCGGGCTTCCCTTGGGAAGGTTCGGCAGGGGCGCGAAGGTGAGCGCGGGCGAGCCTTCGAGGTCGCCCGGCATCAGGAAGCGGCCGGGCGGCAGCGTGGAGAGCGAGCGTTCGTCGGACTTGCAGGCCTTGAGATAGGCGGTGAAGGCTTCGGCGAGCGACCGGGCCGTCGCTTCCTCGGCATTGGCGGCAGGATCGATCGTGCCGGAGAGCGCGAGCCAGTCGCGGGCAAGCTCGGCGCGAATGCCCGACCCCGCCAGCGCGACGGTGTTTTCGCTGAAGGTTCGGAAATCCTGCCCCAGCAGCGGCAGATCCAGCAGCCATTCGCCGGGATAGTCGACGATATCGATGGAGAGCCTGCCGGGCGAGAACAGGCGGCCCCAGCCGGAGGCGCTTTCGTATTCCAGCGTGAGGCGGAGCTGCGAGATGGCGCGGGTCGAGTCCGGCCAGATGCGGTCGGCGACGAGCGCGCGGATGTGGTCCTCGTACTGGAAGCGCGGCACGGCATCGTCCGGCTGCGGCTCCAGCCGGATCTTCGAGACGCGGCCCGAGCGCCCGGCCTCGAACAGCGGCAGCCGGCCGCCGTTCAGGAGATTGTGCACCAGCGAGGAGATGAAGACGGTCTTGCCGGCGCGCGAAAGGCCCGTCACGCCAAGCCGGATCGACGGATTGACGAGATCGGTGGCGCGGCCGGTGAGCGCGTCGAGCGCAAGCCGGGCTTCGTCGGTGAAGGTGGTCAGGCTAGGCGGCAAGGTCTTTTTCCAGCATCGATGGCGATATAGGAAACCGAATCCGGCGAAAAAAGAGGCGCCGCCGTTCGATCAGTGGGCCGGGCGCGGCGCCATGAAGCCGGCAAGGCATGCGCCGCCGTAATCCTCTTCCGTCGGGCGGCGGTCGAAATCGAGGATGGCGAGGCCCGCCGTCGGATAGCCGAAGGGCGCGGCCGTCTCGGCGATCTCCTTGCCGACGAGCCGGTGGAAGAACTCCTCGATCATCGGATTGTGGCCGACGATCATGATCGCGCTCTCCTGCCGACGGGCGAAGGCGAGTTCGGCGTAGGTCTCGACCGAGCCGGAATAAAGCGAATCGACATAGTCGATGGAAAGGTCCTCGCTGACGGTGCGGTGGAACGGCTCGGCGGTCTGGCGGCAGCGCACGGCGGTCGAGGAGATGATGAGGTCCGGCCGGTAGCCCTGGGCGGCGGCCTCCTCGGCGATCACCTCGGCCTCGGCGAAGCCGTCGTCGTCGAGCGTGCGGTCGAAATCCGACTGGCCGGGCCGGGCCCAGGCGGCGCGCGCGTGGCGAAGGATATAGAGCCGGAAGGCCGGCGTGCCGAGAGATGCCAAGTGTGTCCTCCATCCGCCCGCGGGCGAGGATCCGCACCGCTTCCGACTTCATGTCTTTCCTCGCCGGAAAGATCAACCGGTTTTGCGAATGGGGGCGTTCACGATCGTGTCGGCGGCGGCCTGGTAGGCGAGGGTTTCCTCCAACTGCTGGGGCCGGGCAAAGTAGTAGCCCTGCATCATGCGGCAGCCGAGCTTCCTGAGGGCGGCGACCTGTTCGCGCGTCTCCATGCCCTCGACCACGCAGACGCAGCCGACATTGCGCGAGAGGTCGACGATGGTTTTGACAATGCTGCGGCTGAGTTCGTTCGTCGCGATGTCGACGATGAAGCTGCGGTCGATCTTGATCTTGCTGAGCGGCAGCCTGTGCACGTAGCTGAGGCTGGAATGGCCCGTGCCGAAATCGTCCAGCGCGATGCCGACGCCGCGGTCGGCGAAGCGGTGCAGGTTCTCCGCAGCGAGCACGAAGTTGCGCATGACGGCGGTTTCCGTCACCTCGATGTCGATGCGCGCGGGGTCGATGCCGCTTTCGGCGATGATCTCCAGCAGCGCGTCGACCGTCTTGTTCGAGGTTATGTCGCGCGTGGACAGGTTGATGGAGAGGCGGACATGGTCGGGCCATGTCCCGGCCGCGGCCAGCGCCTTGCGCATCAGCACTCCGGTGAGGCGGCCGATGATGCCGGCGTGCTCGGCAGCACGGATGAAGACGCCCGGCGGCACGCTGCCGAGGGATGGGCTTTCCCAGCGGGCGAGTGCCTCGTAGGCGGAAATGCCGTCGGTGTCGGCGTCGACCACCGGCTGGAAGACGAGGTGCATCTCGCTCTCGAAGTCTGCGGCGCGCAGCGCCTGCTGGACGCGGCCCTGCTCGTTGATCTCGGCCTCGTGCTCGGCGGAGAAGACGACGGTGGTGCCGCGGAAATTCTGCTTGGCAAGGTAGAGCGCGAAGTCGGCGCGGTCGAATAGGCGGTCGGCAGCGGTGGCGGGCCCGCCGAGGCGGGAGATGCCGAGCGAGCCGGAGACGCGGGCCGTCTGGCCGTTGAAGACATAGGGTTCCTGGAGCGCGGCGCAGATCTCCTCGCCGAGCGCGTGCAGCCGGTCCGCCGAGGGCACGCCCTCGAAGACGAGGCCGAATTCGTCGCCGCCGAGCCGGGCGGGAAAGACGCCGCGCGCGACGAAGCCCGACAGCCGCTCGCCCACCTCGACGAGCAGCTTGTCGCCGATGCCGTGGCCGAACGTGTCGTTGACCGGCTTGAAGCCGTCGAGGTCGATGAGGCCGAGCGCGAGGCCCTTGCCGCCCGCCTCGGCGCCCGCGATGCGCCTTTCCAGCTCGGCGCGGAACTGGCGGCGGTTCGGCAGGTTCGTCAGGCTGTCGAGATTGGCCAGGCGATGGTTCTCGTCGCTGAGCCGTTGCGTTTCCGCCTGGCGCGCCGTCAGTTCCTTCTGCGACTGGATGAGGGCGCGGAAATCCCGGTAGTAGGTGAGCAGGATGAACACCATGGCGACCGTGACGAGCGCGACGTTGAGCGCCAGCGCCGTGAAGACCGGGTTGCCGGTCGCGGCGAAGAAGACCGTGAAGGGGCCGAGGACGATCGCCGTCAGGGCGAGCGCCGCGGCGCGCAGGTGCATCAGGCAGAAGATGCAGCCGATCACCGTGTTGGCGATGTAGAAGGCGACATGGGACTGCTGGTAGGCGTTGCCATACGGAAAGAGGCTGAGCGACCAGGCGCAGAAGCCGGCCCCGAGCAGCGCGGTCAGGCGGTAGGTCGAGCTCAGCCGGCCGGCTGCTTCTTCATGGGTGTACCGCCTGTGACGGCTGAACCACCAGTGGACGAGGCGGAACAGGCTGACGGCATAAAGCACCGCCGGGATGTAGAGGGTGAGATAAGCGGGAGCGGCATCGTAATGCGTGACCGTCAGGGCGATCGTGTTCGTCACCAGCATGAAGTAGAGCAAAGGCACCTGCTTCGTGAAGGCGGCAAGCTGTGCCTGCACGAGCTCCGGATTACCGGATTCGATCGTGAGAATGGCCTTCACCTGCTTGAACATAGATGCGTGCTCCTTACCTTACGGCAGAAAAGCACGAGTTGCTAAAATAAGTCTGAATCGCGTGGCGCGACAGTTTCGCAAAAGAAAAACGCGTCATGATCCGTCATTAAGGCAAGCGTGGCGTGCCTGAATCGAGGGCAGGCGCGGCAGGTTGGCGGCTCGGGCGGCGGCGCTGCTGCGGCGGCGGAAGGCCTGTTCGAGGGGCGGCGCGCCGGATGTTTTTGCCAGCCCGTTGTAATCTTGATGAAATATTAGACTGGCAGGGTCCAAAATAAAGGCATGCGCGAAAAACCGTGGGTAAGTCCCGTCAGGCTTGAATCGCGTTACCCGTGGGGATATACAGCGCGCCTTGAGATGTTCTTCAGGAGAATCGCGTTGAGTGAGAAGATCGATCTTAGCAATTTCGTCCTCGACGAGGCCGAAGAATTCATGAACGCAAACCAGCGGGCTTACTTTCGGGCAAAGCTGAACGCCTGGAAAAACGACATCCTGCGCGAAGCGCGCGAAACCCTCGATCATCTGGCGGAAGAAAGCGCCAATCACCCGGACCTCGCGGACCGGGCGTCCTCCGAAACCGACCGTGCCATCGAACTGCGCGCTCGCGACCGCCAGCGCAAGCTGATCTCCAAGATCGATGCGGCCTTGCAGCGTCTCGACGAAGGCACCTACGGCTATTGCGAGGAAACCGGCGAACCGATCGGCCTCAAGCGTCTCGACGCCCGTCCGATCGCCACGCTTTCGATCGAGGCGCAGGAGCGCCATGAGCGACGGGAAAAGGTGTATCGCGACGAGTAGGCGTTTCCCGCTGGTCTGAGGAGGCCCTGGGAACGCCGATCGCATCGAACACCGGACATGGTCCGGTGCGGGCATCCTTCGGGCTGCCCGCACCGGCTGATGACGATTGAAAGCCCCCGGAAACCTCGTTTCCAGGGGCTTTTTTCGTTGTTCGGGTTCAGGCCTTGCGGTTGGCGGCGATCTCGCCGAGCAGGCGGGCCATCTCCGCTTCGGTCTCTTCGCGGCTCTTTCCCGCCCCAAGGCCGATCATGGCGGCGGTCTGGGTGGGATTGGCGGTCGGCTGGGCGCTCGTGCGCGGCGCGGCGGCGTTGCCCGCCATTTCCGCTTCGAGAAGCTTTTCGAATTCGCTTACCAGCGCCGGGTTGTCCGTGGCGCTCGCGGCCGGCCTGACGGCGGCGGCTGCAGGGGCGGGACGCTGCGCGCTCTGGGCCGGGACCGCCGCCGCCGCTGCGGGCGGCTGGGAGAGCACGCGCTGGCGGTTCTGCTCCAGCATGTCCTCCACGCGGCTTTCCGGCACGCGCTGCGGCATGTTCGCCTGCACCTGCGGAGCAGGCGCCGCGGGTTGCGCATTGGGTCGGGCAGTCTGGGCGCGGGGGCCGGCGTCCTCGTCGCCGGCATAGAGCACCTTGCCCATGGCGGAAACGCCTTCCGGGAGGGCTGCGGGGCGGCGCTCGGCCATGGCGGGGACGGCGGGCGTGGCCGGGCGCGGCGCTTCGGCCGCCCGAGCCGGTGCCTCCTGCGGCAGGGATGCAGGCTCGGTCTTTTCAGCCGGCCGCGCGGCTTCCCGCTCAGTGGTCTCGGCCGCGGCCTTGACGATGCGGCTCTCGATGACGATGTCGGTCGGCCCGCCGATCATGACGAGATGCTCCACGTCGTCGCGGCGCAGCAGCACGAGACGGCGGCGCGTGTCGATCGCGGCCGCATCGAGCACGGCAAGGCGCGGCGTGCGGTTCCGTCCGCCGCGGATGAAGGGCGAGGAGGGGCGGCCCCGGATGATCCAGAGCACCAGTGCGAGGCAGAGAAGGCCGAGCAGCACCACCACGGCGGCGATGACGAACTTTGTGCCGCTCTCTGCTAGGATCTCCTGGAACATGGCGCAGTCACTCCTCGTCGGCAGGTTGCTTTCGTCAGGCCGGCATCATCTGACGGCTTTTCAGGGGTCGTACAAGCGCTTGACGCCGATTGTCCAGCGCCTATTGCACCCCAATGGCCGCCTAACTATGGCGCCGTGCGGAAATTGCGATGGCAGGGCTGCGAATATTCCCTGTGAATTCGCGGCTTTGCTTTCCTCGGGCGGCTTTTTGCGCTTCCCTCGGACAGATAAACATGATTCTGGCATCGGGTCCGGGCAAAGCGCAAGGCCGGGCCGTTGCACACGAGGGACTGATGACGAGGATGAAGCGGCCTGGCGAGGACAATGTGCCGATCGTGGACCGCGGCCCGCGGCCGGCGGTGGCGCTGCGCGTGGTGGTGCTCGCGGTCGTGCTGGCCGCCTCCGCCGGCGCCTTCATCGTCTTCAAGAACCAGCTCGACAACGAACTGGTCCTCGGCGTTCTCGGCGTGCTCGCCATGGCGGGCATCTTCTTCGTCGTTTCCGCGCTGATCGGCTTCATCGAGATCATGCCGCAGGCCGCCGCCTCCGACGACCTCGCCCGCTCCTTCCTCGATTCGCACCCCGACGGCACCGTCGTGACGGACCGCAAGGGCCGCATCGTCTACGCCAATGCCGCCTATGGCGCGCTGACCGGCGCAAGGGGCGATGCGGAGGTGCAGACGCTGGAGACGCTGCTGTCGCGCAACCGCGACGCCACCGAAGCCGTCTACCGCCTGACCAACGGCCTGCACGAGGGCAAGGAGGGCGCGGAGGAGTTCCGGGTCCAGAAGGCCCTCGACCCGACCTCGCCGAGCGGCTCGGGCGCCCATTGGTATCGGCTGAAGGCGCGCGTGCTGCCAAACAGGAGCAATGCCAGGCAGCCGCTCTACCTCTGGCAGATTTCCGACATCACCTCCGAGCGCGACGACCAGGAGCGTTTCTTCAAGGAATTGCAGAACGCCATCGACTATCTCGACCACGCGCCCGCCGGCTTCTTCTCGGCCGGCCGCAAGGGCGAGATCGTCTATCTCAACGCCACGCTCGCCGAATGGCTCGGCATCGACCTCACGAAATTCCATCCGGGCTCGCTTTCCATTGCCGATGTGGTGGCGGGCGAGGGGCTTGCGCTCATCCAGTCCGTGCAGGCCGAGCCGGGCCTCAAGCGCACCGAGACGCTCGACCTCGACCTGCGCAAGACCAACGGCCAGAGCCTGCCCGTGCGCATCGTGCACCGCGTCTCCTCCATGCGCGACGGCGCACCGGGCGAGAGCCGCACCATCGTGCTGGCGCGCGAGGAGGGGAGCGAGAGCGACCAGTCCGCGTCCATCGCCTCCATGCGCTTCACGCGCTTCTTCAACAACACGCCGATGGCGATTGCCTCGGTCGACGGCAACGGGCGCATCCTGCGCACCAATGCGCCGTTCCTGAAGCTCTTTTCGGGCGTCGTCTCGCGCGACGACATCGACCGCGGCGCCAAGCTCGAAACCATCGTGCACGAGACGGACCGGCTGCGCCTGCAATCGGCGCTCGATGCGGCCAAGGACCGGCAGGGCGACATTCCGCCGCTCGATTCGCTGCATCCGGGCGACGACGGCCGGCATTTCCGCTTCTATGTGAACGCCGTCATCGACCAGAGCGACGAGGCGCCGGAGGAGGCGGCCATCGTCTATGCCGTCGAGATCACCGAGCAGAAGGCGCTCGAGACGCAGATGGCGCAGACGCAGAAGATGAACGCGGTCGGCACGCTCGCCGGCGGCATCGCGCACGACTTCAACAACGTTTTGACGGCGATCCTGCTGTCCTCCGACCACCTGCTGCTGTCCGCGCGCCCGTCCGATGCGAGCTTTGCCGATCTCATGGAGATCAAGCGCAACGCCAACCGCGCGGCCGTGCTGGTGCGCCAGCTCCTCGCGTTCTCGCGCAAGCAGACGATGCGCCCGACCGTGCTGAACCTCACCGACGTCATCGGCGACCTGCGCATGCTCGTCGACCGCATGACGGGCACCAATGTGAAGACCCACGTCGAATACGGTCGCGATCTCTGGCCGGTGAAGACCGACCTTGGCCGGTTCGAGCAGGTGCTGATCAACCTTGCCGTCAATGCCCGCGACGCCATGGCGGATGGCGGCACGATCACCTTCCGCACGCGCAACGTTGAGGCGGAGGAGGCCGCGGCGCGGAACCTGCGCGACCTGCCGCCCGGCGACTATGTGGAGGTCGAGGTTGCCGACCAGGGCACCGGCATTCCGCCCGAGATCATCGACAAGATCTTCGAGCCCTTCTTCACGACCAAGGAAGTCGGCAAGGGAACCGGCCTCGGCCTTTCCATGGTCTACGGCATCGTCAAGCAGTCCGGCGGCTACATCTATCTCGATTCCGAGGTCGGCAAGGGCACGACTTTCCGCATCCTCATGCCGCGCCATACGGAAGAGGCCGTGCCTGCCGATACCGCCGCCGCCTCGCAGCCCGGCGCCCCGCAGTCCGCCGCCGTCGTCCAGGCGGCGGAAAAGGAACCGCGCGACCTCACCGGCGGCTCGGCCGTCGTTCTTCTCGTCGAGGACGAGGAGGCGGTGAGGGGGGGCGGCAAGCCCATGCCGGAACCCCGCGGCTACACGGCCCACGGGGCCGGCTCCGGCGTCGGGGCGCTCGATATCATGGCGGAGCTGAACGGCGCGGCCGACATCGTCGTCTCCGACGTCGTGATGCCCGAAATGGACGGTCCGTCTCTGCTGCGCGAACTGAGGAAGACCTACCCGGACATGAAGTTCATCTTCGTCTCCGGCTATGCCGAGGACGCCTTCGCCCGCAACCTGCCCGCCGACGCCAAGTTCGGCTTCCTGCCGAAACCGTTCTCGCTGAAGCAGCTTGCCGAAGCGGTGCGGGAAATGCTGGATGCTTAAAAGTAAAGGCGTTCGCGGGAAGAAGCAGCCCCCATCACTCGCCCACTGCCGTCATCCTCGGCCTTGAGCCGAGGATCTGCCAACGCAGTGAAAATTTGAGATGGTGCAGATGTTCGGCACAAGTCCGAGCATAAAGAAGAAGAAGGGCGACCGGGCGGCCGGAGTAACCCGGCCGCGGGCACCATCGTCAATCCGCCAGCGCCACCGCGATTTCCGCCGCGAGGCGCGCATTGTTCTCCACCAGCGCGATGTTCGTCTTCAGGCTGCGGCCGTCCGTCAGGCGGAAGAGATTGTCGAGCAGGTAGGGCGTCACGGCCTTGCCGGCGATTTCGTCGCGATCGGCATTGTCCAGCGCGCGGGCGATGTAGATTTCCATCTCCTCGCGCGCGATCTCGTCGGCTTCCGGCACGGGATTGGCGACCAGCATGCCGCCGTCGACGCCGAGCTGGTCGCGTACCGCCTGGAAGTTGGCGATCGCCGCGGGGCTGTTCAGCGTCAGCGGGCTCTTGAGGCCCGAATCGCGCGACCAGAAGGCCGGGAAGATCGGGCTGTCGTAGGTCACGACGGGTACGCCGCGGGTTTCCAGCACTTCCAGCGTCTTGGGAATGTCGAGGATCGCCTTGGCGCCGGCGCACACGACGATGACGCCGGTGCGCGACAGCTCGTCGAGGTCGGCGGAAATGTCGAAGGTCTCCTCGGCCTTGCGGTGCACGCCGCCGATGCCGCCGGTCGCAAAGACCCTGATGCCGGCGCGGGCCGCGCCGATCATCGTGGCGGCGACGGTGGTGGCGCCGGTGCGGCGTTCGGCAATGGCGAAGGCAAGGTCGGCGCGCGAGAGCTTCATGGCGCCCTCGGTCCTGGCTAGCGCTTCGAGCTGCGCATCCTCCAGGCCGATATGCAGCACGCCGTCGATGACCGCGATGGTCGCGGGCACCGCGCCTTCCTCGCGGATGATGCGCTCGACGCTGCGCGCCATGTCGAGATTGCCGGGATAGGGCATGCCGTGCGTGATGATGGTCGATTCGAGGGCGACGATCGCTGCGCCGCGGGCCTTGGCGGCGGCGACTTCGTCCGAATATTGCATCGGCAGGAGGGGGGAGACGGCTCTGGTCATGCTGTGTCCTTGCGGAGTCTTGGGCAAAACTGGGGGCGAAATTCCAAGCAAAAAAGTCTCATGACAGGATTTCGGCCTCCGGCACAAGCGAAAGTGCGTCGGCAAGGGCCGCCTGCGACATTTCTTCGGCGGCCGCCAGCGGTGAGCGCACGGTGATCGCCGCCGCCGCCACGCCATGGCGCAGCGCCTCGCCGATCGTCGCGCCGCCGGCCCAGGCACTGAGGAAGCCGGAGGCAAGCGAATCTCCCGCGCCGGTGACGTCGCCGAGCGCCGGCACCGCCGGCGGCGTCACCAGTGCCGCGCCTCCCGCGTCGAAGGCGATCACGCCCCTGCCGCCGCGCGTCACCACGCCGGCGGAAAGGCCTGCGGCGCGCAGTGCCGCGGGCCAGTCGGCCGGATTTTCCGGCGCCGTACCCGTCAGCGTGCGCGCTTCCGCCTCGTTCATGAAGAGGAAGGCGAGGGTGGAAAGGCTTTCGCGGAACCGCACGACTTTCGCGGGCGAGATGGCGATGCCGGCGATCGGCACCTGCGCCGCCTTCGCCGCCGTGGCCATGGCGGCCAGCGTCTCGGCCGGCAGGTTCGCATCGGCAAGGACGAGGCCGGCCGCCGCCATCGCCTCGCGCATCGCGCGCTGCTGCAGGCGGCGCGGCGAGAACAGCCGGTAGAGCTCCATGTCGGCCAGCGCGAGGGGGCGTGCGCCGCCCCGCGGGGGGGGGGCGGTGGGGCGCGGCGGCGGGGGGGGGGGGAGGGCGGGGGGCGCGCCCGCGGGGCCGGGGGGGGGGCCCGCCGCGGCGACGGCCCCGCCGGGGGCCCCCCCGCCGGGGGGGGGGCCGGGCCGCCCCCTGTGGCGGAGCCGCGAGAGGTTCCGCGCCGCATGGAACGCGCCGCCGCCCGCCTCCACGAACCAGGCGCCCGGATTGCTCGCGCCCGGCGTCGTCTCGCCGGCGATGCGCCCGCGCCTGTCCACATGGGCGCCGCCCATCACCAGTATCGTCCTGCCCGTCATCGTCTTCCTTCGCATCCTTGCCGATTCGGCTTGCCCGCCGCTTTCCGCAGCAGCGTCATCCCGGTTCCGTTGCGGCGCCAAACCACCTGAAACGAAAATAGAACACGCATTCGATTCTCAAAAATATTCAAATGGATGAATGCGCCTTGCAAGAGGAGAACAAAATGTGTACATAGCTTTCATCGGCGGCTTCGTTGCCTGTCTTGCTTCAATAACCTAAAGGTGGACCAAATGGCACAGAACACTTTGCGGCTCGTAGAGGATAAAACAGTGGATAAAAGCAAGGCACTCGAAGCGGCTCTCTCCCAGCTCGAGCGCTCGTTCGGCAAGGGCTCCATCATGAAGCTCGGCGGCCAGGCCAGCATCATCGAGATCGAGACGGTCTCGCCGGGATCGCTCAGCCTCGACGTCGCGCTCGGCATCGGCGGCCTGCCGAAGGGCCGCATCGTCGAGATCTACGGCCCGGAAAGCTCGGGCAAGACCACGCTGGCGCTGCAGACGATCGCCGAATCCCAGAAGAAGGGCGGCATCTGCGCCTTCGTCGACGCCGAGCACGCGCTCGACCCGATCTATGCCCGCAAGCTCGGCGTCGATCTCGAGAACCTCCTGATCTCGCAGCCCGACACCGGCGAGCAGGCGCTTGAAATCACCGACACGCTGGTGCGCTCCGGCGCGGTCGACGTGCTCGTCGTCGATTCGGTCGCAGCGCTCACGCCGCGCGCCGAAATCGAGGGCGAGATGGGCGAAAGCCTGCCCGGCCTCCAGGCCCGCCTGATGAGCCAGGCACTGCGCAAGCTCACAGCCTCGATCTCCAAGCCCAACACGATGGTGATCGTCATCAACCAGATCCGCATGAAGATCGGCGGCGTCTACGGGTCGCCGGAAGTGACGCCCGGCGGCAATGCCCTGAAGTTCTACGCGGCCGTCCGCCTCGG
>Ga0066256_1001479_pt1 | contig 32238 bp, 31 predicted proteins | sample ThiBio_1000_biof_FD_87107 | JGI IMG/M metagenome (GOLD analysis project Ga0066256, IMG submission 87107) | Wastewater bioreactor microbial communities from Cape Town, South Africa - Thiocy_expt_1000_biof (version 2) | ecosystem: Engineered > Bioreactor > Thiocyanate-remediating >... | reverse complement strand
CGCGGCATTGGGGCGCTGGCACCAGTTCGTCGTCCGATGGCCAGTTCTTCCGGTCGGGGCGGAGCCGTTCAGGGGCGGCGGACGTCAATGCCAAATATGGCGCCGAACCTGGCGTGAAAATCTATTCTCACCTTTCCGATCACTTCGCATCATTCGGATCACGGATCATGTCCGCGACGGCAGGTGAAGCGCCTTACGTGCTCGACGGGCTTGTCCTGGGCGCCGGCAACCTTCCGTTGCATGAGCACTATACCGATACCGGCGGCGCCACCGATCATGTTTTCGCACTCTGCCACCTACTCGGGTTCCGCTTCGCGCCACGGCTGCGCGATATTGGCGACCGCAAGCTGGGTTCGATCGCTGCGCCATCGACATACAAGGGCATCGAAAATCTGATGGGCCGCACCATCAAAACGGCAGCGATCGAGGCCGATTGGGATGACATCGTCAGGATTGTCGCCTCAATCAAGGATGGCACGGTGGCGCCGTCAGTAATCTTGCGAAAACTTGCCGCCTACAAACGCCAGAACAGGCTGGATTTTGCATTGGCTGAACTGGGCCGTATCGAGCGCACTTTGTTCACGCTCGATTGGCTTGAACAACCGGAACTGCGACGTGCCTGTCAGGCCGGTCTCAACAAAGGCGAGGCGAGGCACACGCTTGCCGCCGCCATCTATACCAACCGGCAGGGTCGGTTCACCGATCGCTCGCTGGAAAATCAGGAATTTCGCGCATCTGGGCTGAACCTGCTGATTGCGGCGATTTCCTACTGGAACACGGTCTATCTCGACCGGGCCGCCCAGCACCTCAACGCTGTCGGCACGACGTTCGATGCGGCACTGCTTGCGCACCTTTCTCCGATGGGCTGGGCGCACATCAGTCTGACCGGCGATTACCTCTGGGAGCAGGCCAGGCGACTTCCAGCAGGTGAATTCCACCCACTCAACGAGCCAATGGCGCGGTTGAAGCGTGTAGCGTAGCCCATGTTCCGCTTATGTCCGAGAAATCGTTGTCTGGCGAACAAACCTTGAGGTGACGCCATCAAGTAAGCCTGCCTCCACCGCACTGCAGGGATATACAGTGCAGACAATCCGGCTTTCAATTTACCCTGATAATTTTGATAAATCCAGATCCAAACTCTTTTGTTGACCCTATTCCATTTAAAAGCAAAGACATAATTTCTAATTCTGATGTGATGGTTATTTTAGCATCAATGGATAAATCTGGTCCTGTGACAGAAATAGCGTGTCCGTTAGATATAGGAAACCATGATGTATGACGATTTTCATTAATTATATTAAACATTGTTACAATTCCAGATGATTTCACTCTTTCGCAAAACCAATTTTTATAAATAGAGAATTTATCTATGCCTGATCGAAAAGAGTAGAGGTATTCGTATAGATCAACCGATTGAATCCGTGAAATTGGATCGTCAGCTTTATCGTGCTGTCCCGATACAGGACGTATTCTTACCTTAAACTCAACAGAATTTCCTATTTTCAGCGGATTTGCTAAATTTATAGTTGCTTCCCCCCAATCCAGGGGTGACAATTCCAAGGTCATGGCGTTATGATTTAAGCGCTCTGACAATGTGTCTAGATCGCCCTCCAGGTAAGCATGGAGATAACCTATACCTCTCTTTCCTTTGCGTACTTCAAATGCACCTAACGGAATGTCAACAAGATCCTTATGAACGCAAAGGTAAGCGGCGTAAAGGTCGTCAACCTGCGAACGCCGACGATATATCCCTTCTTGGCGAACCCACTTTCTTAACTGGATATAATTTAAAGGAACGACAAAATAGAGAATACGGCTCCAATCCCTGCACCGATTTTGTGTTTCGCTCTGTTGGGTGTATTTCTCTTCTTTGCGTGTTAACGGATCATCTGGGTATGACGCGGCAATATTTGCACGTTTTTTTGAATTAGTATTGCCATTTTTACTTTGTTGGGCGCGGGGTGCTTTAGGCCGTTGAGCGAGTCGTTGCAGCCAAAGCTCCGCAGCGCGGTGAAGGGGAACGACTCCTGAATCCGCGCGCGCCGAAAGGTCAAACTCCAGCAGCCGCTCTACCGGCGCATGTGCAAAAAGGCTCGCGGCCGCAACATCAATGATCGATGCCATATTTTTCGTGCGTGCACCCAATAACTGAACGCCGAGCAACTGACCTGTCCGCCTATCTCCTATGATGCGGATGAGGAGCCGATCGGCATGAAGCGGATCCGCAGCATCGATCGTAACCGCAAGCGGATCGTAACCTTCGATCTTTGCTTCATTCTCAAGGATGCCTGTGCGGCCGACGGACAATGCAAATGCTGAAGCTGTTGACGTCCCAACGGTACCGGCGAATTGGGCACTGCCGCCAGCAGCATTTTCACCAGCGATAAGGCCCTGCTTTCGGCTTACCCAATCCGACAGAATCCAGGTGGGCATGCGACGCAAACGATGACGGGTCGAACAACATCCTCCGGCGGCGAAGATGTGCGGCACATTGGTACGCATGTCTTCTCGCACAAGGATCGCTTCCTCCGGCCCGACCTGAACGCCCGCCAACTGTGCTAGAACGGTATCTGGCCTCCATTCGGATTCGATCAGTATGGCATCCGCCTGATGGGTCGTTCCGTGACTATCCGTTACCGATTTGCCCGCTTCGACTGCAATGGCTGCGGTATGAATGATATTAATGCCGCGTTGAGAAAGGTCCGCTTCGATATGGGCACCTTCCTCAATATCGATAATAGGTTCCAAGCGGCGGCCGCCGGTCAACACGGTAACGGACACATCGAAGGATATCAGCGTCTCTAGGATGCGAAGTGTCGCCATACCGCTGCCTGCAACGATCGCGCTGTTAATTTCCCCGGCGAGCAGTCGCGCATTTAATGCAAGTTGGTCGGCCGATCTATCGAGATTGTAGACGCCAGTGAGTTGCATCTTGCGGTGATTAGCATCCGTCCGCTTAGCCCCAGTGGCAACGATCAGGCGATCGTAAGTTAGCGTCTGAGGGACGCCGAAGGCTGTGAAGACGACGAGCCGCGCGGCCGCATCAATGCGCGTGACGTCGATTCCGGGACATTGGACGATTCCGGGCCGATCATCATGATGCTGCGGTCCGAACAATCGACCGGTCGAAATCTTGTGCTTGGCATTCTCCGCACCTCGATAAAGGAGGATCACCTGGCACAGTGGATCGACCGCGAATGCCTGTTGCGCGGCAGACGTTGCGGCGATCCCGGCACCGATGATGACGATGCGTTTACTGGCCATTGGAATCGTCGCATCGCTTCAAATTCCTAGACTGGCTTGGCTGACCCGCATTACGCCGCATTGCCAAGTCCGTTGCGCCCGACGAGCGACCGATTTCAGCCAAGGCGGCGCTGGTGGCTAACTCGTCTAGTGAATCGATCGAAAGCGCCAGAAGGCCCGTTATGCGATTCTGAATGTAGCCATATGCTCTGACGAAGGCGTCAACATCCTGTGTGTCGGCCGCAGGGTCATGGATTCCCCAATGTGCGGTAATCGGTGATCTTGAGAAGAGCGGACAGTTCTCTCCCGCTGCCGTATCACACAGCGTGAACACGAAATCCATGATGGGCGCGTTGGGAGACGCAAACTCGCTCCAGCTTTTTGAGCGAAAGCACGAGGTGTCGTGTCCGAAAGTCTCGAGGACGTCGAGCGCGGCCGGATGGATCGCTCCCGGATCGCTTCCTGCGGAAAAGCCCTGGAAGCGCCCACCTGCATCGTAGTTCAGGATGGCTTCGGCAAAGATCGATCTGGCCGAATTGTGGGTGCAAATGAACAGCACGTTATGGGCAACCATCAGGCCGCCTCCTCCGTCTTTCGCGGAGGAGGCGGATTGTCCTTTCGCCGTTCTCTGAAAACGCTCTTGCATTGGACGCTAGACCACAATGATATTAAATCCATCTATCCAAGATAACGGATTTAATATTGGAATCAACATCGCCTATCCGTCCCCCGTTCGAACCAGACCTAATGTCCGGCAGAAGGGGCCCAAGATATCGACCCGTTCAGAAACGAATACCGGCTCCCAGAGAGAAGGACGTGCCGAGATCGTAGGTATTGATATCGATCCGGCGGTCGCCCGCTGCTTGAAATTCCTGGAACCGTGTCCCAAGGATATTGCGAACTTCAAACTTGATTTCTACCGTCTTCCCGAGAACCTTGGCTTCCTCGCGCGCGACGAAATCTAGCCGTACACCGGGCTTTTCGATGATGTCCGGTTGCTGTGGCGTGCCAGCAGGGCCGCGATTGGTGACCCGGGTGCTGGCGTAATTCACCAGTATCGTTTGCTGAGAGACATGCTCCTCGTCGTCGAGTCCGATCTGGAAATTAAACAAGTGATCCGACTGACCGGTAAGCGGAGCGCCATCACGGAAGAAATCACGCGCGTCGAACTTCGTTCCATCGGCGAAAGTGACCTGATCTCCGTCACGGACGCGAAGCTTTGACTTGGTGTAAGTGTAATTTGCATTCAGCAAGAGCCTGCGATTGCCAAAGAAACTGTCGTCGAGCGGAACATATTTCTGTATTTCCACTTCGCCGCCATACAAGTCGGCGCTTGGGGCATTTGCGAAGCTGGTCTGGAGTTGGCCCGTCGATCGAAATGCGAACGTTTCGATCGGATTATCGATGCGCTTGAAAAAACCACCAAGAGTGAGGCGCTGGTCACGCCCGAAGTACCATTCATAACGGGCCTCAACGTTCTTCAGCTCCGTATCCACCAAGAAGGGATTACCGAAAAACAGACGGTCGCCTTCCGGATCCTGATAAACTTGGAAGGCAAGCTCGCGAAACTGAGGCCGGGCAAGTGTCTTGGACGCGTTGATCCGAAGCTGCATGTCCTCTGCGAGGTTCCAGGTAATGGTGCCCGCCGGAAGCCAATAATGCCTTTTGATCGTGGTCTGAGCGACGCTCGGACTTGGCTGACCATTCAGTTCGAGCGGCGTAACGAACTGGCGACCGCTTTCATAGCGCACGCCCAGATTGACGCTGATGTCGGGCAGAACCGATGCAACGATTTGTCCGTAACCTGCATGAACACGAAGTCCCGCGTCATAGGCGGCGGCACCGCTTTGTCCTGACGTTTCCTGAAGCAGGATATTATAGGTAAAGATGTTATAATCCGACAACAGATAGTCGGGACGCTCCTGCGCAACGGTCGATGGCAAAGCGCCATCTGCGGAAAGGAAGCGGAAGTCGCGGCGAACCGAATTGCGTTGGTTGTCGTTGAATGCATAGCCTGCCGTCAGCGTGATCGGCATAGCGGTCGGCAGCTTGTAAGACAGATCGATACCCGCGCTATATGCGTTTTCATTCAGGTCGCTGAATGAAATACGGGCGCTACCCGCCTGACCGAGATTGTTGACGAAGTCGTTTACGTTGCTGTCGAAGAGATAGCGAAAGGTTCGCTCATAGGGTGATTCACGCTGAGAGTTGGCGTAGCTCCCGCGAAAATCGAAACCGAAATCGTTGAATTTGAATTCACCGACCAGTTGAGTGTCTATGAGTTGTCGCTCGAACCAGCGCGTGTTCTGATCGATGATCGGCGTCGTGCCGTCGAACCCCTCAGCATCCGTACCTCGTGCAATGCGCGTCTGCTTGATCGTGTCACGTATGTACAGGTTGGTCCAACGGACGCGGTTTTCGCCGAACTCGGCACCGACACCAAGCAAGCCATTCGCAACGATACGGTTATCGGTTAGGACGGCACGAAAATCTACTGTAGGCGTCAACTCACCGTTGACAAAGCCACCGCTGAATTGCTGGCGCGAATCGCGCGTTCGCCATGTGTTGCTGAGACCCGCTGCGGCGATAATGCCCAGACGAACATCCCCGATATCGCGGGAGAAGCCGCCATTTACATCAATGGCGAAATTTGCCGGAATGTCGCCATTGCGCTGGACGACGGTGGTACGCGCGTTGACCAGGCTTGCATTGATGTCCTGGATCTGACGGCGCGTGAAGTTCTGTCCCTCGACGATGAGGTTACCCGAACGCATTGCTGCGGCTAGCGGTCCGGGCACACTGCGGATGCCGTTATCGAAGCCGGTCCAGTCGGTCGGGCTACCAAAATAGGTATAGCCCAGTTTGCCGGTTGTTTCTGAGTCTCCGCTGCCACTGACATTGATTGACAGGAACGGCTTTTCTGGAACGGCACGGGTTGTCAGATTAATGACGCCGCCTCCGAATTCACCAGGATAGTTGACGGAATAGCTCTTCTGAACAAGCGCACTCGCCAATACGCTGGTCGGAAAGATATCGAGCGGAATCGAACGACGCAACGGTTCGGGTGACGGCAATTGTGACCCGTTCAAGAGCGCGAGCGAATACCGGTCGCCGAGGCCTCGCACATATACAAAGCCATTGCCGACGACGCTGAGGCCGGTCACGCGCGATAATGCGCCGGCGATATCGCCCTCACCGGTGCGAGCAATATCGGCGCTCGACAGAACTGAGACGACTTCCGGGGTCCGGCGTACTGGATCGGGTACGTATCGACCGGTTACGACAATATCGCCTGATGCGCCGGGGATGGAAACATCAACGGGCGTCTCTTGGCTGCTTGGAGTGGACGCCTGGGGCGAAGCGCCTGTTGCCCCGTCCGCTCCGAAGGGTGGGACGCTGGCCGTCTGGGCCAGCGCCGCAGGTGCCACGAGGCCGGTCGAAAGTAGAAGCAGGGCACTCAGCCTGAACTGCGTGGTCATTGGATCCCCCGGAATATAATCGAGTTCAGGGGGCGGTGCTGCCGCCCCCTTGTTGAGTGTTATTGAGCGGGGATCGACGTGCAGGACGCGTTGCTGCCAAACGACGCCGTGCCGGAGTCGCAAGTCCATCCACGATACCAGGTGTCGTTCGCGTCGCGAACCGCACCGATGTAATTGGCGTTCGTGAAGAAGCTTCCGAGGGTCGATGCGTCGAATGCCGGCACGCCGGTTTCATTCGGACCATTCACGAAAACATTGGCCAGGCTGCTCGTGAACGTCGGGCGGTTATTTGTCCCGGCTGCTTCAAAGAACGCCTGGATCGCCGATACCGCGACATTGCCGTCATCGGTGTAGGGATTGGCGCACGAGAAGACCACTGAGCGGGCGATCGGCGGCCCAAGCTCATCTTTTGCCGGATCGGCGGCCTGGACCGTCGTTGCGCCGTCGACGTCAAGACAGTTGCGCGGCGACGTGACGATGCCGTTGACCAGCGTATAATCGGTGCCGCCACGCAGCAGGATGGCGTTAACCGACGCGGCCAATGTGCTGCGGTGGATAAAGGTGAAGTTGGCGAGCCTGGTGTTCTGGCGGGGCTGTGCGTCCTCGTTGCCATTCGAGTCGGCTTCAATCATCGCATCGCCCGACTGGCCGCCGGCCCGCTGCACCGCGATCACGAACTGGATATAACCTTTATAACCCAGGTCAGTATCGAGATTGTCATCGTCTTGCCCTGTGAGGACGAGATACTTTGCGTTCACGCGTCCGCCGAACCACTCGATGCCGTCGTCCGAGCTGTTATGGACCTGAATATGATCGACCGTGGTACCTGAGCCGACGCCCGCAAGAGTGATGCCGTTCAGTTCGTTGCCCGGCGCGAGTTCGAACCCCGAGTAGCGAACCTGGACATATTGAAGCGATCCGCTGCTTTCGGCCGCCTGCGCACCACCGTAGAAGGCGTTGGTCACGCCTTCTACCTGCTGCTGGCAATTGGCGGCCCCGCCGGTCGCGCCTGACAGACAGTCACTGATTGGGGCGCGGCCGAGCACCACAATGCCGCCCCACTGGCCCTGCGAGGTATCGGTCGCGGTGCCCTCGACGTTGGCCCGCGACGTAAAGATGATCGGTTGAGTGGCTGTTCCGACTGCGTTGATGCGCGATCCGCGATTGACGACCAGGAAGTCGAGGCCTGACGAGCCAAATACTACCACGCCTGGATCGACCGAGATGACAGCGGAGACGCCGCCCGCAGCCGCACCGTCGCCGCCGACATCGGTGCCGATATCGACGCGACCGGAAAGCGAGTAGATGGTGCCTGCGCGTTTCAAGAGCGAAATATTGTTGTTGATGCGGCCGCTTAGCTGGCAGTTGCGCAGGTTTGCGATGACTCCTGCGTTTGTGAAGCCGGTGGGGCAATCAGCGGCGGGGCCAGTGCTGGGTGTCGGTGTCGGTGTTGGTGTCGGTGAAGGTGTCGGCGTGCCGCCACCCGGCACGACGATGGTGCCTTCACCCGGTGACGCAACGTCATCCGCGCCGCAGGCGGTCAATGCCAAGGCAGTGCCCAGGAACAGGATGGATTTCCACGCTTTCATGATTGCCCCCAATAATCTGGTTACGCTCACGTTGGGTGAGCTGTTACCAAGGGGCGCTAGAAGTCGACCGTGATCGATCTGTGACTCGATAAGCGTAAACTAAGCAAATTTAGACGCTAATATGACACGATAATTTCATAAATATGTCATCAATCCCAACGTTTGATTGACCACAGAGTGTATCGCAATCCCAAAGCCACTTATGAATTTGGACCATTCGGGCTGAACAATCGCTGATCTATCAGCAACATTTCTGCATCGCATTGAGCGGGGATGAGGTGCGTCGGACTGTGCCGCAGGTTATTCAGTTCCGCACGCGCTGCGGCAAGGTCGCTTTGGAAAGCTGGCGAGCTTTGAACTGCGGCCAGCGTTGAAGCCGCAGTCATCACGCCTGCCTCTACCGCGCTGCGGGTATGTACACCACATACGATCCGGCTTTCGCCATAGGCCCGCCCGCGCGCGGCGATCGCGGTGGCGCGATCAGGCATGAGTTCGGCGAGCAAGGTCGCCCAGGTCCAACCATAGGTCGTATGACCGGAAGGATAATCGGGGCTATCGGCCAGTTCTGATGCAGGCTGGCAAATGCGACCGCGATCAAGCTGGTAGGGGCGCTTATGTTTGTAAAACTGTTTCGCTGTGTTGGAGCTGCGCTGCGTATCGCGTGCGGCCCGCATAATTACCGCCAGCGTTTTGGGAGCATTTTCCGGCGTGAGCGTAACGCCCGCTGCGCAACTGAAATCGCGCATCATGTCTGCAGGTTTCAGCTTCACGTCGTTGACGGCGAGATCCCAGCGCGGCGTACCATAGAAGCTGCGTGTCTTGCGGAACGTCTCTCGATCGGCCTTGTAGCGCGGATCGTCGTTCGTGGGCGCCGGAGGCAGGACACGGAGGATGTCGAAGGCATCTGGGGCGAGATAGCCGCTCTGAGGGGCATCGGCAGCATGTGATGCCGGGAGCTGGACAAGCGCCGCTACCGATCCGAGAGCCAGCACCGATAGTGTTATAACTCCGATCTTCTTCATCGGTAGCATCCTTTGTTACTTGGGAGGTCAGCAAAGCTGACCTCAATATGAGTTTGCCGGCCAGATCGGAACCTTCAGGCAGCGCGGCAGGCGAGCAGTTCGTCAGCGAGGGGGTGACAGAGCTCGGCGCGCCCCTCGCAACAGTCCTTGACCAGAAACAGCATGAGGCCCCGCAGCGCATCGAGATCGGCTCGGTAGATGATCGAGCGGCTACGCCGCTCGGATCGGACCAGGCCGGATCGTGCGAGAATGGCGAGATGCGCAGACATGGTGTTCTGTGGAACATCTAGCTGACGAGCGACCTCGCCCGCAGGCAGGCCATCGGGTTCGTGACGGACCAGCAGGCGAAAAGTATCCAGTCGTGTCGTCTGGGACAAGGCTCCCAAACCGGCCATGGCGAGATCAGCGTTCATATCGGGATGAGTGGATATCGCAGTCACTTCGCTTTGTCGCTTGTCATGTTTCTGCAATATGAGATATCTATCAATCCAGATACGACGAATCTTTAGATGGTGTCAAAGGCGGTCCGCGCCGATCACATATGCCGAGGATCCCTATGACGATATTCTCACGGCTGCCCCTCATGGTTGCCGCCCTTTCGCTTGCCGCCTGCTCCGACAAGGGCGGCGCGCCTGTGCCGACCGGCCAGAGCGGTATCACCGGCGCAGGATCGACCTTCGTCTACCCGATCCTGTCGCAATGGTCGGCCGACTATGCGGCGGGCGGAGGAGACAAAGTCAACTATCAGTCGATCGGTTCGGGCGGCGGGATCGCACAGATCAAGGCTGGCACCGTCGATTTCGGCGCGTCCGACAAGCCTCTTCCGCCCGAGGAACTGGCGAAAGCCGGCCTCGGCCAGTTCCCGCTGGTGATCGGCGGGGTCGTTCCTGTCGTGAACATCAAGGGCGTCAAGCCCGGCCAACTCCACTTCACCGGCCCGCTTCTGGCAGACATCTATCTCGGCAAGGTGAAAAGCTGGAACGATCCGGCGATCGCCGACCTTAACCCCGGCGTCGTGCTGCCAACCACGCCGATCACCGTCGTCCACCGCTCAGACGGATCGGGTACGACCTTCAACTGGGTGCATTATCTGAGCCAGGTCAGCCCGGCATGGCGGGACAAGGTCGGCGAAGGCACGTCGGTCCAATGGCCGGCGGGCGTCGGCGGCAAAGGTAATGAGGGCGTCGCCGCCTATGTGAACCAGATCCCCAACTCGCTCGGCTATGTCGAATATGCCTATGTCATCCAGAACAAGATGACCTTCGGGCAGGTGCAGAATGCGGCCGGCAAGTTCATCACGCCCAATGCGGCGTCGTTCCAGGCCGCAGCATCGCATGCCGACTGGGCCAAGGCGCGAGACTTCCACCTCGTCATGACCAATGCTCCCGGAGAGGATGCCTATCCCATCACGGCGACCACCTTCGTCATGATGTACAAGGCATCGAAGAATCCGCAGCGGTCGGCAGCCGCTCTTAAATTCTTCCGGTGGGCGCTGTCCAAGGGACAGACCCAGGCGGCAAAGCTCGATTATGTGCCGCTGCCGCCCGATCTGGCGAAGCAGGTGGATGCTTATCTGACCTCCACGATCAAGTAACGACGGATCGAGGGCAACGACAATGAGCGCGCTCGTCATCATGCAAGTCGACCCTTCCTTACCCTCACCCCGCCGCGCAAGCCCGACGATGCTCGGCGACCGTGCGTTTCGCTGGTTGACCGCCGGCGCGGCGTGGCTGGTCCTGATCGTGCTCGCCGCTGCGGCCGCCTCGATGGCATGGGGCGGGCGGCTTGCGTTCCAGACCTTTGGCTGGAACTTTATCACCGGCAGTGACTGGGATGCGGTCGGGCAGCGGTTCGGGGCGCTGGTGCCGATCTACGGCACGCTGGTCAGCTCGGCGATTGCGATGCTGATCGCGGTCCCGATCAGCATCGGCATCGCGATCTTTCTGGCCGAGGTGGCGCCGCGCTGGATACGTGGGCCGATCGGCCTTGCGATCGAGCTGCTCGCCGCGATACCGAGCATCATCTACGGCATGTGGGGTCTGTTCGTATTCGCGCCCTTCATGGCGAACCATATCGAGCCGTGGCTGACCGAACGGCTCGGCCCCCTGCCGATCCTCGGCCCGCTGTTCACCGGACCCCCGATCGGGATCGGGATGCTGACCGCAGGTATCATTCTTGGGATCATGACGATCCCTTTCATCTCGTCGGTGATGCGGGATGTGTTCCAGGCTGTTCCGCCCGCCCTTCGGGAGTCGGCGTTCGCGCTCGGTGCGACACCCTGGGAAGTGGTCCGCAAGGTCTCGATCCCCCACACCCGCTCGGCGGTCATTGGCGCGATCTTCCTCGGGTTCGGGCGCGCGCTGGGCGAGACGATGGCGGTGACGTTCGTGCTCGGAAACGCACACGATTTTTCCGTCTCGCTGCTGATGCCAGGAAATTCCATCGCTGCGGCCATTGCCAACGAGTTCACCGAAGCGGATTCGGCCCTTTACCTGTCCTCGCTGATCGCGCTCGGTTTCCTCCTCTTCGTGGTCACGTTTATCGTGCTCGCCATCGCCAAACTGATGCTGGTGCGTGTCGAAAGAAAGGCGCGCTGATGCGGTCGATCGTCCGTCGCCGCAAGGCAATCAACGCTGTGGTGCTCGTTGGCGCGACGGCAGCAACCCTGTTCGCGCTGTTCTGGCTCGTGTGGATTCTCTGGACTACCGTCAGCCAGGGTTTTGCCGCGCTCAGCCCCCGACTCGTGACCGAGATGACGCCCCCCCCCGGCGCTGATGGCGGCCTTCTTAACGCCATTTTCGGCAGCGCGGTGATGATCGGCCTTGCCGTCCTGATCGGCACGCCGATCGGCATTCTGGCGGGGACTTATCTCGCTGAATATGGCCGGCGCTCGAAGCTCGCCGAAACGATCCGCTTCGTGAACGACATTCTGCTTAGCGCGCCCTCGATCGTGATCGGCCTGTTCGTCTACGAACTGGTCGTGCGCCCTGCCGGGCATTTCTCGGGCTATGCGGGCGGCCTTGCCCTTGCGATCATCCTGATCCCGGTTGTTGTGCGCACCAGCGACGAGTCACTGCGCCTCGTCCCCAACCAGTTGCGCGAGGCGGCGCTGTCGCTGGGACTGCCGCAATGGAAGGTTGTGTCGCACATCGTCTACCGCTCTGCCGCGACTGGTGTCGCGACTGGGGCATTGCTCGGCATTGCGCGGATCAGCGGTGAAACCGCGCCCCTGCTCTTTACCGCGCTCAACAACCAATATTGGACCGCCGATCTTACTTCGCCGATGGCGAACGTGCCGGTGGTCATCTTCCAATATGCGATGAGCCCCTATGAAAGCTGGCATGCCCTGGCCTGGGCGGGCGCGCTCGTCGTCACGGCCTTCGTGCTCGCCCTGAGCATATTGGTCCGCCTGCTTCTTCGACCGAGGACATATAAATGAGCGTCCAGCTCGACCCTGCATATCGGGCGGCGGCTATCCCCGCTGATCATCCGATCAAGCTCGCTATCCGCGATCTCGAATTTTTCTATGGCAAGCACCGGGCATTGAATGGCGTGAGCTTCGACATTCCCGAAAATGGCATCACCGCCATCATCGGTCCGTCGGGTTGCGGCAAATCGACGCTGCTGCGGACGATGAACCGCATCTTTGAGCTGTATCCCGAACAGTCGGCGCGGGGTGAAATTTTGCTCGACGGCGAGAACCTGCTGGGTTCCAGGTTCGAGCCGGAGGCGTTGCGCGCGCGCGTTGGCATGGTGTTCCAGAAGCCGACGCCCTTCAATCTGTCGGTCTACGACAATGTCGCCTTCGCCCTGAAGCATTATGAGCGCCTGTCGAAGGCCGAGACGCGAGAACGGGTCGAGCGTTCGTTGCGTCAGGCCGCGCTCTGGGACGAGGTGAAGGACAAGCTCGACCGTTCGGCGCTCGCGCTGTCCGGGGGACAGCAGCAGCGCCTGTGCATCGCGCGCACCCTCGCCGTTCGACCAGAAGTCATCCTGCTCGATGAGCCGACGTCGGCGCTCGATCCGGTCTCGACGGCCAGGATTGAGGAGCTGATCCTTGAGCAGGCCAATGACTTCACCTTCGTGATCGTCACCCATAATCTGCAACAGGCCGCTCGCATCGCCGGGCGCACCGCGTTCATGCTCGACGGCGATCTGATCGAGGTCGGCGATCACGACCGCATTTTCCTCAATCCCCAAGACGAGCGTACCCGCGCTTATGTCACTGGGCGGTTTGGCTGATCGGGGAGCGCGCATATGACTGAACATTCAGGCCCACGTCACACACTCCATTCTTATGATGAAGAGTTGGACCATATCCGCGATCTGATCCGCCAGAGCGGGCAATTAGGCGGTCGTCAACTTCTCGGGGCCGTTGATGCGATGGTGCGCCGCGATCCCGACGCCGCTGTTGCGATCGTGACGGCGGACGAAGAGATCGACCGTCTTCGGGCCGAAGCCGAGCAACAGGCGATCAGCACGATCGGGCGGCGCGCACCGATGGCGGACGACCTTCGCGAGATCATCTCCGCGATCAAGATCGCCGGCGAACTGGAGCGGGTCGGCGACTATGCCAAGAATATCGCCAAGCGCGTGCCCGTCATCGGTGAGACAGCGCCTGTCGCTCCGGCGGCTATCATTCCCGAAATGGCGCGGCTCGTCGTCAGGATGATCGACGATGTTATCGCCGCCTATATAAGCCGTGATGTTGCGCTGGCGACGCAGGTGATCGAGGCGGATATCGCGGCGGACGAATTTTATAACAGCCTGTTTCGCGCGCTCCTCGTCCATATGATCGAGAACCCGCAGCAGACCACCCAATCCGCACATTTGTTGTTCGTCGCCAAGAATCTCGAACGGGTCGGCGACCATGCGACCAACATCGCCGAGATGGTTTGCTACAGCGCGACCGGCGAGGCGAGCACATCGCGCGCGCCGAGCGCAGGCGCTGCCTATCAGCCACTCGCCGGCCCCACAGATCGGTAGGAGCGCGAGCATGCTGTCGGACGCCCTCCTGGCACTCGTCGCCACTCTTGCGATGAGTGCGGTTCTGTGGCGGTTCCATGGACCCAAGTACGCACCGCAGCGTCGATACACCGTGCTCGATATCATCGAGCCGAGGTCGCGGCGTTCCCGCCGCAGGCTCCGACGGCGCTAACGTCCCGATCGGACGTAAAAGGATCTATTTTCTTTGGTTTTCAGCTGTTTCCGAGACGGCAGTTGATTTCAACTGCTTCGAAATCGCTCTAGCGGCATAGGACCATTCCTGCGCAGCGCGTTGCACCGGATCCCACGGGCTGCTGAGGGGCGGAGTATAGGAAAGATCAAGATCGTTGAGATCTTCGACGCTCATACCGTGGAACAGGCCGGCCGCGACGATATCGAGCCGTTTCGACACCTCTGCGCCGGCGCGCCCGACCATCTGCATTCCTAGTAGCCGGCCCGATATGGTATCGCCGGTGATCCAGACGCCAATCTGCGTCGCACCGGGATAATAGCTTTTGTGATCCCATGCCCCGATTTCAACGGTCAGCGGGTCATAGCCCTCGTCCTGCGCCAGTGCATCCGACAGGCCCGTGCGGGCGATGACCAGATCGTAGAGCTTCAGGCTCTGTGTCCCGACGATACCGTGGAAGGTGCGTGCTCCCCCGATCGCGTTTTCACCGGCGATGCGGCCCTGCTTGTGCGCGATTGTTCCGAGCGAGATCCAGTCGGGCTTGCTGCGCAGCCGATGCCGGGTAACGACACAATCGCCTGCTGCGAATATATCGGGAAGCGACGTCGCCATCGTCTCGGATACGGCGATGGCACCGCTTTCCCCCAGCGCCGCGCCGGCCTCTCGCGCGAGATCGACCGCAGGCCGCACTCCGGTCGCCAGCAGTACGATATCAGCCGGATGGCGCTGTCCTTGCGTCGTGACGACGACCAGACCCTCCTCGATCCGCTCGACGCTGGCCTGTGTCACCACCTCGACACCCTCAGCAATCAGGCGTTCGCGGATCATGGCGCCGATTTCGGGAAAGACACCCGGCATCACTTCGTCCGACCGGCTGAGTAGCGTCACCTGTAAGCCGCGCAGTTGCAGCGCTTCTGCCATCTCGATGCCAATATAGCCCGCGCCTACGATCACGGCTTTGCCAGAGGGATGTCTGCGTGCCGTATCAAGGACGGCAAGCCCGTCGTCGATCGTATGGAAAACAAACGCGCCGGGTAGGTCTGCGCCCGGGATGTCGGGTCGAACGGGGTGCGCGCCGGTCGCCACGATCAGACGGTCGTAGCGCAGCTTCGTGGTGCCGCCCGGCCACTCGGCGGTCACGCTTTTCTCGCCGGGATCGATCGCGATGACGCGGTGATGCAGACGCATGTCGATGTCAGGAAAGGTCGTACGGTGTGCGAGCTTTCTCACATCAGGCGTCTGGCCGCCGATCAGATAGGGCAATCCGCAGATGCTGTAGTTTGGATAACCATCGGCAAGAAGGACGGTGATCTTCGCCTCCTTGCTCAGTTCGCGCGCGCGCAGGGCGGCGGCGATGCCAGCATCGCTCCCGCCGATGATGACCAGGTGCATCGCCGTCATTCTACCGCCTGCCGCCCGCGCCGATCGCGATGGCCGACAGGTCGGTATCCGGATCGATCGGCACACCTGCTTCCTTGCGCTCGGAATAGCGGTTCACCAGCGCATCGGCATGGGGCCGGAGCAGCACCGTGAAGCGCACCAACTCCTCCATCACGTCGACGATCCGGTCGTAATAGCTGGACGGCTTCATCCGCCCGTCCTCGTCGAACTCGTTGAACGCCTTGGCGACCGATGATTGGTTTGGAATGGTCACCATCCGCATCCAGCGGCCCAGCACGCGCAGCGTGTTGACGCTGTTAAACGACTGCGATCCTGCTGAGACTTGCATCACCGCCAGCGTGCGGCCTTGGGTCGGACGCATCCCGCCCATCGAGAGCGGGAGATGATCGATCTGCGTCTTCATGATGCCGGTGATCTGGCCGTGCCGTTCCGGACTGCACCACACCTGCCCTTCCGACCAAAGCGACAGTTCGCGCAGCTCATGGACAGCGGGATGATCGTCGTTGGCGAGCAGATCCGGCAGCGGCAGCGTCGAGGGATCGAAGATGCGCGTTTCGCAGCCAAACAATTGCAGCAGGCGAGCCGCTTCCTCAACGCACAGCCGCGAATAGGAGCGCTCGCGCAGGGAGCCGTAGAGCAGCAGGATGCGCGGCGGAGGATCGCCGGCGCCCAGACCCGTTGCGGGCCGATCGAAGACATAGCGCCGATCGAGCGCAGGTAGGTTATGCGGGTCGGGAAGCTGTCGTAAAGGCATCTGAAACTCCTCAGGCCGGGGCGGTGGCGGGGAACCAGCGCCGCCCGAGCCGGAGCGCGAGATGGACCAGCAGGATCAGCACCGGCACTTCGACCAGCGGGCCGATCACCGCCGCGAACGCGACCGGCGAGGCCAGACCGAACGCCGCGATGGCGACCGCGATCGCCAGCTCGAAATTATTGCCCGACGCGGTAAAGGCGATCGCGGTGGTGCGCGGATAGTCGGCGTCGATCAGCTTGCCCATGAAGAAGCTGACGAGGAACTGGACGATGAAGTAGATCGTCAGCGGGATGGCGATACGCACCGCATCGAACGGCAACCGCACGACGTCGCCCCCCTTGAGCGTGAACATCGCGACGATCGTGAACAGCAGCGCTGCGAGCGTCACTGGCCCGATCCGCGGCAGGAACACACCCTCATACCAGTCCACGCCGCGCTTCGCGACAAGCAGCTTGCGGGTGAGGAAACCGGCGAGGAACGGCAGGCCGAGATAGATCAGCACCGCTTCAGCGATCGTCCAGAAGCTGACGTCGATGACGCTCCCTTCCAGCCCGAACAGGGGTGGCAGGACAGTCAGGAACAGCCAGGCGTAGACGCTGAAGAAGGCGATCTGGAACACCGAGTTGAACGCGACCAACCCGGCGACATATTGATTGTCGCCCTTGGCGAGCTGGTTCCACACCAGCACCATCGCGATGCAACGGGCGAGGCCGATGAGGATGACACCGGTCATATATTCGGGCTGGTCGCGCAGGAAGATCACCGCGAGCGCAAACATCAGCGTTGGGCCGATGAGCCAGTTCTGGATCAGCGAGAGCATCAGCACCCGTTTATCGGCGAACACTTTTGGCAGATCCTCATAGCGTACTCGCGCCAGCGGCGGGTACATCATCAGGATCAACCCGATCGCGATCGGGATGTTGGTGGTGCCGACCGACATGCCATGCAGCGCTGCGGGCAGCCCGGTAAAGAGCGTGCCGAGCACGACGCCCAGCGCCATCGCGGCGAAAATCCAGACGGTCAGATAGCGGTCGAGAAAGCCGAGCCGCTCGGGCTTGGAAAGCTGTTCCATCAGTTCACCTTCTGTCCGGCGTCATCGACCACGCGTTCGCCGTCCTCTTTAGTGAAAGCGCCGCGCTGCGCGGTGGGCAAGATATCGAGCACGACCTCTGAGGGACGGCACAGGCGGACACCAATCGGCGTCACGACCAGCGGGCGGTTAATGAGGATGGGATGCGCCATCATCGCTTCCACCAGCGCCTCGTCGGAAAGGTTTTCGTCGCCCAGGCCAAGATCGGCATAGGGGGTGCCCTTCTCGCGCAGGAGCGCACGCGGGGTCATGCCGGCGCGTCCAATCAGATCGACCAGCGTCTCGCGCGACGGCGGGGTTTTCAGATACTCGACGATCACCGGTTCGATGCCAGCGTTGCGGATCATCGCCAGCGTGTTGCGCGATGTGCCGCAGTCAGGATTATGATAGATGGTGACGCCTTCAGCCGTCTTCGCTGCCCCTGCCTGGGCACTCGCGCCCTCGCCCTGGCCGATCTCCTTGAGCTTGCGGCGCATCGCCATATCGTCGAGGCTGGCGAAGGGAAGCGCCAGGAAAAGGATTATGCGATTGCGAAGATAGTGCATCGCACGGATGAAGGCGTCGCGCTGGCCCGCTCCTTCGACCGCTGCCGGGTCTTCAATGCCCCAATGCGCCGTCATCGGGTGGCCGATCCAGACCGGGCAGGCCTCACCTGCGGCATTATCGCACACCGTAAAGATGAAATCGAATTGCGGGCCGCCGGCTTCGGCAAATTCGTCCCAGCTTTTGGACCGCATGTCGGACGTATCGATGCCGACGCCCTCAAGAACCGAGGTCGCCATCGGATGCACTGCGCCCTTGGGCTGGCTGCCGGCGCTGTAGGCGCGGAAGCGGCCTTCCCCCAGCTTGTTCATCAGCCCTTCGCCCAGGATCGAGCGCGCCGAATTGCCGGTACACAGAAAGAGCACATTGTAGATTTTGTCGGTCATGGATCGATACCTTCAGGAACAGGAAAGTTGCGCGATAAGCGGTTCGCAAAGATCGGAGCGGCCCCCACAGCAGTCCTTCACCAAGAACAGCATCAGGGCTTGCAGGCGGGTGATGTCGACGTGCTGGATCATCTGGCGGCCCCGCTTTTCGGGCGTCACCAGCCCCGATGCGACCAACACGGCCAGATGGGTCGAGAAGGTGCTCTGGCTGAGACCAGTCGCCTCGACCAGTTCGCCGGTGGAAAGACCTTCAGGCCCGATTTCCACAAGGCGCCGAAAGGTCTGAAGGCGGGTCGGGTGTCCAAGCGCAGCGAGGCAGGACAGTGCATCTTCGTCAGTCATCCATCGCAAATAGGCGATAGAAAATCAGATTACAACCATCGTTTTTTTCCGATAGAAATTTTATAAGGGTGGTTGATCGGCGCGGGGCGTCCTGCGTTTTCCAATCGGAGGAAGATGGAATGACGGAAAAATTATTGGTGTTCCTCGGTTCCGAGCGTGTGTCAGGTCCACCCAGACCGGCGCGGCTCGGCGAGCGTGTCGCGGCTGCGTGCATCGCGCGGCTCCAAGACAAAGGCGTCGATGCGGTGCTGATCGACCCGGTGGAGATCGATCTGCCGCATCCGTTCAAGCCGCATTTTGCTTATCCCAAGGGGAAGGCACCGGAGGCGATGGAGCGACTGGCCGGGGAGATCGAGAGCGCGGACGGCTATGTCATGGTCAGCCCCGAATATAACCATATGATGAGTCCAGCGCTGACCGATCTCCTCAACCATTTCGGCAGTTCGCTCTTCTCCTACAAGCCCAGCGCGATCGTGACCTATTCCGCCGGGCAGTGGGGTGGGACGCGCGCTGCGGTGGGTATGCGGACGTTTCTATCCGAACTCGGCTGCCTTCCCGTCTCCGCGATGATCCATGTGCCCCATGCGCAGGATGTGTTCGATGAGCAGGGTGGCTATCTTGGCGATGTCGATGGTGGACGTTGGGATAGCTATCTTGATCGGACCCTCGACCAGCTACGCTGGTGGACGCAGGCTGCCATGCGGCAGCGGCAGGAGAATGAGGCACGGCCAGAGCCGTTCATCGTCGATCCGGCCCAACGAAACGCGCCTTGATCGGGACAAGTCGAATTACACAACAGGTCGATGTGCATTCTACATTGGCTATCTCCGCACGAATCGAGGTCATCGACCGAAAGCTCGAAGCGACTGCTGGCCGAGCGCATTTTTTGTGCGCTCCAGCGTCATAAACGATCATCGGAATCGCGTTTTTCCAGACTGGGTAGAAAGCATCACCGATAGAAATATCCATTAATCTCGAAAAATGATGAGATTCCTCAAATTGTCATGGAAACGACGCAGCTCTGACGCCGTCGCATGTGATCTGCCGCCAAAATCTAGGGGGCACGCACATGTTTATTTCGAGACTACGCATATCGACCGCCATGGCAGCAGTGGCGATTTCCGCAGGACTTATTCAGCCTGCGCAGGCACAGGAGGCGAAAGCGCCTGTTGCCGAGGCGACTGAGAGCGAAGGTCTCGGGGAGATCATCGTCACGGCGCAAAAACGCGAAGAGAATCTGCAAAAGACCCCGATTGCGATCTCGGTGCTTGGCAGCCAGGATCTGACCAATCGGCGGGTGGTATCGCTGCTCGACCTCGGCGACGGTGCCATCCCGTCGCTTCGCGTCGCACCATTCTTCTCGCGCCAGTCCGCGCTCGTCATCAATATTCGCGGCATCGGTGTTCTTGCCGACAGCAATCAACCGGCGCGGGATCAGGGCGTCGGTGTATATGTTGATGGCATCTATCTGGGACGCGCGCAGGGTCTCGGTACGGCGTTGTTCGACGTCCAGAGCATCGAAGTTCTGAAAGGTCCACAAGGCACGCTGTTCGGCCGCAATACCGAAGGCGGTGCGGTCAGCATCGTCACCAAACAGCCGAGCGGCAAGTTCAAGATGAATGCCACTGCCGGCATTGGGAATTATGGCAGCTACAAGGGCGAAATGCACCTCGATCTGCCCGAAATGGCCGGCATCAGCGTGAAAATCGACGCCGTCACCGCACAGCGAGGCGGGTTCGTTGATAATCCTCTGGCCGGGGCCGAGGACTTCAACAGCTATGAGCGGCGCGGCATAAAGGCGACCGCACTGTGGAAGCCGATCGACGACTTCCAGGCCACATATTCTTACGATAACTCCTACGATTCGACGAGTTCGCTGTACCAGCAGACCATCTCTGCCGGATCGTTGACCCGTGCACCTATCCTGCCGCTTGAGCCAACGCGCATCGACAGTGCGCCGTTCGGCGTCCCGCAAATTCCCAGCGTCGGCAAGACGCACGGTCATTCGCTGATCGTGGAATGGCAGGTGCTGCCGGACTTATTGTTGAAGTCGATCAACGCCTACCGGAAGATGGAACAATCCCAATTCGACAATGGCTCACAAAGCCAGTCCGCATTTGCACCGAACGCGGCGTTTAGCCGCGCCAGTCTGTCTGACTTCAACCAGCGGCAATATAGCAGCGAACTGCAAGCGATCGGCGAGTTCCCTCGTCTGAAATATGTGGCTGGCGCGCTTTACTTCAATGAGCGCGCCAGTGAGACCGCTCAGGCGTTCAGCACGATGCAGTTCAACGCGACCGGCACCGCCGCGACCGTAATTCCCCTCATTTACGCCAATCAGCGGATCGACCGCGCTACGCGGGTAACCAGTGAGAGCATCGGTGTGTTCGGACAGGCGATATACACGCCTGCCCTGCTTGACGATAAGCTGCACCTGACGCTCGGCGCACGCTATACGCACGATAAGAAAGCCGGTGAGTTGTACATCGTGAATGGTGCAACCCCGAACGTCGATGGGGTGATCGCTCCCCGGCAATTGGATGACGCCTGGTCGCGCGTCGATCCGCTTGCCATCCTGGCATTTGACGCAACAGAAAATCTGAACCTCTACGGGAAGTATAGCAGCGGTTATCGATCAGGTGGCGCCAACTCGCGGTCCTTGCGCTATGCATCCTTCAAACCCGAGACCGTTTCCGTGTTCGAGATCGGCGCCAAAATGGAGTTCTTTGACCGCCGCGCGCGGCTCAACGTTGCAGCCTACACAGGCAGCTACAAGGACATTCAGCTCGACTTTTTCGCAAACTACCTCCAGCGCGACGCCAACGGTAACCTGCTTACGACGAACCGGACGACGTCAGAGACGGCGAACGCGCCAGGAACCGGGCGACTGCGCGGCATCGAACTTGATCTGACCGTAGCGCCAGTCACCGGCCTGACGCTTAGCGCGAACTATGCCTATAATTATGTCTCCATTCCCGCGACCACAAATCCTTTCCCGCAAGGGTCAACAGGCGCGATCGTGGCAACGCCGATCGTGGTCTATCCCGTCTATACACCTCGTAATGCGGCGAGCGGATCGATTGACTATGAGATTCCCGTTAGCCGGGCCGTTGTTCAGGCGCACCTCGATATCAACTATACCGATGGTTTCTATGCCAATTTCAATGATCCGCAGCAGCAGGTCATGAATGCCGCTGGCGTTGTTACGCAAGCCCGTATTCTGCAACCGAAGGGCGAAAGTTCATTGATCGTCAATGGGCGTCTGTCGTTAGCCGAGATAGAACTGGCGAACTCGGATGCACAGCTTAGTTTTTCGCTCTGGGCGCGCAATCTCTTCAATGAACAGCATCTGTTTTACAAGACATTCAGCCCACTGTCGGGAACATCGGGCTTCTTTAATGACCCGCGCACCTATGGCGTCGAATTGAACGTCAAGTTCTAACCCTGGCTTAAAGGAGTGACGGTGATGCTGTTTGCAATCCGTTCTAACGGCGCGCGGGCGATTGCTGTCATTGCCTTGGCTATGGCATCGGCCGCGTCAGCAGCCGCACCGACTATCGGTGCGACAAGCTCGCGAGTGGCACCGGACAAAGTCACGGTAAAGTGGACAGACACATCCCCGATCGACGTTTACGTTTCGGATCGGCCCGATGCGACCACACGAACCGCCAGGCTGGTTTCGCGCGCCGATGCCGATGGGCAACTCGACGTCGCAGACACGAAGGAAACCCGGCATTATTTCCTGTTACGCGATCCACGCAGCGGCGCGGAACAGCGGACGGCCGAGAGGTTGATCCCGCTAGATCGGGGGTCAAACTTCCGCGATATTGGCGGCTATGAAGCCTTTGGCGGCAAGCATATCCGCTGGGGCCTGATTTACCGTTCCGGCGCTACGCCGGTACTGACGGACGATGATATCGTTCGCATCAAAAGGCTTGGCCTGAAGGATATGGTCGATCTGCGATCGAGCGAAGAACGGGTCATTGCACCTACCAGGCTTACCGGTATCCGGTACACCGCAATCGACTATTCGATGACGAGCATGATGGGTGCGCGCAAGTCGATGGTAAACGGCGTGGATCTTTATCGCGAATTTCCATCCTTTTTTGTTCCACATCTGAAAATCGTCTTCGAAGACTTGATCGAAAAACGGGGGCCGTTGTTATATCATTGTTCGGCGGGCCAGGATCGCACCGGCTTTGTCACGGCGATGATACTGAGTGCCCTCGGTGTGCCGCGCGACGTGATTACGGCTGATTATCACCTTTCGACGACATATCGTCAGCCGCAAAATGAACTGCCGGTCATCGACGAAGCGGCCGCAAGGACAAACCCGGTCGCGGCGATGTTCGCTGCGTATCAAAAGAGCGGATCATACAGCAAAGCGCAGCCGTTGCAGGATGCGAACGGCAAGGCGTTTCTTGATGGCGCTTTTGACGAGATCGATGCCCGCTGGGGATCGGTTGATGCCTATCTCGAAAAGGAGGTCGGCGTCAGCAGGAGCGACCTTGCGCTGCTCCGCGCGACCTATCTCGAATGACGGATTTGGTTGCCGTCGCTGTGGAGATCCAGGCATCGGCAGGGACTTGATCCCTATTTCAACTTTGCCATCACCGGAACACCAGGGGAGTTCCCTTATGACCGACGCCTACCGCCTCGTGCAGGCCTCTGCTCTTGCTTTATTGATTGCCGCAGGTCCGGCTTTGGCGCAGCCCGCTACGACGACCGATGCCTATCGCGCACAGGCGCTGGCGGAATTGGAGCGATTGAAGGGTGATGCGCCGATCGTTGGCAAGGCGCGCAATATCATCCTGTTTATCGGTGATGGCATGGGCGTCAGCACACTGACAGCAGCGCGTATTCATCAGGGGCAGCGCCAGGGCCTCGACGGGGAATCCTTCGTCCCGGCGATGGACCTCCTGTCCAGCACCGCACTGGTAAAAACCTACTCACACGATGGGCAAGTATCCGATTCCGCGCCAACAGCGACCGCCATCTTGAGCGGTGTTAAAACGCGCAACGGTGTCATCGGTGTCGGACCGGAAGTGGCAGAGAATGACTGTGTGGCCAGCCAACAGCATGAACTGCCATCTTTGTTCACGCTCGCCCAATCGCATGGGATGGCAACCGGCGTGATCTCAACCGCGCGCATTACGCATGCGACGCCGGCGGCGACATATGCCCACACGCCTCAGCGAGATTGGGAAGCGGATAGCGATTTACCTAAGGAGGCACGGCAGCGCGGGTGTATCGATATCGCGCGGCAGATGGTGGAAGGCGCTGTCGGTTCGCAGATCGATGTGATCCTTGGCGGTGGTCGCGCAAACTTCCTGCCTTCAAACGTGAGAGATTCTGAGTATCCAGACAGCCATGGGAAACGCTCCGACCGCCGCGACCTGATCGCGGAATGGCGCAAGCGTAATCCGGATGGCGCCTATGTCTGGAACAGCGTGGCATTCGCGAAGGTCGATCTCGCTCGCACACCCCGGCTATTGGGCCTCTTCGAGCCGGATCATATGCATTATGAGGCGGATCGCGCGCAGGATGCCGGTGGCGAACCCTCGCTTGCAGAGATGACCCGCGCGGCGATCACTATGCTCGGCAGTCGCGAAAAGGGCTATGTTCTGTTGGTGGAGGGCGGTCGGATCGATCATGCCCATCACGCGGGCAATGCGCGTAGGGCGCTGGAGGATACGATTGCTCTGGATGATGCAGTCAAGGCGGCTCTCGCCATGACAAGCAGGCAGGACACGCTTATTTTGGTGACTGCCGACCACAGCCACAGCTTTTCCATCAGCGGTTATCCAGGTCGCGGTAATCCGATCCTCGGGACTGCTGCCTTTGGAGGGACATCGCTCAAGGCCAAAGACGGCAAGGGCTATACAACGCTCGGCTATGCCAATGGTCCGGGCGCTACGACGGAAGCTGAACGCGCGGATCCTCTGCAGGCCGATCCAACGGCCCTGGATTATCGTCAGCAAGCCTTGGTTCCGCTCGGATCAGAAACACATGGCGGCGACGATGTCTTGGCTCGCGCTTCAGGTCCCATGGCGCATCTGGTCAGGGGTACGATAGAGCAGCACAGCCTCTATTATCTTATGCGAGAGGCGTTGGGTGTTTCATCTGCGGAATAACGGCTAGCGCTGGCTGCGATTATCCTAGTGGTTTCGCACGCGGATGATGCAGAAATTAAAAGTTTTGCATCAAACCGGAAGCCCAGCTTTTCCGCGCCCTTCCCTGATGCAAAAATCTGATGCAGAATCGCGCCATGATTTACGGCTATGCGCGCGTCTCGACCAACGGCCAGGACCTGGCTCAGCAGCTCGCCCAGCTTGAGGCGGCGGGCTGCACGAAAATCTACCGCGAGAAGATCAGCGGCGCGTCGGCCGAGCGGCCGCAGCTCAAGCGCGCGATCGGCGCGCTCGATCCCGGCGACGTGTTGATGGTGACGGCGACCGATCGCCTCGCCCGCAACACGCGCGACCTGTTGAACATCCTTCACGCGGTCAAAGAGGCCGGTGCCGGCTTCCGCTCGATCGCGGAGCCGATGCTGGACACGACATCGCAACTCGCCGAGGTCGTGATCGCGGTGCTGGGGGTCGCGGCAAGCTACGAGCGCCAGCGGATCAAGGAGCGCACCAGCGTAGGCCGCGCCCAGGCCAAGGCACGCGGGGTCAAGTTCGGCCGCAAGAGCGCCCTAACCCCGCACCAGCAGGCCGAGGCGCGGCGCAAGCTCGACGCCGGCGATACGCAGCGCACGGTCGCGGCCCTGTTCAACGTCAGCCAGGCGACGATTTCGCGGCTACAGGGGAGATGAGCGCCGCCCCCCGGCCCCTTCTGGTGTCGATCTAGGCGGCGACCGGCGGCGCACATTCCCAGCGGCCATCCTGCCAGTGGAACCCTACCCGCTCCGCGTTGCTGATCGCGGGCGGCTCGCCCTTGCGCCAGAACGCGCGCATCTTAGCCCGTTCGTCCAGATGAGCGTCGGCGACGATCGCGCGCGCGGCCTGGATGAACTGTCTATGCCCGAAGACATAGACCAGCGAGGCGGGCGGCATGGCGGCAAGGCGGGCAAGCGCCGCCTCGCAGCGCCGGAGTAGGGTGGCGAAGCTCTCCGCCCCTTCCCCGTCGCAATAGTCCGGATCGGCCTCGCTCCAATAGTGTTCGAGGTGCGGCATCCGTTCGGCGCTGCGCGTGCCGTTCCAGCGCGCCGGTTGTAGATAGGTGAACTCTTCGATCGGCCACACTTCGACCGGCACGCCGGGAAAGCGCGCGATCGTCGGCGCGGCCGTCTGCTGAGTCCGGGTATAGGGCGACGTGACGACGAGCGCGGGCGCTTGCGTCCAGCTCGCCGCGACCTGGCGCGCTTGTTCGTGGCCGCGCTCCGTTAGCTCGATCGACCCGAGATCGTGACACGGCACGCCGGCATTGCCGGTGGATTCGCCGTGACGGATGAAGAGCGCCCGCATATGCGGCATCTATCCGAATACCTCGCTATGCGATCCAAGGCGCGCGAGGCGCAGCGTTTCGTCGTCGGGCTTGGCGTAGATCAGCACCAGGTCGGGCTTGACGTGGCAATCGCGATAGCCCGCCCAATCGCCGCTCAGATCATGGTCGCGATAATTGGGATCAAGCGGCGTGTCGGTCGCGAGCGCGGCCAGGACGGGCAGAAGATCGGCATCGAGGGTCGCTCGATGCCGGCCCTTCGATTCCCGCTTGTAGTCGCGCTTGAACCGGGTCGAACGATCAATCGTCCGCATGAAGGTCCGCCATCAGCGCCTCGACGCTGGCGAACTTGGTCCCCTTCCCCGCCGCCAGCTCTGCCATTGCCTCGCGTGTCGCGGCGTTCGGAACCTTGACCTCGAAAGGCAAGCGCCGTTCATCGGCGATACGCAGCATCAGCAGCCGGATAGCGTCGGAGATCGAAAGCCCCATCGCGCCCAGCGCGGCGGTGGCGCGTTCCTTCGTCGTATTGTCGATCCTGGCGCGGACATAGGTGTCGGAAACAGCCATTGGGATTTCCTTTTGAAAACGTAGTCCTAATGTAGTCACAGAATCCGATTTTGGCAATGGCGCGACGATCATGCGCCTGCCGCTGCACGGCACCTTGGCTCTAGTCGCTGGGCTCCCCAAGCCCACAAGCGGTCTTGGCCCAAGGTGACGATCCACATGGCGGGAGCGAGATCGCTGCGCAGATCTCGCCGGCGATGTGCCGGCGTTCGCCGGCGTCGATGTTCTTTCGGGGGGAAAGGCGGTCCCGGCCACCTCTCCCCCGCAACGGGAATAGACGGGCCGAGGCTCAGTCGCTTCGCTCCCTGCGCCCGCACCACCCCGTCGATTCCCGCTGCCCCCCTCTCTCGCCGGCTGCTCCGCGCGAACTCGGGAGCGATGGCGAGAGGCCATCGCCCCGAAGGGCGATTTGAAGGGAGTAGAAGGCATGACGCAGGACAATCGCGAAAGCTGGCTCAACCGGGTGGCGGCGGGCGTGGCCCCGCTGTTCAAGGGGCTGGATGCCCCCCTGCCCGATCGCGTCCGCGTGGCGATCGGCTTCACCAGCAGAGGCGCGAAGGGCAAGGCGATCGGCGAGTGCTGGGACAACCGACTTAGCGCGGACGGGCATTTTGAAATCTTCATCCGCCCGGACCTCGCGCACGCGCCCGACGCCATGCCGGCGCAGATCGCGGCCATCCTCGCGCATGAGCTTGTCCATGCCGCCGTCGGCATCTCGGCAGGGCATGGGAAGGCGTTTAAACGGGTCGCCCTTGGCCTTGTCGGGCCGATGCGTGCCACCATCCCCGGCGAGGCGTTCCTTGCGGCCATCGCGCCGATCCTCGCCGATGTTGGCCCCCTCCCCCATGCCCGTCTCGACACGGACGGGGAGTCGACCGCGCCTAAGAAGCAGAAAACCCGGATGCTGAAATGCGAGTGCGCGACGTGCGGCTATACCGTGAGGACCGCGCGCAAATGGCTTGAGCAGGCCGGAGCGCCGCTTTGCCCGATCGAGAATCACGGCCAGATGAGCCATGAGCCGCTGGACGATGACAGCGAGAATGAGGGCGGCGAGGACGGCTAGACGCCCTGCCCTTTCATCCGATAGCCGCTTGCGCTATGACCACATGCAAACATGCGTTCATGTAAGGATATTCACATGCCAACAATCGCGATCATCAGCCAGAAGGGGGGCGCGGGCAAGACCACCCTTGCCTTGCACCTGGCCGCAGCCGCCGAGGATTCCGGGCATACCGCGCTGGTGATCGACCTCGACCCGCAGGCGACGGCGAGCCAATGGGCGGCATGGCGGCAGGACGCGCCCCCGGTCGTGATCGACAGCGCGCCCCCTCGCCTCGCCGCCAAGATCGAGCAGGCGACGGCACAGGGCGCGGCGTTCATCGTGATAGACACCCCACCCCATGCCGACAGCGCCGCCAGCGCCGCCGTCGAGGCGGCCGACCTAGTGTTGATCCCTTGTCGGCCGAGCGCGTTCGACCTAGCCGCGATCAAGACCACGGCCAGCCTTGTGAAGATGCGCGGCAAGCCCGCTTTCGTGATCTTCACGGCAGGAAGCCCGACCGCGCCACGCATGTATGACGAGGCGGCACAGCTCGTGCAGGGTTACGGGCTGGACGCCTGCCCGCTGCATGTCGCCGATCGCGCCGCGTTCCGCCATGCGGCAACCGAGGGGAAAACCGTGATGGAGATCGAGCCGAACGGCAAGGCAGCCGATGAGGTGCGCCAGCTTTACAAGTGGGCATGTGAACATGTAAACATGCCAGCATTCAGGAGGCGGAGGGCCAGCGCATGAGCAGCCGGAAAGGATCATTGCTTGCATTGCGGGATCGCGAGGCCGCGCCGGCGACGGCCGAGCCGGAGGGGAGGGCGGCCACGTCGATCGCCCGCAGCACTGACGCAGGCACCGGCAGCAGTTCGAGCAGCAGCCCAGTTGCGCCGAGCCGTCAGGGTAAGAAAGCCATGACCGGCTATTTCAGCCCGGAAATGTCGTTCGCCATGCACATGACCGCCCGCAAGCACAGCATGAGCTTGCAGGACGCGATGGCCGAGGCGTTCAACGACTGGCTCCGCAAGATGGGGGAAAGTCCTGTAGGCAAGTAAGCATGTTCACATGCAAACATGCCAGCATGTGAACATGTCCCCTTTGCTCGCATAGGAATCAACGCAACGGCTTGCGTTCGTGCCGCTTCTTGCAGAAGCCGAGGAAGGCGGCGCGGGGGCTTTTCAGTTCGGGCTTACCCATGTCGTGCCACCACGACACCCATTCGTCATAAAGCGCGTAAACGTCATAGCCTGGCGCAGCGCCCTTGGCGTCGTGCATGGTTTCCGGATCGATATAGGGCGCATCGTCGGCGACGGCGACCGGATCGGGCTTGCCCTTGAGGCCCGAGCGGTTGCGGAAGAGTATCACGTCATCATCCATCGTCACCGCATAGTCGGGGAAATGGCCGTGATCGGCGTCATGCTCGCAGACCTTCTTGACCAAGGCCCGGAACACCCGGAGCGGGCTGTTCGAGCCGCATTTCTTTTGGAGCAGTTCCAGGCCAATCTTCCATTCGTCCTTCACGCCGCAATGCTTGCGCGCCAGCTCATACATGCGTCGCTCGAACGGCTTGCGGAGCCGGAAATAGTCGCGGTGAAGCGTCAGGACGTTCTTGCTGATGACCGAGCGATAGACCCAATCCGACAGGGTGATTTCGAGATCGAGCATCCGGCCATCGAACGTCTTGCGTGTGATCCTGGCCTCTTCGATCAGGCCGAAAATCCGTGTTTCCTCGACACCGCCCGTTTGAATGTTGGTCCGCACGGTCGTTCCGCGCAGGCGGGTGAGGGCGTCGGCCATCAGTCGATAGCCTTCGCCGCTGGTTTGCCGGTTGGTGGCGACGAGCATGTCATAGGCTTGCAGGCGCACCGTGCGGCTAGGTTCCTTGCCCTTGTTCATCTTCGCGACGAGCTGCGAGATGCAGTAGATCAATATGTCCTTGTCGTGGATCGTCGCCAGCCCCTTGCCGGAGGGAATAATCTCGATGACGTTGCCGTTATGCTCATAGCGCCGCATCCGGTTGTCGGGTTTGGTCGAGAGCGAGAAAACCGGATGCTCCATCGAGGCCATGTCGTCCTTGGGGATGGCGTCGAGAACATCGCAGATGAACAGGTCTTGGTTGGGATGCCGCACCGGCAGCAGCGGCGTGCGATCGTCGCCGTCCACGGCCGAGGCCGGCGCGGCGATTGGCGCGTCAAACAGGGAAGGGGCGGGGTCTATCGTCATTTCAGTAACGCTAGGGCTACTATCGTCATTTCACATACGCAAGTGGATTATCGTCATTTCAGATTCACCGCCGTCGCTATCGTCATTTCGATTACGCTTGAGAACGGCCGCGCTGGCCTCCTGCCCTATCGTCATAGTGGATTCGCCCTATCGTCATTCTGGAATCGTTTTTTCGTCATAGTGGATTCACCGCGCGCCAAAAAAACGCCGATTTCCCCAATCTTTTCAATCCATTAAAAAATGGTGGAAAACCCGTAACACGACTCTAAACCTATATTTTAACACTAGGCCAACCTGTGGATAACTTTTCCGGCCATCGAGGTTTCGCCCACCGGAATGAAGAAAAGCACCGCCTCTTGGGGCTACGCCCCGCCGGCTCGCGGCCTTCGGCCGCCCCGGATCGCTATGCGATCCTCCCACCCGGCATCCCCATGATGAGCCGGCTTCGCCGGCACACCCTTGATAATTTGGGGAACATGGCAACTGTCACGCTCCCATCACCAGCACACCGCCTAGAACCAGCGTTGCAAATGGCTTTCCAGAAAAGCCAAGCGGATGAGGCGGCGCTCGATCCGAGAGGGCAGGGCAGACGGAAACGTCCCGGCAGGGGTGATTTCCGGGCCACCCAGCGCGATCCCACCCGTTGGACAGGGTTTCCGGTGTCGGAACTGGCTATGACGCTCTGTGGCTTCCCAGGGCACAGCCGATTTTTCCGGCGCGAGATCCGCATGCCGTTTAAACGAACTCATGCCTTGTCGAAGCGGCCCGCGAACTCGCGATCGGCGTAATATTTGAGCTTGGCGGCGACGATCGGGCGCTGCCCCGCGAGGAACAGGAGCTGCAAATCCTCGCGCAGCGTACGGACTTCATCGGGGGTGAGTAGCGGGCGGCCGATATGCTGCGATCCGAACGATATGCCGGTTTCTTCCGCGTCGATCGCACGGCTCATGGTCTCGAACACGACCGTTTCCTGGCCGAGCAGATCGGAAACGAGTTTCGCGCTGTCGTGATCGTTGACCCCGAACACCTGCAGCACGCCGGCATTTGACAGGAAGGTGCCGGCGCGGCGCTCGTAAAGCGCGCGGAGCTGGTGAACGTCCTGCAAGATCGGCCAGAGCTGGATGCCGTAGCCCGCCATCAGCCCCATGGCGCGCTCCACGGGTTCGAGACGGCCCAGCGCGGCGAACTCATCGAGCAGGAACAGAACGGGTCGCGCAGGAGAGGCCGGCACGCGCGCCAGATCGGTCAGCCCTTGCGCAAGCATCAGGCGCAGCCAACGGGCATAGGTGGCGAGCCGATCGGGCGGTAGCACTAGATAGACGCTGGTAGGCTGCGCCTTCACATCGGCGAAGGTAAAATCGGAGTGCCCCAGCACCGCCGTCATGCGCGGGCTGTCGAGAAAATGGGTATGGCGCTGCGCGGCCGACAGCACGCCAGCGGCTTCTCGATCGGATTTGCCGAGATGGCGGTTGGCGGCGCGGGCGGCGAGGCCCCCTTGCGCCTGCATGGCTTCGAGCTGGGCGGTGAAGGCTGGCGGAGCGAGAGTGAGCCGGTCGCGCAGCGTGGCAAGGGTCCGTGTGACCGCCGGCTCGCTCGTGACGATATGCAGGATGAGGCCGGCGATCAACGCTTTGGCTTCCTCGTTCCAATGCGCCTCGCCCGCTTCGCCGGGAGCGTCATAGACCAGCGCGTCGGCCAGCGTCATGCAGTCGTCGGCAAGATCGAGTCCGACAGGGTCGATCCGGTCGAGCGGATTGAACGCCGCGCTGGCGATGCCCGTCACACCGAACGGATCGAGGACATGGACCGGCTCTGTTGCAAAGATTGGCGGCAGTCAGAGGTAGGCTGTCGCTCTGCGCCGATCAGGCGGCTGCTGCGAAATGGTGGTTGAGCATGCCCATGGCCTCCGTCAGCGCCGAGGGCCCAATGCCAAAA
>Ga0066256_1000555_pt1 | contig 32278 bp, 32 predicted proteins | sample ThiBio_1000_biof_FD_87107 | JGI IMG/M metagenome (GOLD analysis project Ga0066256, IMG submission 87107) | Wastewater bioreactor microbial communities from Cape Town, South Africa - Thiocy_expt_1000_biof (version 2) | ecosystem: Engineered > Bioreactor > Thiocyanate-remediating >... | reverse complement strand
CGACCAGGTTCTCAGCGGTCAGGCCGTCCTTGCGGCGGGCCTCGCTGAACGCGATGCGCAGCTGCTTCTCGCGGATGCCGTACTGCTCGCGCAGACGCTGCTTCTCGCGCAGTCGGACGGCGTAGTCGCTGTCGGCCTTGCGCTTGGTGCGGCCGTGCTCACCCGGGGCGTAGGGACGCTTCTCGAGGTAGCGGGCGGCCTTCGGGGTGAGCGGGATGCCCAGCGCGCGGCTGAGGCGGACCTTGCGGCGGTCCTGAGACTTCGTGACCACGAAGTGCTCCTTCCATGACGCGGACGTGTCTTTCACGACTCGCGGGCGTATCTCCTCTGCTCCGCCTTTCCGCCGCGTACGCCGAGGCGCGCCGGGAAGTGCTTCAGGAATGGAGGGATGCCCGAAAACTGGGTTTCGAGCCGATCCATGCTATCAGACGAGCCCGGACGTCTCAGCGGTCGCCGAGGATGCGGCGGATGCGCTCGAGCCGTGCGGAGACATCGCGCTCGGCACCGAGGTTCTTCGGCTCGTAGTAGTGCCGGCCGACGAGCTCGTCGGGAAGGTACTGCTGCGCCAGGATGCCCGCATCGCTGTCGTGCGGGTAGCGATAGCCCTTGCCGTGGCCGAGCCGCTTCGCACCCGCATAGTGCGCGTCGCGCAGATGGATGGGCACGCGCCCGAAGCCGCCGCCGCGCACATCGGCGATCGCGGCGTCGATCGCCAGGTATGCGGCGTTCGACTTGGCCGTCGTGGCGAGATAGATGGTCGCCTCGGCGAGCGGGATGCGGCCCTCCGGCATGCCGATGAACGCCACGGCATCCGCCGCGGCGGTGGCGATCGACAGCGCCTGCGGATCCGCCAGACCGATGTCCTCCGCCGCGGAGATGACCAGCCGGCGGGCGATGAAACGCGGGTCCTCCCCCGCCTCGATCATCCGCGCGAGGTAGTGCACCGCGGCATCCGGGTCCGACCCGCGGATGGACTTGATGAACGCGCTGATCACGTCGTAGTGCTCGTCGCCCTGGCGGTCGTAGCGCAGCAGCGCACGGTCCACGGCCTGAGCGACGTCGTCGGCCGTGATCTCCGCCTCGCCTCCGCGCGACAGCGCGACGGCGGCGGCCGCCTCGAGCCCGGTCAGCGCCCGGCGGGCATCCCCGGAGGCCAGCCTGATCAGCGCGGCGCGCGCATCGTCGGCCACCGTGACCGCGCCGGACAGACCGCGCGCATCCGTGATGGCGCGATCGACCAGAACGCCGATGTCGTCGTCGGTCAGCGGCTGGAGCGTGAGCAGCAGGGAACGCGACAGCAGCGGTGAGATGACCGAGAACGAGGGGTTCTCGGTGGTCGCGGCGATGAGGATCACCCAGCCGTTCTCGACACCCGGGAGCAGGGCGTCCTGCTGCGCCTTCGTGAAGCGGTGGATCTCATCCAGGAACAGGATCGTGGTCTGGCCGTAGAGGTCCCGCTGTGTGATGGCCTCCTGCATCACCTCGCGTACGTCCTTGACGCCCGCGGTGATCGCGGACAGCTCGACGAACCGTCGACCGGACGACCGCGCGATCGCCTGCGCGAGCGTCGTCTTGCCGGTGCCGGGTGGGCCCCACAGGATGATCGACACCGCGCCGGGTGCCTTGGCGTCAGGATCGGCGAGGGCCACGATGGGAGACCCCGAGCGCAGCAGGTGCGCCTGCCCCGCCACCTCGTCGAGCGAGACCGGCCGCATGCGCACGGCGAGCGGCGTCTGACCCGAGAGGAGCGGAGCGGAGGTCATGACTCCAGGCTACTGGGGGCGTCGGACACCGGGACGCACCCGGGTAGGCTCACTGCAGCGACAGTACCGAGCGACCAGGGTCAGGAGCTTCGATGGCGGCACGCGGTTCCCGTGGCGCGCAGCAGCGCGCACGCACGGATGCGGAACGAGCACGTCTCTACGCGGCACGTCGCGACTGGAACGACGGACTCGTCGCTCGCAGGCGCCGCGACACGGTGATCGCCGTGGTCGCGGGCGGACTCATCGTCATCGGGGCCGGAGTGAGCCAGGCGGTCCACGCGCAGGTCAGCGCACCCGCTCCGAAGCCGTCTCCCACGGCGACCGAGCCGGCGCCCGAACCGCTGCTGACCCCGCCCGCCGACGAGTCGCCCGCACCCACGCAGACTCCCGGCGAGTGAACTAGGCTGAGCGGAGTCCTTTCCCACTCCCGCGGACAGACCGCGCAAGGAGAACACCGTGTCTGACGACAACGCACCCAAGCCCACCCCGCCGATCCCCGCACCGCCGCGCAAGCCGATGCCGCGGGTCACCGCCGCTCCCGCCGCAGCCCCCACGGTCCCTGCGCCGGTCTCCTCGGACGCGTCCGAGTGGGGCCGTGTCGCCGAGGACGGCACCGTCGAAGTGCGGGAGGGCGACGACTGGCGTCCGGTCGGGCAGTACCCGGACGGCACGCCCGACGAGGCCCTCGCCTACTACGCGCGCAAGTTCGACGACTTCGCCGTCAAGCTCGGCACGCTGGAGACCCGGGCGCAGGGCGGCGGGAGCTCGGCATCCGATCTGACCAAGCAGGCGAAGCACCTCCTCGACGAGGTCACGGGCGCCGCCGCGGTCGGCGACCTCGCAGGACTCCGCACGCGCATCGAGACGCTGATCAGCTCGCTCTCCGAGGCCGCCGCGAAGGAGGCGGAAGCCGCCAAGGAGGCGCTGGACGCCGCGATCGCCGAGCGCACCGTCATCGTGGAGAAGGCCGAGGCCATCGCCGGCCGCGATCTCGCCAAGGTGCAGTGGAAGCAGGTCACGGCCGAGATGGCCGAGCTGTTCGACGCGTGGCAGGCGCACCAGCAGGACGGGCCGCGTCTGCCCAAGGGCACGGCGCAGCAGCTCTGGAAGCGGTTCCGCGACGCCCGTTCGACCGTGGACAAGGCGCGCCGCGCGTTCTTCTCCGAGCTCGACGATGTGCACCGCGCCGCGCGCGACGTGAAGTCCCGTCTGGTCGAGCGCGCCGAGGCGCTCGCTCCGCGCGGCATCGACGGCATCCCCGCCTACCGCACCCTGCTCGACGAGTGGAAGGCGGCCGGCCGCGCCGGCCGCAAGGCCGACGACGCGCTCTGGGCGAAGTTCAAGGCCGCCGGTGACGCCCTCTACGCGGCGCGCGCCGAGCAGGCCGCCGCCGAGGAGGCGGACTCCGCACCGCGCATCGAGGCCCGCGAGGCGCTTCTCGAGGAGGCGAAGGCAGTCGCCGACGAGCCGAACCTCAAGCGCGCGCGTCAGCTGCTGACCCGCATCCAGCGTCAGTGGGACGAGGTCGGGCGCATCTTCCCGCGTGAGAAGGAGCGCGCGCTGGACGACCGCATGCGTTCCATCGAGCAGGCGCTCAAGTCCCGCGAGGACGTGGACTGGAAGAAGAACAACCCCGAGACCAAGGCGCGCGCGAACGACATGAGCTCACAGCTGCTCGACGCGATCGAGAAGCTCGAGCAGGAGCTCGCCGCGGCGGAGAAGGCCGGCGACAAGAAGGCCGTCAAGGAGGCGACGGAGGCGCTGGCCGCCCGTCGCGCCTGGCTCAGCGCGCTCGGCGCCTGATCCGCGTTATCCACAGTATGAGTCGTGCGCGCCCGTCATCGGGCGGCACGGCTCATACTTCTTTGCATGCATCCTGCCCTCTTCTACCGGCCGGGCGAGCGCCTCTCGCTCCCTGAACTGGGCGCCGCGCGGCTCGACGGAGACGTCTTCGAGGTCGGCGAGGGGTTCATGCCTGCGGACACCGTCGAGGAGGCGGATGCCAGGGCCACGAGCCTGCGCGACCTCATCCCCGCGCATCTGGCCGCCTGCGGTCCGACGGCGGCGTGGATCCACGGCGCCGGTGACGCGCCGCCGCAGATCCACCACGTGCGGCGAGCCGGCCCGACCCGCGGACGCGTCGGCTTCTCACCCCGGGTGGTCTACCACGAGCGTCGTGCCGCGCCCGAGGAGCTCCTGTCGATCGGCGGCATCGCGGTCACGACGCCCCTCGCCACCGCAGAGGAGCTGCTGTTCGCGGCGACGAGGCCGGACGGCGACGACGAGATCTGGCTGCGCGCGCTGCTGCTGCTGAACCCCGAGCTGGTCGACGCGCTCCGGTCCACGCTCGCGGCCACGGCGCGGCGCCCCGGAAGACGCCGCGCGGTGCAGCTGATGTCGGAGCTCGCGACGGTCAGGACGTCGTGACGCGGTACACGTCGTAGACGGCGTCGATCCGCCGCACGGCGTTCAGCACGCGGTCCAGGTGCACCGAGTCGCCCATCTCGAACACGAAGCGGCTCAGCGCCAGACGCTCGTCCGTGGTCGAGACGGTCGCAGACAGGATGTTCACGTGGTGCTCACTGAGCACCCGGGTCACATCGGAGAGCAGCCCCGAGCGGTCCAGCGCCTCGACCTGGATCTGCACCCGGAACACGCTCTTCGTGGTGGGCGCCCACTCGACCTCGACGAAGCGCTCGGGATCGCTGCCGAGGGCCTTGACGTTGACGCAGTCCTTGCGGTGGACCGAGACGCCGCTGCCGCGGGTGACGAAGCCCACGATGGGGTCGCCGGGCACGGGCGTGCAGCAGCGTGCGAGCTTCACCAGGATGTCGGCGGCGCCGCGCACGAGGATGCCGGAGTCGCCGGAGCGTGCCTCCCTCGCCGGAGTGTGGCCGGGCAGCTCGATGGCGCCGGTGCTGGTGTCCGGCTCCGAGGCGACGAGCGCGGTGACCTTCTCCAGCACTGACTGCGTGGAGACGTGCCCCTCGCCGACGGCGGCGTACAGCGCCGTCACGTCCTCGTAGCGCAGCTGGTGCGCGACCTCCGCGAACGACTCCTGACTCATCAGTCGTTGCAGCGGGAGGTTCTGCTTGCGCATCGCGCGGGCGATGGACTCCTTGCCCTGCTCGATCGCCTCCTCGCGGCGCTCCTTCGTGAACCAGCCCTTGATCTTGTTCCTCGCGCGGGTGCTCTTGACGAACGTCAGCCAGTCCTGGCTGGGGCCCGCATCCGGGTTCTTCGAGGTGAACACCTCGACCACATCACCGCTGCGCAGCTCCGACTCGAGCGGGACCAGCCGGCCGTTGACCTTGGCGCCCATCGTGCGATGGCCGATCTCCGTGTGCACCGCGTAGGCGAAGTCCACCGGCGTCGCGCCCGCAGGCAGGCCGATGACACGCCCCTTCGGGGTGAAGACGTAGACCTCCTTGGCGCCGATCTCGAACCGGAGCGAGTCGAGGAACTCGCTCGGGTCCGCGGTCTCGGCCTGCCAGTCGGAGATGTGGGCGAGCCAGGCCATGTCGGCATCGGTCTTGCGGGTCTCGACCTTGCCGCCGTTCATCCGCTCCTTGTACATCCAGTGCGCGGCGACCCCGAACTCCGCCTGCTGATGCATCTCGTGCGTGCGGATCTGGATCTCCACCGTGCGGCCGGAGGGCCCGATGACCGTGGTGTGCAGCGACTGGTAAAGGTTGAACTTCGGGGTGGCGATGTAGTCCTTGAAGCGGCCCGGCAGCGGCGTCCAGCGCGCATGGATCGCTCCCAGGACCGCGTAGCAGTCGCGCACCGAGTTGACCAGCACGCGGATGCCGATGAGGTCGTAGATGTCGTCGAACTCGCGTCCGCGCACGACCATCTTCTGGTACACGGAGTACAGCTGCTTGGGACGGCCGACCACCTTGCCGCGGATCCGCAGCTCGCGCAGGTCCTCGTCGATCGCCTCGATCACCTGCTGCAGGTACTTCTCTCGCTGCGGGGTGCGCTGGGCGATCAGGCTGTTGATCTCGGCGTAGATCTTCGGGTGCAGGACGGCGAAGGACAGGTCCTCGAGCTCGGACTTGATGGTCTGGATGCCGAGCCGGTTGGCCAGGGGCGCGTAGATCTCCAGCGTCTCCTTGGCCTTGCGAGCGGACTTCTCGGGGGGAACGAATCCCCAGGTGCGCGCATTGTGCAGTCTGTCGGCGAGCTTGATGAGCAGCACCCGGATGTCCTTGGACATGGCCACGATCATCTTGCGGACGGTCTCGGCCTGGGCGCTCTCGCCGTACTTGACCTTGTCGAGCTTGGTGACGCCGTCGACGAGCATCGCGACCTCGTCGCCGAACTCCTCGGTGAGCTCGCTCAGCGCGTAGCCGGTGTCCTCCACCGTGTCGTGCAGCAGGGCGGCCGCGATCGCGCGCGGCCCGAGCCCCAGCTCGGCGAGGATCTGCGCGACCGCGAGGGGGTGCGTGATGTAGGGCTCGCCGCTCTGACGGAACTGCCCCTCGTGCTTCTCCTTCGCGACGCGATACGCGTGCTCGATGATCGGGAGATCGCCACGGGGATGATTCGCACGGACCGTGCGGATCAGATTGTCCAGGTCGTTGACGCGGGGCGCGCGGGAGAAGATGCGCGGCACCAGCCTGCGCAGGCTGGATCCCTGCGATGCGACCTGCGAATCGGCCATCTGTGCTCCCGTCCCCGCGATGTGTTCATCCTACGCGGGGACCGGGCTCACCCGATCCCCGCAGGGGTCCGCTCACACGGAGGTGGTCGCTGCGGCGCGCTCGCGCGCCTGGAGCACCTTCTTGTCGTGCGCGAGGATCTCCGGCTCGTTCTGGCGGAACGCCGCATACAGCGGGGCCGCCACGAACAGGGTGGAGTACGTCGCGACGAGGATGCCGACGAAGATCGACAGCGAGATGGCCGAGAGCGTCTCCGCACCGAACCAGAAGGCGCCGATGAAGAGGATCGCGCCGACCGGAAGAGCGGCCACGACGGACGTGTTGATCGAGCGGACCAGGGTCTGGTTGACCGCGAGGTTGACCGACTCGCCGAAGGTGCGCTGCAGACTGACGGCGTCCTCCTGGGTGTTCTCCCGCACCTTGTCGAACACGACCGTGGTGTCGTACAGCGAGTACGCCAGGATCGTCAGGAATCCGATCACCGCGGCCGGGGAGATCTCGAAGCCGGCGAGGGCGTAGATGCCGACCGTGATGACCAGCACGTCCAGGAGTCCGAGGATCGAGGCCGCCGACATCTTCCAGGTGCGGAAGTAGATGCCGAGGATCAGGAAGGTCAGCGCCAGGAAGATCGCCAGACCCCACAGCGACTGCCGAGTCACGCCCTCACCCCAGGCGGGACCGATGAAGGAGTCCGAGACCTCGTCGGCCTTCACGTCGAAGGCCTTCGCGAGCGCGGCCTTGACGTCCTGCGTCTGGTTCGGGGTCATCCGGTCGGTCTGGACGCGGACGTCCTTCTTGTTGACGATGGCGACCTTGGTCGTCGCGCCGGGGACCACCGAGCGCACGGCGTCACTCGCCAGGCCCTGGTTGGTGGACGCGGGGCCGACCACCATGAACTGGGATCCGCCGGTGAACTCGATGGAGAACTGCACCGGCCGCACGAGCGGGACCAGCACGGATCCCAGCACCAGCAGGATCGCGATCACGAACCACAGGCGGCGCTTGCCGACGAACGGGAAGGAGGTCTTCCCGGAGTACAGGTTGTTGCCGAACTCATTCATGGAGATCATGAGGCGTCGGAGTCCTTCCCGGCATCCTTGGATCCCATCGCGGTGAGTGCCTCAGCGCGCTTGCGCTCGGCGATCGTCTGGCGCCGCTCGGCCTCGCCCCGAGCGCCCTTGTTGCGCGCCGCGCGCCCCTTCGAGGCGGTCTCCGCGGTGCGGTACTCGACCTCGGCGCCGCGGACGGCGCCCAGCGACTCGGCGTTCAGACCCGAGAGCCTGTGGCCGCCGCCGAAGAAGCGGGTGCGCGCGAGGATCTGCATGACCGGGTGCGTGAAGATCACGAAGATGAACACGTCGATCAGGGTCGTGAGACCCAGCGTGAACGCGAAGCCCTTGACCGTCGCGTCGGCGAGGATGAACAGCACGACGGCGGCCAGGATGTTGACCGACTTGGCGATGTAGATCGTGCGCTTGGCGCGCTCCCAGCCGTACTCGATCGAGCCGGTGATCGACCTGCCGTCGCGCAGCTCGTCGCGGATGCGCTCGAAGTACACGATGAACGAGTCGGCGGTGAAGCCGATCGACACGATCAGACCGGCGACGCCGGCGAGCGAGAGCCGGAAGCCCATGCGCCACGCGAGGATCGCGATGATGATGTAGGTCAGCACGCCCATCACGGCGATCGACGCCATGATCACCCAGCCGAGTGCGCGGTAGCTGAGCAGCGAGTAGACCGCCACCAGGCCCAGACCGATCAGACCGGCGATCAGACCGTACTGCAGCTGCTGCGAGCCGAGGGTCGCGGACACGGTGTCCGAGCTCTGCACGGTGAAGCTCAGCGGCAGTGCGCCGTACTTGAGCTGGTCGGCGAGCGTCTTCGCGCTCTCCTGCGTGAAGTTGCCCGAGATGCTGGGCTTGCCGTTGAGGATCGCGGCCTGCATGACGGGTGCCGAGATGACCTTGCCGTCGAGCACGAACGCGAACTGGTCGCGCGGGCTGAGGTTCGCGATGCGGTTGGCGTTCAGCCGCTGGCTGATCTCGCCGAAGACCTTGGTGCCCTTGGCGTTCATCGACAGGTTGACGGTCCACTGGCCGGACTGCTGCTCGCGCCCGGCGGTGGCGTCGTTGATGACCGTGCCGTCGAGCTCCATCGGCCCGAGGATGTACTTCGCCTGGGCGTTGCCCTGGTTGTCGAACTCGCAGGCGATCAGAGGCTGGTCCTCCGGCGGGTTGCTCTCCTGCTCGGCCTTGCAGTCGAAGGCCTGGAACTGGGCCTGCAGCTTGGGCGTGATGTACGCCGGATCCGAGGCATTGGTGGGCTTCGCCGTCGGCGTGGCCTCCAGGGTGGCCGCCGGCGTCGGGTACGGCGTGCTCTTGCCGTCCTCGCCGACGAAGCTGTTCACCGGTGCATCCGTGTACAGCACGGCCCGGAACTCGAGCTTCGCGCTGGCGGTGATGCGCGCGCGGTCGGCCTTGGACGCAGCACCCGGGATCTGGACGACGATGTTGCGGCCGCCCTCGGTGGTGATGTCGGCCTCGGACACGCCCGATGCGTCCACGCGCTGGCGGATGATCGAGACCGCCTGGGTCAGCTGGTCGGACGAAGGCGCGGCGCCGTCGGGCGTCGCCGCCTGCAGGATGATCTGCGTGCCGCCCTGCAGGTCGAGCGCGAGCTCGGGGGTCCAGGAGCTGGCGGGCTTGTCGTTGTCAGCCTTGAAGACGTAGACGCCGAGCGCGTTGATGCCGAACAGCACCGCCGTCACGACGAGCAGGCCGAGGAGGACCCGCCAGGCGTGACGGGTCGGGGATGTGGATGCCACGGGGTTCCGCTTTCCGCGAGAGAGGACGCTGCGCGTCAGTTGTCGTTGTTGCGCTCGAGACGAGCCTTCGTCTCCTCGGGCGTCTCGACCTGGATCGACTCGATCCCGTCGTTCGCGCCCTGCGCCGGCGTGGTCTCAGCGGCAGTGTCCTCGGTGTCGGCCTCGTCGTCGGCGGTCTCCTCGGTGGGGTCGATGACGCGGATGATGGCCTGGCTGTGCACCTCGATGACGACGCCCGGAGCGAGCTCCACCTGGGCGGGCTTGTCGAGGTCGACCGGGTCGAAGGACACGATGGTGCCGTACAGGCCGCCCTGCAGCAGCACCTTGGCGCCCGGGACGGTCTTGGCGGCCTTCTCCTCCTGCTGCTCCTTCATCTGCTTCTGGCGCTTGCGCGTGTTCATGAACATGAACACGAGCATCACGGCGAGAAGACCGAAGAGCATGAGGGACATGGGATCCATAGGAGCAAGAGCCTTTCAGATGCACGCCGGACGCGGCGTTGCGTGAGGGGGAAACCGGGAATCCGGGAAGCCTTCAGCGATTATAGGTCATCGAACAATGCCGCGCCCTCGGGGTGCGCGACGCCCAGATGACGGTAAGCCTCGGGCATCGCGATGCGCCCGCGCGGTGTGCGGCCCAGGAATCCGATGCGCACGAGGTACGGCTCGACGACGCTCTCCACCGTCTCGGCCTCCTCGCCGACCGCGACGGCGAGGGTGCTCAGGCCCACGGGGCCGCCGCGGAAGCGCCGCACCAGGGCATCCAGCACCGCACGGTCCAGGCGATCGAGCCCGATCGCGTCCACGTCGTACAGGTCGAGCGCCGAGCGCACGTCGCCGATCGACGCGGATGCCCCCGAGCCGTGCACCAGCGCGTAGTCGCGCACCCGGCGCAGCAGGCGGTTGGCGATGCGGGGCGTGCCACGGGAGCGCCGCGCGATCTCGGCCAGCGAGTCCGCGGGCAGCGCCACGCCGAGCACGTTCGCGGAGCGGGCGATGACCCGCTCGAGGTCGCCGTCGTCGTAGAACTCGAGGTGGCCGGTGAAACCGAACCTGTCGCGCAGCGGATTGGGCAGCAGGCCGGATCTCGTGGTCGCGCCGACGAGGGTGAAGGGTGCGAGATCCAGCGGGATGCTGGTGGCTCCGGCGCCCTTGCCGACCATGATGTCGATGCGGAAGTCCTCCATCGCCAGATACAGCATCTCCTCGGCGGAGCGCGCCATGCGGTGGATCTCGTCGATGAACAGCACCTCACCCGGCGTGAGGCTCGACAGCAGCGCGGCCAGGTCGCCGGCGTGCTGGATGGCGGGGCCGCTGCTGAGCCGCAGGGGGCGCCCGCTCTCGTGCGCCACGATCATCGCGAGAGTCGTCTTGCCCAGGCCCGGAGGGCCTGCGAGCAGGATGTGGTCGGCGGGACGCTCCTGGATGCGGGCGGCCTCCAGCAGGAGCTGCAGCTGGCCGCGCACCTTCGGCTGGCCGACGAACTCGCTCAGGCTGGTGGGGCGCAGAGCGCCCTCGATGGCGAGCTCGGTCTCGTCCAGCGCCTCGCCGGCGTCGCGATGATCCTCAGCCACGCTTCGCTCCCGGCCCCATCGCGGCGAGCGTTCGCCTCAGCAGTGCGGGAACGGACTCCCGCTCGGCATCCGTCGCCTCCTCGGCGGACTCGACCGCCGCCTCGGCCGCGACCTTCTCCGACCAGCCGAGCCCGACGAGTGCCGCGGCCACCTGGTCGACGACCGCCGTGCTCGCGGATGCCGACGGCGCGCTGGCGACGCGCGCCTGCACCTTGCCCGCCAGCTGCACCACGATGAGCTTCGCGGTCTTCGGGCCGATGCCCGAGACGCGTCGGAACGGGGCGTCGTCCTCCGCTGTGACCGCCTCGGCGATCTGATCGACAGTGAGGTGCGAGAGCACGCCGAGCGCGGACTTCGGACCGACGCCGGTCACGCTCAGCAGCAGGCCGAAGATCTCCAGCTCGTCGCGGTCTCCGAAACCGTACAGGGTCAGCGCGTCCTCGCGCACGATCAGGCTGGTGTGCAGCCGGAGCTGCTCGCCGATCGTGGCGGTGTGCGCGACGTCGGCCGGCACGAAGACCGAGAAGCCGACCCCGCCGGTCTCGATGATGACGTGGTCGGAGGCCGTGTGCAGCACCGTGCCGCGCAGCGAGGAGATCATGCTGCCAGCCTAACGGGCCGATCGTACATTCGTTCGAGCGACACGAGTCGTGCCCCTGGCGCCGCGCTCGGCATCCGCCCACGCGCGCTGCGCCGGCGTCAGCGAGCCGGACGCCGAGGGCGCGGCGGATCCGCCGCGCCACGCGTGGCAGAGCGCGATGGCCAGGGCATCCGCGGCATCCGCGGGCTGAGGTGGCGCGTCGAGGCGCAGGATCCGGGCGATCATCGACTGCACCTGCTTCTTGTCCGCGGATCCGTAGCCGGTCACGGCGGCCTTCACCTCACTCGGCGTGTGAGTCGCGGCGGGAAGTCCCGCCTCGGCGGCGATCAGCAGTGCCACGCCGGATGCCTGGGCGGTGCCCATCACGGTCTGCACGTTGTGCTGCGCGAACACGCGCTCCACGGCGACGGCGTCCGGGTGGTGGTCCTCGATCACCGCGCGGATGCCGGCGGCGACCGCCGCCAGGCGCACCGGCAGCTCCGCGTCCAGCGGCGTCCGCACCACGCCGACGTGCACCAGCGTTGCGCGCCGCGTGCGGTCGACGTCGACGATGCCGACACCGCACCGGGTGAGGCCGGGGTCGATGCCCAGTACGCGCAGAGAGGTCACTCCCTCAGGCTACGGGCGCAGAACGGCCCCGGACGCAGGCGCGCCCGGGGCCGTTGCGAAGCTCTTACTCGTCGTCGCTCTCGAGCTCGGCCTGCACCTCGGCGGTCAGGTCGAAGTTGGCGTAGACGTTCTGCACGTCATCGCTGTCCTCGAGCGCGTCGATCAGGCGGAAGATCTTGCGCGCGGTGTCGGCGTCGATCTCCACCTTGAGGTTCGGGACGAACTCGACGTCGGCGGACTCGTATTCGATGCCCGCCTCCTGCAGCGCGGACCGCACCGGCACCAGGTCGCTGGCGTCGGTGATCACCTGGAAGCCCTCGGCGTGGTCCTCGATCTCCTCGGCACCGGCCTCGAGAGCGGCCATCATCACATCGTCCTCGGTGGTGCCCTCGGAGCCGACCACGATGACGCCCTTGCGGGTGAAGTTGTAGGCGACCGAACCCGGGTCGGCAAGCGTGCCGCCGTTGCGGCTCAGAGCCGTGCGGACCTCGGCGGCTGCGCGGTTCTTGTTGTCGGTCAGACACTCGATCATCAGGGCCACACCGCCCTGGCCGTAGCCCTCGTACATGATCGAGGTGTACTCGACGGCCTCGCCGCCGATCCCCGCACCGCGCTTGATCGCGCGATCGATGTTGTCCTTCGGGACGGAGGTCTTCTTGGCCTTGAGCACGGCGTCGAAGAGCGTCGGATTGCCGTCGAGATCGGCGCCGCCGAGCTTGGCCGCGACCTCGATGTTCTTGATGAGCTTGGCCCACGACTTGGCACGGCGCGCGTCGATGACCGCCTTCTTGTGCTTGGTCGTGGCCCACTTGGAATGCCCGGACATATATCTCCGCTCGTCTCGTATGCCCGGAGTCGCCTCCAGGGCATCGTCCATTCTAACGAATCGCGAACGTTCCGCCGTCAGCCCTTCAGCCGCGTGCCGCCCGTGCCCCCTCGCGCCTCTGCGACGGCAGCGCTCTCCGGCAGAGCGATCGGCTCGTCCATCGCGGCGTCCGGCGTCCAGTGCGCCCAGCCCTCGTCGAGCGGCCACCCTCCCGGCAGCAGGAACTCGGCCGCCGCGTGGTCGGCGATCGCCCGGACGGCATCCGCCTGCTTGGCGGTGAAGCGCCCCTGCGTGACCGCCGCGGCGAGTTCGTCTGCATCCTTCAGCCACACGTCCTCCTCCCCTGGATGCCCGGCGTCGATCCAGAGGTCCAGGATGAGGTCGCGCGAGAAGATTCCGGGCGCGCCCGACGTGGGGCGCAGATGAGGCAGCTCCAGATTCACGTACGCGCCTTCGGGCGTCCCATCCGCCGCCCGGAAGAACCACACCGACCAGGGGCGGCCGCTCGGCGCGACGCGCACCACGCCCGGTCCGCGCCAGGTCGACTCGCGGATCTCCCAGGGCACGCTGAACCGCTCCTCGAGCGGGACCTCTCTGGTGGACCTGCCGTCCGCCGGTACGGATTCCAGCCGGGCGGATCCGGACGGGATCCAGACCACCAGGCCGCGTGCGTCGTCCCGGATGACCCGTGCGGTCTCGATGTGACGCCCGTAGCGCCAGAGGATGGGCTGGCCCGCGGCGAAGCGCGGCGCCTCTGCCGAGTCTGCCGGCACGGCATCCGCGAACTCTTCGCAGGCATGAGCACCCTCGTGCTGGTCGAGGAGGAGCTCCACAGCCTCGTCGAGCGGAATGCTCCGCCCACCCAGTGGGTCCCACGCCTCTCCCCTCCGGCCGACGAGGGTGACCGTCCCGCCGCTGGCGCTGACATCCGTGGATCCGAGGGGAAGGCGCATCCGGCCACGCTACCGCCTGATCCGGCTCAGCTGCGCGCGGCGACCCGGTCCAGGAACCGCTGGTGGAACCGCGGCTCACCGCTCAGCTCCGGATGGAAGCTGATGCCCAGCAGGTTCCCCTGCTCGACGGCCACGACGCGTCCGTCCTCCAGCGACGCCAGGGCGGTGGCATCCGCACCGACCTCCACCACCACCGGTCCGCGGATGAACGTCGTGTGCACCGGACCGGTGCCGAGCGCGGGGATGTCGAGCTCCGCCTCGAAGGACTCCGTCTGGCGGCCGAAGGCGTTGCGCCTGGTCAGCACGTCCAGCCCGCCGAAGGTCTGCTGGCCCTCGATCGCGTCGATCAGTCGGTTCGAGAGCATGATGAGCCCGGCGCAGGTGCCGAGCATCGGCATCCCTTCGCGGATCGCCGCGCGGATCGGCTCCGCCAGATCGAACTGTCGGGACAGCTTGTCGATCACCGTCGACTCGCCGCCGGGGAGGGCCAGACCGTCGACCTGGGCGAACTCCTCCGGACGGCGCACGCGCACGACGTCGGCACCGAGGCGCTCGAGCAGGGCGACGTGCTCGCGCACATCGCCCTGCAGCGCGAGCACGCCGACGCGTGCCGTGGTCACCAGCCCCGCTCGGCGAGACGGTGCGGCGCGGGCAGGTCGGCGACGTTGATGCCGACCATGGCCTCGCCGAGGCCACGGGAGACCTCCGCGATCACCTTCGGGTCGTCGTAGAACGTCGTCGCCTTGACGATGGCCTTCGCGCGGGCGACCGGGTCGCCGGACTTGAAGATGCCCGAGCCGACGAACACGCCGTCGGCGCCCAGCTGCATCATCATCGCGGCATCCGCGGGGGTCGCCACGCCGCCCGCCACGAACAGGACGACGGGGAGCTTGCCGGTCTCGGCGATCTCGGACACCAGCTCGTACGGCGCCTGCAGCTCCTTGGCCGCGACGTACAGCTCGTCCTTCGACAGCGCTCCGAGGGCGGCGATCTCGCCGCGGATCTTTCGGATGTGCTTCATGGCCTCGGAGACGTCGCCGGTGCCGGCCTCGCCCTTGGAGCGGATCATCGCCGCCCCCTCGTTGATGCGGCGCAGCGCCTCACCCAGGTTGGTGGCACCGCAGACGAAGGGAACTGTGAAGCCCCACTTGTCGATGTGGTTGACGTAGTCGGCAGGCGAGAGCACCTCGGACTCGTCGATGTAGTCGACGCCGAGCTCCTGCAGCACCTGCGCCTCGACGAAGTGGCCGATGCGGGCCTTCGCCATGACGGGAATGGAGACCGCGTCGATGATGCTGTCGATCATGTCGGGGTCGCTCATGCGCGAGACGCCGCCCTGGGCACGGATGTCGGCGGGGACGCGCTCGAGCGCCATGACGGCGACGGCGCCGGCATCCTCGGCGATCTTGGCCTGGTCGGCGGTGACGACGTCCATGATGACGCCGCCCTTCAGCATCTCGGCGAGTCCGCGCTTGACGCGCTGCGAGCCGGTGGTGGGGGTCTGGTCTGCCATCGTGTCTCCTCGGGAAGAAGGTCAGCACAAAAGATTCTTTGGCCTATGTCAAAAGATAGCACCATAGAATCGGCATGTGAGCATGGATATCGCCGGGACGACCGCCGCGGAGATCGCCGACAGCGTGCGGGCGCTGCGCGAGCGCGGGATGCTGCGCCCGGGCGATGCGCTCCCCCCTGTGCGCGAGCTCGCCGGCCTCCTCGGCGTCAACCGCAACACCGCCGTCGCCGCCTACCGTCAGCTCGCGCAGGCCGGCCTGGTGATCTCGAAGGGCCGTGGCGGAACGCTGATCGCCGGCGCCGCGCACGTGGCGCAGGAGGGCATCGCCGCCGACACCGTGCTGCAGGACATCGGCTCGGGGAACCCCGACCCACGGCTCATCCCCGACCCGACCGCTGCGCTCGCCGGCATCGTCGGGCGGCCCGTCCTCTACGGCGAACCGGTCATCGATCCCGGCCTCGAGCAGTGGGCTCGAGAGTGGATGCTCGCCGACCTGCCCCGTGACGACCTGCGCATCACCGTGACCAGCGGCGCGGTCGATGCGGTCGAGCGGCTGCTGGCCCAGGCGCTCATGCGCGACGACGCCGTGGCACTGGAGGACCCCTGCTTCCTGGCCAGCATCCACACCGTCCGGCTCGGGGGCTACCGGGCGGTGCCCGTGCCCGTCGACGCGGAGGGGATGACGGTCGAGGGCCTTCAGGCGGCGCTGGATGCGGGGGTCCGCGCGATCATCAGCACCCCGCGCGCGCAGACCCCCACCGGGGTGAGCCTCTCCCCCGCCCGCGCCGAGGCGCTGCGCGAGGTGCTCCGCCCGCATCCGTACGTGCTGATCATCGAGGACGATCACTTCTCGATGCTGTCGGCGCACCCGTACGCCTCACTGATCGGCACGGAGCACCGGCGCTATGCGCTGCTGCGCTCGGTGTCGAAGTTCCTCGGGCCGGACATGTGCCTGGCGCTCGCCGCGACGGATCCCATGACCGCCGAGCGGCTCGCGATGCGGCTGAATCCCGGCACCACCTGGGTCAGCCACCTGCTGCAGCGCCTCGCCCACGCGCAGCTGGCGGATGCCGGTGTGCGCACGCGGATCGCAGAGGCCGCAGCGCACTATGCGGCGCGCAACGGCGCCTTCGTCTCCGCCCTCGCCGAGCGCGGCATCGAGACCGCCTCCTCCGACGGGCTCAGCCTCTGGGTTCGGCTCGCGGTACCCGCACGGACGGCGGCCGAGCGGCTGATGCGCCGCGGCTGGCTGGTGCGCACGGGCGACGAGTTCCGCATCGATGAGACGTCCCCGGCATCCGACCATCTGCGCCTGACGGTGCACGATCTCAGCGCCGCGGACACCGCGCGTCTGCTCGACGACCTCGAGGCCGCCGCGCGCTGAGGGCCAGCGCGGCGGGTGAGAGGATGGCAGGATGAAGATCCTCTCGATCCAGTCGGCCGTCGCGCACGGCCACGTCGGCAACTCGGCCGCCGTCTTCCCGCTGCAGCGCATCGGTGTCGAGGTGCTGCCGGTCTACACGGTCAACTTCTCCAACCACACCGGCTACGGCGCTTGGCGCGGACCGATGATCGCGCCGGACGACGTGCACGAGGTCATCACCGGCATCGAGGAGCGCGGCGTGCTGCCGCAGATCGACGCCGTGCTCAGCGGCTACCAGGGCGGCGAGGGCATCGCCGACGTCATCATCGAGGCGGTCGCGAAGGTCAAGGCGGCGAACCCGGATGCCGTCTACGCCTGCGACCCGGTGATGGGCAACGCGAAGTCCGGGTGCTTCGTCGCACCGGCCATCCCGGAGCTGCTCCGCGACAGGGTGGTGCCGGTCGCCGACATCATCACGCCCAACCAGTTCGAGCTGGGCTACCTGACCCGGACCGAGCCCGGCGACCTGGAGTCCACGCTGGCGTCGGTCGACGCCGCGATGGCGATGGGTCCGTCCGTCGTGCTGGTGACCTCGGTCGAGCGCCCCGACCGCGAGGAGGGCACCATCGAGATGCTCGCGGTGGACGGGAAGGGCGCCTGGCTGGTCTCGACGCCCCGGCTGCCGATGAAGGCCAACGGCTCGGGCGATGTCACCGCGGCACTTTTCACCGCGCACTACGTCGAGACCGGTGACGCCAAGGTCGCACTGGAGCGCACCGTGTCGAGCGTCTTCGACCTGCTGCAGAACACGCTCGACTCGGGCGAGCGCGAGCTGCAGCTCGTCGAGTCGCAGGAGACGTACGCCAACCCGCGCCTGCAGTTCACCGCGTACCAGGTGCGCTGACGCACAGACGGGCTCAGCGACCCCTTTGGGCCCCTGAGCCCGTCGAAGGGTCAGCGCGGCCAGGCGTGCGCGACCGCTTCGCGGACCTCGCCGAGCAGCTGCGGCAGCGCCTTGGTCTTCGCGATGATCGGGAAGAAGTTCGCGTCCGACTTCCACCGCGGCACGATGTGCTGGTGCAGGTGCGCGTCCACGCCGGCGCCGGCGACCGCGCCCTGGTTCATGCCCAGGTTGAAGCCGTCGCAGTTCGAGACCTCGCGCAGCACGCGCATGCCGGTCTGCGTGAGCGCGCCGATCTCCGCGACCTCCTCGGGTGTCGCCTGATCGTAGGTCGCGATGTGGCGATACGGGCACACCAGCAGGTGTCCGGAGTTGTACGGGAAAAGGTTCAGCAGAACGTAGGCCGTCTCTCCGCGGGCGACGATGAGCCGCTCGGCATCCGGATGCTTCGGTGCCTCGCAGAACGGGCAGTCCTCGCGCAGCACCTCGGGACCGGCCTGGATGTACGCCATCCGGTGCGGGGTCCACAGCCGCTGGAACTCGTCCGGGACACCGGCGAGGTGGCCGCCGTCCTCGACGGCCACCTCGTGCTCGGGCGTGAAGGTCACGCGAGATCCTCTGAGGTCATCACCCGCGTATGCGACGCGATCGCTCCGCGGATGCGGGCGACGGCGTCCGCGATCGGCACGCCGTTCTCCTGCGATCCGTCGCGGAAGCGGAACGAAACCGTGCCGGCCGCGCGGTCCTGCTCGCCGGCGATCAGGATCACGGGCACCTTGGCCGTGGTGTGGTTGCGGATCTTCTTCTGCATCCGATCGTCGGAGTGATCCACTTCGGCGCGCACGCCTTCGGCCTTCAGCAGGCCGACGACCTCGTCCAGGTAGTCGCCGAACGCGTCGGCGACCGGAACGCCCACGACCTGCATCGGTGCGAGCCACAGCGGGAAGTCGCCCGCGTAGTGCTCGAGCAGGATCGCGAAGAACCGCTCCACCGATCCGAGCAGCGCGCGGTGGATCATCACCGGACGGTGCTTCTGCCCGTCGGGGCCGGTGTACTCCAGCTCGAAGCGCTCCGGCTGGTTGAAGTCCAGCTGGATGGTCGACATCTGCCAGGTGCGGCCGATGGCGTCCCGCGCCTGAACCGAGATCTTCGGGCCGTAGAAGGCTGCGCCGCCCGGGTCGGCGACCAGTTCGAGGCCGGACTCCAGGGCGACCTCGCGCAGCGTGTCGATCGCGGTGGTCCACTGCTCGGGCTCGCCGAGGAACTTCGGGTTGCCCTCCTCGTTGGTCGAGAGCTCCAGGTAGAAGTCGTTCAGCCCGTAGTCGCGCAGCAGTTCGAGCACCAGGTTGAGGTTGGTGGTCAGCTCCTCGCGCACCTGGTCCTGGGCGACGTAGATGTGCGCGTCGTCCTGGGTCAGGCCGCGCACGCGGGTGAGTCCCGAGAGCGTGCCGCTCTTCTCGTACCGGTACACGGTTCCGAACTCCGCCAGGCGCAGCGGCAGCTCGCGGTAGCTGCGCCCGCGGGCCCGGTAGATCAGGTTGTGGAACGGGCAGTTCATGGGCTTCAGGTAGTAGTCCTGCCCCTGACGGGTGACGCTGCCGTCCTCGTCGACGACCTCATCGAGGTGCATCGGCGGGAACATGCCATCGGCGTAGGTCTGCAGATGACCGGAGGTCATGAACAGATCCTTCTTGGTGATGTGCGGGCTGTTCACCACGTCGTAGCCGTTGCGCAGCAGATGACGACGAAGGTTCTCCTCGATCTCGTAGCGGATGATCCCGCCTTTGGGGTGGAAGACCGCCAGTCCGGAACCGATCTCGTCCGGGAAGGAGAACAGGTCCATCTCGACGCCGAGCTTGCGGTGGTCGCGACGCTCGGCCTCGGCGAGGCGCTCCTGATAGGCGCGCAGCTCTTCCTTGCTGGGCCACGCGGTGCCGTAGATCCGCTGCAGCTGCGGGTTCTTCTCGCTGCCGCGCCAGTAGGCGGCGGCCACGCGGGTGAGATCCCAGCCGTTGCCGAGCATGCGGGTGCTGGGCACGTGCGGTCCGCGGCAGAGGTCCTTCCAGGCCACCTCGCCGTCCTTGGTGACGTTGTCGTAGATGGTCAGCTCGCCGGCTCCGACCTCGACGGATGCTCCGTCCGCGGCGTCCGCGCCGGAGCCGGGGCCACCGGCCAGGTCGATCAGCTCGAGCTTGAAGGGCTCGTTCGCGAGCTCGGCGCGCACCTCGTCCTCGGTGACGACGCGGCGGGTGAAGCGCTGGCCGTCGCGGACGATGCGCTGCATCTCCTTCGAGATGGCCTTGAGGTCCTCGGGGGTGAAGGGCTCGTCGACGCCGAAGTCGTAGTAGAAGCCGTCGGTGATGAACGGGCCGATGCCCAGGTTCGCGGCAGGACGGATGCGCTGCACGGCCTGTGCGAGCACGTGCGCGGTGGAGTGGCGCAGGATGTCGAGGCCGGCAGGGCTGTCGATGGTGACCGGCTCGACGACGTCGTTCTCGGCGACGGTCGCTGCGAGGTCCTTGAGGACGCCGTTCACGCGCATGGCGATGACGGATCGGTCGGTGAAGATTGCGAAGCCGTCGCGCACCTCGGCGCTGGGCTGGGCGATGTCTGACACGGGGATTCTCCTGATGGACGAATGGAATGAGACGACTCAGCTTCGGGCGCGACGGCGCCCTGCCCGCTCAGGCGCCAGTAGTTCGCGTGACGACACCGGTGACAGAGGTCACGAGAAGGGTCGACACGGATTCCATGGGAAGAGTCTACGCTGTCGGGCCGAAGCGCTCGGAAACGACGAAACCCCCGGGGGAACCGGGGGTTTCTGTCTGTGCGCGATACTGGGATCGAACCAGTGACCTCTTCCGTGTCAGGGAAGCGCGCTACCGCTGCGCCAATCGCGCCTAGAAGGCTATTAAGTTTTCGCTGAGAGGTGGCGACGGGATTCGAACCCGTGTAAACGGCTTTGCAGGCCGGTGCCTAGCCACTCGGCCACGCCACCAGAGGTGGATTCGAACCCACATGCCAGAACCCCTGGCTGGGGCTCCTGCACTCGAGCGGATGACGAGACTCGAACTCGCGACCCTCACCTTGGCAAGGTGATGCGCTACCAACTGCGCTACATCCGCATACTGTTCAGTTTTTCGATCTTACCCGGCGTGCCGGGCACTCGAAATACATTAGCCCAGGTTCAGGCGTTCACCAAACCGGATGACGCCGTCGGGCGTGTCCGCCGCACTGCCCCTCGACGCGCCACGCCCGGCCTGCCGACCGATACCGGCACCGCCCATCCGATCGGGTATGCTTTTCAATCGTGCCGTTGTGCACACCACAACAGCACAGGGGCGATTGGCGCAGTTGGTAGCGCGCTTCCTTCACACGGAAGAGGTCGTCGGTTCGAGTCCGGCATCGCCCACGCGGATGTAGCGCAGTTGGTAGCGCATAACCTTGCCAAGGTTAGGGTCGCGAGTTCGAGTCTCGTCATCCGCTCCACGTCAGAGGCCCGGGATCGATGATCCCGGGCCTCTCGTCATATCCGGAGGGAGACACGGCATGACCGCAGGACACGTCATCATCGCCGGCGCATCGGGACTGATCGGCCGCGCACTCACCGCCTCGCTCCGCGCAGACGGGATCAGGGTCGTGCACCTCGTGCGGCGCGCACCCGCAGGACCCGACGAGGTTCGCTGGCTCGATTCAGGGCATCCGCTCGCCCCCGACGTCCTCGCCGGCGCGGACGCGGTCGTCGGCCTGAACGGCGCGAGCATCGGACGCCTGCCGTGGACGCGTGGTTACCGCGAACGACTTCGATCCTCCCGCCTGCTGCCCACGCAGACGCTCGCGGCCTCCCTCCGTGCTCTGGGCGGCGATGCACCGCCCTTCCTCTCGGCATCCGGTATCGGCTTCTACGGCGACCGCCCGGGCGAGGCGATCGATGAGAGCAGCGCGGCCGGCAGCACGTTCCTCGCCGAGCTCTGCGTCGACTGGGAGCGTGCGGCCCGCGACGCCGGCGACGACGTGCGCACTGCGCTGCTGCGCACGGCCCCCGTGCTGCACCCGGAGGGCGTGCTGCGTCCCATGATCCTGCTCACCCGGCTCGGGCTCGGCGGACCGCTCGGCTCCGGGCGGGACCTCTGGCCGTGGATCTCGCTCGACGACGAGGTGCGCGCCATCCGCCACCTGATCGGCACCCCGGTCGACGGTCCGGTCAATCTGACGGGTCCGACACGCGCGACCTCGGCGGACATCGGTCGTGCGCTCGCCCGCGCGCTGCGCCGCCCGTACTGGCTCCCGGCGCCGGCCTGGGCCCTGCGCCTGGGGCTGGGACGCGCGGCGGCCGACTCGCTCATCCTCTCCGACGTCGATGCGACTCCCGGAGCGCTGCTGGACAGCGGCTTCGTCTTCCGCCATCAGACCGCTGCGGATGCCGTGGACTCGGCTCTCCGCTGATCCAAGGCATCCGCCGCGCCGGCGACTCCATCTCGTGACGCCGAAGGGGCGTCAGGGAGGATTCCGCCCTGGTGCCCCTTCGGACATACGATCGCGGACGCCTCAGGCCCGCGTCGTGCGCAGCTCTGCTCGAGCGGGCTGCGGCTCGGAGAAGATCACGACGATGATCACCGTGATCCCGACGACCACGTGGGGAGCCCAGGCGTTCGGCGGTGCAGATGCGAAACCGAACAGCCAGGGGGACGCGGCGAGGAAGATGCTGGCGACGACGTCGAACACGAGGTGCACCGGCATCGGAATCAGCTTGACCGGACCCCATTCGTACCGCGTCAGCAGGCTGTAGACGATCAGTCCGGCACCCAGGACGATCGGGATCACGACGGCTGGGCCGCCCATGGAGGCGAAGCCGAACAGCCAGGGGGCGAGGATCAGGGCGATGCCGACGAGATAGTCGAGAACGCCGTGGACTTTCGTGGGGATGAAACGCATGATTCCTCCTCGATCGGATGCGCCGCGGACAGCGGCTCACTGAGGGTTCGTCGCCCTGGACCGATCGGATTGGATGCCTGCGAATGCGGCCCGCTCCTCAGGCCTTCGCCCAGCCGTACCTGCGGATGAGCGCCTCGGCCACGCGACCGTAGCGCCCCCTGTCCAGGACGGCGGCCTCACGCCGCATCCCCTCGACGTGCACGCTGTACAGCTGCTCGATGTCCACCCACGATTCACGACCCTGCGAGTCCCAGTCGCCGGACCCGATGGAGAGGAAGTCCCGGTCGCCGTCGTGGGCCTTGCTGGTCATGCGGACGGCGTACACGCGATCCGCGGACTGCCTTCCGATGACGAGCACGGGACGATCCTTGCCGCGCCCGTCGTTCTCCTGGTACGGCACCCAGGTCCAGATCACCTCGCCGGAGTCCGGCTTACCGTTCCGGGAGGGCGAGTATCCGACGTTCACATCGCCGACCCGCTCGGGATCGACCTCGATCGTCTCGGAACCGCGCGTCCGTCCCGGTGAGGCCTCGTCGGCCCGACGGGACGATCCGGCAGGAGACGAACCGGCGCCGGCCCGCCCATCGGGGCGGAGCACGGCGTCCGGATGCCGCGGGCGCGTGGGCTGCTTCGGGTCCTCCTTGGCCAGAAGCCGGCCCACGAGATCCGCGAGGACGGACAGGATGCGCTGAGTGGAGCTCACCCCCACACCCTAGCCGCGGCTCATTCGACCAGCGCGTAGCCCTCTTCACCGTGCACGAAGGTGTCGACGCCCGCGACCTCGGCCTCCTTCGTGACCCGGAAGCCGATGGTCTTCTCGATCACGAATCCGATCGCCAGCGACACCAGGAACGAGTACACCAGCACTCCCCCGGCGGCGATGATCTGCACCGCCAGCAGCCGCAGGTCGCCGCCGGTGAACAGCCCCTGTCCGGTCGCGAAGAAGCCCAGGTACACCGTGCCCAGCACGCCGCCGACCAGGTGCAGGCCCACGACGTCGAGCGAGTCGTCGAAGCCGAGACGGAACTTCAGCTCCACGGCCAGTGCGCACGCGGCACCGGAGAGCAGGCCCAGCAGGAGCGACCACCCGGGCGTGAGGTTCGCGCAGGCCGGCGTGATCGCGACGAGTCCGGCGACGAGTCCCGAGACGGCGCCCACCGACGTCGGCTTGCCGTCACGGAGCTTCTCGATGAGGATCCAGCCCAGGATGCCCGCAGCCGACGCGCCCAGTGTGTTCACCGCGATCAGTCCGACGTGCCCCATCCCCGGCGACAGCCACTCGGCACCGGCGTTGAAGCCGAACCATCCGAACCACAGCAGCGCGGCGCCCAGCAGCGTCAGCGGCACGTTGTGCGGCTTCTGGATGCCCTTGCCGAAGCCGATGCGCTTGCCCAGCACCAGGGCCAGTGCGAGGGCGGCGGCACCGGCGTTGATGTGCACGGCCGTGCCGCCCGCGTAGTCGATCACCGCGATCCCGCTGTCCTTGCCGAACAGGGTCGTGCCCAGGTGCATGATCCAGCCGCCGCCCCAGACCCAGGCCGCGATCGGGAAGTATCCGATCGTGCCGAAGACGCCCACGAAGATCAGCCACGGACCGAATCGCGCACGGTCCGCGATGGCTCCAGAGATCAGCGCGACGGTGATGATCGCGAAGGTGGCCCCGTACGCGACGCTCAGCAGCGCGGCGTTGGCTCCGGAGCCCGATGCGGCTTCCGCGAGCCCGAAGTCCTTGAAGGGATCACCCGCGAACTGGCCGGGCCCGTCGACACTGCTCATCGAGTAGCCGTACAGCATCCACAGCACGGCGATGAGCCCGATCGCGCCGAAGCTCATCATCATCATGCTGATGACGCTCTTCGCCCGCACCAGGCCGCCGTAGAAGAACGCCACCCCCGGGGTCATCAGCAGCACGAGTGCCGTGGCGGTGAGCGCCCACGTGATGTTGCCGGTGGAGTCCATGTCCGCACCCTTCTCTCTTCGTCGGATGAATGAAGTCTGGGCGCGACGTGTTTCGATCTCGCGTGCTGCGTGTTGCGGGCGTGTTACAACGGACGCCCGCAGATGACGATCCGGTTACCGGAAGCAGTTCGGGTATTCTCGAATCCACCTCCGGCCCCCAGGCAGGAGGACATCTCTCCCGCCTCCCGACGGGAGACCGAGTGAGGAGTCTCGTGTGATCGACCTCGAAAAAGTCAACGGCGACTGGGAGTTCGACCCGGCGCACACCCGGATCGGCTTCTCCGCGAAGCACGCCATGGTCACCACCGTCCGCGGTGCCTTCAACGAGGTCTCCGGACACCTCCATGTCGACACCGAGCACCCGGAGAACTCCTGGGCGAAGGTGACGATGAAGACGGGCAGCGTGGACACGCGTGTGCAGCAGCGCGACGATCACCTGCGCAGCGCGGACTTCTTCGACTCGGAGAAGTGGCCGGAGATCACCTTCGTCAGCACCCACATCGAGGAGGTCGACGATCGCGCGTTCAGCGTCACGGGCGACCTCACCATCCGCGACGTGACCAAGCAGGTCATGATCCCGCTGGCGCTGATCGGCATCGAGACGGGCCCCGCGGGCGAGCTCCGCGCCGGCTTCGAGGGCACTCGCCGTCTGAACCGCCGCGACTACGGCCTGGAGTGGAACACGCCCCTCGACTCCGGCGGGGTGCTCGTCTCGGAGAAGATCACCCTGGAGTTCGAGATCTCCGCGGTCAAGACCGCGGGCGACGACGCCTCTGACGAGGACGGTGAGGACGCCGGCTCCGAGGAGTGACCGCAGGCGCTCCGGCGGGGATCAGTCCTCGCCGGAGCCGCCGCGCACCGAGTGGGTGAGGGCGTTGAGCCTCGAGATCGCCCGCAGGTACTTCTTGCGGTACCCGCCGCCGAGCATCTCCTCCGCGAACACGGTGTCCAGCGACGCGCCCGTGGCCGCGATAGGCAGCTGGGCGTCGTACACGCGGTCCACGAACGCCACGAAGCGCAGCGCCTCGGACTGGTCCGTGAGCACCTGCACATCGCGCAGGCCCACCAGATCGAGCCCGTCGATCAGGCGGATGTACCGCGAGGGATGCACCTGCGCCAGGTGCCTGATGACATCGGCGAACGCATCGTCCGAGGCCGTGCCCGCTGCGGCGGCATCCGCGACGGCCTTCGCGTAGTCGGCGTCGTCCAGCACCACCGCGCTGCCGTCGATCGCGCGCTGACGGTAGTCGACCCCGTCGATGCGCAGGGTCTCGAAGCTCTCGGACATCGCGTGGATCTCGCGCAGGAAGTCCTGCGCGGCGAACCGGCCCTCGCCGAGCGCGTTCGGGGGCGTGTTGGAGGTGGCGGCGAGCTTGGTGCCTGAGGCCACCAGCTCCCCCAGCAGGCGCGTCATCACCATCGTGTCGCCGGGATCGTCCAGCTCGAACTCGTCGATGCAGAGCAGGTCGGAGCCGCGCAGCAGATCCACGGTGTTGCGGTAGCCCAGCGCCCCGACCAGGGCGGTGTACTCGATGAACGAGCCGAAGTACTTCCGGCGGGACGGCATCGCGTGGTAGATGGACGCCAGCAGGTGCGTCTTGCCGACGCCGAAGCCGCCGTCCAGGTACACGCCCGGCTTCATCGGGGTCTCCTTGGGCGCGCGGCGGAACAGCCCGGCCTTCTTCACCGGCTCGCTTCGACCCGCGAAGCGCTGCCGCGGGTCCTCGGCGGCGGCACGAGGCTGGCGAGCATCTCCGGGCCGGTGACGATCGGCGTGCGCTCGGTGAGGTGCACGACACCCGTGCTCGTCTGCTGGGTCATCACATTCCTGAGGTCAGAAGTCATAGTCTTACGATCCGGATGCGGGCCCGACCGAAGGGATCTATCGTCAAAGGGGACGGCTCAACTTTACGCCGTCGCACACCCGCACCCGCGTCCTGAACCACCTGGCGCACCCGTGCACCGCCCGCAATCAGCATCCGCGTCCTGAACCAAGAGGAGCATCCCGTGACCGTCGAGCACGACAACTCATCCGCCAAGTTCGCCGAGTACGCCGCGCCCGGTCGGCTCGTCACGACCGAGTGGCTCGCCGCCAACCTCGACGCACCCGGCCTGGTTGTCGTCGAATCCGACGAGGACGTCCTGCTCTACGAGACCGGCCACATCCCGGGCGCCGTGAAGGTCGACTGGCACACCGAGCTCAACGACCCGGTCGTGCGCGACTACGTCGACGGCAAGGGCTTCGCCGAGCTCCTCAGCCGCAAGGGCATCTCCCGCGACGACACCGTCGTGATCTACGGCGACAAGAACAACTGGTGGGCCGCATACGCCCTCTGGGTCTTCTCGCTCTTCGGCCACGAGGACGTGCGCCTGGTCGACGGCGGTCGCGACAAGTGGATCGCCGAGGGCCGCGAGATCACCACGGAGAAGACGGTCCGTCCCGCGACGGAGTATCCCGTGGTCGAGCGCGACGACTCCGTGCTGCGCGCCTACAAGGACGACGTGCTGGCGTTCATCGGCCAGGGCCCGCTGATCGACGTGCGCTCCCCCGAGGAGTACTCCGGTGAGCGCACCCACATGCCGGCCTACCCCGACGAGAGCTCGCTGCGCGGCGGTCACATCCCCACCGCGAAGAGCGTGCCGTGGAGCCGTGCGGTCGCTGAGGACGGCGGGTTCAAGACCCGCGCCGAGCTCGAGGAGATCTACCAGGACGGGGCGGGGCTCAAGGCCGGCGACGACGTGATCGCCTACTGCCGCATCGGTGAGCGCTCCAGCCTCACCTGGTTCGTCCTGCAGCACCTGCTCGGCTTCGAGAACGTGCGCAACTACGACGGCTCGTGGACCGAGTGGGGCAGCGCCGTGCGCGTTCCGATCGTCACGGGGACCGAGCCCGGCTCCCTCTGAGCGTGGGAGAATCGGTGGGTGACTGACGCGCCTCTTCCCGCACGCCGGGCGGGGGCCGGCGAGGAGTTCCGGGCGCTCCCTGAGGAGGACCGCCTGGAACGGCTCCGGGGGTACTCGTCCGAGCTCCCGCCGGTGCCCGAGCACCTCGCCGGCAACGTCGACATGTACGAGCGCGTCGCGGAGTGCCAGTCCCCTGTCTTCATCAACGTCGAGGTCACCGACGGCGTCGTCGCCATGCACGCGACGGCGCCGCCGGAGGCGCCGACCACCCGCGGGTTCGCGAGCATCCTGGTGCAGGGCCTCACCGGACTGACCGCCGACGAGGTCCTCGCGATCCCGGGCGACTACCCGCAGACCATCGGCCTGACGAAGTCGGTCTCGCCCCTGCGGATCGCCGGCATGACCGGGATGCTGGTGCGCGCCCAGCGACAGGTCGCAGAGAAGCGCTGACTCAGCTCAGGAGCCGGCGCGCGCGCCGAGGCCGTGCTCCGACATCCAGTCGGTGATCGCGGCCGTCCACCGCGTCTGGTCGTAGTTCCAGAGCTTCGTGTGCCGCGCCACCGCGAACGCGGGCATGGTCACGAGGTCCGGCCGCGCAGCCGCCAGCGCGTGGGAGGCGTCCGCGGGGACGAACCCGTCGTCGTCGCTGTGCAGGATCAGGATCGGCGCGTGCAGCTCGGATGCCCGTGCCACCATGTCCAGGCGATCGAAGCGGATCGCGTTCTCCGCGCCGCTCAGCCGCGCCGTGAACGTGTTCTCCAGCACACCCATGGCCAGGGCGGGAAGCGGTTCGCGCAGGCCCTCCTCACGCGCCTGGAAGCGCAGCACGGTGCGCCAGTCGACGACAGGTGAATCCAGCACGAGGCCGGCGATCCGGTCGCGGTTGCCGGAGGAGACGGCTGTCTGCAGCGCGATGGCACCGCCCATCGACCATCCCATCAGCACGACGCGCCGCGCTCCGTGCCGCAGCGCGTATCCGATGGCCGCGTCCACGTCGCGCCATTCGCTCGCGCCGAGCGCGTAGCTCCCTCCGCGGGAGCGCGGTGCCTCGCCGTCGTTGCGGTAGGACACCACGAGGTTCGGCAGCCCCAGGGCATGGAACACCGGCACGGCGCGCAGGCACTCGGATCGCGTGGTGCCGCGACCATGGACCTGGATGACCCACGTGTCCGCGTTCCCGGTGTCCGCCGCGGGGAAGAACCACGCAGGGCAGGGGCCCGCGGGCGAACCGATCAGCACGCTCTCCCACGGCAGGTGCAGCTCGCTCGGGGTCACGTAGTACCAGCCGCTGAACGCGGCATCCCTGTCCACCTGTGCACCCGGTTCGATCTGGGTCAGCAGTTTGCGGCGCACGGTCCGGGAGTCGGCGCCGAGCACCGCGCCGAGCTTCACATAGCCGTAGGTGCCCGAGGTGAACAGTCCGTAGCGCCCGGGCAGCTCGGTGTCCGGCGTGCGATCCAGCTCGATCGTCTGCGCGCCGGTGTCCACAGCCAGGATGTGCGTGTCGTTGCGCCGCACCGTCGGCGTGACCACACGGCGGGCGACCGTGAACACGACCGCTCCGGCTGCGGCTCCCAGCGCCAGCAGCGCGGGTACGGCGATGGCTACGGCGTGCCTGAGACTCTTCATCGCCTCCTGACTCTAGCCTGTCCACGTGACTGCACACCCGGATGCCGCAGCGCTCTTCGCCGTCGCCGCCGCAGAGCTGCGCGAGACGACGTTCCGCGCCGACATGGTCGTGCGGGAGATCCCGTCCCCCGCAGGTCTGGCGCCCTTCTCGCTGGCCCTCGCCGCGGACGTGCGCCCGGATGATCACGGCGACTCCATCTACGGCACCGGACGGTTCGTGCTGCTGCACGATCCGGACGAGCCCGCGGCCTGGGGCGGCGCCTGGCGCGTGATCGCGTTCGCCCAGGCCCCGCTGGAGCCCGAGATCGGCACCGATCCCCTGCTCGCCGACGTCGCCTGGTCGTGGCTCGTCGACGCCCTGGACTCACGCGCCGCGCAGTACCACTCCGAATCGGGGACCTCGACGAAGATGCTCTCGAAGGGCTTCGGCGGCCTGGCTGAGGAGGGCGACGGCGCTCAGATCGAGCTGCGCGCGTCGTGGACCCCGGATGCGCCGCTGCGCCCGCATGTGGAAGCATGGGCAGAGCTGGTGGGGATGCTGGCGGGTCTCCCGCCGGGTTCCGAGGATGTCGCCGTGTTCGGCGCGAGAAGGGACGGTCGTGGCTGAATACTCCGTGATCGGTGACCGCACGGAGTTCGAGAAGGCGTGTCTCGCCCTCTCCCAGGGCCAGGGACCGGTAGCCGTCGACGTGGAGCGCGCGTCCGGGTTCCGCTACTCGCAGCGCGCGTACCTCGTGCAGGTCTTCCGGCGCGACGCGGGCGTCTTCCTCTTCGATCCGCCGGCCGTCGGTGACTTCAGCGCACTGCAGGATGCCATCGGCGACACCGAGTGGGTCTTCCACGCCGCCAGTCAGGATCTGCCGTCGCTGCGCGAACTGGGCCTGAATCCGCCCCGCATCTTCGACACCGAGCTGGCCTCCCGCCTCCTGGGCAGCGATGGCTTCGGTCTCGCCGCCGTCGTCGAGCACACCCTCGGGATCACCCTGGCCAAGGCGCATTCGGCCGCCGACTGGTCCACGCGGCCGCTCCCGCAGCCGTGGCTCGAGTACGCGGCCCTCGACGTGCTGCACCTGATCGACGTCGCGGACGTGCTCGCCCGCGAGCTCGCGGAGGCGGGCAAGACCGAGATCGCGGCGGAGGAGTTCCAGGCGACTCTCGACAAGGAGCCCAAGGCCCCTCGCACGGAGCCATGGCGCCGGCTGAGCGGACTTCACAAGGTGCGCGGCGCTCGTCAGCTGGCGGTCGCCCGTGAGCTCTGGACCGCACGCGAGGCGTACGCGCAGGAGATCGATGTCTCCCCCGGCCGCCTCGTGCCGGACCGCTCGCTGCTCGCGGCCGTGCTCGCCACGCCGCAGAGCAAGGCCGCCCTCGCAGCGCTCAAGGAGTTCAACGGGCGCGCCAGCCGCACCCAGCTGGACCGTTGGTGGGACGCGATCGAGCGCGGCCGCACCACGGAGGACCTCCCTCGTGAGCGCGTGCCCAGTGATGCGCTCCCGCCGCCGCGCGCATGGGCGGATCGCAATCCGGAGGCCGATCTGCGGCTGAAGGCCGCCCGCCCTGTGGTGGAGGCCATCGCGGAGGAGCTGCACATGCCGACGGAGAACCTGCTGACCCCGGACTTCCTGCGCCGGGTGGCCTGGCAGCCGCCGGCGCTGACAGCCGAGGCCGTCGGCGAGGCTCTCGCCACGCTCGGGGCTCGACCGTGGCAGGTTGCGCATACCGCACAGAAGATCGCGGATGCCTTTGTAGAGGGGCCGCAAACCGATTCGGACGCCCCCGAAACGGCTTCGTAGGTTCGATCCAACCGATTCCTGACGCTCCGAGCACCCTCCTAGGCTGGGGTCATCCCAACCAATGGAGGCAGGAGTGGCCGAGATCTCGGACGTCTTCTTCGTCGATGGAGTGCGCACGCCTTTCGGGCGCGCCGGCGAAAAAGGAATGTATTGGAACACCCGCGCGGATGACCTCGCCGTCAAGGCGACCATCGGCCTGATGGAGCGCAACGCCTCCGTCCCCGCCGACCGCATCGACGACGTCGCGATCGCCGCGACCTCGCAGACCGGCGACCAGGGCCTGACCCTCGGACGGTCGGTCGCGATCCTGGCCGGTCTCCCGCAGACCGTTCCCGGCCTCGCGGTCGAGCGGATGTGCGCCGGCGCCATGACCAGCGTCACCACGATGGCGGCCTCCATCGGCATCGGCATGTACGACTTCGCCCTCGCCGGCGGTGTCGAGCACATGGGCCACCACCCGATCGGCGGCAACGCCGACCCGAACCCGCGCTTCGTCGCGGAGCGCATGGTCGACCCGGGCGCTCTCAACATGGGCGTCACCGCGGAGCGGATCTTCGACCGCTTCCCGCACCTGACCAAGGAGCGCTCCGATCGGTTCGGCATGCTCAGCCAGCACAAGGTCCAGGCTGCGTACGACGCCGGCAAGATCCAGCCCGACCTGGTGTCCGTGGCGATCAAGGACGCCGACGGCGCCTGGGGCCTCGCCACCGAGGACGAGGGTCGTCGCCCGCAGACCACCATGGAGGACCTGGCGGCGCTGAAGACCCCGTTCCGTCCGCACGGCCGCGTCACCGCCGGAACCTCCTCCCCTCTGACCGACGGCGCGAACATGTCGCTGCTCGCCGGCGGCGGCGCTGTCAAGGAGTTCGGCCTGACCCCCAAGATGCGGATGGTCTCGTTCGCCTTCGCCGGCGTGCAGCCCGAGATCATGGGCATCGGCCCGATCCCGTCGACCGAGAAGGCCCTCAAGAAGGCCGGCCTCACCATCGACGACATCGGCCTGTTCGAGCTCAACGAGGCCTTCGCCATCCAGGTGATCTCCCTGCTCGACCACTTCGGCATCGCCGACGACGACCCCCGCGTCAATCAGTGGGGCGGCGCGATCGCCCTCGGACACCCCCTCGCGGCGTCCGGTGTGCGCCTGATGATCCAGCTCGCCGCGCAGTTCGCCGAGCGCCCCGACGTGCGCTACGGCCTGACGGCCATGTGCGTCGGTCTCGGCCAGGGCGGATCGGTCATCTGGGAGAACCCGTTCTACGACGGCAGGAAGCGGAAGTGACGGCGGACATGACGAACTACGACGACATCGACTTCTCGCCGATCATGGCCCTCACCGAGGGCGAGGTCGTCACGCACTCTCCCGTGCGCGACATCCGCCTCGCCTCAGGCAAGGTGCTCGCCCTGATCACGCTGGACAACGGCCGCGACCACACCCGCCCGAACACGCTGGGGCCCGCCACGCTCACCG
>Ga0066256_1001473_pt1 | contig 32384 bp, 24 predicted proteins | sample ThiBio_1000_biof_FD_87107 | JGI IMG/M metagenome (GOLD analysis project Ga0066256, IMG submission 87107) | Wastewater bioreactor microbial communities from Cape Town, South Africa - Thiocy_expt_1000_biof (version 2) | ecosystem: Engineered > Bioreactor > Thiocyanate-remediating >... | reverse complement strand
ACAGTCTAAAAGACCGCCAACTTATAATTAGGCTGCTAAAAATTTACACCAAAGTGGTGTATTTTGCAGCGGAATCACTGGTGTACTTTGGAGCGGAATGGTGGTGTAGTATGGTGCGGAATATGCATACAGCATACAGTGTAGGTTTGACCCCTCTGCCAAACAAACTATCGAGAAATTGTTTATCGAAAACAAGCTTAGATACAAACTGACAAAGGAAGTTAAAGAGGGACAAATTTTAGTTACCAACTGGCAGGTGCAGGGCCATGCAGAAAGACACAAACTGATCATTGCTACCCTGGAACAGGATGACAATATAGAGAGATTTGAATACTGAATGCATCGTTCTCTATTTGGTATATTTAACAGACCAAAACGCAAGATGCTATGGCCGAAAATAGCAATACTGAAAAAAGCGTATGGTTGAATATCTACCGCCTTGTAAAACCATATAAAAGAAAGCTGCTCTCAAACAAACTTATTCTCTGAACTGCCAAGACCTTCGATCTCCACCACAGCCATATCGCCACCGTGCAACCAATGCTGCGGCTTCATACCCATGATCACTCCTTCAGGAGTACCGGTCAATATCAGGTCGCCAGGCAGCAGTGTCATAAATTTCGATAGGTAGCTCACGATCTCTGCAACAGAAAAGATCATGTCTGCAGTATTGGAAGACTGGCGTATTTCTCCATTCAGGCGGCAACTGAGGTCCAGGTTTTGCGGATCTTTTATTTCATCAGCTGTAACGGCGACAGAAGCAACTTCCGGATCAGATAAGCTTGTTGTTTGCTGGGCAGTCGCTGAAATTGAAAACAATACCAGGCCTGCCAATAATGCTTTATTTCCTGTTGCCAGGATACTCCATTTTTTCATTTCTATCTTTTTAATTAGAAAATCTGTAGAACAATAATTGGAGTAAAAAGGCAACAAAAAGGTTACAACATTTATATCAGATTTCCATAACCACTGCCTGATCTGTAATACCCAGATCGGAAAGTTGTTTCAAAACCATGTCCATCATCGGTGGAGGGCCACATACATAGAACTTCCTGTTATCCTGCTGAACGTATTTGCTTAAAAGATCTTTGGTGATATATCCGGATAAATATCCATCCCTCGTTTCACCGGAGAGGATGCTCACCATATTTTTCCCTAACATTCTTTTTAACTCATCCTCAATGATAATATCATCTTTCATTTTGTTGGCAAAAAGAAGCTGATTGCCCTGGAGTTTATTTTCTTTTTCCAGGTGTCTGAAAATAGCGATAAAAGGCGTGATGCCTGCCCCACCCGCAATAAAAACACCTTCTCCTTTATATGAGATAGCTCCCCAGGCATCTCCGATGATCAGTTCATCTCCAGGTTTCAGCTTCAGCAACTCATTCGTTACACCTTTCCGGTCAGGATATGTTTTGATTGTAAATTCAAGATGATCGTCCGTCGGCAGACAGGTAAAGGTAAAAGGCCTTTTTTCGGTGTCCCAACCGGGTTTGTTGATGGAAATTTCAGTGGCCTGTCCAGGGGTAAAGGTATAACCTGCAGGTTTCGCGAGGGTGATCCTCAACACATCATGTGTGATCAGTTTAATAGCGAGTATACTTACATTATATGGTTCCATGTAATTGTTTTATTACAGTGGTTAAAGAATCTTATCGTATAAAGGAAAGAAATTCGTTTTTAATTTCCTCTTTTTTGAAACGTCCGCCATACCATGCAGTAACAGTACCGCTCTCCCTGTCTTTCACACCTCTCGAGGAAACACACAAATGAGATGCGTCCAGTACCACGGCAATATCCTTCGTGTTGAGCGCTGCAGACAGTTCGTGTGCGATCTGTACCGTCAGTCTTTCCTGCACCTGTGGCCGGCTGGCCAGGTAATGAACAACCCGGTTGATCTTTGATAATCCGATCACTTTTCCGGAAGAGATATAAGCGACATGCGCCTTACCTATGATCGGAACAAAGTGGTGTTCACAATAAGAATGAAAGCAAATATTTTTTTCAACCAGCATTTGATCATAGGTATATTTATTATCAAACAAGGTGATATCAGGTTTATTGCGGGGATCAAGGCCGCTGAACAGTTCCTTCACATACATATGTGCAAACCTCTGTGGAGTATTTTTCAGGCTGTCATCAGCCAGGTCCAACCCGAGTGTCAGCATAATCTCTTTAAAATGGGTTTCAATGATCCTGATCTTATCATTGTCGTTGAGATCAAATGCATCAGGCCTCAAAGGCGTATCATAATAAGCTGGAATGTACTGGTCTTCAGGTAATGGCACTGGTTCACCGATCGAATAAAGGTCTTCAGAAGCTAATTTAGCATGTCCATTTTTATACATATATATATTACGCTTAGGTTTATGTTTAACAGGTTTAAAGCAGAACAGGCGATCGCCTGCTCTTTACCTGCCCCTATTTGAGATGAACCGCTTCTAAAAGTTACAAAAAATAAGCAGGTAGTTTTGTAACTTCTGGCGTAAAAAATACTCTAACCCGGTATTAACAGCAAAATGAACAAACAGGAAATATCTCCGGAAGGGGTCATTTCCGACCAGGAAGTGATTGGCCGGATCCTGAAAGGGGAAAAAGAACTCTATGCTATCGTAGTGCGCAGGTATAATCAGCGCCTGTACAGAATTGGTATGTCTATTCTTAATGATGACCCCGAAGTGGAGGATGCCATGCAGGTGGCCTATATCAACGCTTATGAAAACCTGGGAAAATTCGCTTTTAAATCAAGCTTCCCAACCTGGCTTACAAGAATACTGATCAATGAATGCCTGTTGCGGCTGAAAAAAAGAGGGAAAGCTATTCTTCTGAATGACGACAATATGGAAAACATGATGTATCAGCGGTCCGGGGAGCCTCAGACACCTATTGCGAAGGTCCTCAATACAGAGCTAAACGCCATCCTGGAGGAAGCCGTACGCAAACTGCCTGAGAAATACCGGGCAGTATTTGTAATGCGCGAAATTGAGAATATGAATGTGGCAGAAACGCAGGCCCTGCTCGATATCAGCGAGGTTAATGTAAAAGTACGGCTAAACCGGGCCAAGGCCATGCTTCGGGAGGAACTTGCAGGGTATTATAAAAAAGAAGATATACTCCATTTCCATTTGGTCCGCTGCGACAAAATGATTGATGCTGTAATGAGAAAAATATATGCATTAGATTAGTCAACCCACCCCTTCATATCTCCTAATTGAAATGAATTCGTATCTCTCTTGAACCATACTTGTTTTTACCAGAAGCTTCACTCATCCTGAGCTTCAGAAAGAGCAGATTATTTTCCTGTTTTGTAATTTCAGCACCGTCTACCTTATCAATATGCTGACGGGTGAAGATCTTCAAATCATATGACTTCTCCGGTGTTCCAGAAGTTTGTATTGTGTAAATATTGTCTTCAATCTTTTCAGCAGTTACCTGCAAATTGGAAGAAGAGTCGCCGGGTTTAAAATCTGTAAACACGGGCAGCACACCAATACCTCCCCGGGCTTTTATTTCTACCACATTCTGTCCATTATGTACTGGGAAAGAAAATGACAAACTCATTCCTTCCGGTTTTACAATCTTTGCGTATTTAACTTTCTTCCCATTCACCAATACAGCATCGATCGCCGTATTTAACGGAAGCACAGGGTTAAAATCAAGTATAAAATTCTTTCCGGAGTTAAATGTATAGGTAGTGATATCTCCATTTCGTTTCATATCCATATTCAACGAAGCATTTTTCATACGGATATTGGAAACATTACAAAACTCCCAATCCCAGGGAAAGTAAGGGGCCAGTCTCAGCCGGTTTTTCATGGCGTCCGGTTTTAATCCAAGCATTCCTTCGATAGCAGGTTGTATCACCATTCCTTCACTCCATGCCTGATTGCTGCAAACGCCGTTGGGCCTGAATACCGCACCATTGAGTGCTTCCTGGATGCTGCCCAATGCCCAGAAACGATATTGCACCAGGCTGTTGAAGATATGCTGATAGCCAGACCGGTAATGCCCGGTAGTATATTCTGCCAGTGATGCAAGTCCTCCATCCAGCGAACGGACCGTTCCATCCTGGTAATTGCCAGGGTCATAAAAAAAGCAGCTGTCTTCCACCATCCGTATACCCCAGGAAGCCGAGAACTGGCTGTTATTGAAACGGGCACTTACCTTTTCAGCTTTTTTCGCATCCGTCACTGCTCCCATATACACAGGGACGCCAGCCAACACTGTTACATAAGGCATATATGACCCATCGATCATTTTCCCATTATAAAAGAAGTTTTCCTTAGGATTCCAGAAGTCACGGTCGATGATCGCCTTTACTTTCTTGGCATCTGCTGCATATTTCTCTTTCCCAGGCAAGCCCAGGTATCCGGCCATATAGGCACCGGCATCGAGTGCTGCGGCCCACATTCCGGTAAGATAGATCTCGGAATGAGCGCCCAGCATTATCCCGCCTTCAATCCAACCATGTCCAACATTGGTATTTTCAATCAGACCATCATTGTCAGTATCGGTACTGTAACAGAAGTCAAGCGCCTTTTTGAATGCAGGCCAGCGTTTCCTTATATATTCCAGGTCGCCGCTGTATTTGAGATAATGAGCCGCCAGGATAACAAACATCGGGGTTGCATCCGATGCGTCATAGTGAACGGCACCACTGGAAGTCAGTTCATGATAAATCTTTCCGTTCACATCCTGGAAACGGATAAAAGTTTCAAGTACATCTTTTGTTACGGGGAAATCACCAAAAGCATTTACGGCCATCGATGTAAATACTGCATCACGTCCAAAATACCAGGCATACCCCGGCCTGCCGCTTATTTTCTGATTGCCTCCCCATCCGCTCCTTGTGGTTCCATACCCCGCCATCAGGCTGTTGCCAATACCCGGAGTTGTTTGCTGGTATTGATTTATACGGGCAAGTGCCCAGTTGTAACCTGTATTGAATAAAGAATCAGGAGTATGAATATTCAGATACCCCTTTAATAACCCTCTGTAATAGTCACTTGTCTTTTCATGAAGGTTATTCATCGCAGCAGTATTCTTAGAATATAACTGTACTGCCTCACCCAGGTTGGAGCTGCTGCCCATGATATAAATATTAAACGCCTTTTCTCCTTTCAGGGAAAAGTTTGCACGAACATTCACCAGGCCGGCTTTTTCATCTGCCTTGATCTGCTGGAACAAAGGAGATGAACTGTAAGCCACCACTGTATTCAATGCCCCCTTTTGACCACTTATCAGGTGTGCATTGATATTTGCATTGTAACCGTATTCTATAGATCCGGTAGATTCTGAAGAATAAGGCCACATGTAACGAAGGTTGGAGCCATAGGTGATCACCAGTTCATCGCAATCGTCGCCTTCGATTTCAAGATGTGCAACTCCGTTGGCCTCATTTACAGCAACGGTGTAAACCTCCCTGATGGTCGTATTCTTAAACTTATACGCGCGGCGGAAATACTCCGGTGTTACTTCAACAGAGGCTGGAAGATCTTTGAGCCAGTAGACAGTCTCCTTCTCTTTAATTCCCAATTGCAGATCGCGCAACGCCATAAACGGATGCATCCAGATTTCCTCCACTCCTCCTTTCATTGTTCCCATCCACAGGATGTGCCTTCCAACCAGGTTATAAAAATCATGGCCTGCATTCTCTTTGGTAAGAGTAAGGCTTGGCGGTTTCAGATTCCACCTGGTGGCGATTGCCGGTTTCAGCTTTGGCAGATTAAAATTTGCCTGCCTGAATTCCCTTGGCTCATAATTCCAATAATGTTTCTTATCGCTGGTCAGCAGTCCGGCCGAATACAAAAAGACATTCTCAGTAAACCGGCGTAAATGCTCTTCATTATAATTGTCGGAATTGTAATAGAGGTAAGCACCGGCAGCGATGATGGTCCCTTTTCCGATATTGTACTCCAGCAGGATTTTGTTCTTTTCAGAATAAGTGATATAAGTCCAGTCAATGCCGAGCACTTTTCCTGTTGCCGGAACAGCTTCATCAAAGAAGCCGGTCATTCTCACTTCATGATCAAATTTTCGTTTAGTAGTATAAGCTCCGCCATTCATTCCTTGAAAAACCGGGTGTGATTTGAATGCGTGAAAACCGGCAGGCCTGCCGAAACCATCATCTGTGAGGAGATTTCTTCTTAACCCGAACTTTGCGGTCTCGATGCCCCAGGGGTTCAGTAAGGCGACGGATTCCATTGATAAAAAGAGATTGCCTCCTTCTTCAACGAATTTCTTTATCGGGCTACCGGCATTTAATTCTTGTTGATCAAAATCTGTAGTATCAGTACGGTGATACCAGATATGGGTGAATCGTTTTAGTGCTGTTGCAGTAATTCCTTTTTTCAGGTCCAGTATTTCATAGTCCCAGTTTTTGTTTTTTTCCAGCAGCTTCAGCATAGCTGTGAATTCTTTTTTATCTACATGGCTATTCACCACACCGATATGGATCTTCTTTTTAACTACTCCAACCTGTTGGGAGATCGTTTTCAGCGATAGCAGAACGAAAACGACCAGGAGTGCCTTTCTAGTGATCATCTATTTAATATTATGGGTAAAACTAGTCCGGCTTCAGTGATAATGATATCATGTGAGCAGGAGCTGAATGATTACATGATAAAAATATCGGGTTTGTCTTAAGTTTATGGTAAACGGGGAAGAAAACTGTTGATATAACACCGGAAACGTTGCCGATGAGAATTATTTCAATGTCAAGGTGTTCAATAACCGTTCTCGACGACTATAGAATTCTATTTTAATATCTCCTTTAAAGCATCGATACTAATATCCTTTTTTACAATGTTTCCCTTGCTGTCTAGTAGAAAATTAGTCGGGAAAGAAAAAATGGCGAGATCGTTGGTAACCATCCCGCCGAAGTCAATGTGATGCGTCCATGGGATTTTCTTCCTAGTAATGGTCTTTAACCATAACTGTTTGTCTGAATCTACACTAACCCTCAACATAACTGGCTCCTTTATGCTACGGGCTCATTGTCCGGTTTTGTGATGGCGAGTTGAACAGTTTTTAACTAAAGTGGTTTTATATATCCTGGACGTCAAGAATACAGAATCGGAGCTAAATCTGTCAACCTTATATTTAATTTCTCTTATTTGAATTGAGTCGCCTACAATACTCCATTTATTAGAAATTCTATTGTCACCGTCATTGTATCTATAAACGGAGTCAGTCCTTCTTTTTGCGTGGAAATTATAATAGTAAAAAAACAGTCCCCGTTTCTACTAAACTTATATCAAGAATTAATTGGGCCGGGAGAGTCTTTTTCGAGGATTATTCAGTACATAAAACTCATATTACAATGGGAAAATTTCAATTATTTCAGGATCTTGAGCTAAGTCCCAGCTATCATATGTAATAGTTATTAGTTGATCCGACAGTTGAGGATTTTTATTATCGTCATCTTCGTACCTGTATACAGAATCAGTCCGTTTCTTGTCATAAAAATTGTAATAATAATAAAAGCAATCTCCATTGCTAGTAAACTTATAACAAGAATTAAATTGGGTGCGGTAAGTTTGGCCTGTAAATATCCCAGTAACAATTATTATCTGTCAAAATCCTTTCTAAATCTTTTGAATTATTACATGAGATCAAGAATATCATGCCTGCAGGAAATAAAATGAAACTATTTTTCATTTTGCCTTTTTGAATGATATCCGACTCCAATTCGATATTGGCGGATCACCTATTGTTTATTAATTCCTTCTCTTTTTAATATTTTTTTTAAGGTTTTCTCTATTTCCTTACTTAATTTTTTATCCGCAATTTTTATTTGTTCCAACAAGAAATCAACATCATCATTACTTCCAATTTTATCATATGTTTCAAGAACTGCAATTGGATATTTGGGGAAAATCAATTCTAGAAACTGTTTTAAGTCATCTCTATTTTTAAACTCGCCTCTTCCGGGCAATCCTCTCACTAAAGCTCCATTTTCAAAAGCGACCTTCTTGCTCAATAAACGTTTTTTTATCCATGCAGAAATGTCCCCGGTTTTAGATAAAACAATTGCATATCCGATACCAGATTTAACGGTTGCATTTAAGCTGCTTTCTTCAAACAATTCTATTAATATGTTGGGATCAAATGGTTCTTTAGCTAATCTTAAAGATTGCGCCAGAATAACTCCGGCCCCCAATTCTTCTTCATAGATTTTGGGCAACCACTTAAGAATTAAATTCACTTCTACAGGCTCAAGACTCTTACTTCTAAAAATATCATCGACATCTTTATATTTGTGACCATTCTTCTTTAATTCACTAATTAGCCCGTTTTCTGCCTTAGAGTTTGCCATATATATTATTTGCTTCCTGGGATTCTCTTACGTTTTACATTTCCATTATTAATTTGTTCCTGTAATGGCTTGGAAACCGTTGTTGATTTTCTTAGGTATAAGAGAAATTGGCGGCCAGTATTTTTAGCATGTTGAATTGCGTCTTTTATTTGTGAGCTAAGATACTGATATGTTGTATTTTTTACTTCTCCTAATTCTTTCTTAGTTGACATATCAGCTATCCGATCTCTTCCTGTAACAGGACCTTCATAATGTTCTTTAAGTTTCGGGTCATCTGCTCCAGATGCATTTTCTGCTTGTTGCCCATTTCAACTGGTTTACTACCTCCCTTTTTGGGTTCTGCAGAGGTCGCATTACTCAAAGCAAGGGCAGGTTGAAGTGCCATTGAAAGATTGTAAGTTCTTGCGACCGGAACACCATATTCCTCTGCTGTCATCAAAGTTCCAGAAGCTCCTCCCAAACCTCCACCTCCAGGCGCTATACCAATATTACCAGAAAATGGGCCGAAAGTATTATAAACGGTTTGCAGAATTCCTCCCGGCGTGAACATACCCGCATCCCTTCTTGCCCTGAAATTTGCCCCAGCTTGATCAGCAAGGCACAAAAAACCACTCGTATTGAGCGGTTTTGAGAACTATTTTAGACGAGAGATTCATTAAAAAAAGGAAATTCTGGATATCACTCCATTCTAGAGTACATGAATACCTTCAATAGTATATTTGGGCACCCCATTTACATTTATAATTCGTACGGTCAAAGTGAGATCACTTTCCACATTATCAATCCATAAATTAAAATCAATGCTAACCTCATCTCGATCTCTCACTTTATAAATACTCATTTTATTGTAGCTATCTTCTGGAGGAATAGTTACCTCCCCCCCATATTCCGTTAGAGCTGTTTCAATTTCCTGAGAAGTTAAATTTTCAGCATAGTCGTCATTCAATACACCCTCATAATCTTTGATATATAGGAACCCTATGATTGTCTTAACTATGTCTAAATATACTTGCTTATTCATATCAATCATTTTCTATTTCCTGGGATTCGTGTAGGAGTAGAGGGCGTAACTCCTATTGACGAGAAATAAACATCTGCATATCTTACTAATGCCTTAGAAACATTTGCGGATATTCCGGCATTTCTCAACGCCTTATATGCAATTCTTCTTTCTGAACCATAAGTGCCGCCCCCAGCCTCTCTCTGAACTTGAGTTGCCTTATAATGAGGTGACCCCTTCTTTGTGGGTGGCCCCTCTAATTGAACAGAAGGAGCTGCATCTCTAGAATATCCGGGCAGATCTTTTACAGCTGCATCCTGAATGATATGATGTCCATCACTTAAGCCTAACTCCTTTAAGTCCCCATAACCACCGGCTTTTACCTTTTCTCCTCTCGATGTCGATATTCCCAAAATAGCAGCACTTTCTAGTAACTCTCCCGGAGAATTTTTACCATCCCTTCTATCTTGAACAAAGTCATCTATTGCATTTACGCCTATTAAGTCAAATACTGTATGGCTAAAATCTTTAATCGTAGCCAAGACTGGACTGTAATCATATTCGGCTTGCGTAGCATTTTTAATTAGCCCATGTTGATCTCCATCCTTACTTCCTGGTTCAACTAATAAAATTTTCCTTTGTTGGGGTGTTAAAGTATCCCCCAAGAAATCTGAATTTTTGATCGGATTATTGCCCATTGCTGCATAAGGGCTTTCCCAATCAGTGGGCTTAGGGTCTATCTGGAACCACCTTCCTATTTGTGGATTATAATTCCGGTAAAACGCATCATACTGATTGAGATCAAATTCTGTTGTTTGTTCTATTCCATTAAACTTCTTCTTATTCTCCGGATTTCCGAACTCCAACGCCTTACTCGATATCCCTGCCATCGTCAACCCGAAAGGATAGTAATGCGTCTCCTCCAACAGTCGGCCACGAACATGCGTCACCTGCAGGTTATCAAAGAACACATCGTAACTCGTTTCGTTGCTGGTATAAATATACAGATATCCGTTCTGATTCACCGGCATGTCCGGCCTGCTGAAGTGTTTAACGATACCGCTGGCCTCCACAACGTCTGCTCCGCTGTTGCCATTGCCTACATATTTAAACTGCTCATCGAATAGTACCCAATTCAAATAAGCCTTCGGCTTTCCGCTCACAGCCGGTTGATCCGACAAGAATGCACTGACCTGCGGATCGAGTATCGTACTACTTAGATCAGTAACGCCGATCTTGCCGCCACTCACACCCGGTGCGCTGCTGATGAGAGCCGACACAATCGAGGTTAATGGACTGGTATTACTGCCGCTACCACTCCCTGTCCACCAGGCACTTCCCTGAATATTGAACCTGTCGCCTGCTGTTACTTTCAACAGGATCGCTGGGCCGATCTTATTGCCGTCCCCTCTTACCAGGGCTACCTTGTCATTGGGATCAGTAAAGGTGTCGGTAAACCCTGATGGCCGGTTCACCCTGGTCGCATCCAGATTGCTGTAATAAATATTTTCTGTAGCAGCCTGCGCTGTTTCCATTGTAGCGGCAGGATAGAAATCTGTTTTCAATTGCTCTGTCAAGACCATCCGCACATTGCCCAGATGGTCTTTGATCATATAATCATATTCTAATGCCGTTAATGAATCATCGTTCACCAGATCATACACTGCCCGCACCCGGCCTTCTTCATGACTAAAAAATTGTAGTTTATCAGTATAACCCAACCCGGCGTTCACTGTCCCGTCCGAGTATTGTTTGCTCTCAAATATTGCTCCGTTCAGATAAGTGGTCGTGGTGGTGATATTGGTAGTGACCGGTGATCCTCCATAGGTCACACTCACCCCATTTTCCACTGTGATCTTTTTTAGTTTCACACCACTACCATCATAGACATAACTGATCGTTCCCTTATCGGCCGTGTTGGCATCATTGCGCATCGTGATCTGGGTTGGCAGGTTCAGGTGATTATACAGGATAGCCCCTCCACTGAGCATATCGGTGTTTGGCGCTACCGTTCCCTTCAACTGCTTGTTCAGGTCTATGACCAGGTTGCCATTGCGGTCATAGCCATAATCAGTGGCGGATGTATTTTTATCCGTAAAATCACCCAATTTGTGATCGGTGGTGCCGGTGCCGGATTCTGTTACGGCTTTCAGCCTGTTGCCTCCTGCATGGTAGGTATAGGTCAGGTTGTCAATCTGGGTAGGGCCGGTCAATTTCAAACCCCATTGTTTCATTTTTAAAATATTACCGTTGGCATCATAGGCCGTACCGTCATCGGCGCCGCTGCTGCCCATCTGCACGGTAAAGTCAGCAAGGGTCTTGTTCCAGGTGGTAGTACCACTGTTGTTCTGTTTGAACTCGGCTTTCAGCAGCCGGTTGGCTGCGTCATAGCTGAAGTCATATCTCCGGCGGATATCATCGCCATCGCTTTTCCAGGTCATGCCGCCAATATTCCCATTATACTGCGCAGCAGAAAAATTATTCCGGCTTTGCTGGTCAGCTTGTCATATCCCAGTTCAAAACCGAACAACTTGCCGTCAGTCGTTTGCCCTTCTGTTGTCAAACTGCTCTACCTATGTGTCATTATACAGATTCAGATTGTGCCTCACTGATAATCCTGCTAGTTCTGGATTGTTCAGGTATTCCTGCTACTTGAGAATCGAGACAATCTGGGTCTCGGTGAATCGTGATTTTTTCATGTTGACGTGTTTAAAATTAAGCTCTTTTTGCTAGCTTTAAACTGTCTGCGATAAAAGGGTACTTACAATTCGATAGACTGTGAGGGTGAAGCAAACGAAATGATCATTCAGAATTTACGCTAAACCATTCCAACGGTATGCGTAAAAAGCAAATCTATTAAATATAGTAACCCTCATTATAAATTAATTCTTGAAAGAAACCATTAGTTACCGTCAACTGCTAAATCCAGTTTCTCTTCGAGCAGCGAAGTTCGCAACAAGATCTGGTCAATCGTTGCTCCGTTATTAGCAGCAAAAGAACATAAGTTTTGGATTTTAGGCGCAGGTTGCTCATTTAATATTATATTCAGTTAATTTTAACAAAATGAAACATCTAAATGCTACATATATATGACTGTTGTTGATGAACTATTTATTTTGAATAAATACTTTCAAACATTATTTCATATCATAGAAGATTTATTAAACTCTGCAATTAATAAACATTAAAGGATGTCATTACTTGATATTAGTAAACTCAAAACATTAGGGCACAAAAAACAGTTAACATTTGCATATCTAGCTTGTGAACGAATGTTCCCAAATACCGCTTATTTTATAGAATTGGAGAATTTCGGTGACTTGCAATCGTTTAAAAAGGGAATAGATCTAGTTTATCGATCCATTTTCGGCCGTGAAAAAACTCTTTTCATCGAGGTTGATAGCGTGCTAAACTCTATTTATAATAGCATTCCTAGTACTACTGATTTCCCAACACCTTATGGTACACTTGCCCTATATAGTGGAAGCACTATTCACCAGAGTGTTTGTCTTATCAAAAATAATGATACAGATAAATTGTTAGAGGAGATATCTACATCCCCAATTAATGCCATTGATCTCTATATTCAAGAGCGAGATGATATGGATTATGATGACCCCCAGTTTGAACAAAAAATTACCAATGACCCATTGATGCAAACAGAAATAAATCTTCAATCTGGTATAATTCAATATCTAAGCAAGATTGACTTTGTTACCTCTGATGATGTCAATACTTTATTAAATGCTCAAGTAGAGCAAACCATCGCCCTTAAGTTCTAAAAAAATCGCCTAACCTATTTTACAGGATTTTAAGGGATTTTTCAATCAGGCTAGAGTTTTAATCTGTTGTATATCCTTTAGTAAATATGTCATTTGCAATTTTTTGCTGTTTCAAAGGACTAAGGGCTTCCCCACCACTATTGTTGATGGCTGTAGCACAACCAGCACAAATTGGCCTACTTGCTGCTACTCCCTGTACCTTAATGTTATTTTGTTCTGCGTACAATGCAATCTTTTGCTCGGCATGAATTCTTACATCACTCTTTTTACCCAAAACTTTATTTCCAACAGGTATCTCATCTGCAGTGAGTGCAGCTCTTTGCGCTGGGTTTAAACGGGCATTGCTTGATGCAACCATCGTAACCTCTTCACCTGCGGCATTTACGCCAGTACCTACAGCGGTTGTTGATTTAGATTGAGCTATCCGATCTTGTAGAACCTGAATATCTTTGGCTCGTTGTTGTAAAGACACTACAGCCGACTCACCCTCCATTGCTGCAGACTCAGTGGTACTAAGAACAGTAGATCCTACAGAGGTTGGAGCCGGGATTACGGGAGAAGGTATACCAGTTCTGTCTGTAACAAAAAGTGACACTCCTATGGCTGGGTTAAAGAAAGTAATAGTTAAGATCATAAGATCTTTAGAAATCTTTAATCCAGCGGCCAATGTTTCGGGATCTCTATAATTTGGGGGATTTTTAGAATCTATGACATATAATGGCTCCAAACCGTCTAAATCTATTGCATTTGGAACAGCATTACCTGCAAACTGATATGGTGTATAGTAGGGGAATTTGTCAGCTAATCTATCTATGCAAAAGAACCTGCCAACTTGGTTGTCGTAAAAACGGTTCTTGTAATCGTACCACTCCAGCCCTGAACCATCAGAAAACTCCCTGTTCTGTTGTTCATAGCTATTATATTTAATTTTATTCTCCGGGTTTCCGAATTCTAATGCCTTCGAACTGATCCCGGCCATGGTCAACCCAAACGGATAATAATGCGTCTCCTCCAACAACGGCCCTCTTACATGTGTCACCTGCAGATTATCAAAGAACACATCGTAGTTCGTTTCGTTGCTAGTATAAATATACAGATATCCGTTCTGATTCACCGGCATGTCCGGCCTGCTGAAGTGTTTAACGATACCGCTGGCCTCCACGACGTCTGCCCCGCTGTTGCCATTGCCTACGTATTTAAACTGCTCATCGAACAGCACCCAGTTCAGATAAGCCTTCGGCTTTCCGCTCACAGCCGGCTGATCCGACAAGAATGCACTGACCTGCGGATCAAGTATCGTACTACTTAGATCAGTAACGCCGATCTTGTCACCACTGATTCCCGGCGCACTGCTGATCAACGCCGATACGATCGAGGTCAGCGGGCTGGTATTGCTTCCACTGCTGCTGCCGGTCCACCAGGCACTTCCCTGAATATTGAACCTGTCGCCTGCTGTTACTTTCAACAGGATCGCCGGGCCGATCTTATTGCCGTCCCCTCTTACCAGGGCTACCTTGTCATTGGGATCAGTAAAGGTGTCGGTATACCCTGATGGCCGGTTCACCCGGGTCGCATCCAGATTGCTGTAATAAATATTTTCTGTAGCAGCCTGCGCTGTTTCCATTGTAGCGGCAGGATAGAAATCTGTTTTCAATTGCTCTGTCAAGACCATCCGCACATTGCCCAGATGGTCTTTGATCATATAATCATATTCTAATGCCGTTAATGAATCATCGTTCACCAGATCATACACTGCCCGCACCCGGCCTTCTTCATGACTAAAAAATTGTAGTTTATCAGTATAACCCAACCCGGCGTTCACTGTCCCGTCCGAGTATTGTTTGCTCTCAAATATTGCTCCGTTCAGATAAGTGGTCGTGGTGGTGATATTGGTAGTGACCGGTGATCCTCCATAGGTCACACTCACCCCATTTTCCACTGTGATCTTTTTTAGTTTCACACCACTACCATCATAGACATAACTGATCGTTCCCTTATCGGCCGTGTTGGCATCATTGCGCATCGTGATCTGGGTTGGCAGGTTCAGGTGATTATACAGGATAGCCCCTCCACTGAGCATATCGGTGTTTGGCGCTACCGTTCCCTTCAACTGCTTGTTCAGGTCTATGACCAGGTTGCCATTGCGGTCATAGCCATAATCAGTGGCGGATGTATTTTTATCCGTAAAATCACCCAATTTGTGATCGGTGGTGCCGGTGCCGGATTCTGTTACGGCTTTCAGCCTGTTGCCTCCTGCATGGTAGGTATAGGTCAGGTTGTCAATCTGGGTAGGGCCGGTCAATTTCAAACCCCATTGTTTCATTTTTAAAATATTACCGTTGGCATCATAGGCCGTACCGTCATCGGCGCCGCTGCTGCCCATCTGCACGGTAAAGTCAGCAAGGGTCTTGTTCCAGGTGGTAGTACCACTGTTGTTCTGTTTGAACTCGGCTTTCAGCAGCCGGTTGGCTGCGTCATAGCTGAAGTCATATCTCCGGCGGATATCATCGCCATCGCTTTTCCAGGTCATGCCGCCAATATTCCCATTATACTGCGCAGCAGAAAAATTATTGCCGGCTTTGCTGGTCAGCTTGTCATATCCCAGTTCAAAACCGAACAACTTGCCATCGGTCGTTTGATCATTGGAAGTAAGGTAATCGCGGTTGGTGCCCAGCAGCCAGCCGCGGATATTATAATCATAGACCAGTTCCTGCAAGGGTTGACGGGGAGAATAATAAACCCCCATCTCCGTTTTTTTATTGCCGATCGTTTTTTTGTTCACCTGTCCGATGGCGTCATATTCCTGTTCCAGTATGGTGACCCAGTTGGCTGACAAAGCACCACTATTGATACCGCTATGCGCTATTTTCTTGTCTACTTTGACAAGTCTTGCCAGATCATCATAGCTCATCCGGTTCACTACCGTGATCGTCTGGGCATTGGTGCCAGCTTTGTTTGTTTTATTCACAGTGGCGATCGGCTGGCCGGCCCAGTTATATTGGGTCGTGGATACGTCCACTCCTCCAGTAATATTTTTTGTTTTGGTCTGGATCAATCGTCCCTTCACATCATAGAGGTTTACCGAACAAATAGAATCATTCGGGAAATCCGGTACCCTTGTCAGTGTCCAGGTGACCAATCCTCTTGTTTGTGCAGTAGTGGTAAGCTCTTGCGCATATAGCGGCGAAGTATTATAGCTTGTATAAAGCTCCGAAGCGCCTGTATTATCCAGTGTAGTGGTCAACCCACCGGGAAGACTCGTATAATCATCATAGTGAGTGATAGATAGTTGGCTATAGCCTGATGTAGTGGTAGGATAACTGACGGACGCATTAGCATTTGTTCGATGAAGGGAAAAAACAGCGTAGCTGGTCAAAAGTCCTGTTTCAAAAGGACGATTCAGTGAATCATATTTGGTGATCATCCATTTATTGTTCACCCGCATATTGCCGTCCTGCATCATCACCAGCCGGTCCCGGGCATCATAGACCATGTATACTTCCCCCAGCGCAACACCCGGCAGGCGCTTCATGATCATCCGGCTCCGCTCATCGTATTCATACCGGAAGCAATGCTCGTTCAGGGTGGCGGCATTGGGAAGCCAGCTACTGTTGATCTGCCGCACCCCTTGTGGCTGGACCACACAACGAAGACGGCCCAGGTCATCATAGATATAATAGGTACAGAGCCAGTTATTGCCATGATCCGCACCAGTGCCATCGTCGCCCGTACCGCCGATCTGTACTTTCTTTAAGATCACCTGGCCTTGCTTGTCCTTGAACTCGATCACCTGCTTATTCTGTTCATCAATAGTGATCGTTTTATAAAGGTCTCCAGCCGCATACTTGGCACCGGTGGCATAAGTGCCCCAGTTGCCCAGACTGACAGGGTCTGTTACTGTCCAGATCCGTACACTGTCTTTTGCCGTATTCGTATAGTATTTGATCTTGACCGAACGGTGGTCAGCTTCCAGTAGCTCAACGGCTGCTCCCACCCAGCTATTGCCAGGTGCAAAGGTTTCTGTTACCCGGTTCAAGGGGGAGGCTTCAAATTGAGTCTTACTGTAATAGTAGGTTTGATCCTGGCCAGCTACCGGTGAATTGCTAAAACTGTTCCCATAGAAAGCAGCCTGTTGTGCAAAGGGATTTAATTTGAACAACCCGTCATTCACAGATGTATTGCTACCAGTGCTGTTAGCCGGTGAAGGCAGAAACTTATAAACCTCCCGGCCAAATTCATCGTATACCTGGGCGATTACAAGATCAGCAGCCGTACCACCTGTCGCCAGTGCACCTTGCTTAGTGACTGTCTGCAAAGGCCTGCCCAGCCCATCCAGGTACTGCGTCGTCATCCGGAAATCTTTTACCGCTGCAGCAGCAGTAATGTTATTTGTATTACTCTCCGGCCTTAACGCATCCCAGGTGCGCACATAGCTCACCTTCACGCCCGAAGAATAGGTAGCAGGCAGGTAGGGTGTCTGCGATTGTAGTTGGGCCGCTGATGTAATTGCCAGACAGAACAATATAAGATGAAGAGTTCGCATAATTAATTAGATAAGCAGTGGTTAATTATTATTGACCAGGTTATTTTTTTTCTGCCGGTAGAGAAGGTATTTCTCTTCACCCAGTATGGGCCGGTACAGGCTATCGCGGGTGTGTTCTACTCGTTGTGTATGAAATTGTAGCGTCTCTGCATCCTGGTAGGTGCTTCGTAAAGCATTTTTCTGGTTGCTGATAAGCATGTTGATTGCATAGATACTGTCCTTTTGAGCACTGGATAAGGATAGAGAATCTCTGAGCCTTACGGCGATGCGCTCGGCCAATGCTGTTTGTATGGATGACTGCGCCGATACATGCTCTATTCCTAAAAACGATGATACCAATAGTAATAAACAGATCTTTTTCATAGTAAATAGTTATATATTAATAAGGACATGCCATGTTGCCAAGTGAGGTATAATTGGTTGACCAGCTACCATCACTCCATTCATAATGGTAAACACAGACCCATTTGGTTCCATTGTAATAACTGTCTGTATTCACTTTTATCCCCGTTTCACAGACGCCGTTAATACATTTTTTATTATCACCCGTACAGTTGCCTACATTACAGTTGGAAGTGCAGGTGCCATTGGTGTTCGCGTAGCTCTGTCCATTTGCATTTACATCATCAATGGCTTTCTGATTGGCGTCAGCCAGACTGATCGTTGAATTGTAAGTATTCGCTGCCACATTGTAGGTCACTGAACTGCCGGTATAATTTGGCGGGCAGTTATTACGGGTGAAATTCCCTGATTGTGCCTGGTTAGTCCAGGTACATCCCGCATTGGCATTGGCGTAGGCCTGGCCTTCGCTTTTCCCACAATTTGATGAATAATTCCTGCAGGATATCTTCTGTGTCTTCCTCTGAACGGGTGAACAGATAAACATAAGGCCGTAATGCCCCAAAATGTCGTTGGTATAATACATGAAAGGCGGGCATATCTGAGTCCGCAATCAATACTAATAATTGTTGATCATTGTCACCAGTTACAATAGGCACAAAAGACACTTTTAAGAATTATAAAGGTACAAAATGCACCTAAATCATTCAACTAATATCATCTAAGCCTTGTAAATAAAATATCCCTTCTTCAATAAGAAAGGCTTGTTTCGTAACATCGAACCACAGGCGTAAACGGTTTGACTATAAGGATAACCTTTTTATTCAACAATACCTGGTTCCTTTATGCTGGAGGCTTATTGTCCGGTCTTTTTGTGATGGCGAGTCGAACAGTTCTTAATTAAAATCGTCTTATATACGCTTGAAGTTAAGAATACAGAATCCGAGCTAAATTTGTCAATCTTATGGTTAATACCCCTTATATTAATTGAATCCCCTACAATGCTCCATGTGTAAGGAATTATATTATCGTCATCTTCGTACCTGTATACTGAATCAGTCCGTTTCTTGTCATAGAAATAGTAATAATAATAAAAGCAATCTCCGTTGCTAGCAAACATATAACAAGAATTAATTGGGCGCGGTAAGTTTGGCCTGTAAATATCCCAGTAACAATTGTTATCTGTCAAAATCCTTTCTAAGTCTTTTGAACTGTTGCAAGATGTTAAGAGCAAGGTAATTGCAAATAATATTAATCTTGATCTCCCTGTTTTACTAGTTCCAAGAATCTTATTCATCTGTTCGAAAAGCGGTCATTTTTTTTACGAGTTTGAAAGACGGGATCGACCCTAACACTTCTCAGCCCTTCGCCTTGCTTTTGGAGTTCAACAATGTGTCTAACTGCTTAAAGACCTTTAACATTTCTGCTCTTGAAGAAGAATCTAGCTCCACGGGAATTACATTACGTTCTATTCCTTTTTTATTATGCACCATCACAGTATCATTATTCGCGTATGTATCTTTCGAACTAGAAAATGTTACATCAATACTGCTTTTTCTTTGTAATACATTGTCAAGTATAACCTTGAAGTCGGACTCTTTAGATAGTTTGTACTTATCCTTTATAGTCAATTTAACTACGACCCATTTATCACTCAAACTTAATTCTTCTACTTTCCCAATAATCACCCCTCTTGATATCACAGAAGAACCCGTATAAAGCCCATCTGCATTATCTAAAAGCAAATACAGATTATTATGCCTTCCGACGCATCCACAAAAGATGAAAAGGGTAATTAAAAAACGCCTTACTGGATATATATTTCTATGCATTGGTTACTATTTCTTCTCGGATTTGTATGCTGGAATATTTGCGAGCCAAGTAGCTAAATCAGTTACTCTTTTAAGGATGGCGAGTCGAACAGTTTTTAATTAAAGTGGTTTTATATACTCTGGACGTCAAGAACACAGAATCGGAGTTAAATCTGTCAACCTTATATTTAATTTCTCTTATTTGAATTGAGTCGCCTACAATACTCCATTTATTTGAAATTTTATTGTCGCCGTCATTGTATCTATAAACGAAATCAGCCCTTTTTTTTGCGTAGAAATTATAATAGTAAAAAAACAGTCCCCGTTTCTACTAAACTCATAACAAGAATTAATTGGATCAGGAGAATCTTTTTCCAGGATATCCCAATAACAATTATTATCTATCAAAATGCTTTTATTATTTCCGAATTACTCATATCTGCTATTTTATAAACGCACTGGGGTACATCAGGTCTTCTTCGGCTGTTTTCAAAACTGTATTGATATAACAAGTTCAATAACTTGTTTTGTTTATATTACCATTCCACGTAATTTCATTCCTATACTTTCTAAGTATCTCTTTCTCTATAATTTAAAAGTCGTTTAGCTATTTCGAGATCAGAATACCCTTTTCCTATTAAATCAAGATCAAAATTTATTAAATCTAATGTATAATCCAAAGGGAATAATTGAATATATCGAACTCCGTCTTTTTCAAAAACAAGATTGTCTTCTGTTTCCTCTATTGCAAAGATTTCGACTTCGGAATTAAGACTTAAACTTTCACTTAAATAGATTAGTAATGCTTCAGAATCCCGATTTATTCCCCTCTCTTGATAGAGAGTCCGCAAAAGTTTAGGATCGAGTAAATATTTTATTAATTCAAGTAGGTTCATGTTTATCCATCCCAATTATTCTTTCTCCTTAGATGAAATTGTCTTACAACTAAGCGTCATTTATTGCATAATCGTATATTTTTTTTGCTATTTCATTGTCCGTTAAAGATGCGTTTTCATCAATATTAGATTCTTCAATAGAATCAAGAAAGTAATAAAAATCAATTAAATTAAAATATTTCACTCCATTAAGGATATATTCGTTCTTACCTTCTGTTTTTTCTATCTCAAAAAATGCCAGGCTATTATCTAAATTAAATGGTTTCTCCATATATATTTCAATAACCTCAGATTCTGTATTTAATGATTGAGATTGACAAAAGTCTTCATAAGCCCCACCGCTCCTGAAGTAATTAACTAATTCTACAAGTTTCATGATTTTCTAAATTTTTATTTTCCCCAAATCGAATAGCCTCCAACACTGCCTGGATGCATTGTTTCCCAGAAAATTCCACCTGGAATATTGGGATGTTGACTCTTCGGTACTAATTGCATTACTCCGCTGTTTATATCATGATGCCATACCCAGTTAGTTGGTGATTTTCCTATAATTGAGCCTGTAGCTGATCTCGGTACAGTAATCCCCAACTTGCCTAACAGTGGGTTTGTTTTCATAGCAGCATCTAAAGCAGCATTAGCTTCTTGAAAATGTTTATATCTTGAAATACCAGGATATGATGTTGACGATAATTTCATCTCAAATGCTACAGAATAGAATTTTCCATCAGGTACAGCTTTAGCAACTCCTTGTTCCGCCAATTTCACCGTCACATGATCGAACTCCTTAACCGCTACTTTCGTTCCTATTTCTGCAGTCTCTTTGAGCGCGACTTTTGCTAACCCCTTTCCAACTAGTTTCCCAACACCTTTTTCAATGGAGCCCCCAAAAGCATCAACCGCTCCAAACACAGCCGCCATCACATAATTGCCATTCTTCGCCTCATCCACCGCATCCTTGAACGGTACAAATCCACTTAAAATATCTCCAACCGCTTTCAGCTTTTCGGAGACAGGAGCCATACTCCTTTCATACATACCCCAGATATAATTCAAGGCCTTCTCTTCTTCCGTCAGCTGCCTTTGACGAATAGGCCCACTGGGAGAGGAAAACCGGGAATTAAAATAATTGCCCGACATCCGCCATACTGGGTTATTATCACCCGGCCACATGCCATCGGGATCAACAAACCGGATGGGGTTATTGAACGCGTTGTTATAGGGTGACCACCTTCTACTATTTTCCGCCATCGGATCAACAGAAACCCAGCGGCCTACCTGCGGATCATATGCTCTAGCCCCAAAATCCAGCCAATCCAGGCCAGACAGATCACTGAACTCGCCCTTTTGTTCTTCTTTCCCACCGTACTTGAACCGGTTCTGCGGAATAAGACTATTTAATGCCGCTGTGCTGATGCCCTGCTGCACCAATCCCATCGGGTAATAATGGGTTTCTTCCAGTATACCGCCCCGGCGATGAGCAACTTGCAGGTTGTCAAAATAGACATTTACCGGGCTTTCGTTGCTGACGTAGATGTAAATATACCCGTTTTCAGTAATGGGGATATCATGCAATTTGGTATCAGCCGTATAGTGATCCTTTAAGGTGCTGTTCTGTCCTACCGGGCTAAAATCACCTGCTACATATTTCAACTGATCATCGAAGAGAATCCAATTAATGGCAGCCTTCGGCTTTAGAGTATTTACCGGATCATTCCGGTCTGTCAATGCGATAAAGTCAGATATGGGGGTATTGATTGAAGTAACACCCGCCAAATCAGTGGCACTACCATGCGTATTCAGGATCGCTCCGGCAGAAGAACCCAAAATCCCCTCCAGTACTGAAAGCACTGTTACTGCACTGTTAGCCCCACTACCCCCTACGTTATTGGTATTGTAAAAGCTCTTTCCAAAAACGTTCACCAGATCACCAGCCATTACTTTTAAGGTAATGCCCAGTCCAACCTTGCCTGTGTTGGAATTTAAAGAATATAAATAACTGCTGTTCGCAGATTGAAAAACAAGGTCAACCGGATTGTTACCAATACCATTATCATTGATATAACTGGGAAGGCCGGACACCGAAGAAGCGGCCACCACATTGGAAGGATTGAAAAAATAAAACTTCTGTTCCGCTTGCTGCATTCCTGATTCCAGCGTAGCAATTGGATAAATATCGTCGATAGCTTCCTCCGTAATCACCATCCGAACATTATTCACCTGGTCTTTGAGCATATAATCGTACTCAAACCGGGGATTGCCGACTATATCTTTAAACCTGATCCTGCCATCCTCATGACCTATGAAGCGTAAGACCTCGGTATAATCGTTGGTCTCTGGCCTGTTGTCAGCTTTGCTTTCATACAAGGCTCCTCCGATATACAAGAAAGTCGTTGTCGTCCATTTGTTGTTATTATAAGGCAGTGCATACTCTTCAATCACCTTTTTTAACTTGTTCCCTGCTGCATCATAGGTATAGGTAATTTTCCCTTTTACGTTGCTTCCATCCTTAATTTGGATCTCATAGGGCTGATCAAGGTAATTGTACTTGATAGCTCCCTGGGAACGTAGTAGATTCTCTCCCGTAGATCCGGCAATTCCCTTATTCAAATCTGTGATCTGGTTACCATTCTTGTCGTATCCATAGTCAATGCTGCCAGCATTCCTGTCCGTAAAATCTGAGAGTTTATGATCCACGGCGCCCGAGCCCAGTTCGTTGATCGAATGAAGTTGATTGGAACCTGCAAAATAGACATATTCCATCTCATCAATCTGTGCATTGCCGGTCATCTTCAGACCCCATTGCTGTAATTTCTTTATATTACCATTACGGTCATAGGCAGAAGTAACATCCACGCCATTGCCGATCTTCATCTTGAAATCGGCATCTGCGTATGACCAGACCCCACCTTTATTCTGGATAAAGTCAGCTTTCAATAACCGGCCTGGATTGTCATAGCCGAAATCATATTTTCGTCTGATATTGTTGCCCTGGCTTTTCCAAATTGTTCCGGCTATATTGCCATCGTACTGTGGTGTTTCAAATCCGCCAATACTGGTTGCTTTATCATAGCCCAACTCGTAACCAAAGTAGTTTTGTGTTTGATTGGTATTCTTTGCAAAATCCCTGTTCACTCCCAATAACCACCCTTGAATATTGTAATCATATTTCAATTCCTCCAGGTGTTGCCGCGGTGCGATATAAGTATTGTTAGTCGGGTTCTTTTTGCTTCCGATCGTTTTTCGCTTGATCCTGCCCAATTCATCATATTCTATGGTTGCAATAGTAGTATAAGCACTTAACGCATTACTATTAACCAGCGTATTGCGCAGTCTGTTCTCGACCTTGACAACCCGGCCCAGGTCGTCATAGGTATATTGAAATACGACCACACTTGTTTGTGGATTCGTCCCAGCTTTTTCTGTTTTTGACACCACGATCAGTGGTTGTCCAGTCCAGTTATATTGTGTGGTCACTATGTCCTGACCGCCAGAGATATTGGAGGTTTTTGTCTGGATTACCCGGCCCTTTTCATCATAGATAGTCACTGCATACAAATAGGAATTATTGCTTTCCAGTATTTTAACCTGTGTCCAGGTTGATCTATCCATGTTCCTGTCGGTCTGGATCACTTGTTCAGCATATTCAGGAGAGACATTATAAGTCCCAATAAAGTAGGAGCTATAATTATTGTCAAACGTGCCGGAAAGTCCACTTCCCACTGGTAGGCTTGTATAATTATCATAACCTGTTCTGCTCAACATTTCGTAACCAGGAAAAGAAGCACCCGTGGGAATAAAAGGATAGGCGGTAGAAGAAGACGCCTGTCCTAAATGATACGAATGGGAAGAGTTGTCATTCCAAACACCTGTTTCAACCGGGCGGTTCATTTCATCAAAAAACGATACAGCCCATTTACCTGCTTCCCGTAGATTTCCATCTTGTGTCATCACAAGCCTGTCTCTTGCATCGTACACAAAATATTCTTCTTCAGCGCCGGGAACCTTTTTGGCGATCATCCGGTTTTGGTCATCATACTCATACCTGAAAACCTGACCGTTGAGGATGGAAGCCGAGCCCATTAAATTCCATCCCAATGCAGAACCCGAATCAGGATCTAAGAGCGCTACACCTTCAGGTTGCACTACCGCCCGCAACTGGTCAAAATCATCATATATATAATAGATGCATAAAAAATCATTATGTCCTAAGCCTGTGCCATTATCAATACCGCCTGCAGTAAGTTGGATTTTTTTAAGAATTAGCTGGCCCTGTTTATTAGTGAAGGCTATTACCTGCTTGCCGTTGGGATCGGTTTTTATTGCCTTTATCAGTTCGGATGCGCCATATATGCCTGGGCTTTGATAACCCGCGAAAGTTCCTGAAGCGGTTACAACATTCCAAATCCTTACTTTATCGGCTGCAGTATTACCAATCGTCATTGTTTTGGTAGATCGCCTGTCAGCAGGATTGCCGGCGCCAGCAGTTCCAGCCCAGTTTATACCTGGCATAAATGTTTCCAGCTCCCTGTTTGCAGAAGAAGGCTCATACTTAACTACACCATAAAAATTTGCTTCTCCTTGATTGGCCAATGGCCCTGACGGGTTGGCATAAAAAGTATAGAGCTGATCAATTGGATTTGCCTTGTATTGCCCATCATTAATATGTGTATTACCTCCATAATTGTTAGCAGCAAAAAGCGGGTATAAGTATTCTTCCAACCCTACTTCATTATAGGCCGTTGTCTTCACCAGATCCACAGCAGACGACGAATTCTGAATATCCGCAGGATTAGTAACCAGGCTGCCTCTTCGCTGGACGGATTGGCTGGTCCTGCCCAAACCATCAAAATAAGTTGTTTCTTCACGAACCTGCCGCAAATTTTTACTGCCAATATCATTTTGATTATTACCAGGGGCCTGGGATCTCCATGTCCTGACAAAATTCTGTTGGCCTACGATGCTGGCAGAAAACAAACTATTCGTCAAAAAAACTAATCCGAGAAACCTGGTAAGACGGCTGATCCGCATAAAACAATCTTTAATTGTTATTAATAATCGCTTTCTTTCTTAAGAAATAAGCACTAAATTTTTCCTCGCCTATAATTTGTTTATAGATCGAATCCCTGGAATTCTCTATATGCTGTATCATCCTGGTTAATGTATCCGGTGAATTTCTAAATTGCTGCCACATACTCATTTTGCGATCGTGCAATTGCAGATTCGCATTGTACACCTGCTCCCGTATTGTTGTCGTCAACTGCAGGCTATCCTTCATCCTGTTGGCAATTTTTGCAGCGATCTCCTCAGCAGGGGATTGCTGGGTAAAAGCACTTCCGGTTATCGTCAGTAGTATCACTGACAGAAATATATATTTCATGTTTATATTTTTATGGTTCTTCGCATACTCCACTGCCGAGTTCTGTATAACTCGTTGACCATGACCCGTCGCTGAATTCGTAGTGATAAGTTACCCTTCTTTGCGACTTCGTTACCTGTTCACAAAAGGTCTCTACTCTCAGACCTGTTTCACAAACCCCATTGATACATTTTTTATCATTACCGGTGCAATTGGGGCAAGAGTTAGGACAAGTACCTGTAGCATTTGCGTATTCCTGGCCATAAGTATTCAAGTATGATTGTGCTTTAAGGTCTGCGTCAATATAACTGATATAAGAAGTGAACATCCCACTTGGGATAGTAAACAAAACCGTTGACCCTTGAGCACCGCCGGGACAATCTGATTTTACAAAAGGCTTGAACGTGGTGATACTGGAAAATATCGGAGGCTGGCAATCGGTACTCTGGCCCACATAATTATAGCAATATTTTTTTACGACATTGCCATCCTTATCCTGCTCAAAAAGCAACCTACTAAAGCTATCATACTGATAAGTAGAAATCTCATTATTATTTGCATCAGTTTGGCTTGTCATACCAACAAGTGGACTATGCGTATAGTTAGACATTCGGGCATTTAAAGGATGTAGCTTCATATCATCCACCAGAAAACCATGAGAAGCATCAGTATTATATACATATGCCCTAATGTTCAACGCCCCAGATACTCCTGATAATTGCCTGGCTTTTGCTACATCTATAATCGCCTCAAAATATTGCCATTTACCGTTTGTATTGGTCACTGGTGTAGTTTTATAACTCTCCGCATTGACAGGATATACCACGCCAGGAGAGCCAATAGCGGAAGTATGGGCTACCAAGTAGCCTGTTCCATATCCAGCTTCAGTCTTAATCCAACAGGAAAGCATATATTTTCCCGTGTATGTCATTGTTAAGTCGGTAGTTGGTCCATATAAAGGATTGCCAGGCTTTACCCGATAAGCATTATCACCAGTATGAGAATCGAAAATCACTACATTATTTTGATCATATCCACCAAGTTTAAAAAAGGGGTCTGTAGAATTTTCAAAATTTGCAAAGGCAACGTCAGATGAAAAAGCATTTTGAGCTTCTGCAATTACATAATTTCCATCATAACCCCTAATTATCGTAGTTGGATAATCATTCTCCTTTTTAAACTGCACGGGGTTGCCTTTACTGTCATAAGCGTCGAACCGGACTTTAATAACTGGCGAACCGGAGCCTTTCTGACGACTTTGGGTCTCCAGGGCGATAATGGACCCATTACTAAACCAGTCTTTGTAAACACTGGTAGCTTTGCTCACGATACTGCCGTTCACCTTATTGGTTTCCTCGATGATGTCACTGACCATGTTTTTGTTTAGCATGGTACTATAAACACCTCCTGACAATTGGGATTTCTGCCGGGTATAGATGTATTCCGTAACACGAGATATACCTTTACTATCCTGAACCTGTACAGATGACGGTTTCAATTCATTGGTATGGCTATAAGCATAAGTTTTCGTGGTTGTTACTGCATTTGTACCTCCCTGATCGTAAACATATTCTGTTTCACTATTAAGCCTGACCCATTCAGAATTCATCGTATAAGTGCCGTCGCAATTGTATCCATTATATCTTGAAACCTCTACATTGGTCACTGTTATATTAGAGTAATCGAAACTATTTTTACTCACCGGAATGTACGTACCCCCGCTATAATACAATACTTCAGAGGTTTTTAATACACCATTTCTGGCTGGCACGCTGGAAGGCACAGGGTGCCAGTCGTCCAAACCATCAACTGAGGTAGGCACGGAAACTACACCATCATCATTATAGTATGTATAAATATTCCGGCCTTTCTCGCCATTTACACCAAAGTCCTCCACCACCTGATCATAGCCAACTAAATAATCCGAACTATTCTCGCCCATCATATCCTGATCCACATACAGATCATCCCGATACCATACAAATCCAATGGTATACACTGCCGGTCCGATACAATCAGTTCCATCTACAGCGATGGCATATATCCTACTATAAAGAGCATTTAAATCATTAGCAAAATACTTTGCTCCTAAATACTGGTATGACTTTTTGTTAGTTACCTGATTGCCGTCGAACTGGGATATTGTTTTAATTCTTGCTCCTGCATTATTAAAGTGTGGTTCAAATTCAAAAGTCGTATACCCACCCGTGGGATAAGTTAGTTTAGAAATCAATCCTTGAGTTACATTATCTAGAAAGCCTGCCGTTTTGTTGCTCGATCCTTTATCTTGTACAGTTGACGAGTTGTATTCGATTAGATAGGGATTAAGAGTATTAGAGCCAGCATATTGTCGTACAGTCGTAAGTTTTAGCCGCTTTTGAGAATTACTGGAAGAACCCGAAACCGGATAAAAATAATCATATATGAACTCAAAATTTTTAACCGCCAGATTCTTGCTATTAATTACTTTAAGGTTGATCAACATTGGAGCGTAAGGAAATCCATTTTCCATTGTCAGGTCATTCCTATTTCCATATTGAAATTCTATTGTTCCCAATCCATATTGAATCGAAGACAAGTTGGTCATTTCTGTTTTCGTTACAACAGTTGTGGTATTGACTGTGCTCATATAATTTGCGTATGCGTATGTGTCGCTTTGGCCGTTAATGCAAAAGTGCCCTTGAAAAAGGCTCCCATAACTCGTTAAAGTGTGTCGAAATCCGCTATATGAAGTAATTTGAGTTCGATAAGTGAATGTTTGATAATTAAAATTGACAATTTCTCCAAATACATTTGTAATTTTTGTCAGATACCAACTCGACACATAATCTTCTGTCGTAACATTGCCGTTATTAGTATTTTCTTCATGGGTAGTTTCTTTCTTTTCAAAATCGTACCTGTTGCCTTTTTCATCAATAACCAGAAAGTTACCGTCAATAGTATAAGTAACTGATAGCTCTTCGCTGCTTAATAATCGCACTGTTTTGGGAACTGGGGCGGGCCGGTTGAAAACAAATCTTCCTGTTCTGCCCAAAAAATTGAAGAAAAAAAGATCGGGCTCCATATCGAAATCATTAGAGCAGGAAAACCAGGGTATACCTGAAGGATCAGTCAGTGCGTAGCCAAATCCTGTAAGGTCATCTCTATGCCGTTTAGTTCTTGTAATCACCCCTCCTGCATTCAACGCCCAACCTAAACCTACGCTACTGGCTTCCTGACTGGCACGTATACCGCCAGAGTAATAAGATACGTTTACAGACAGATCAACATTTTTGATTTTTACTTCTGATAACGGGATTGAAATATTAGGAATCCCGGAGTAATAGTTTATAGGTATGGCAGAATAAACGCCTAAACTGGCTGCTTCCGGTGAAGGTGGAGTATAACTTGGCCTGCTCTGACCGAAAGCATCGATGCCAAATGCGGTTCCAAACACTAGAAGAAAAGAAATCAGTCGCATAACGTGATTTTAAAATCCTATGTATTATTTCAAAGTATATCCTATTCTAAATATAAGGGGAGTCGTCTTTGGCACTTGCCGGTAACTCAGAAAATCCCAGAGCAACTGCACTTTCGTTTTCTTTAATATTTTGGATCGAATATCCACTACCTTACTCAACCCGATCAAACCACTCTCCTGCCACGCACTCCTGTCCCTTAACTCTGCGATCCGCTGAAACCCGCTCCGGTAGTTCATCTCATAGCCGCCCGCCAACCAGAATGACCCCTTCAACTTCCATTCGATGAAAGATCGCAGTCCGATTCCCTGATGAGTGATCTTTATATTCCGGATATTCTCTCCCCAACCCATTTTATAACTGGCTCCCACACCGATCATGCTGTTATCATTCAACTTATACCCTGCTGTCAGAGCGATATCACTCGTTACCGGGAAATAGCCATTGGATTTCTGTGATTGAATGTTTGCGCCCAGTTCAATGCGTTGAAAAAAACTCTTTGTCTTTTGCCCATTGGGTTTAAAACCATCCGGCATGTCCAGGTCCTCTCCTCCGCTGTTGCCTAATTTGCTGAGCTTGCTTTTCAGTTCATTTAACTGGTTTTGCGCCTGCTGCATGTTCTGGCTGAACTGTGCCTGCGCATTCGGTCCTCCGGCAGCGATCTGCTGCTGGACCAGCCCATTCACCTGTGCCCTTGTTTGCAGTCCTGCCAGGCTGGCGATGGCAGTGGGGGCATTCGGATCACCCGGCAACCGGAACAACGAAGCCAGCTGGCTGTTCTTCCGTAAAAAATCTTTGAACAGTTTGGTTTTGCTTAATAGTTCGATGGCTTTCTGTTCTGCTTTCTTATGGTCTTTCAGTACTTGTTTGTACTCATTGACCTGTGCACTGTAGTAATAAGCCTGCTTGTTCAGTTGCTTCAGCTCTTTGGCCAGTCCCAGTTTGCCTAACTGTTCTTTGAGGTATTGTTTTCTTTCCCGGATGAATTGCTTTATTTCTTCTGCCTGCTGGAACCGGGTTTGCAGGCCGTTCACCTTGCTCATGGCTTCTTTCAGTTTGGCCGGGCCATCTTTAGCAATAGCCATCAATTGCGGGTGCTGTTCCAGGAATTTGAGAGAAGTGCTTAACGTATCTAAAGAAGGAATGTATTGTTTCAGTTTTTCGGTGCTGGCCAGTTTTTGCTGCAACTGATCATAGCGTTGCTTTGCATCACCGAACACTGCCGTAGCTGCTGCAGAGTCCCTGCGTGCCAGTTTCCGCTTTAATTTATTTTCCTGTTGTAAAAGCCGGGTGATGATTTTTTCCGATTGCTTATCCAGCTTTTGCTCTAACTGACCGGCTTTCTTATTTACTGCGTCAAAATACTTGCCATCAACGGGAGAAGGAAGCGTATCTGATTGACCGTACAATCCCGTATAGATCAATAGAATTGCCGTTAGCAATATGCAGTGGTGGCTGGTCATGGTGGGGTTTCAGTTGGTATTGGGATGCAGCCGCTTCACTTTTTTCACACGGTTCAATGACAGCAGGTGGACGTCCTCTTTTTGAAGTACTTATATCCGATCAACAAAGTTGTGTAAGCAATCCAATACAAGACAAGCGTTTTTTCACCCCTTTTACAGAGGGTGATAACACGGTAAAGAATAACCGATAAAACACTTGGTGTAGCGTAGCCGCAGGATCATTTACACTTAACGCCCTCGTTCAATCAGGTTTTTGAGATTTTTTTCGATAGAATGCAGTACACAGCATCTTCCTATTTCTAATCTGCGCTGTCAGCTCAGATTGGAACGAACTCGGTGATTCGGTTACTTAGCCCTTCCCGGTAAGAAGGGTTTTCCTTTTTTTAACTGTTGAGGAGTTGAAGTATTGTAAAGGAACCAATTTCATTATGAAACAACTATTGAAAGTTGCAGGTTAGTTAAAATTGCATACATGCAATGTTGAGTGCTGTTCATTATTCCATTTTTTTATTTAGCTCGAATAGAATATATGTTCCTATTTCAGATTGCCCACTTCCTTTTTCCATAAATCCTTTCCGTCTGTAAAAGCAAATTGCTTTTGAGTTATTTTCTTCACATTTCAAACTAATAGGCAGTCCGAATTTATCATAAACAGCCTTTAATAATTGTGTACCGACATTTTGGTTTTGAAATTGCTCATCAACATACAAATGATGGATAAAATTGTCGGCAGCCCATACAGATACAAACCCGATCACTCTTTCGTCAGCAAGAGCTACTAAAATATACTCATCTTTCGTTTGCTCTTCAAAATCAGACAACTTAAATTGTGATATATCAGCGGAAGAAAAAGTTATAAGCCTTGTCTTGAAAAATAAACTCCGCAATGAGTCTATATCCTTCTCTCTAATTTCTGTAATTTCTATCATTTTATATACTCCTTCAATTTTCAGCAAATCTATGATAGCTATTCTTTCATTTTGATTCTAAGATGCGCTATACACATCTTCATAGAAGAATACCAAACCTGGCCCGTGTAAAAATGTCCGCTGTAGTTTTGTCCGCTTTGAATGTCATATCGGCTTTTACTCATGAGTACATTGGTTTTCTTTGCATTGATTTGACAAAGGGATAAGAAATCCTTATAAATTAAGAGACTTACAAGGATTTGAAATGTCATTTAGCCTTCCTGGCTGTACAATTATCGGGCTTTGCCCCACGAAGCCCGACAGAAGAGCAGAGTGTATATAAAAGAAAAGCCCGCCGTCGCTCTTCGAGCTTCGGCGGGCGTGGTCGTCCTGTCGGGACAATTTTCGAACCACTTTTTGGAGGATTTGAGGAAATTGGTTTCAGAAAAAAGCTATTAATACCAGCTAAATATGGGGGTTGAAAAACCCTGTATTTTTTATACAATGTTGC
>Ga0066256_1000830_pt1 | contig 32436 bp, 38 predicted proteins | sample ThiBio_1000_biof_FD_87107 | JGI IMG/M metagenome (GOLD analysis project Ga0066256, IMG submission 87107) | Wastewater bioreactor microbial communities from Cape Town, South Africa - Thiocy_expt_1000_biof (version 2) | ecosystem: Engineered > Bioreactor > Thiocyanate-remediating >... | reverse complement strand
TCTGCTGAGTCCGCTGATTGTATTTTTTTTTTCAAGCAGAAGACGGCATACGAGATCGTGATGTGACTGGAGTTCAGACGTGTGCTCTTCCGATCTCATTCACAATGGCTCGCGCCGGATTCGACTTCCAATCCTTCGCTGTCGGTGACCGGGCCCGAGCCATTGTGAATGTCGAAATAATATCTTGCCATGTTTGCTCCTCATCGCCAACGTAACCGCAATCCGGCATTTCTGTTCCCGCTTTTGCCAGCATTGAACGATATGGTGCGGCACGGTTGACGAAACCGTTCGCGACTCTAGCTCTACGCGAAAAGGGAGAGCAACATGACGTCGCTGTCGCAGGCGCAGATCGAAGCGCTGGAAATCTTGGCGAGGGGAGAACTGGTTCAGTTTTCCGGCTACTGGGCGCATCTGCGCGATGCGAAGAGCCATCCGGAGTTCTGGGGACAGCGGCCGACGCCGATCCCCTGCGTGCACCGCCGGACGATATCTGCCCTCGTGCGTCGCGGGCTCGTGGCATTGAGCAAGAAGAATGCCCGCGAAGCCGTCGCGTCGCTGACGCAAAAGGGCCAGCAGGCCGTTGAAGGTTTCCCGGGCAAGCCTGAAAACCTCGCCGGCACCGTTGCATCACTGCACCGCTCCGCGTCGATCGTGGCTGGTTCACGCCTTCTCGTTTCGTCGTCATATGAGGACATGCTATTGCATCTGCGAGGATTGATTCGAGGAACGAAGCCATGATGGCTGCCTTTATGGTCGCGCTTGCAATGTCACCGATGCCGCAGATCGCGCCATCGGTGGAGCAGCTCCAGGATGATTTCGAGCAGGCCACGGTCTGCCGGCCGATCGAGGGCCGACATGTCTGGAAAGGCAGGATCGCTTTCTTCATCGAATCCTATGCATTCCCCAATGACGAGGACGCACAGACCGACGTCGTCGGTGCCGATGCCGTGTTGCCGGCCGACAATGATGACGAAACGATCAAGGAATTCGAGGCTGCCTGCGCCCCGACGGAGCAGATGGCTTTGCCGTCGCTATAGGCATTTCGCCCGGCCGGAAACGCCTGTCCCAGAACAGGCTAGCTTATTGTGAGGGGTGAGTTCTCGTAATTGCCGTGCGGCACAAGATTGGGCATAACGTGCCCATCGAACCCGGCGGCGGGGGCGATACAGACCGCGGGCGACGAGGGTGTCCGCGGTCTTTTTTGTTTTTAGCCGCGGTAAGCGAATCCAGGCCTCCGGCTACGTTCCACTTGCCTGCGCACCTGCCCGGACAACAGCGTCACACATCTTTCATCGAAGCCGGATAGGCGGGAGGAATGTGGAGACCGACAATGCCCCTGACCTCGCAGTCCAATCGTCCCAAGATCGCTGAAACCGTTGTCCATCCGTCGGTGGCGTTACGGGATTCTGCCATCGGGCAATGCTGCGAGATCCTGGAGGATACGGCGCTTCAGTCGGTCGAACTCGGCGATTTTTCCTATCTGGGACAGCGCTGCATGGTCAGCGATGCGGTGATCGGAAAATTCTGTGCCATCGCGGCAGAGGTGAGAATAGGCGCGCCCAACCACCCGATGGACCGCCCGTCGATGCACCGCTTTACCTATTGCCCGGAATATTACTCGTCGGAAGCCGTCCGCGATCACGCCTTTTTCGATCGACGCAAGACGGACCGCGCCATCATCGGCAACGACGTCTGGATAGGGCATGGCGTGATCGTATTGCCCGGCGTCGCGGTTGGGGATGGTGCCGTTCTCGCGGCGGGTGCAGTCGTCTCCAGGGATGTCGCGCCGTACACAATCGTCGGCGGTGCGCCGGCAAAGTTCATTCGCGAGCGTTTTTCGCGTACCATCGCCGAAAAACTTTCCGCCATGTCCTGGTGGGATTGGCCGTTCGAGACGATCATGGAGCGGCTCGCCGACTTCCAGTCGAGCGACATCGAGGCTTTTTGCGAACGTTGGTCGTGATATCCGTCCGGCGAGATAGACCGTGAATGCCAGGCTTACGCAGGATGATCCAAGGGCATTTGCAAATTCGAACTGGGAGAAATGGTGGGCGATGAGAGGCCATTTTGGACCTCATAAGACGTTGTTTTTGCTCGTCTTATCGCTGGCTTCGCCCTCACCGGGATTTGGGTGAGGGAATGCTATGTTCTGGATTTGGTCTGCAACGATGCGGCTGGCCTCGATGCCGAGGCGCTTCCGGTCGACGCCTTTCGTATAGATTTCTGCGGTAGCGATGTTCTTCCAGCCGTATTGGGCCAGGAGGTGGTGTGTTGCCGCTCCGCCCTCCGCGGCCAGTGTTGCGCTCAGCTTGCGGAGACCGTGTGCGGACTTCGTGACGTGGGCATCAGCGCACTTCACCCGAAACCAGTTTCCAAAGCTCTCCTTGGTGAAGGGCTTGCCGTTTGCATTCTCAACAAGGTGCAGACCCCGCCGCGGTGTCGCGTCGATCATCGTCACCAGGTCATCGGGAAGCTCGATGCTGATGCGTGTGCCGGTCTTGGCAGTGGAGAGCGACAGGACACGGCCGGTGATATGCTGCCGACCGACCAGCACGACGTCGGAACGCCGCAAGCCGGCGAGCAACATAAGCTCCATCGCCAGTCGCTCCGGCGTTCCGGTTGCGTGTGTGGCACGAAACGCTTTGACGTCTTCGATGGTCCAGGCCGGGAAGCCTTCGGTCTTGTAGCTGATCGGCTCGACGCCGATCGTCGGATCGACTTTGACCAGCCGCATTTTTCTCGCCCAACTGAAAAGGCCCTTCATTGTCTTCAGAAAGTTGCCGGCGGCGGCCGGGGTTTCATGGCGTTTGTCCAGGCCAGCCTGTACGACGTCTTGTGTGATGGCGGCCAGGTTGGCTTTGGCGGCAGTCTTCAGCACCTGAGCCATGATCAGGCTCTGCTGCTTCTTCGTGGCTGGACTGTACCCGGCCCACCTGGCGCTTTCGTTGGTATAGCGCTCCCAAAGCCACTTGAGGGTATCGGGGCGCGTCTTCTCAGTCTTGACAGGGCCGCCGAAAAGGGCGGCCATGTACGCTTTCTTGAATGTCGGGTCGCTTGGGCAGGGGAGGCGCGTGCGCTTCCCTTTCCCTTGGCGAAAATAGAAGACCCACCGCCCGTGGCGGGTCAGCTGTTTGTGGACGTAAGGGAAGGTTTTTCTGGGCATACCCTCATATTCACAGAATCGGCCGTCCATATTCAATACCGTCGTCGCGTCTCGAGAGATCTTCTGGGATAATTGCGATGGTCGTGTCGCCGATCCTGAACTCGACACGGCAGCCGGACTGCTTCGCGGCCTCGGCGGCGCGCATGAGGTCCGATTTTTTGATGAGGGCGGGGCGAGTCATTTAGGGTTCCACGAAGAATGTCGGGTTTGATGCGAGCCGCCGACCTTTTCTTGGGCCGGCGGCTCGCCAGGTGTCGCGCCTTAAAGTGACGGGTGAATAATTAAAGGTATGGGTTGAGCCGCTGCGTGCCGGCGCGAATGGTGGCGAAAACGCTGAGGACATCTTCGGCACCCTTCAGGGTTGGGTCGCCAGTAGCTGTACCAGCGCCGCCGAGGCGCGCATGCTGGAAGGGCGCGGGGACACCCGCGTAACCGTTGAACAATTCCGCCAACTGTTGGGTTTGCGCAAGCATTGTGGCGGCTTCGGCAATCTGAGTATTAGCCGCTTCAAGCCATTTTTCGCGAAAAGGGTGCAGGCGCTCTAACAGCGCCGTGTGTGCAACTCGCACTTTTTCAGCTTGGCGCAGTATTTCGCTTTTGAGCGCCTCCACTCGTAACTCGATCGATGTATCGTTGAACTTTTTTGCACTGTCGAGTGCCGCCTGCAGCTTCTCGATTTCCGCAAGCGACGGCACGTTGTCCGCCTCCGCGCCCATGGCGGCGGCCTCACGACGCGTAAGCGCGCTGACGAGCGCCGCTTGTGCTGCTGCAACGGGGTCGACGCTGGCGAGGTCGCGTGCAATCCTTGCGGCCTCTTGGCGCTCATGCGCGCGTTGAACGTCTGCTTCCCGATCAGAAACAGACTTCTGCGCTGCAGCAACTGCCGCTTCCAGCTCTTTTTTCCGGCGGTCAGCGAACATCGCCGTCTTGATTTCGGTGAATTCCTGAAGCTTGTCGCGAAGCTCGCGCCTCGCGTCCACCAAGACATCGCGCGCATAGCCGGCGAAATCACGAGCCTGTTCATACGCGCGTTCTGCGTTTTTCTGCCGGATATCCGGAGGGATACGTGCGCTTTCGCTGACTTTGCGATATTCCCCGACCAGGGCGTCCACAACCTCGTACGCAGCAACGAGGGTTTTCGCGGCCTCGAAAATTTCCGGCGGCAAAGGCTGCTGCATCGCCTGCTCGAGTGCGGTTAAACGGTTTCCCTCGTCCTTCACTTTCGGCGGGCGACCGCGGCGGGCGGGGATGAAATGTTCGAGATCCATGTTCAGCTGTCTCCAAAAAATGCTCGATTTGCGTTTTGTGCTGCCAGTTGCCATCCTTTTTCGATGGCCTTTCTTTCCAAATCGGCTCTTGCCTCTGCTGCAGACATGCGGGTGTCGTAGGCGTAGTACGAAGCAGTCTCCGCACTTGCGATTGTCCTGAAAATCTCGCGGATCCGGGCGAGTTCTGCTGCCTCGGCCTTCGCCTCAGCGTCGATGCGAGCACGCTCGGCGACCGACAATCGCGGCGCCAATGGTGGCGGCGCCATTGCGACTCGCGGCGATTTCGGTGCGGCCGAGTTGACCTTTGTGGGCAACTTCGTCGGGATCGGCACCGGCCGCTTCTTAAGGCTCGCCTCTACGGTTTCGAGGCTGCCGACCGCATCGGCCATTCCCGCTTTCACCGCATGCGCGCCGATCTCGACGCCGCCTTGCCAAGCCAACACCTTTTCCGCGGAAATGCCGCGCTGAGTGGCGACGTGCGCTACAAAGACCGATCCGAGGTCATCGACCATTTTCTGGATTCGAGTGCGGCCTGTATGACTTGTCGGATCTGGCTGTTTCCCTGGAGATTGTGAGGAAACAAAATTGACGGTCTGATCGCCATCCCGGCCAGTGCGCGTTTCATATCCGACGACAACGCCAACGCTTCCGACGATCGCGGCCTCGGACACTGTGACGGGGCCGGCGGCGCTGGCGAGCCAATACGCCGCGCTGCAACCCATTCCTGAAATGTAGGCTGCCAGAGGCTTTTTCCGCCGCGCAGCGACGATTGCGGCGGCGAGTTCGTCGCAGCCGTTGGCCTCGCCGCCGGGCGAGTCAATATGGAACACGATCGACTCGATGTCCTTGTGATCAATCGCGGCCTGCAAGTCGCGCGCAAGCGTTTCGTATGTTGGAAACCCGAACAAATCTGTCAGCCAGCTTTTTCGCTTCATGAGCGGGCCGTGGATATATAGCCGGCCGATCCCATCGCGGACACCCAGACGTTCGCCGACTTTCGCTTTGAAAGGCAGCCGACTCTCGAGGGCCTTCGGACCCGCAGCAATCCGGGCAAGCATGTCGAGTCCTTCGCCGATGCTGCGATCGAGCATGTCGAGGCCGTCACCTGTGATTGCAAACGGCGTGTCCAAGGCAGATGGGATCAAAGGGTAAGGCCTCCGATAATCGGCAGAAGCGCGTGGAGCGCGAGAAAAAACAGCGCAAAAGCCGCGATCGCGTGAACAGCAGCGCCGGATATAGTCTGCCAACCGTCGTTCGATGGTCGCAGCAGGTTGCAGGCCAGTGTTATGGCCACCAATGCCGAAAAGATTGTCATGCTCGCCAGCATCAGAACCCTCCCCCGCCGGCGGTGTCGGCGAAATTGCGGCGCATCTCGGCGCCCATGTTGCGATCGATGCGTGAGGCCGCGGCACCTGCGGAAACGATCTCGTTTTTGAGTGCGCGGGCGATGCCCAAAGCTCGTTCCATCGATGCCGTATCGACCGTTGGCGAAGCCGTGACGGAGAGGTTTTGCTGGATTTCCTGGCCAGCCGCCCGAGACGCCTCAATTGCCCCGCGACCAATATCCAGATCGTCCGCCGTCTTGCCGGGCATCGTGTCGGTGGACGCCGGCAGGCCGGCCTCTCGCGAACGGCGAGCGTTGTCGAGGGCCAGGCCGCTTTGAACCTCGGGCGTGCCTGCGGGATTGGTCGAAGTGCCGACCCCGAACAGCCGTTCGAGAAATTCACGATACTGACGCTGGTTTTTCACCTGGTCGTCAAACGTTTCGCCGGGTGTGTCGCCCATGGCCTGCGTGAGCATCGCCCATGCGCCCATGATGCTGACCGCAGCAACGCCGCTGAGTTTGCCCCACCCGCCTTTCGTGCCCTTTTTCAGGTCCGGGGTGCCGTCCGTCACTGCCGAGCCGCCGAGGGCTATGGCGGCGCGGGTCAGGGCAGCCGCAGAGCCGTCGAGCGCGATGGCACTGGATTTCAAGCCGAACACGTCGGCCAGTGCGCCGAGCGCGAATTTACCGCCGCCGTACAGTCCGGCGCCGGCAACGCCCATGCCGAGCGCCGCAAGTGCGGGATTGTCTTTGGCGACGGCCGCCAGCGCGTTGATGCCGTCCGCCAGGCTGTTCAGTGCCGGATTGATGACTGATTGCACCGGTATCACTGCGGCCGCCAGGTTGCCGAAGGAGGTGACGAGCGCGTCGGTTGACGAACTCAAACTGCGGTCATCCATGCTATCCGCCGCCGCCAAGCCCTTGGCGTTGGGGAATCGCTCGTTCAACTGGCGAGACATCTGCCCCCAACCAAGGATCGCCTTAATCGCTGAGTCCGACGACAGGCGATTGTTGGTCAGGCTTCCAATCTCTTCCGCCAGCGTCACCGCATTGCCGGTATCGACGCCCCTTTCTTGGAGTTTTGGAAGCAAAACCTTGTTGAACCATTCGAGAGGATTCTGCGCGAAAAGATCGCCCTGCACCAAAGTGCCGGCGTCGGTCATTTTACCCTTCTTGTCCCGCTGCACGCCCTGCCGCAGACCGTAACTATCTTGCGTTTCCAGGGACTCTCTTGTCGCTCGCCCGACGATGAATTGGTCGAAACCGGCCCGCAGCTGTGTGCCGGCATCCGAGCCGCCCGTCTCGGCGATCACGAAGGGAAGGACGCGAGAGAGAAAGTCGTGGCTGAAAACTTTGCCGGAAGACCGGGCATATTTGATCGCCTGCGCCCACTCTTGCGGGTTGACATCTTTGCCGGTGACCTGCCAGGCCTTCATGAAATTATCGATCATCCCTTTGTACTCATCGGGACTATCGACGTTGATGTTATCCATCGCACGGTTGAAGGCCCGCAGGTAACCGATCGCCGTTTCTTCGCCGTACGTATTCGCCCAGACTTTGAATGCGGCGATTTGCGTGTCGAGGGTCTGCAGCGCTGCGTCGGTGCTGGGGAAATTCATCGCCGCATCGGCCGCCACTTCCATTGCAGAGGTTTTGCTGACGCGGCGCCGGCCAGATACCTCGTCGGCCGCGGTTTCAATCTTGCTGCGCTCGCTGTCGCTCAGGCCGCGATAGTAGTTTTCCGCATCTACCCGGCTGCGTTCCGATGCGGCCCGGAGGCCTTCCCGGCCAGCCATGCCGACGCCGGCGATCCCGGAGTAAACGCCCAGGGAGTAAGTAAGCGCTCGCATGATGTTTGACATTCGCTTTCCGTGCGCGGTGGCGTTCGCTTCGATCGCTTTGAAGTGTGCGTCGATCGCAGCGCGCTGCTGCGCAAGGGTGGAAATCGTGTTCGTCTTGCAATGCGCAATCGAATTCTTCTGAAGCGCGTCGGCCATGCTCCGCGATTTCATGGTGTCGTGGAGATGAATCCACGACCGCTCGACCTCCTTCATGTCTTTGGCCGAAAGGCGGAGCTGATCAAGCTGACGTTGGAAGCCGTTGCCCCATGGCGTCGAACCCGACTTTGCCAAGCGCATGCTTGCGGCTTCCACCTGGCGCATTGCGTTGGTGACTTTCTGCGCCTCGCCCAGACCTTCCGTGCGAAGACGAAAGATGAGCTGACCGATCAGTGTTTTTGCCATTTTGGTTTCTACCGCCGGAAGGGGGAGTGTTGAGTTGAAGGGTGGTTTCGCTTGATCAGCCTAAACGGCAGACGGTGCCGAGGGCATCGACGCGGAGCGCGCCAAAAAGAGAGCCGACAGAAATCGAAGTTTATATCGGCTGACGCCGTAAATAATGGCTTCTTGTTTGGTTTCTGTCATTCTTCGCTCCAGAATTCTTCTGAAGCGAAGATAGCAACTGCCGCCAATTTTTCCAAACATACCTGGGATACATTGGAGTTTAGCATTTCGTTAATCGTCTTAATCCAGGCGATTTTGGTCGAAGTAACAATTCATACTTTATTAAGTTTCACGTTGCTGTGTTGTTGAGTGCGTCCGCCAAAATCTTGGCGGCTTGGTCCCGCTTGCGTCGGAAAGTTGAGTACGCCAATTTTCGCCGGCGGCATTCCTCTTTGGCGTTTCGACCTTGGGATTCCCAAATCGCCCAGTTCGAGAGGCAACGTTTCGCACCGGGATTGTCACCAAGATGTTCCACGAGCCAGCCCTTGCGTGATCCATCGCCAATCAGAATGGTCTCCATGCGTTTGATGTCTTGCGGCGAGAACCTTTCACGGGGGCGAGGCGGGCTAAGTTCCCGCCGGGCCTGCATCTGCCGTTCTGCAATCTCCTCCTTGTCGAGGCGGATCGTCGGCCAGAAAGAACCCATGCCGAGCCGATAGTTATCGCGCGCCGGAGCTACGCGCAAAACGCGAAACGCTTTGACCAGTTCTGTTTTCACCATTTTTGGCGTCCAGGTCACTTGAATCTCCCGTCGTTCACTGCGCCGTAGAGTTCGTCGTCGACGACGCAAAGCAACACTCGCCGCATGAATTCGATCGGCGTGATACCGAGGGCAGCAGCCTGGTCGCAGAGCTTTGCGCGCCGCTGGTTGTCGAAAGGGATTCGAACCTCGAATGCTTGCTGCGCCCCCACCTCATGAAGGTTCCAGTGCTGGCGCATGCGTTTGAGGGCGGCCTCGCTGGTACCGTCATCCAAAATTTCGGCAACGGCAGGGGTCGTGTAGCCTTGACCCAAAAGGAACCCTATTTTCGCGGCTTTGGTATTGGTCCAACGCTCAACCACGGGCATGACTCCGTGGTTCACGAAACAGGCCTTCGGCTTTACTGCGCGCGGAAGGAGCATCGAAGGTCGCCGCAACAATAGTGCCGAATTCGGCTTTCGCGGCGGCACGCCAGGCCCTTGCTTCGGCCTCGAAGGCGGAGGCGAAAACGATAGGGCGGCCTCTATTTGGTAGGCGGCGCCAGGGGGTTGTTTTTGAAAGGCGAAATTCGCCATGGTGGCCGTTGCCTCTTGCGGCAACGGAACGTGCGTCGCACTCCATTGGATGGCTCGCTGATTAGACAAGGGAGGGGTTGCTTTGGACGCCTCGGCCGGATCAGGGCGGAGTGGTGCGTCGCATCTCAATCAGCGGTCGACCATTCAGTCTGAAATAACCGCGTAACAACCCTGCCTGAAATGAGCCCTTAAAAGCAAGAAAAATCGAATCGTGGGAGCTTGCGACTCCCGCGGGCCGCGCCGTATGTGAATTTTCCCTAATATAACCAAACCTGCCGATCGCAGGGCTTCTTTTCCAGGAAATTAAAGGATCCGCGTTTTCGTCGCCTCCGCCGCCAGAACCCGCCGTTAAACGGAAATCCTGCGGTTTTCGATGCAAATTCGCCCCTCGGAAGCGCGCAAGGTGCTGAATTTAATAATTAAATCGCATTTGGGGTGATGACCCCCCTAGATAAAAAATAAATTGAGCGACACCCCGAAGGTCGCTGCGCCCTGCGGGCGGCGGGCGGGTATACGGTCCCTAGACGTTCTTTATATCGGGGCAGGGAACGACAGGGCGGCTCGCATAGAGCATAACGCATGTTGACATGACCGACTGGCCCGGCCGCGGTGCGCGCGTACCAGTGCCCGCCTGTGCGGCGTGACGCGGGTGGACCTGCGAGCGTCTGCGCAGTGAGATGAGCCATTGCCATGAGTGGGCCAAGGTGCGCGGCTCGACCAATGCCCCTGAAGGCCGCGTCGGTCTGGGCGTGCCGGCGCCGCCATTGCAGTCTGTAGACCGATCATAAGATCATCCACGAGATTCCCCAAGCGCTCTGCGGTGAGCCCTTTCGGAGACAGCATTGCTGCGCCATGATCTGGCCAGTGTTTAGATTTGCTCGTTCGACGGAGACGATTTCGCCAATCTGCCCTGGTTGCTGGCATGAAGGGGACTCTTTAAGGCCAGGGCTCTGAATTCAAACGTTCCCCGCTCACATGCTCACCTCTTAGAGGTAGGTGAGCAATGAGCGACTGGCGGGCTAGTGGTTTGAGCGAGAATGAGCGGAGTGAGCGGCAACGCCTAAGTCATTGAAAAATTTAAGCATCAATGAGTGAGCGAGGACTGAGCGGTGTTGAGTGAAGGAAGCGCAAAATTCGGCCCAAAAACAAAGCCGCTCACTGGCTGAGTGAGCGGCTTTGGCAGGTTTTAGCGCTCTACCGGGGTGAACCTTTGTTCCTTTTCTAGCACCTTGTCGAACTCCACCAGCATCTTCCTGAGCTTGTTCAGGTTCGGTTCGCTACATCCTTTCGGCTTCTGGCGACCAGGCATCCAATTCGGATCGATGCGGGCATAGTGTTGTTCGTACCATTCGGCACCAGTAGCGGGTTTCCCAATCGACCGCAGCGATTCTAGCAAACTTTCGGCCGGCGGTGGCAAAGGCGCTTCTTCAAAGTCTGTGAGCCATCGTACGGCGCATGAGGTGATTAGGCGGCCTTTCGAATTCTGGCCGAGCGGCACGACCTCCAGAGTGAACCGGAGATCGGTAAAATTGGCGTAGTCTCGCTGCTTGTGGTTCGAAAGGACCCCGATTGGAGAATTGCCTTCGCGTTTGATTTCGAAGTCGGTATCGATCGAAGCCAGGAGCGAAGAATGACCGCGCATACCTTTTGCTGCGTCTTTGCCGGTGTGATGAACGACCAATATGGTCGCGCCTGTCGCATCTTTTATTTGATCGATGTTGTGGACGAACTGGGTCATATCCTTCCCAGAGTTTTCGTCACCACCGGCCATCGCTCGGGCCAGCGTATCGACGACAATGAGGCGGACGGGGAGGTCTGTAGCTGCAGCAAGCGCGCGGCATTCCGCAACTATCGGCTGACAATCCGCCTTTGATTCGAAGAGATTCACCGAGGCGGGAACGACATGAATGGTCGTATCCGCTGGTAAATTGTGGAATTTTGCCAAAGCGGCCAAGCGTTTGAACGAGGCTTTTCCGCCCTCGGTGGCGATGTAAAGCACCGAACTCTTCGTCGTGGGGTAGCCGTTCCAGGCCTGACCAGAGGCAATCGCGGCGCTTAGGTCATAGGCGACGAACGTTTTTCCGATATTCGAAGGGCCATATAGTACGGCCACTGTTCCCTGGTCCAAAATTCCATCGATCAGCGGTTCGGCGCCGTCCTCGAGCGCCCCAGCAACAGCATCCGCGAATGAGACTACAGGAAGGCGCCGGCGACTGGCTCTTGCCCTTTCTGCTGCGCGTCCCAGAGCGGCTTGCGTTTCCGCGGAACCGTTCTCTCCAATATAGTCGCTCCCACCGTCGACCACATCGAACTCGGCGACCGCCATGCCGCCGCCCCACGATCCTGTGGCGTACCGGTAGGCGTTGGCCACCACAGTCTGCAGGTCGGCCGGCAGCCAGGCGGGAAACGCCTTGGTCTCGTTCCAGTGCTCGAGCATGATGTCGAGAGTTGCCTCTTGCGTGAGGCCATACTCGCGGCAGCGAGCGGCGACGGTGTATGTCGTCTCGTTGCCGCCGGCGCCTTCCACGGCCTCCGGCGCCCGGTTGACGAGGTATTCCTTCGCCAGGTCGATATGGGCGGGCAAATCCAGCTCGACGGCTGGCGCCTTGCTGTCGGCGACGGTGTGCGTTGGGGTGTTGGCCAGGAGGGCGGCCTCGACCTCGGCGCCGGCCGGTTCGATTGCGCCGGGGATCGCCACATAGGGCTTTCCGTCGACAACCGAGCCGGGCCCGACGACATAGCCGTTGTCCGAGCGAATATCGATGCCCGGATAGTCGGGGATCGAGTGGACGCGGTTGCGGTGGGTCTGATCGACGCGGAGATAGACGTGCATGCCGCCCGACGGCGTCTGGACACGGAACGATTTCGGCATCCCGCAGGCCAGCTCGAGCATTCCGAGGCTGGCAAGGCCAGGTGCGCCTTCCTTGGTGTCGGCGTCGACAACGATCGTGCCGCCGCCGGTGGCCACACCGACGTTGTAATTCGCGTCGGCTTTCCACCACTCGCGAATGCGATCGGGGTCGGTGGTCGCCTCCTCTTTCCAGGCGAAGTCGCGCGGCGGCTTCTTGGAACGGGGCGACAGCGGGAAAATGCGGAACCCCTGTTCCGCGAGGGCGAGAGCGCTTGAAAGGCGATCGATTTGGCGCTTGCTCATGCCGCCGCCCTCCGTTCGGAAGTGATCGCGGCAACTCCGTCACTGTCTGTGTAAAAGAAGCGGCAAGTTGCCGGCGCCAGCAGCCGAGCCGCATGTGCCCAATAGGTCAACCGGTCGTTGGTGGTCTTGATAAACACTGCGAACTGAGAGGTCGCTAAGATGTCGTCAATTGCCGACGTGTGCTCGTTTGACGCACGCCAGTGGCCGAGTGGCTCAACTTGCAGGGGGCGGCGATAAAGAACTGCAACGACAGTTTCTGCCACCTTGAACGCCTCATCGAGGCCATCAGGGTGGAAGCGGGCTCCGCGGCTTGCGTGGCAACGCCGGTCCCGGTCTTCGATTAGAACCCTCACTGGCAAGCAGCTGTCCCAAGGGCAGGGCCAGAGGGCTTTGTAATCCAGCATCGAGACAAAATGGTCCGCCGCTTCCCCCAGATTTTGTGTCTGAACCCCTTGCGACGACAGAAGAAAACGTGTAGTAAGTTCCTGCATCAGAATTCCTTCATTGCCGTTAGCGTTGCAGCGCATAAGGCAATAGTTTTAGGTTACAAGTAAAAACCCGGCCGCCATCCGCGACCGGGTTTTTTTTATGTTTAGTAAAACCTGCGCATCTTGGTCAGGCGGCTACCTTGTCACCAATGTCCCGGTGTATACGCTGTCGGCGCGGCGCGTTTTGCTTTTTGGCCATCCAGGCGACCACATCTTCCCGCACGAAATACACCCGCCCGCCGACTGCGAACGGAAGGGGAAAATCAGGATCAGCTCGACGGCGATTTATCGTCGCGCGAGAGCACCGGGTCAGTTCTGCAGTTTCATCAATTGATAACCAGTCGGCCATTTTGGTCTCCTCAAAAACTATCGCAAGCTATATCACACGAGGGCAACGCGTTGCGACCCTAGCGGCGAACATTGACACCAGCGCATGGGCGTCGAAATTGTGTCATCTGCACCCACCTAGTATCAAGATGAAGTCTTAATCGAAAGTTAACGTTTGAAAATGCTGCAGAATTTGAGAAGGTGACCCACATCTTGTGCAATCGAGATTCCTGCAAACCCGGCAAATCGCAACATCCCTAAAACAATCCGATCCACCAGAAGCAGCCGACGGCGACGGCCAGGCAGCAGACCGATTGAGCCAGCTGACGGCGCCATGGCCTGGCGACCTGCGCCGGCCGAGGGACGATGTTCGGAAGGAATTGCTTCCAGCCGTCTTCCGGCCATTCCTCATCGCTCCATTGGATCGGCGCCAGGCCATGCAGGTTTCGCATTCGGTCGGTGAATTGCCGCTGCATCGCCTTGGCATCGACACTGGCCGGGTAGGTCAGGCGCAGCGGATTGCCGGCGGTCAGGGTGTTCCGCTCGAGATTGGAGATCGGCCCGACCTGCGACTGCGGCGGAGTGATTCGGACCTTCTCGACGGGTGACGGAATTCCATCATCCAGCATGACGGAGACGAGCGCTTCGCCAATTCCCATGCCGATGATTTCGGCTTTGACGTCAACCCCCTTGTTCGGGCGGAAGGCCTGAACGGCCGCTTTGATCAGTTTCTGGTCCCGCGGTGCGTAGGCCCGCAAGGCATGCTGCACGCGATTGCCGAGCTGGGCCAGGACCGTGTCGGGGATATCGGCTGGCGACTGGCTGACGAAGAACACGCCCACGCCTTTCGACCGGACAAGCCGGACAAGCCGCTCAATCTGCTGCAGCAGCGGTTTCGGCGCTTCGTTGAAAAGCAGGTGCGATTCATCGAAAAAGAAGACCAGTTTCGGCTTGTCGAGGTCGCCGACTTCGGGCAACTCCCGAAAGAGCTCGGTGAGCAGCCACAGGAGGAAGGTTGCGTAGAGCTTTGGGGCTTCCATCAACCGGTCGGCATGCAGCAGATTGACCACCCCCTGGCCGTTTTCGGTGCGGAGAAAATCCGCGATACGGAACGGCGGTTCGCCAAAGAGGTGGTGCCCGCCTTGTGCCTCGAGGGCGAGGATTGAGCGCTGGATGGCGGCGATCGAGGCCGCCGTGACATTGCCGTAGAGCTTGCAGACGTCTTCGCGCAGGTCGATCATTTCGTTGAGGTGCCAGCGCAGGTCGTCCAGGGTGAGGATGAATTCCTGATTGTCGCGGGCGCGACGGAAGGCGATGGCCAGCGCGCCGTGCTGAGTCTCGTTGAGCCGGAGCATCGAGGCCAGCAATTCGGGGCCGAGGGACTGCACGGATGTGCGAATCGGCAGGCCGTGGTCGCCAAAGATGTCCCACAAGGTTACGGGGCATCGGTGCGGCTGGAAGGCACCGTGGCGCTGTGCAGCTGGCGATTGCGGATCGCCATAGGCCGCGATGCCGGACAGGTCGCCTTTGACGTCGGCGGCGAAGACAGGCACGCCAGCCTTGGAAAAGCCCTCCGCGAGCGCCTGGAGCGTCACTGTCTTGCCGGTGCCGGTGGCGCCCGTCACCAGACCATGGCGGTTGCCAAATCGGAGCGGCAGTTCAATTGGCTTGCCGGCAGGCGTGCGGCCGATGTGGATGGAGTCAGTCATTGCTTCAAACCTCCCGCTGCGGCCAGGTCGGCCAGATAGCTACAACCGAATTCGAGAAGGGCCATAACGTCGGCCTCGTGGATGCTTCGTGGCCCGGCATTTTTTAACAATGCGAACAGTTGTTTTTTTGTGCTCGGATGACCAGCAACTTTGGATTGGAATCTGGCAGTAGCCACTTTTATTAGGGTAACGCCATTTTCCTTGCAAAAACAGTCCAAAACGTCCCCGAGAGGTTGCAGGCGTCGGGACCAACTCTGGCCATTGTAACCGACAAAAATATGCTTCGGTTGTAAAAAGCTCCAGTCATCCGCCAGCCGGCACGCGAACGACTCCGCGGTGGCTGGTGAGGCCTTGGAGCCAAAAACTCCGGAAATGCACATCTCGCTGTTCCCGTAGGCGATGGCACCTTGTTCGTTCAGTTTTATCGACATCACGTTCATTTCTATGCCCCTCGAAAAAAGTGCGCACGACGCCTTCACCTGGTCAGCGCGACTAGATGCCAAACGGCGATCAATGCTAAAAAGAAGCCCGGTGCAGCACCAGCCCCGTTGATTCTGCTGGCATCAATATTGTACGATTCGTATAATGTTGGCAAGTAAGGTTTAGGGGGGACTCGATATGAATTTTCAAGGGGCTTTATTTGTGATCGACGCTGGACAGATCCGCGCAGCTCGAGGTTTCCTCAACTGGAGTCAAGGCGACCTTGCTGATAGGGCGAAGCTGTCTGTGCAGACGGTCAAACGAATGGAGTTAAAGGGTACCGACGCAAGTACTCGAGCGAACGTCCACTCCGTCATGCGGGTACTAGAAGATGCCGGCTGCCTTTTCCTGCCCGATGACGGTAATGGGCCTGGAGTGCGCGCCAAGGTGCCGGCGGTTGACGAGTAGGAAAGCCCGATCGACTTGACCGCCAGGTACGCTATTCGCGGTCACCCTTTGGATCGTCGTCGGCATGGCATCGAAGGAATCATGAGCCCTACCGGAAGAGGCGGCGAAACGGTTGCTTCGAATGCTGAATCACGAACGAAAGTATCGTCCGCAAACCGACCGTCAGCGACATTCTCGGGGAACGATTATCGTTGGCGGCCAGATACTTTGTGAACGGCGCATTCCTCACATCAACGGTGACATGATACTCGCCAACCGCATCCCCTGAATACCCATAAGCCGCGCCTCCCGCCTTGAAGTAGGGGATAACCCGGACTTCCTCGATGGAGTACACGCCCTTATCATCGGTCATATATGAGGTTTCGACCTCTTCACCAGCCGCGTTCTGATACTCAAGGCCAAAAACCAGCCGCTCCATTGCTGTCCTCGCATGCACTGCGTCCATACCAGTGACTTGGCGTGGGCGCTGTGATTTTCAAGCGACAAAGCCGCCAGGCGGACGTATTTCGCTTAGATGTTGTGAAACCCCTGGCCTTAGCCGACGTTTGAAGAGCGTCCTAACGTGTATAGCTTGCGCATGCCGTTGAGGCTCAGCTCGGCAGCCCTCTATCCGGAACATCTCGCCACTCTGTCTCGTTCGACGTCGGTTCGGAGGTAGACATGAGCGACATCATTCGGGTGAATTTTAGAAAGAAATGGAGCGCGCCAGTTCGGCTGCGCCGAGGTATCTGGGTCCGCGAAGAGGTGCATGGACCGGCTGACGCTTTGCTGGTTCTAACGGACTGGCCTCGGGAGAAGGGTACGCTCCACAAGGCCGCCGTTCGTGTCTGTCGCGAATCCTTAACAGGTAAGGTGCCGCCGGCAGATGCGCGCGCCCTCTTTGTTGCGTGCTGCATGGAAAGAGGTCTTCTCGGGTCGAGGACGGAATATGAGCGGTTGGGTATTTAGTAAACGCCGAAGAGCCTGTTTGCTCACCGACGCAGCGGCGTGATATTTGTTCGTTATGGGAGACCAAGATGAAAAAATCCGACAATGTCGAGGAATTGCCGATCGATCGCGTCCAGGACGTTCTTGATCACCGCGCAACGAAGAAGAAGGCAAAGCTCGCCGTTCCAGCAAGCCAGTTGGTTTCTCTGCGAGTTGATAGCGACGTTCTGGCGTATTTCCGTTCAACCGGAGAGAACTGGCAGTCGCGGATGAACGCGGCCCTTCGTAAAGCTGCAAAACTTTAACAAAAAAGGCCGGGGCGAAATCGCACCGACCTTCCTCATCACCGCTTACCTACCAGTGCCAGTACATCCGTGGTCAAAAGCATTAGCGAGACAGCACTGCGAGCGCAAAGCGCTCACCAGCAATGCCGATGGCGAACATATAGGTGATCATTGTGTTTGAAACAAGTTCTGACAGGCGGAATGCAAAAACGCCAAGTAGCCACGGTGGTCTGCGCGGCCACTGATACAAGTGTCGATCCGGAAGCCCATGCCGACGGCCGGAACTCAAGACAGCCGGAGCCGTTTCTGCTGTCGAAAGGAGATCACCATGGGCGAAACTCTTGTCCACATGTCCCTCGCCGGCGCAGCAGCCACCTACGTGATTTGCGCGCTATACGCCGCCCTTCACGGCTAAGCCTGTGCTGCAGGTAACTGACCTTGTCAGGCGATACGGGCATTCTCGTCCCAAGCCAAATGAAGGCCATCCATATTTGGGACGAACGCGATGACCACCCGCTACGAACCATTCCACGATGATGACGACACCTGGGCCGTGATCGACAAATTCACTGGTTGGCCGGCGAAGAACGGCGATAAGCTGTATATAGGAATGGCGAAAGAGAAGGCCACCAACGTGGTGGAGGTTCTAAACTTCCTAGACGCAAGGAAGCGGCAGGAAAATCAATCTGGCGCGGCTTCCTAAGGGAACATCAAAATCAGTTCGCCGCCGCGAAATGCAGATGGAGTGAACTGCCCCCACTTTCGACCGGACACTCAGCATAAGCAGGAAGGCTCAAGCACAGGCTTGAGGATAGGCTTATGTCTAACGAGTTTCGACAGGTTGATCTGATGATCGGTGACGTCCGGCGGCGACGCTGGACAACGGAACGCAAACTGCAGATCATCGAGGAAAGCTATGCCGCCGGGGAGACCGTTTCCTCTGCGGCGCGGCGGCATGGAGTTGCGCCAAACCTCTTGTATCGCTGGCGTAGGCTCCTGAGCGAGGGAGGTGCGGTGGCCGTGGATTCCGACGAGCCGGTTATCGGCAATTCCGAGATGAAGAAGTTGGGAGATCGCGTGCGCGAGCTTGAACGCATCCTCGGGCGCAAGACGTTGGAGAACGAGATTCTCCGCGAAGCCCTTTCCAAAGCCCAATCAAAAAAACCGATATCGCGGCCGATCTTGTTGCCGAAGGACGGTTCCCGATGAAGACGATGGCAGATGTCCTGGGCGTATCGCGGTCTAATCTCGCCGAACGTCTCAAAGGCAAGTCCAAGCCGCGTGGATCATACCTCAAAGCGGACGATGCCGAACTGCTGCCTGCCATTCGTAGGCTCGTCGATGCTCGCCCCACCTATGGCTATCGGCGGATCGCTGCCCTTCTTAACAGGCAACGACGAGCCGCCGGTCTGCCTGTCGTCAATCGCAAGCGGGTTCATCGCATCATGGCCAATCATGCCATGATCCTTGAGAAACACACGGCGGTGCGAATAGGCCGTGTCCACGATGGCAAGGTCATGGTGATGCGGTCTAACCTTCGCTGGTGCTCGGACGGCCTTGAGTTTACCTGCTGGAATGGCGAGGTGATCCGTCTCGCGTTCATCATCGATGCGTTCGACCGGGAAATCATCTCATGGGCAGCCGTCGCCAATGCCGGGATATCCGGTTCCGACATTCGAGACATGATGTTGGAAGCCGTAGAGAAGCGCTTCGGCACAACAAACGCCCCGCATGCCATCGAACATCTATCTGACAACGGCAGCGCCTACACTGCGAGGGAGACCAGGCTGTTTGCTCAAGCCCTCAACCTGATCCCATGCTTCACGCCCGTTGCCAGCCCACAATCGAACGGCATGTCTGAAGCCTTCGTCAAAACCTTGAAGCGCGACTACATACGTATCTCACCCATTCCGGATGCCCAAACAGCTCTCCGGAAGATCGACGGATGGATCGAGGACTACAATGAAATCCATCCACACTCAGCGCTGAAGATGGCCTCCCCAAGGGAATTCATCAAAGCAATCTCTCAATAGCTGATCTGTCCGGCGAAATGGGGGGCACTCCATGGAGCAAGTCCGGGCGCTAAGACCAAATTTTTGCCGGGAACCATATCTTTGTTCCGAGGTTGGATACACCGCGGACTGGGGCGAGCTTCTCCGTCTCCGGAGAGTTTCCTGCTCGTCTCAGTTCCGCACCGTTGTGTTTTCGACCTGATTGCCCGGCCATGTGCCGGGCATTTTTCTTCCCATTGAAATCGGAACTTATGCACGTTCGTCTCGTTCTAGCCGCCAGGAAACGACAAGGAGAAAATTACGAATCAGATTATCTGGATTGTCGGCGCCATCGTCATCGTGGTCGCCATTCTGACTTTCTTCGGCCTACCGTGAGCGCGCGACAACGGAATTCAAGCCCGCCACCTTTCACGAGCTTCCGCCAACCATTGAGGTCGAGAACCCCACGCAGGCGATGTTGGAAACGGCTGTCGCCGACGCGCTCGGCAGTGATAGCGCGCTGGATGCAACCGGCGTTTCAGTCGTCGCAAGGGGAGCCACTATCGCTCTAACCGGTTCGGTTTTGACCGAGGAGGAGATTGTGAGGGCGATTGAGGTAGCATCGCGTGTCGAGGGGGTGAAAAGGGTTGAAAGTCGACTTTCAGCACAATCGCCTGACCTAAGCTGGCGCGGCGAGCTACACTAAAGGAGGAAGCGATGAGAGCTAATGGTTTCGAGACCTACTCGCAGCTGCAGGACCACCTGGCGGAACTCGACGATGTGACGGTGACCGCGGCAGGCGAGCGCCCAGAACTTGCCAAGGACTGCAGTCGTGAAGACCTCCGACGACAGATAGCTTGGCTAAGGCACGAAGTGGCTGAAATGCGGGCCGAACTTTCGGCGATGTCAGAGGTGAAGCTGGTGACGCCACCAGCAGATCGCTCTTGGTCGAAGATTGCAACAACGGCCGTCGTGACCTTCGTAATCGGCGCAATTGCGAATAGATTGCGCCTTGGGCTTGCCGGCGCTGTCGCGGCGCCGCTCGTGGCAGCTAAAATCGAAAAACAGATTTGGTAGGTGGTGCCCGCTGAATAAGCAGTGAAGCCGCCTTCGGCCTAATCGGCTGCGTGGCTGTCCAACAGTCATTGCGGAAAAAGATAACCCCGCTTCACGCGGGGTTAATTTTGGAGACAGGCCACTTAGTTCCAGTTTTGACGCCCATACCAGTCGTCAACGTCCTTGCGGGCGCGGTCCTTTTCAATGCCGTAGCGTTCCTGGATCTTGCCTTCCAGCTGGTCGCGCTTGCCGGCGATCACATCCAGATCGTCATCGGTGAGCTTGCCCCACTGTTCCTTGACATTGCCCTTGAACTGCTTCCAGTTACCTTCGACGCGGTTCCAGTCCATGGATTACTCCTTTCGTTGTGTCCTAAAGGGTAAATGCGTGAAAAGGAATTTTGTTCGACTGAACTTCAAGTGGGATGAAATCCAAAAAGAGGGTGCGGGGAGTAGGGGGTGACCCGCACCCACATCGCGCAAATGTCCGATCACACTCACGCGACGGGTGCGGGATAACAATCCAGATGTACTAAAGCAATACCTAAAGTACGGACAGATTGTCTCAGCCGCCTACATCAACCCATGGCGTTGACGACCATCCAAACCGGCAATCCGGCTGTCACGACCGTTGCCAGCAACACAATGAGAAAACTGCTGTTTTCGGACAATCACGGGATTTTCCCGTGTATCCCAGGCGCGACAAATTGTTCAACAGGCAATCTTCTTCATCTTCATCGCCTCAAGTTCGGAGATCAACAGGAACTCTCATTTCTCGTAATTGCCAAGCCCTCAACCGCTGACTACTGTTCGGAAAATATGGGAGGGTCAAATGCCAATTTCTCGATGCAGTAGAGGAAAAAACCCGTTCAAGCGATCGGCTATGTACCTCGCGGTAATCGGCTTGACGGCGCCTTTTCTTTTGATGATCTCCGCTTCTGCAACATCTGCCGCGGATCTCCAGCTATCATCTGTCGAGCTTGGAATGGAAGCTTCGGATGCGATCGAGCACATCAAGACTTTTTACTCCGGTGCCACACTCACCGAGACAAAATACTACACCGGTAAAAACTTTGGTTCATTAACCCCCTGTGAAGATCTGGCAGAAAGGGGTGGCGCGCTCACTGCAGAATGTGAGGACGAGTTGAAGCGGAAGCTTGAACTCGTCGCAGCGTATGATGTTGATCTGTCAGGCGGCAAACGCGAGAGAATTGAGCTCTACACTGCCGGCAAGCCAGGGATCGCAGCGATCTACAGGCAGATCGATACCGCCTCAAAACCTTCGATGTCTCAACAAATCATTTCTGCTCATGGAAAAGGCGTTGATCTGGGCGCAAAGGAAGGGATGATCTGGGGGCCAAGCTGGACGAAAAGCGATGCCTTTGGTGAGCGAGGTGATCCGCGATGTAAAGATATTTGGGGCGATGCACCTTTCCCAAAACAAAACATCCACGTTGATTGTGGCCAGTATCTGCGAACGGACTACTATCGAGCAGTCCTTATCGACAGTTCGCAAACCTCGGAATTCCTTGGCGGTGTGAAAGCGGTGCTTAAAGAGCCGCCGAAGCAGGAAGTGGTCGTAGCGGAGCAGCCAGTGGCGGATGGCGCAATCGCTTCAAGCCGCCAACCGGTACTGAGATCATCGGGCTATGAGCAACACGCGGCGCGGATATCAGGCGGCCAGCCGTTTGAGTTTTCGGACGTAAGCTATCTCTTTACAGGAGGTGTTGCCTACGAGCTTTTGTCGACCTGCAGCCGCGGAAATCTGAATGACGATGATCTCGCTGAAGCACAGACGTTCGCGTATGCGGTCGCTCAGAGAGCCATGGTCGGCAACCAGTGGGGAAATGACGACCTTGGCAAAATGATGGGCTCTCAAGCCCAAGGGATGACGGTTTTTTCCGCCGGAAATTTGTCGGCCCGCGCACTGAAATGCGAGGGCGCGGACATCATTCTCCAGAATGTTGCGACTATCATCAGGTCGAACAAATTAGGCAACTCGGGTGGCGAGGCCATTTTCATCAGCACTTGCAGCCCGGTTCACGGTGAAGCGGGATGCGGATGCTTGGCGCGCCTTGGCAGTGCCGTTTATCCCAACATCTATCAGCTGCAATACTCTCATGACCTCATGGCAGGTATCGTTCAAGGCAATCCCATAGTCGCCCTTCAGATCGTGGGTGCGTGTGGCATCATGAATTACTAATTCGACGTTTTCGGAGAGCTCATGCGATCGACAGCAATCGGAACCCTCTGCCTTTCATTCCTTTCGATGCCGGTTTTCGCGGAGGAAGACCCGATGGAGTTGCAGCGCTGCATTTGGCAGTGCCAGGCAAACTATGGCACGGAGAGTTCCAAGTATCCTGAATGCGTCGAGAGACTTTGCGAGGGTGGTGGAGTAGAGGAGCAGCCTAAGGCAGCCGTTAAACAGGAGGGCCGCTGGACGTACGGTGATCATCCAGTCTTGGGCCGATCAGCTTACGTCGAAGTCGGAGATGCTGCTCTCGGTATCGCTTGCGTCGGCGATCAAGGCAGCTTTGTCGTGTCACACAGAATGACCTCTGGCATCGTCAATGATCCCGCCCAGCCCGACGGTGGGGTGATGACGATGTTTCAGAAGCCCTTTTCTGTTGGTGGGGCGTTCGTGTATCAAAAAAATCCCGCCGGCTTCTTCGAGAGGATCGCAGCATATTGCGATAGCGAGATTGCTGAAATGCAGCGTTCCACATCAATCGTATTTCTGAGCGGAAAGTTCGTCGGGCTGCATTTTGAAAACGATGGTAGCAAGATGACGGTGGAACAGGCCGGGCAGTCAATCGTCGTCGCCAGTGAAGCCGATCTCGAGAAGCTCTCGGATTCCCGAACGATCTCCCTGTCTGGGTCTTCCGCGGCGATCAAACAACTGACCAAGGAATGTCCGGCATTGCGGCAGCAAATTGCCGAGGGGTGCGACGAGTTCTGATTTGCGCTGCGCTCCTGTATTCGGTGCGAGCTAGTCCAGTTGCCCAGCCGCACTATCTCCTGACCAAAGGAGATAGCAATGCCCGAACTGAAAGACATTCCCGGTCCCCGCCACCACGGTGCCTATCCCGAGCGCAATGCTGATTGCCGAAATGCGATCGAGCCGGCGTACATGGACCATGTAAACGCCGGCACCGAGGACGAGGAGAAGCTGGCGGCCGGAGAGCTTTCCGACGTCATGATCGCCCTCAGTAACCGGGCCAGCCATGCGGGCTGGTCGACAGAAGAAGCTGACGCCGCGATCACGGCGATTGCCGCCCAGCGCGTTGCTGGCGGCTGACAGGCGCGATTAAAAATTCTCGTTGTTGGTTATTTTGTGCACGGAGATCCCCGCTGCTGTCTTGACCGTGTTAATTTTTGCGTCCACAAATGAGGGGCGGAAAATTAACAAGGGATTCGCAGATGCGTCGTGCAGCACCGTCCTCTGAGTACCACGAGAGCACAATCATTGCCGATCCCTCGGAGGTCGCGCAATATGTTGAAGATCTCAACTTGTCGGTTCCAGGCTTGCTGGCGGTTCGTGATGCTGCCTATGCGCAACGAAACGATGCAAGCCCACTGATGGCCATCAACGCCCCTGGGTCGCTGGCCTACCACTATGGTGTTCTCGAAATCCGGCAGCAGTTTCTCGGCGAATTCTGGCAAATTGACCGCATCGCCGGCATTGAAGGGATTTCGCACACTTCTCGCAACATGAAACTCGCGTTTCAAAACGTTGACGAGGCCTGTTCGAAAATTTTCGACCCGAAGCCATGTTCGGACAAGGGTGCGGGTGCAGAAAGAGAGTGCGAGGGTAACCTTTTCGAGGCCAGTGGCGTGTCCGCACCGAAAATGGTGCGGATCACTAAAGTCCATAAAGCCAGCTACTACGTTATGGTCGATGAAAAGGGTGCGGTTGAGCTTTCGCGACCCGTCATCGAGAATGGACGCTACTCTGGTTTCATCGAGCGTGTGTTTATCTCCGACGGCAGCGATATCGGCGGCCTCAAGTTGGATATCGACGGCGGCGCACCGCCGCCGATCAACGACTTCGACGTTACTATCGCGCGGCGATAGGAAACAAAATGTTCAATCGCAAACGCTTAACCCTCGCCCGTCAAAGGCGAGGGCTTTCAGGCATTCAACTCGCTGAGAAATCGGGGATCACCGCGGTCACCATTTCTCGTCTCGAGAGCGGACAAACCCGGAATCCAGACGAAGATACGATCGCCAGTCTTGCGCATGCGCTGGATTATCCCGCCGCATTCTTCACCTTGGCCCAAGATGTCGAGGAATTGGACCCGGATACGGTCAGTTTCCGAAGTCTCAAAAAGATGAGTTCCAAAGAGAAGGATGCCGCCCTGGCTGCGGGATCCCTTGGGCTAGATCTCTATGATTGGGTAGAGACAGAATACAGTTTGCGCTCCCCTGATCTTCTGGACTTGGGAAGGATTGGTGACCCCGAAAGCGCTGCGCGCCTGCTAAGACAGCACTGGGGTTTGGGTGATCGCCCAATCGGCAATGTCCTTAGGCTCCTCGAATCCAAAGGTGTCCGAGTGCTTTCACTCTCTGAGAGGACGCATAACGTGGACGCATTTTCCTTTTGGCGGAAAAATCTCCCATTCGTATTCCTCAATACATTTAAGACACCTGAACACACAATCTTTGATTGTGGGCATGAATTGGGACACCTTATTCTTCATCAACACGCAGGACCGAGACAATCAAAGTCGGCCGAGATGGAGGCAAATCGGTTTGCAGCGGCATTTTTGATGCCTGAACACGACATTAAGGCGGTTGTTCCCCGCCATGGGTTAAGCGTTGGTCTCATTATCAAGGCCAAGCAGCGTTGGCGTGTATCCGCGATGGCGTTGACAGTTCGTCTCAACCAGCTTGGCTGGCTGTCCGATTGGCAGTATCGGACATTCTGTATTGAACTAGGCCGGCGCGGTTTTAGAAGTTCTGAGCCGAACGGTATTGAGCGCGAACGCTCAGAGATATGGCAACAAATTTTGGCCGATCTCTGGAAACGAAGGATGACAAAGAAGGATATCGCACAGCAGCTCAATCTCCCGCACGATGAAGTTGAAAGCTTGATTTTTGGTCTTGCGGGAATGACAACGGCGCCGTCAATCTTCGAGAAACCGCGCCTGGTATCAAAATAGGAAGTTGAGAGCCGATGCCTCTCACGGAGGCATGTATCCACGCTCCTCTTAAACTAAACGTGAGGTTAGCCTTCCTTATAGCGGAAGAGCAGGCTTCGCAGTGTGTAGATTATGCGTAGACTCCGCAACCACCAAAAAAGCCGACAGCTTTCGCGGCAGAACTGCGCTTTCAACGCGTTGGAATGAGCACGACCGCTGACGGATGAGAAGCTTTCCTAACGCCCTGTGCTCCTGTTACGATCAGTCATGTTTGGTCCGCGCCACTAGCGAGGAAGATATGGTTTCAACAGACGTGTGGCAGGTTGAGCAAGAAGCTGAGCTTCTAACCGAATACGGTAAGGTGTGTGTTCGATGGGCCGCTGTGGACTTCAAGCTTTACCAAATGGCGGCAATCGCGCTCAACAACGACTTGGCGGCACAAAGGCTGATCATGGGAAACGCTGTTTCCGGACGCCAGAGGTTTGAGGCTCTAAAAGATATAGTCGGGGCTTCCGGCTTTGACCAAACGGATAGAGCTGAAATTTTCCGTTTTGCAGATAATCTTCTCAGGTTGCAAAAAACTCGAAATGACATTGTCCATTCGCCGCTCTTATCCCGATTGGAGGTCACCGAGGGAAAGCTTCGTTGGTATCTAGTGAAATTTGATAGGAAGGGGCGGCAAATCCAAATCAACCTCGGTGAGGTCCGAGAGCATGTCGCTCAAGTCGGTGACCTCTTGAGGCAGATCGAGGACTTCATCGACACGTTGATCGATAAGTATGTTTGATACTCAACTGCGCGTCATGCCAGCTACTCTGAAGCCGGGTTCGCGTCGGCTAACTTCCGCACCGCCTGTCTTAAACCCTGGCTGCCATTTCCGGGATTTGTCACGACCGGCAGGCCGCGGTGAAGTCTCATTCTTTTTTAATAGGGCCGTCTAAGCCTCGCCCCGAAGAGTAATTGGCGGGTTTCCCGAAGCGTCATTAAAGTTGTCCGGCGCCAAATCGTCGCCGAAAGGATTTACCGCTTTCGATTCGCCTTTCGCAAGGAATCAATTGTGGCAGTCCACTGCTGCCCCGACTCACGAATCCTTGCGCCCACTCTTTATACATAGGGCCTGAAATAGGTGAGGGACACGTTTCAGGATTCGCAATGAAAACAATGGTCCTGGCCGGGCACTAGGTGAGGGGAAAATAAAGCCCTAAAAAGCAAAAAGCCCTGTAAAAACAGGGCTTTAGAATAGGGTATTTGGTGGGCGATGAGAGACTCGAACTCCCGACATCCTCGGTGTAAACGAGGCGCTCTACCAACTGAGCTAATCGCCCGTCTGCGGTTCGGATCATGTCCGTCGCTTCGGTGGGCGTGATTTAGGCGGAGCCGAGAAAAACCGCAAGAGCGATTTTGATTTTTTTTGAATTTTTTCTGTGCCGCAATTTTCGCAGCTGGGGAGAATGCTGCTGACGACGGCGTTAATGTCCGGTTTCTGTGAAGGGCACATAGTGCGTCACCGGGCCGAACGCAGGCTGTGGATAATCTCGCCGCGTATCGCTTTCGTGCTTCGGACCGGCGTGGAGCCACGCCTTGCAAAGTGTGGCTGCAGGGTCCGGGAACGAAATTTCCGTCTGTCATGGATTTGTATTCAAAGCCGCTTGACACCCAAAGCCGAACCCCGTAGTTAGCCGCTCAACGAAACGGCAAGTCCGGTTCGGCGCCGGCAGCCAGACATTGGTTGTGCGGTGTGAAACGAAGTGCGGGTGTAGCTCAGTCGGTTAGAGTGCCGGCCTGTCACGCCGGAGGTCGCGGGTTCGAGCCCCGTCACTCGCGCCAGTTTCAAGACGATGCCGCAAGCTTTTGCGGAGTGAAGAAGAGGCTGTAAGTGCAGCCAGATGCGCGGGTGTAGCTCAGTCGGTTAGAGTGCCGGCCTGTCACGCCGGAGGTCGCGGGTTCGAGCCCCGTCACTCGCGCCATTTCTTCGCGTTGAAGTTTTCCATCCTAATCGCACTCAATGAATTGTGCCGATGCCTTGGTGCGGCCCAAATGTGCGTTTCGCTTTGGCCGTGCTTTTGGCGAGTCGGCGGCGGGCGATTTTTACTGCGGGCTGATTCTCCTTCTATCCGTCTTTTGATGCGGGGAGGGGGTGCTGCGCGGTGGAATTTTTTCTCGACGTGCATGCCTTCATCAATGCCTTAAGAAATTGTGGTTTTATCCATGCATGGCTGCCCTGCATTGATTTGCCGCGACATTTTTTCCTTGGCTTGATAAACTCTTGGCAGGCATGGTTGAAATGCTGGTCCAAGTCTTGCATGAAGACACGGCCTGCGCTAACCACGGCTTGTTGCAACGCTCTTTTCGGCTTGTCGGCCTGTGGCCCTGGGTATCGCCCGATACCGGAAGACAAGCATGGATGGAAATGATGACCGAACTTCTCAGTTCCTATCTTCCGATCGCGATCTTCATCGGCATTGCCCTGGTGATCGGTCTCGCTCTTTTGATCGCGCCTTTCGCTGTCGCCTACAAGGCGCCCGATTCGGAAAAGCTCTCAGCCTATGAATGCGGCTTCAATGCATTCGACGATGCCCGTATGAAATTCGACATCCGCTTCTACCTGGTGTCGATCCTTTTCATCATCTTCGACCTCGAAGTCGCCTTCCTGTTTCCGTGGGCCGTGTCTTTCGGCGATATCGGCTGGTTCGGCTTCTGGTCGATGATGGTGTTCCTTTTCGTGCTGACCATCGGCTTTATCTATGAATGGAAAAAGGGAGCACTCGAATGGGCGTAGCTCAAGGCGGAAGCACGCTGGTCGCGCCGCAGCCGAAGGGGATCATCGATCCCGGCACCGGCAAGCCCATCGGCGCCAATGATGCATTCTTCGGCGAGATCAACAACGAACTCGCCGACAAGGGTTTTCTGGTCACCTCGACCGACGAGCTCATCACCTGGGCCCGCACCGGTTCGCTGATGTGGATGACCTTCGGTCTCGCCTGCTGCGCGGTCGAGATGATGCAGCTTTCGATGCCGCGTTACGACGTCGAGCGTTTCGGTTTCGCGCCGCGCGCCTCGCCGCGCCAGTCGGACGTCATGATCGTTGCCGGCACGCTGACCAACAAGATGGCGCCGGCGCTCCGCAAGGTCTACGACCAGATGCCCGAGCCGCGTTACGTCATCTCGATGGGGTCGTGCGCCAACGGCGGGGGTTATTATCATTATTCCTATTCGGTGGTGCGGGGTTGTGATCGCGTCGTGCCGATTGACGTCTATGTGCCGGGCTGTCCCCCCACGGCAGAGGCGCTTCTCTACGGCGTCCTGCTGCTGCAGAAGAAGATCCGCCGCACCGGCACGATCGAGCGGTAAGGTAGGGGATCGAGCAAATGAGTGAAGCCCTGAACGAGCTTGCATCCCACCTCGCGGAAACGCGTGGTGCCTTGATTGCCGCATCGGAGATCCGTTACGGCGAGTTGACGCTGTCCACGACTGCGGAAAACATTCTGCCGCTCTTGACCTTCCTGCGTGACGACGTGCAGTGCGGCTTCGTCAATCTCGTCGATATCTGCGGCGTCGATTGGCCGAAGCGTGAACAGCGTTTCGATGTCGTCTATCATCTCCTGTCTCCCCGCCAGAACCTGCGCATCCGCGTCAAGGTCGCGACGGCCGAAGAAGAGGCCGTGCCGTCCGCGACAGCCGTCTATCCGGGCGCCGACTGGTTCGAGCGTGAAGCGTGGGACATGTACGGCATCCTGTTTACCGGCCATCCCGATCTTCGCCGAATCCTCACCGACTACGGTTTCGAAGGTCATCCGCTGCGCAAGGACTTCCCGACCACCGGTTTCGTGGAAGTGCGTTACGACGATGCGGCCAAGCGTGTGGTTTACGAGCCTGTCGAGTTGAAGCAGGAATTCCGCAACTTCGATTTTCTCAGTCCCTGGGAAGGAACGGATTACGTTCTCCCGGGTGACGAGAAGGCGAAACAGTGATTAGTGAGCAGTGAGTAGAGAGATGAAGTGAACGAAGGGAGAATCAATTCTTACCGGGATTTGAAAGTCTGGCAGTTCGCTATCGATATTTCTGTTGCTTGTTATGAGGCGACAAGGCCCTTCCCCAAGGAAGAGCTTTATGGATTGACCAGTCAGATTCGACGATCCGCAACATCCGTGGCGGCAAACATTGCCGAAGGCTATGGACGGGAGAATCGAGGATCCTTTGCTCAATTTCTGAAAATTGCTCAGGGTTCGCTGAAGGAATTGGAAACGCATTTGATTGTCAGTGAGCGCGTCGGGCTGTTGCAGCCGCAATTGGCGGCCGAGTTGCTGGCGAAGTGCGAAGAGAATGGGAAGATGCTGGGCGCGTTTATTCGTAAGATCCAGCAGAAGAAACGTGATGAATAGGCGATCTGGATGAGAACTACTCACTGCTCACTATTCACCACTCACTCAACACGCGAGCGTGGCCATGACTGAACATAACGTCCGCAATTTCAACATCAATTTCGGACCGCAGCATCCGGCGGCGCACGGCGTTCTTCGTCTCGTGCTGGAGCTGGACGGCGAAATCGTCGAGCGGGTCGATCCGCATATCGGCCTCTTGCATCGCGGCACCGAAAAGCTGATCGAGACCAAGACCTACCTGCAGGCTCTGCCCTATTTCGACCGCCTCGACTACGTGGCGCCGATGAACCAGGAGCATGCCTTCGCGCTCGCCGTCGAAAAGCTGACGGGCACCGAGGTTCCGAGCCGCGGCCAGCTGATCCGCGTGCTCTATTCCGAAATCGGCCGCATCCTCTCGCATCTCCTCAACGTCACGACGCAGGCCATGGACGTCGGCGCGCTGACGCCGCCGCTCTGGGGCTTCGAAGAGCGCGAAAAGCTGATGGTGTTTTATGAGCGCGCCTCGGGCTCGCGCATGCACGCCGCTTACGTTCGTCCGGGCGGCGTTCACCAGGATCTGCCGGAAGCGCTCGTCGAGGATATCGGCAAGTGGTGCGACCCGTTTCTCAAGACGCTCGACGATATCGACGACCTTCTGACCGGCAACCGCATCTTCAAGCAGCGCAACGTCGATATCGGCGTCGTCTCGCTGGAGGATTGCTGGGCCTGGGGCTTCTCGGGCGTCATGGTGCGCGGCTCGGGTGCGGCCTGGGACCTGCGTCGTTCGCAGCCCTACGAATGTTATTCCGACCTCGAATTCGATATTCCGATCGGCAAGAACGGTGACTGTTATGACCGTTACCTGATCCGCATGATCGAGATGCGCGAATCGGTAAAAATCATGCGCCAGTGCGTCAATCGCCTGATGAGCGATGCGAAGGTCGGGCCGGTGTCGTCGCTGGACGGCAAGGTGGTTCCGCCGAAGCGTGGCCAGATGAAGCGTTCGATGGAAGCCTTGATCCACCATTTCAAGCTCTACACCGAAGGTTACCACGTGCCGGAAGGCGAGGTGTATGCCGCCGTCGAAGCGCCGAAGGGCGAATTCGGCGTCTATCTCGTCTCCGACGGCACCAACAAGCCGTATCGCTGCAAGATCCGTGCCCCGGGCTACGCGCATCTGCAGGCGATGGACTTCATGTGCCGGGGCCACCAGCTGGCGGACGTTTCCGCCGTGCTCGGCTCGCTCGACATCGTGTTCGGTGAGGTGGACCGCTGATGCGTCTAGCGCTTGCCATGGCTGCGACGTTGCTCGGATCGTCTTTCGCTGTTGCCCAGCAACAGGAAGATGGTCTCGGTGGATCGGCGGCGCAGTCGGCAAGCATGGCGCAACTGCTGTCACAGGGATATGAAATCAAGGCTGCCGTGCCGAACGGCAGCCGGTTCGTAGTGTTTATGCAAAAAGACCAGTCGGCCTACGCCTGCGAATTCGCGTCGATCGCGAATACCAGGTGTAGATCCATAAACTGAGATAGGCGTGAGGAAGAATGTCCGTTCGTCGACTAGCCGAAGAGAACGTCCAGCCGGCAAGTTTTGCCTTTAGCGCGGAAAACGCGGCCTGGGCCGAGGCAACCATCAGGAAGTACCCGCCGGGGCGTCAGCAGTCGGCGGTTATTCCGTTGCTCATGCGTGCACAGGAGCAGGATGGCTGGGTGACGCGCGCTTGTATCGAGGCGGTCGCCGACATGCTGGATATGGCCTATATCCGCGTGCTCGAAGTGGCGACCTTCTATACGCAGTTCCAGCTGAAGCCGGTCGGCACCCGCGCCCACATCCAGGGGTGCGGCACGACGCCATGTATGCTGCGCGGTTCGGAAGAGCTGATCAGCCTGTGCAAGCGCAAGATCCATCCGGAGCCGCTGCACACCAACGACAGCGGCACGCTGTCGTGGGAAGAGGTGGAGTGTCAGGGCGCCTGCGTCAACGCGCCGATGGTGATCATTTTCAAGGATGCCTACGAGGACCTGACGCCTCCGCAGCTTGAATACATCATCGACCGCTTTGAGGCAGGCAAGGGCGCCGACGTTAAGCCGGGCCCGCAGATTGACCGGCATTTCTCGGCGCCGTTCGGTGGCGCGACGACGCTGACCGAAGAGATCGTTCCGCCGAAGTCGCAGCTCGCCGTCGAGCAGGAAGCGGCCGCCGACGCGGTCAGCATTCCGCCCTCGAATGCCGGTCGTGCCAAGACGGATGCCGACGAAACCAATCCGACATTGAAGACGCCGGCAACGGCGCCCGCTGCTGCGGCCGAAAACGCCAAGGCTGCGGAAGCCCAGGCGCCGTCAGGGACGGCGGATGCCGAAAAGGCAAGCGCCAAGCCTTCGCTCGATGATCCCAATCGCCCGAAATCGGTCGACAAGCCGGAAAAGCCGGATGATCTGAAGATGATCTCTGGCGTCGGCCCGAAGATCGAAGGCACCCTGCATGAGCTCGGCATCTTCACCTTCGCGCAGATTGCCGGCTGGCAGAAGGCCGAATGTGACTGGGTCGATGGCTACCTGAATTTCCGCGGTCGTATCGAACGCGACGACTGGGTGCATCAGGCCAAGGTTCTCGCCGAGGGCGGCGAGGAAGAGTATATCAAGGTCTTCGGCAAGAAGCCGCGATAAGTGTATGTAGAAACTCGGTTGAAGCGCATCGGAAGCGTCTCGACATTATCGACGAACCGGCGGAATAAGAGCCATGCTAGCTGATCAGGCTCGCATCTTCACCAATATCTACGGCTTCAAGGACAAGTCCCTG
>Ga0066256_1000957_pt1 | contig 32461 bp, 31 predicted proteins | sample ThiBio_1000_biof_FD_87107 | JGI IMG/M metagenome (GOLD analysis project Ga0066256, IMG submission 87107) | Wastewater bioreactor microbial communities from Cape Town, South Africa - Thiocy_expt_1000_biof (version 2) | ecosystem: Engineered > Bioreactor > Thiocyanate-remediating >... | reverse complement strand
ATCCTAGTATCCTTATGAGCAATTCTGGAAATCTACTGATCGAATCTGTATGATGAGTTTTATCTTTATTCACCCTGTTTTATATGGACCACGAAAAAACGCTCACGATACTTTTGGCCAGTGCCTCACCCCGACGTCATCAAATTCTTCAGGAGCATGGCCTTAACGTAAAAGCCATTCCTGCCAATATTCCGGAACAAATTCAACCTCATGAAACGGCTGCGGCCTATGTTGTGCGATTAGCCTATGAAAAAGCACATGCGGTGCTCGCGCAGGAGCATTCTTTGGATGCTGATTTTATTCTCGCCGCAGATACCGTCGTGGCTTTTGAGGGCCAGGTGCTCGAAAAACCCGAGAATGCCAAGGAAGCTTATGCGATGTTACACCGACTCAGTGGACAAAAACATGAGGTGTATACTGGTTATTACTTAGCCTCATTAAACGCACAGCAATATGATTCAGGGTACGTGACCACGGAGATTTATTTTAAACCACTCTCAGAGACCATGATTCATGAATACATCCGTACAGGTGACCCTTTTGACAAAGCAGGTGCGTACGGAATACAAAATGTCCGTGACACGTTTATTCAGAAGATATCAGGCTCTTATTACAATGTGATGGGTTTGCCCATAGAGGAAATTACAGCAAAAATAAGGACACGTTTTTAGTCAACCTAAATTAGTTGTACATCATAGGCATACAAGGAGAATAGGGATGTTTGATAAAGGCATAAAATGGTTCATGGAGATGCAAGTTAAAAGATCACCCTCTACCGAAACCCTCATCGACCACATCCTTCATAACCCCTCCCCAGTAATCAAAGAATCTTTTCGCTATCCCGCAACTGATGTGTATTTTATCCGTCCTGAGCCAACCCGAGAAGTCGAGTTAAAAGATTTGATTAATGATCTCGACCAAGATATTAATGCCCGTAAACCCTTCCAAACGCTGGATTATCTTACTGATGGGCCAAGTATTGTTACTTTAGGTGGTGTAGAGGGCAAAAAGTTACATGAACGAGTCACTCAAAGTTTAACCCATCCGCTGGATTACATCCGTTCCGTCATTAAAAACCAGAAAGAATATTATCAACAACATCCTTATGGATCACTTCACGAAATGGTCAAATGGCCTCTATTGAATACTCTCGGTTATGGGCTTTTGGGTATCGAAGGTCTTAATCTAAATTTTCAAAACGCAATCAAAAGCTTCGATCTGTTAGAAAACAATAAAGATGACGACTTAAGAACATCCGTTTTTTATATATTATCGAGCATGTCTGTAAAAAATAGCTTGAGCTTTCTACCAGGAGGTACTGCAGCTCGTGAACAGTATCAGCAGGCAGTGATGGAAATTTTTAACGATATAATCCCCCTTATCAAAAAGCAAATACAGGATTACATCGACAACAATAAATCGCCAATGAATGTTGTTACCTTGTCTATTTTTTCGCTCCTAAAAAATAAAAGCCCTCAAGACCGGGATATCAAACCCGAATTAAGTAAACTTTTAAACGATAAGGAACTATGCGCTTTTCTAGAGCATCGTTATCTGCGCACGCTTCCGGCAATCGTACAACCTGGAGTCAATATCAGCCATGTCGTTGAGCGTATGTTACTTGAGTTAAATAAGAATGATGACCTAAATCAGCAGCTCCAATATTATCTCGAGCAGCATAAAATTGATAAACATATGAGTGCCGCTGAAATCAAGCAGTTTATTGAACGGGATGACCGCGAAAATGGAATACTCAGTGCTCTATATTGTGAGGCATTACGTATGGGTCCTCTCGATTTTAGTCTGGAGAAGATTCCATCTGCTGCAGAACAAAATAATAACCATACGCAAACTTACGATAATGATATAAAAAATTCGCCACCGCTTATAAAAGCAACCGATCCGCGTTTTAAGTTTTTTACCTGGCGCTATACCACTAAAAAAATATCCTATGCGGGTTATGATATTCCGAAAAACTCGGTGATTGCTATTGCCGATGTTCTCCCCCATTTTGATGAACAACGGTGGGAAAAGCCTTTCGAATTTAATATCAATCGGTTTTTTAATTCGCCCAAGGCACAAGAAAACAAAAAAGCAGCTTTGCTTCGTTTTGGGAATTTTGACCGCCTTTGTCCGGCCAATAAGATCGCTCCGTACATAGCAAAAACGGCATTAATCGGCTTCTTTACCCAATATCAAGCGACGGTGGCCGAGGAAGCTGGTAACCCTACGCTACGCTTAAATAGGACCAGTTAAAAACTACAGATTTAGGCGATTATCCGTATTTTCGTCATCCACATTCATGGCATCAACATATAAACCTTGTGACTTCAAATAGTCTATAGTCTCGGTGATAAAATTTTGATCCGCTTGTTTTTTTGAAAAGAGTTGATTGTTCTTGGGCCCTGCTGCGTACCAAGTTAATGAGTGCTGAATAAATTGAGCGATCACCTCTTTAGCTAACGGCAACGTCTGGGGGTGATTTTGCATTAACGCTTTAAATGAGCGCACGAAATTAAAAAGCATTTTGTGTTTAATCTCCAGCATCTGCGGGTCGTCGATAACAGGAAAACGATTAAGTTGTTCCATGCCCTCTAAAATTATATTTACAAAGTTATTCTGTTTTAACCAACAAATAATTTTATTAGAAGATAGGGTAAGTAACTCTTTGTATCGCAGAGGCTGAACTAATGACCACAATTTAGCAGCATGATCATATTTATTTAAGGCATTAATATATTGATTTTTTGTAAAATCGGCGTTAGCGGATTCTTTCCAAGAGCGTGCTATTTCCGCGATTATTTCATAATTCTTTAATCGTTTGGTATGTAATGGAATAAGTGGGCTAATTTCCATGATGCGTTCAAAAAGCGTAGTCATCTCCTGTTCATGAGTTTCCTGCTCTTTACGCTCTTTTTCCTTTTTAGCAAGTTCTTCCTGCATCACCATGTCTTTATAAGCGTCCGTCTTATTAAGCCGGTAGGCTGTTCCTGGAACATAAGGGTTTAAATCTTTAATAGACTCTTGCTTAGATAATTTAACTTTTTCCTTTAAGGCGCTCCAGGCGCTAATTATCTCCTCAATCTCTATTTCATTCAGGATATTACTTAATTTTTCTTTTTCGTTGGGATCATCAGTTCTTGCTAAACTCTGCTCACAACGCATTTTGGCTGCAGATAAACTTGCTATAAAAATTTGATTCCGTTCGTCAAAGTACTTTTTAATCACCGCCTTATGTGCTTCCCATTCGTTCCGGTTATCATCAATATATTGCTTAGAATTAAACGATTTGATTTGATGATCTTGAAATGAAAAATAATTCATCATGAGGATGATACGCGCTATACCATTTTTAATGCCATGTGCATTTATGTAGTGCGATTCGAGTTGAGCATCACCTAGAGCAATCACTCGCGGCAAGTCTTTACCCCGAAAATCGAAGGGCTGAACCTCCATCGGGTTAAAAGTAAACCGTTCCACGCGAGGCTTATGGTCATACTTTTTGGAAGGGCCCATTTCTTTAAAATGATTCTTGGAGTCATTTAAAATGATGTTCAGTAAGCAGTTGATCCAGGATACTTTATTTTCAGGGGATAAGTTTGGCGGAGCCTCGGTATATAAGCACCCTTTCTCATCGGTGAAAGAATGTCCATATATAAAAGGCATCGCGAATTCAAGCCAACCAAACTGGCGCAACTGCGCCACATGCTTAAAGTACTCTACATGATTTGTAACATAGGCTACGGACTCAGATAAATCAGGAAACGGACGTGTTGCCATTGCATCTAATGTTTGACGATTGACTAATCCATATGCAATTAGCGTATCAGGTACTCTTATATCAGGCACAATGGGTTTCAAAATAAAGGGCTGTGGATTAGTAAGGCGGTTTACCTCATTTATTAAGACCCGTCGCGCTCCAGTACAATCAAAGGCATACTCACAGGTTATTAATTCCTCGATATTGTGCTCATCTGCTAAAATAACTCCTATCTCCGAAGAATTCTGATTAAAGCGTAAAAATCTTTTTTTAATTACGTGAATATTTTGTTGTAGAACCAATTTATATAAAACACGTTCGATATCTTTAATATGCGGAACTTCGATGTCTTCCCGATGCCCATCCCCTAAAACTTTTTCGACAAATTTAAATGTGCTTAAACTTACTGCCCCTGGACGTACATACTCCCCAGCTCGTGGATCAGCGATAACAATATTATTAACCCCAGCTTGTTTAAGCTTCAAAGCAAAAAATAAACCGCAAGGTCCTGCGCCGATGATAACTGTCTTTCCCATAATCACTCTGGATAAAAATATTAATTAATTTTAATATAGCTCAATGTATAAAAAAAGAACCTCTGGAGAAAGACAGAAAGGACATCAAATAAAAATCTTAGGAAAAACAGTAAATTACACGTTTAGATTTCCATGTAAGCCGTGCAAGAGATTACGTTCGTGTATTTGAGAAATCTCTTACATCACCTTACTCCAATGGCGCGATGACATATATTGGAAAAAGGTTATACTTAAAACTCAAAGGGAAGACATGGATATGTCTGACAGGATGTCATTTTTTGAAGGAGTTGTACACGGATGTACATGCTGCACGGATCGCAGCCACCTTTCAATTCTTCTAATGTGCTAGATGTTCCAATTGTTTCAATCGTTTTGCAATCACAATCTGTATATTATCACGTGCTCTTGGTGGAAAACACTGGTAAGCATCAAAAAAGTCATGCGCATTAATCGTTAAAAAAGTACAGGGTGTGACTGTACTCACGCGCGCAGTACGGGGTATTCTTCTTAAAATTGCAATCTCACCAAATACATCGCCCGGACCTAACATATTGATGCGTCTACGGCCTAACTTCATATCCTTAACCGTAACCATCATTTGTCCTTGCAATAAAATATATAATTTATCCCCAATCTCACCTTCTTCAATAATAATTTCATCACTACCGCTATGACAAATAACGCTTTTTTCGGCTAGCATTTTTTGCTCAATCACACCAATCCCTGAAAATAAGGATGCATTGCATATTGCCTTGATCACCTCTGCTTCGGTTAAACCGGCCAATCATCCCATAATTTTTACCTTTTCTTAAGCTCTCCATTTCATTTTAGTACATTTTTAAACTCTTGAAGCTTAGAAATTGGTCATCATGTATCTCATAAATAAGCAATTTTTTAATTAGGTTTAACTGGCACGCTTTCATTTCCTATTTTATTATCTTTTAAATACCATATTGGTTATAATTTAGACTTTTGCGAGTTTAAAAATGTTTGACTTAACGCTACTTACTGAATTTAATGAGGCACTTGTTTATGGCTTTAGTCCTGAAACAGTGCCAATCGCTAATAATTTTGAACAAGTTTTTTCTAAAGAGGTATATCAGTATCACGACATGTATAAGGCGTATTTGTATGCTCAAGCAGTTATACTTCCTCAAATTAAAGCAGACTCTTGGCAGAATATTTCTTCGGAACAACTTTTGGAATGGATTAAAAAACTTCACCTTGAAATTGGTAATAGTCTGTTAAATTTCTCTGGACAAAAATCTGGTGAATTCACTCAGAATATTATTTTTCGCTACCATCAGGGTGCGGAATTAAATACAGAATTTGCTCTTTATCTATCGGGATTGCATCAATATAAAAATAAATCTGAATTTGTCGCCCGATTAGAAAAAATATATAAACTGAGCGCCAAAAATTCGCGTCATTTTATTAACATTCTTGAAAAGATAAAAGATGATCCCGAGTACACCATTGCGCCTCATGAGGAAGCTCTTATCGATAAGACTCAACCTACTTCTATAGGCGTTAGTGCTATCGCTAAATTAGGCACTGCTTACATTAACGATAAGTTCTCTGAAAAAACGAAGACTGATATTGAAAAAATCATGTCCATCTGTAACCCACACACCATCAATATACGAATGACTACCTGGTCAGAGTGGACGCTCAAATCACTGCGGGAATTGGACCCCAAGGATACTATAAAGCTCTGTTCTTTTTTAGCGGATATGTTTTATCAGTTAACTGAAATTCACCCTTTTGTTAATGCAAATGGACGTACAGCGACCTGTTTTCTAAATATTGTTCTTCGAAGCTTTAACCTGCCGAGTATTGTATTACGACATCCTCACGAAAAAGGGGATAACAAAAGTCTTTATGCTCGTGCCTTCGACCAATTTAATAAATCGACTAAAAATTTACAAGAACTTATTTTATTACGCCTTAAAGAAGCGCAAAGCATACCCTTTAAGGATGAGCAATTGAAAAAATTAGTCATCGTGCGTGTGACTTTTAATGACCTCATCAGTGAATTTAAGCAAAAAAACACGGATTTTAGCATTTCTGAATTTATTACCGATTTTAATTTTAATAAGAGCAATAATGAAAAAAGAAATCTATTACAGGCGAGCAAAGGCCTCACCCAAGATCAAATCAGTTACGAGACAATTTTGCTAATGCTCGCTTTTTTGAATAGCTATATTAAAGATCAAAAGACAAGCTTGACCCATTCATTCACCTTCTTTGGTACCTCCGCTAAGCTTACCACGATACAAAATCAACTTGAAACCATTACTCAAATAAGTCCGTGGAAGTTAAATGCTAAAGAATGTGATGCCTATTGGATAAGACTTCCTTCAAAAGCAGAAGCGCAGAAAACACAAGCTTTGCTTGAAAAGCTCGTTATTGCTGGGGAGATTAAATGTGAGCAAATCAAAAATTCGACCGAGGCAGTTTTAATATGTAAAAAGGTGATATCCTCACGGTTGGCTTATTACGCGGATAAATACACTGAAACAAAAACTACTGAGAATCAACTGGTTATACCGCAATAATTAATTTTGGGGCACCGATTGCTTTAGTGCCCCAACCTAATGCCTCTTTAGATATCAATATTTCCAGCTTCCAATGCATTTGACTCAATAAAATCACGACGGGGTTCAACATTATCACCCATTAATGTGGTAAATATCGCATCTGCTGCCACCGCGTCTTCAATACTAACCTGGAGCATACGGCGGGTTGTTGGATCCATGGTCGTTTCCCACAACTGATCCGGGTTCATTTCTCCCAAACCTTTATATCGTTGAATGTTTTGTCCTTTTTTAGCTTCTTCCATGAGCCAATTCAGCGCTTGCTCAAAACTTTCAACCACCAACTCTTTTTCTCCGCGTTTAACATAAGAGCCTTCTTCAACAAGGTTACCTAACTTCGCACCTAAACTCACCATTTCTTTATAATCCTTGGAATAAAAGAATTCGGGATTCATCACAATGCTGTGTTCTGCACCGTGTTGTTTAATGATGATCTGGGGTACGATGTGCGCACTACCCTCACCTTGGTAAGTTTGAACCTGATAATGTTCGGTTTTACTGTCGAGTTGCTGTAAGCTCAAATGTAATTGTTTACACCATTGTGCGATTTTATCTTCCTGAGTAAAGTCATCATGATGCAGTACCGGTAAATAAGCAACGCGCTTTAAAATTGCAGATGGATACCGACGTTTGTAGCGTTGAATTATTTTCTCTACCCGGCGAAATTGGTGCACCAACTCTTCTAATGCCGAGGCAGTAATGGGTGGCGCCTCAGCCGCAGGGTAAAAAGAAGCATCGTCTAAAGCACTTTGAGTAAGATAATCAAAAAGCGCCTCATCATCTTTGACATACTGTTCATTTTTTCCACGTTTCACTTTATAGAGCGGCGGCTGTGCAATATAAATATAACCACGCTCCAGTAATTCACGAGTTTGTCTATAAAAAAAGGTGAGCAATAACGTACGAATATGTGAACCATCCACGTCCGCGTCGGTCATGATAATGATGCGATGATAACGAACTTTGTCCGGGTCGTACTCATCCGGTCCAATACCGCAGCCTAGTGCAGTGATTAAGGTAGCGACCTCCTGCGAAGCGAGCATCTTATCGAAGCGTGCCTTTTCTACATTTAATATTTTACCCTTAAGAGGTAATATGGCTTGAAATTTACGATCGCGGCCCTGTTTCGCAGACCCGCCCGCAGAGTCCCCCTCAACTAAATAAAGTTCGGAAAGTGCGGGGTCTTTTTCTTGACAGTCTGCAAGCTTACCGGGTAATCCGGCAATATCTAAAGCACCTTTGCGTCGTGTCATTTCACGCGCGCGTCGAGCAGCTTCACGGGCACGGGCTGCATCAATTATTTTTCCAACAATGGCTTTGGCAACAGCAGGGTTTTCGAGAAGAAAATCATTAAATTTTTCAGCAACACTCGACTCAACAACCGCTTTAACCTCAGATGAAACTAATTTATCCTTAGTTTGTGATGAAAATTTTGGATCAGGAACTTTTACTGAAAGAACGGCGGTTAAACCTTCTCGGGCATCATCCCCTGTAGGAGAAACTTTCGATTTCTTCGCATACCCTTCTGCTTCGATGTAATTATTCAAAGTACGTGTTAATGCTGCGCGAAACCCAGCCATATGGGTTCCACCATCCCGTTGCGGTATATTATTCGTGAAACAGAATAAAGTTTCTTGATAAGAATCATTCCATTGCATCGATAACTCAACGGTAATGTTATCCTTTTCGGCTTTCATCGAGAAAATAATGGGATTAATTGTCGTTTTATTCTTATTTAAATGTTCAACAAATGCTTGAATCCCGCCTTCATAATGAAAGGTATCTTGTTTTTGTGTGCGCTCATCAAATAAATGAATACAAACACCTGAATTTAAATAAGATAATTCACGCAAGCGTTTGGCGAGAATATCATAATGAAATTCAATATTAGAAAAAGTCTCCGCACTGGGTTTAAACCAAATTTGGGTTCCCGTAGACGTTGCATCACCTGTAACCTGGATGGGAGCATCAGGAACACCGTCTCGATAATGTTGCTCGTGTATTTTTCCATGGCGGCGAACAATTAAATGCAATTCCTCAGATAAGGCATTAACTACAGAAACCCCCACTCCATGTAGGCCTCCAGAGACTTTATAGGAGTTATCATCAAATTTACCACCAGCATGTAAGATGGTTAGGATTACTTCGGCAGCAGAACGACCTTCTTCCTTGTGAATATCAACGGGGATTCCTCGTCCATCGTCTTTCACCGTGATGGATTCATCAGCATGAATAGTTACAAATATTTCTTTACAGTATCCGGCAAGCGCTTCATCGATGGAGTTATCAACAACCTCAAAAACCATATGATGAAGTCCAGTTCCATCATCGGTATCTCCGATATACATTCCTGGTCTTTTTCTAACCGCATCCAAACCTTTTAGGACTTTAATATTACTCGAATCGTAACTGGCATCAACGCTCATCAGCGGGTCCTCATTAACCTGTTCTAGCTCTCAAAATGGTACCTATTATAGCATAAACAACCGCTAGATTGAATCTATACGCTTATCCCAATAGGGTCGCATTATGAGTATCATACCGGACTAAATCTACGATATTGTTTCACGTGAAACTAGCCTACACAGGTCTAATTTGCCCCTCGTGGGCGATAAAATGCTGGCTTGCTAGTGCATTATCAATAGGATATTTAATTTCGTCATGGGGTATAGTACTGGTAATAATGAATTGTCCGCGGATATTCTGTAAATATTTAATTAGATGGTTTTGGTGAGTATTATCCAGTTCGGCACTGAAATCATCCAATAAAAAGAGGCAAGGCTTTTCGAGAAACCTCGTTTGCGAAAGTTTCAAAGCCATGAGAATAATTTTTTGTTGTCCACGCGAGAAATATTGCTTGGCTTTATGAGATGCATGTTCAATGATTAAATCAGCTTGATGCGCACCGAGTTGAGTATATTGCTTTTTCAGGTCACTCTCAAAATGCTCTTGGAGTGCTCGCTGTAGAGGGATGTTCTGCTTTTTTTTATCCCACCCTTTAAAGTACTGCAAGGAGCACTGTAAATGTGTTAATTGCGATAAGGTGGTTGTGAACTCTTGCTGCCAGTGTTCATAATACTCAAGACGCAGTTGATGTAACTTTTCAGCTAAATCTTCGAGCTGGAGGTCCCAGGGATAAAACTGGGAATAAGATCTTTCATGTTTAAGGAGCATATTACGTTGTTTCAAAACCCGCTTATAGGTTTTGATTAACGAAAGATATTCATGTTTCACGTGAAACAACCCCCAATCCAGTACACTTCGTCTTATCGCTGCACCGGCATCGATGATTTCAAATATATCGGCATAAAAAATACTGGTAGGTAACGCATAAGCTAAGGCGCTGGTGCTCGAGCACGGGCGATTATCTTGTTTAATTAAGGTTTGACCGTGGGAGTTTTTTTGAATACTTACTTGGAAACCGTGTTCACCTTGTGCAAAAAGCGTGAGTTGGGTTGCGCCTTCTTGAATTAAAGGTGCGGTCTCACGCGTACGAAATGAACGTCCGCAACTTAACATATAGAGCGCTTCAAGAAGCGTAGTCTTACCACTCCCATTGATACCATGAATAAAATTAAAGTGAGGGCCAAGATCTAAACAAGCGGAGGAAATATTTCTGAGATGATGAATTTTTAAAACATTAATCATATTTTCATGGGCATAATGATATACATATAACCATCATGGGCTAAAGACTCGACAAGGATACTACTATCCGTATTGGATAAAGACATACGAACCGTACCCTCACCAAAATGAGACAGTACGTCTAATAAATAATTCGCATTAAGTCCAATTTTTAATTCTTCACCCTCGGTCTGAGCAGACAAACTCTCCATCGCCTCTTCCTGCTCATTGTTATTAGCAATTAAAGTAAGCTGACCGGACTGCACGTGTAACAAAACGGCTCGAGATTTTTCGTTAGCTAGAATAACAATACGTTGCAACGCTTTTTTTAAGATTCCACCATCGATTAACAAATTTTTATCTTGGTTACGAGGTATAGCCTTAGCATAAGGAGGGAAACGAGCCTCAATCAATTTCGATATAAAGGTGAACTGTTTACTTACGACTTTAAAATGGGAGCGACCGGCAGTAAGCAGAACTTGTTCATCATCAATCGCATTAAGCAATCTTAATAATTCCTGGACACCTTTTTTTGGTACTAATAACTTACGATCACTAGTATGCTCACATGAATAACGACTTATGGCCATTCGATGTCCGTCGGTGGCTACCGCAGCAATTTGATTGGGAGTAAAATCCAGATACAAGCCATTTAAAAATACACGTACATCTTGTTGTGACATGGCAAAATGGGTGGATTGTAATAACTGCAGCAGCACTCCACGCGCAATAGTTAATTCGACCTCATTGCACTCATCCTCACTAATCGGATAACTTGCTGCGGGCAACGTAGTTAGCTTGAACGAACTACGGCCGTATTTAATGGTGAGAATATTATCCTGGACTAGAAATCGTGGCTGTGATTGCTCATCCAGAGAGCGTAAAATATCAATAAATTTTTTAGCTGGAACCGTGATTTCACCACTGAAATCCGCATCACAAGGGACTTGTGCCGAAATTTCAATTTCAAGATCGGTGGCGGTGAGGTAAAGAATGTTTTCATGAATACGAAATAAAAAATTGGATAAGATGGCCAAAGACTGCTTCTTATCCACCGCGCCAGCTACCATAAGTAAGGGAGCCAACAGTTCTTCTTTTTTTATTGTAAATTCAGCCACAGTTCATACCACCTTAAGAGGTTAAAATTCGCATTAAATTTTTATAATCTTCGGCAAAATCATTGTCATCTTGTATTAATTCTTTAACTTTGCGACAAGCATGAATCACGGTGGTGTGATCGCGGCCACCAAAGTGATCACCGATCTCTGGCAAGCTATGATTGGTTAATTCTTTACTTAGGGTCATTGCCATTTGACGTGGACGAGCTATGGAGCGGCTACGGCGTTTAGAAAGCAAATCGGCTACTTTGACTTTATAATACTCAGCAACGGTTTTTTGTATATTTTCAATCGTGACCAATTTGTCCTGTAGCGCCAACAAATCACGTAAAGCTTCATGCACAAATTCGATAGTAATTGGCTTACCCGTAAAATGAGCATTGGCAATAACACGCCTTAAAGCACCTTCAAGCTCTCGCACATTTGAACGAATACGTTTCGCAATGAAAAAAGCAACTTCATAAGGTAATTCGATATTGGATTGCTCCGCTTTACTCATCAAAATCGCTACACGAGTCTCAAGTTCGGGTGGTTCCACTGCAACCGTCAATCCCCAGCCAAAACGCGATTTCAACCGCTCTTCCATCCCTTCAATTTCTTTTGGATAACGATCACTGGTCAAGATGATTTGTTGCTGGCCTTCCAGTAAGGCATTAAATGTATGAAAAAACTCTTCTTGCGAACGATCTTTTCCAGCAAAAAATTGAATATCATCAATGAGTAAGGCATTTAAGGAGCGATAAAAGCGCTTGAACTCGTTTATAGAATTTGTTTGTAGCGCTTTGACCATATCGGCAACAAATCGCTCAGAATGTAAATAAAGAATTTTTGCTTCAGGGTTATTTCGTAAGATTTCGTTGCCAATAGCATGCATTAAGTGGGTTTTTCCAAGTCCTACGCCACCGTAAATAAATAAAGGATTGTAAGCATCTCCGGGACGCTCCGCGACCTGCATGGAAGCTGCACGAGCTAATTGGTTTGAGTTACCCTCAACAAAACTTTCAAACAAAAATTTCTTATTCAAATGGCTACTTTTATAATCCACCGCTTTTTTGGGAGCCTGCTTTGCTGCGGGTATATCAGCAGGTGTATTAAGTTTCTTATCACTAGTGGTTGGTGCTTGGGACATTTCCTCTGCAGGTTTACTCCCTATTTCTATAGAAATTGAAGAAATCTCTTCACCAGAAAACTGTTGAATTAGCTCTTCAATACGAGAAAAAAAATTTTTCTTCACCCAATCCACTACAAAACGATTAGGAGCCAATAAAATTAGGCGCTGTTCATCTGTATGTGCTTGTAATGGGCGTAACCAGGTATTGAATTGTTGGGCAGAATACTCTTCCTGCAACAAAGTCAAACATTTTTGCCAAACAGCTACTGACACAACGTTAACTCCTCTTATAAAGGAAAGGTAAAAGAAAACAACTACAATCGGTTAAGTCGGGATAGTGAAACATACTTCCGTATATCCTGAGCATTAACACAAGGTAACCAGACAAATATCGATAGCCCTTAATTAGCCAGATGAGGAATTTGTATCCTCAGTAATTAAGCTTGATTTTTACAGTGAAATTACTGTGATTCGCCGAAGCCAGGAAGCAGATTATACTCAGCCTTTATCATAAAGGCAAAAGTTATCCACATAAAATGTTGAAACAGCTTAGGAGTTACTAAGCTATAATGGATAGAGAATATACCTTTATGCGATAGATAATATGGAAAATTTCTCGTTAAAACATCTTGCTATTATTATGGATGGAAATCGGCGGTGGGCAAAAAAACGTGGTCTTCCTCCGATCATGGGACACATTGCAGGCTCAAAGACAGCTTTGCAAATCACAAAAGATACCATCGCTTTAAAAATTCCATATCTGACTTTATTTGCCTTTAGCACCGAGAACTGGAAACGAAAAAAGGCAAACCAGTCATCACACCTTGTCAAGTTTATCCTAGCTTACTTAACTCATAATATAAAAAAATTTTTAGATTTAGGGATTAAGGTAAAATTTATTGGCTGTAGGGATCATTTTTCCTCTAGGTATCTCGAAATGATTGAAAAAATTGAGAATACCACCGCAAACGAAACAGTATTATATTTACTCCTCGCTCTAGATTACGGTGGACGGGATGATATTGTTTATGCCGCTAAACATTTGGCTCAAGATATTCTTCACCAAAACACCACGGTAGAAGATATAACCGAGGAGCTATTTTCACAAAAATTAATGACGGCAGAGATACCCGATCCAGATCTTGTGATACGTACAGGCGGAGATATTCGCGTGAGTAATTTCCTTTTATGGCAAGCAGCGTATGCGGAGTTTTATTTCTGTCCTACGCTATGGCCTGATTTTAATAAAGAAGAGCTTAAAAAGGCATGCATGTTTTTTGAACAAAGCACAAGAAACCATGGTCAATAATTTTTGAAGTCAAATAATTTTTGTTTGGTACTATACAAACATATTAGACCATATAGATGAATAAATTTTATAACTGTGCGTTTTTCATTGCCATGTTATGATATGGATAAAGAATAACAGGAAATTATTTACTCATATGTATCAAGGATGTGCCCATGAAGAATCCCCATAATATATTGCTGCAAATACCTCATGTTTCGATCACCCAGCCGCAAGAGGAGCATTTTGAGTTATTCAAGTTAGGTACATTTACAGTTGATGTCCCTTTATTAAAAATTAACTCGGAAATCCCATCTTCTAAATCAATTGAAGAGATTGTCGAATTGGTTAAATTGCAAGCACATACTCATTATCAACCTCATTATCATGAACTAAGCAGTGCAATTCTTTATATGATCCTCGGCGAGGGGACCTTAATTTTAGGGGATGAGCATTGTTTATATCAACCAGGATTACGTTTTTTGATTCCTGCAAAAATGCCACATGGCTTTATTACGCAAAGTACCACCTTGTTCCTAAGTATCCAAAGCCCCCCCATTCATAACCAAGAAAAAGATACGGTGGATATACATTATGGATTATAAAGACCAAGTAGGTACTGGAATTCCAACCAATATGGGTATGGATCATGTGGGAATAGTTGTTCCTAATGCTCAAGAGGCAGCCAATTTCCTGATGGAGGTGTTCGATGCTGAATTTGATTGGGAGGTAAAACGTGAACCAAGCCCCAATGCAGGAGCGCGAGGCTGGTCTAAATTATTTGGTGTTCATCCTGAGGCTTATATGCCTCATGTGATTATGTTGAAATGCGGTGACCACGTATTAACTCAATACATCGAGCTCTTTGAATGGCATGCCCCCGATCAGATAAATCCCCAGGGAGAAAGAGGCTGGCATAAATTTAGCGATCTAGGTAACAGCTATATTTCATTTACTGTTCGTGATTTGGATAAGGTAATGCAGCATATTAAGGAACAGGTCATCCCTAAATGGGATGGAGTACGCTTTATTCAAGATCCACCTATGAAATTCCCGTTACGCGGTGAGGTTTGTACATCTACCTTTCTCGTTTCTCCCTGGGGGATGTGGATAGAGCTTACCTGCTGGAGTGAGTCGCGTACTCAGGCAGAGGTGATTCGAGCACAGCGGCTTCCGCAGAAAAATCCATCCGTGGGTAAATCAATTTATGAGCTCCCAACGCCCGCTTTTATGGTTGACCTTGATGTGGTCGATCATAATCTAAGACTAATGCGGGAACGGATCCTAAGCCAAGGTATCTCTTGGAGAATTCCCGCCAAAGCGCATAAGTGCCCTGAATTAGCACAGTATATTATTAATCAAGGAGCTTCAGGGGTCGTTTTGCTTACACTTTCTGAAGCAGAGTATTTTGCCAAAAATAACATCGACGATATTTATTTAGCAAATCAAGTCGGTTCGCCAGAGGATTTAACACGACTATCCCTATTAGCAAAAAAAGTTAAACGACTACGCGTGGCGGTCGATGATGTGGATTATTTATATGCGTTGGCTGCAGCGGTGCAACAGTGGGAAATTATCACGTCTATTGAGGTGCTAATTGAATTAAATATCAATCATAATCGCTGTGGAACCTCGATCCAAGAAGCCCGGGATTTAGCAAAAAAAGCGTACGACATTGAATTAAGTTCGAGAGCATTGATCTTTGCAGGTATTACCGGATACGAAGGGCATACCCCCATCCTTCCCCCCGAAAGCAAAACCGCGGAAACCACCAAGGCACACGCAATCTTAGCGCAAACAAAAGCACTCATCGAGGCAGAGGGCATTCCGGTTCGTGTCGTCAGTGGCGGTGGCAGTTGTAATTATGTTGATTGTTTAAATCTGGGTATTTTAACTGAAATCCAAGCTGGTGGTGGTGCTCTTGGAGATTTACTTTACTATCATAAAGCAGGATTAAAAGATTATGGTCATTTGATGGGATCCCTGATATTAACGCAAATTATCAGTGTTCCCGGCGATCAAAGCCGTGCTATTGGAAATGCGGGCTTTAAAGCCGTGGGATGGCATCCATTTGGTGGATTACCTATGCCACGCGATCGTAAGGATCTGCAGGTTATTGGCCTAAGCGCTGAGCACACGAAACTTGCTGCCGTAAATGAACGGGAGCAAGTACAGTTAAAGTATGGCGATAAATTGGTCCTTATCCCGGGTTATACTGATGCCATGGGCTTTTTACATAAACAGATTTATGCAATACGCAATGATGTGGTTGAATGCGTCTGGAATGTAGGGGGTTGACGAAAATGAATGCTGGAACCCTCATAAAATCTTCGATAATAACCACGCCCCTGATTCCTTTTTATGAGGGAAATTATTCTACTCGTATCTATCTGAAACCTGAAAATCTGCAAGTGCTGGGTTCTTATAAAATAAGAGGGATAGCACAAGTAATTGAAGATGCGGATCCTGAAACCCTGCCTTGGGGATTATCATGCGCCAGTGCGGGCAATATGGCTCAAGCGCTAGCTTATGCAGCCAAAATTTTAAAAATTCCCTGTAAAATATTTATACCCGATACCGCGCCACTACTTAAAAAAGAGCGCATATGCGCTTTGGGTGCCCAATTAATCGAGCTTCCTTATCAAGAAATTTGGCAGATGGTTCATGAAAATACGCGCACCCATAATAACGGATTATTTATACATCCTGCCTATAATTCATCTTTGTTGAAAGGATATGCAACTATTGCAGAGGAAATAATCGACGAAATGCCGGACCTTGATGCCATCGTGATTCCGTTTGGCGTTGGGGGGTTAAGCATCGGCGTGGGTTCAGCAATACGTAAATTAAAAGCGGATATTGCGATTTATACCTGCGAACCCGAAACTGCAGCGCCATTGAAACAATCTTTATTGGCAAAAAAACCCAGTAAAGTGAACAGAATTCCATCATTTGTTGATGCAATCGGTACTCCTGAAGTATTACCCGGAGTTTATGATGTAATCAAAGAAATCATTCGTGATAGCTTGGTGATTGATTTAAAAAAAATCCATTATATGATGAATAAACTATTAACCGGCAATAAACTTCTGTGTGAGGGAGCCGCTGCCTGTAGTGCTGCTGCTGCAGTACAACTTGCCCAGCAGACGGACTATAAAAAAATCGTCTGTATCTTGTCTGGAGGTAATGTTCCTTTGGAATTAGTGATCTAAAGCGCTTTATTTACCAATACAGAAACTAGAAAAGATAAGGCCGAGCAAGTCATCGGGAGTAAACTCGCCGGTAATTTCACATAAAGCCAAATGCGCCAGTCGTAAATCCTCAGCCAGTAATTCTCCTGCTTGATGCTCCGCCAATTGTTTTTTTCCGATTTCCAATAAACTTTTTGCTTTATTTAACGCTTGGAGATGGCGACGGCGAGCTAAAAATTGTCCTTCACCAGGCTGATAGCCAATGAGCTCTTTTATCTTTTCTTTGAGCTTATCAATGCCGTGTCCATATTTCGCTGAGAGTAAAATACCCGGTTCTTTTTTTTCAGAAACCAAGTGTTGCTGCTCTAAATCAACTTTATTCCACACCAGAAGGATTGGAACATCAGATGCGACGACCTGTTGTAATTCGCGTTGCAATGATTCATAAGTTGGCGCAGCTTGGCTATCCACTACCAGCAACACGACGTCAGCTTTTTTCACTTCTTCCCATGCACGTCTTATCCCTTCTTGTTCAACGATATCATTCGATTCGTGAAGCCCTGCAGTATCTACTATATAGACTGGAATATCATCGAGCAAGATGTGTTCGCGCATGACATCACGCGTTGTGCCGGCAATCTCCGTGACAATAGCGATATCGCGGCCGGCAAGATGATTAATTAAAGTGGATTTACCTGCATTGGGGCGACCGGCAATGACTAAGGTCAAACCTTCACGTAAAATAACCCCTTGATGAGCTTCATGATGCAACTGCTCAAGCGCTGTCATAATTTCATGCAGTAATCGCGCAACTTTACCATCATTTAAAAAATCTATTTCTTCCTCGGGGAAATCAATCGCCGCTTCTACATAGAGCCGCAAATAAGTAATTTGCTCATTTAAGGCATTAATCCGCGCAGAAAATACCCCTTGTAAAGAATTTAATGCCATACGTGCAGCGTTTTGCGAACTGGCATGAATTAAATCCGCTACCGCTTCCGCTTGTGTTAAATCCATTTTATTATTGAGAAATGCACGTTCAGAAAACTCCCCAGGTCGTGCCAGACGCGCACCCACATCGATACAGATGCTGGCTGACCGATCCAGAACGTCTGGAGAGCCGTCCCCTTGAATCTCTTCAACCTCCTCGCCCGTAAATGAGTTAGGAGCAGGGAAATAAATCATAATCCCTTGATCAATGAGTTCCTCATTATGTACAAAAGAGCAGTAGGTCGCATATCTGGGTAGGAGAGATTTATTGCCATTAAGGTGTAAAGCAATTGCACGCGCGCGAGGTCCTGAAAGACGGATAATACCTACTCCCCCGCGGCCAGGGGGAGTAGCGATGGCAACAATAGTTTCTTCATCCATTATTTGGTAGACACAGCAAGTTTTTTAGCTGGCTTATCCTCTGAATATTTATTGGTAATATACCATTGTTGCAAAATAGATAGCGTATTATTCACAATCCAATACAAAACCAAGCCTGCAGGGAAATTCCAGAATAAACCAGTAAAAAGTACCGGTAAAAACATCATAACCTTTGCTTGCATTGGATCCGGTGGTGCAGGATTTAATTTCTGCTGAATTAACATGGTTGCACCCATAATCAAGGGTAGAACATGATAGGGATCGGCTGCAGCCAGATCATTAATCCAAAGAATAAAAGGTGCCTGTCTTAACTCGACGCTTTCAAGTAATACCCAATACAAGGCGATAAACACGGGAATCTGAATCAAAATTGGCAAGCATCCTCCTAAAGGATTAACTTTTTCCTGCCGATAGAGTTCCATCGTCGCCTGACTTATTTTTGCTTTATCATCACCATAACGCTCACGCAAAGCCTGAAGCTTTGGTTGCAATTTACGCATCCCAGCCATTGATTTGTAACTGGTCGCAGATAAACGATAGAAGGCTAATTTAATTAATACTGTAACGAGAACAATAGACCATCCCCAGTTACCAACCACATTGTAAATCGCTTTCATCAGCGAGAAGAGGAGTGAGGATACAAACCATAGAATGCCGTAATCCACCGTCAAATCAAGAGAGGGCGCGATTTTTTGCAAATCACTAGTTATCTCTGGCCCCATATAGAGTCGAGAACCCATACTTGCTTTATCTTGTGGATTAATCGTCACCGGTTGACTTACCGCGCCAATCAAATACTCACCGTTACTGGTACGGGTGTAAAATTTATTGTCCGCAGTTGCAGGTGGAACCCAAGCGGTTAGGAAATAATGCTGTTGCATAGCAATCCATCCGCCTTTGGTATCCACATCCAGGTTATTTTTACCCATATCGCTAAAACTAACTTTTTGATATCGATGTTTTCCTGGCTCTGAGTAGGATGCGCCAGTGTAGGAAGAGCCTACCTGAAAGATGCTGGATTTTTCATCTTGTGGCGGAGTGCGCAACAACTGAGTGTTTAAGTAACCTTTCCAAGCCTCAGTACCCTGATTGGTAATATTGTAGTGTACTTCAACTAAATAACTGCCCTTAGTGAATATGAATTCTTTAACAACATCCAGGTTACCTTCTTGTGCTGTTAGGCGAACCACGAGCTGCTTTTGATCCGGTTGCAATACATAATTACTTTGAGAACTGCTGAATTTTAAAGGCAGCGGACGTGTTCCCTGCGCAGATGAAACCAACAAATTACTATTCGCAACATAGCGCTCATTCCCAGAGTTTTTTAATAAACTAAAAGGTTTGTTCTTATCCTCTACGCTTAACTGATATTGCAACAATTGACTCAGAACAACTTCACCCTGTAGTAAATCGATTTGGACGTTTAACACATCTGTTTTAACTTCGACTAAGGAGGAGGAGCTAGGAGCTATAGAAGCTTCCGGATTTTCCATATTGACCGGAGCTGCGGTATTTACTGACTCCATCTGTGGCACTATCGGCTCTTTAGATGAGCTAGTTGGTGATGATGCAGACAATGCAACGGGAGGATGCTCAGCTTGCCAGGCATTCCATAAAGATAAACTAACCAGCGCAAGCGCTGCAAACAGAATAGTACGTCTAATATCCATCAAAGCTTCTCGTTGTTAGGGTGTACGGGATCATATCCCCCTGGTGACCAGGGGTGACAACGCAATAAGCGCTTAAAAGCCTTCCAAAGACCGGAAATAACACCATGGTGCATGATGGCACCTAAGGCATACTGCGAACAACTAGGATAATAGCGACAGGTTGGTTTAAGCAAGGGACTTATCAAGAACTGATACAGTCTTATAGGAAAACAGGTTATTTGCCGGAGTAAGAAATTAATTTTACCCATGTTTTTCCCAATCTGGCGCTAATATTTGCATTTTCTTGTTTGGTAACCCCGTTTCTGGCTAAAAAAACCAGATCAACTGCTGGTACCTTATTTTGCCTAAAACTTTCTCGAATTAGGCGCTTAATTCGATTGCGGTCATGGGCTTTAGCAATCATTTTTTTAGAAAGCGCGAGCCCAAGTCTTGCATAGCCTAAGTTGTTCTCTCGAAAAAGGATGACAAATTCGGGAGTTACCACTTTTTTTGCTTGCTTAAACACAAAGTCGTACTCTTTTTTTGAGAGTAGACGATGTGCCTTTCTAAAAGCAAACACTTAAGCTGATAAACGTTTACGTCCTTTGGCACGACGGCGTTTGATAACGAGACGACCACCTCGAGTAGCCATACGCTCACGGAAACCATGATCACGTTTACGCTTTAGATTACTGGGTTGAAAAGTGCGTTTCATGATGAACCTGTTAATAAATTTATAAGGGTGGCAATAATAGAGAACTTTTAGCGTGCTGTCAAATCAGCGTTCTTTTCGGGATGCATTTTAATGCTTACTGATCGGAAACATTAATTAAAATAAAATATAAGTTTATATTTATTTTTTGTTATTAGTAAAACCTTTTTCTGTGGGTAACTTATTATTTGATAAATAAATCAATAAGTTAATTTAAATTTTAATCTGAGCATAACTCCATTTATAGCATGTTATCTCATGTGAATAAGATCGAGCAAATAAGACGAAAGCATTTTAATAACCAGGTTTTACCCCTAAAAAACGCTAGTTATACAGAACTTATTCTGGGGCGTGAGATAGCGTTGTAAACCAAAAGTTCATCCCCCGTTGGCAAAAAGCTAAAAATTATTTACTCGTACATTTCACAAAACAGTTTTTGGCCGCAGATAATAATAAAAAAATATATATTTAGATCTTTTTATTTATTATATAGCAAGCATTTTTCTGTGGATAACTCTCGATAAGCCTTATTGATGCCATTCATTCACCATGGGTAAAGTTGTACATATCCTCAGCATGAATCCGGTATATCCTGTCATTAGTATCCGTGCGATTTAAAGTTATACACGCTATCTGCAACTTATAAGCAGACAATTAGCTAGTTAGTAAGAGGTTGTTAGAACATAGCATATAGACAAAACGGTCTTCATTTCGGTAGTCTTTAATGCAATAAAACCGATTTAAAAATTAAATATTAATCTTTAGAATGGATTAACAGGGAAAATCTATGAACACCCCAATCGTCTCCTCATTGAAAAGTTCTTATTTTGTTCTTGGGTGGATACTGTTCATAGTGGGAATCGCCTCAGGATTAATTGGAATGGTTTTGGTTTTGATGTTGCATTACCTACAACATCTTGCATTTGGCTATAGTCCGGAACAAATCATAAGTAGTGAAAGTTTTTTAGAGGGCGTAACCGCAGCTGCGCGCTCCCGTCGATTTCTAATTTTAGTCAGTTGTGGTTTTCTTGCAGGTTGTGGTTGGTGGTTATTAGAGAAATTAGGCTCCCCTTTAGTGAGCATTGCACGAGCCATTAAAGAAGATAAAATGATGCCGCTGTTGACGACCATAGTTCACGGGATATTACAAATAGCAACCATTGCCCTAGGCTCCCCGTTGGGGCGGGAGGTGGCACCAAGAGAATTGAGTGCACTGTTTTCGCAAAAAATCGCCTCGCGTTTGCACCTTACTGTTGGTGAGACAAGACTTATGCTTGCATGTGGAGCAGGTGCGGGGTTAGCCGCGGTTTACAATGTGCCTTTAGCGGGAGCTCTATTTGTTGCCGAAGTATTGCTTCAAGAGTTTAGTTGGGCTGTACTAATCCCTGCATTTGCAACCTCTGCACTCGCGGTATTTGTTTCTTGGTGGGGTTTAGGCAATGCACCAACTTATACTTTTCATACAGCAGAAATTACACCTGCTTTAATTATCTGGTCGGCGATAGTGGGACCCCTTTTAGGTGGATTAGCCTTTGGATTTATTCGTTTCGCCAACGCACAAAGACTTCGTGCGGCTCAAGGGCGGGCAATCATTTTTTTCTGTTTGGTTAATTTCGGTTTATTGGGATTCGCCGCAATTTACTTTCCGGCTTTGTTGGGTAACGGTAAAAGTATTGTGCAGATAGAATTTAATGAGTCTGTCCTTATCCATACGAGTGCAATACTTTTATTTTTACGTACTCTATTTGTCTGGGGGAGTTTACGTGCTGGGGCTTGGGGTGGTTTATTAACTCCTTCGTTGGCGAATGGTGCATTATTGGGGGTTTTATTGGGTGGTCTGTGGAATGTTATCTGGCCACATACCGATCTTGAAGCTTTTGCTTTGGTTGCAGCAACTGCTTTTTTAGCAGCAGCACAAAAAATGCCTCTCGTTGCAGTGATTATGCTTTTTGAAATGACACGCGCCAATTTTATTTTCTTGATTCCAATCATGTTTGCGGTGGTTGGCGCTATGAGCGTATCGTGGTGGTTACAAAATAAGAGCTCGAGTTCTTCATGAACAGATAGGTGATCTAATCAATAACATTCATACTAAATGTATATTTAAAGAACAAAAAATCCTTGTCAAAGCATAAAAGTGATGATAGTGTACAAATCATCCCTTTTTGCTCTTTTTTTGGTAAGGCCTTTTTATGCCACAATCAGCTCAGAATACTGCTCTATTTTTATATAATAAGAAAAAATTTTTTAATACCTACAATAACAGATTTCAAAACGTTGGAAACTCCATTGAAAGCACGCTTACCGAAATTGCCAATTTAACCGATTATTTTACCCTGGCAAATTTAGAACTAATTGAGTCCGAGTTCACGCATCTCTTTACAAGTTTAAAACAGCGACGGCAAGAAAATGAAGACACATTTTGGGCATATTGCTATTATTTAGCTTCAACACTCTACTACTTTTACGATGCGTACGGACAGAAAAAGAAAGCGGATGACTACCAGCAATTTCGCACGGAGATAAGGGACTTTATAGAAAATAGAACATTACCTCAGGCCAAAGATGAAGAGGCTTTTATCGATCATTTAATGGGAAGCTTTCGTGAGGGCATTACCAATCTTATCAAATCACCCTTTCATTTATCCAAACTGCGCGACTATGTAGGGTTTACTAATCTATGTCGATTGTATTGGGTCTTTTGTCGGCTTACGTTAACGAGTGGTTTTAATTTAGCCAGAAATCTGCAATGGATTGCTAAACTGGACCAAGTGTTAGGCACCAAAACGGATGTTGATAAAATAATCACCACTTTCCAGGCACCTAATGGAATTCTAAATTATTTCAGTGTGGGGTTATTCTTAACGCGTTTCCTAATGGATGCAGGAATGTTGATTAAGCATACTTTTTTTCCGGACGAAAACGAGAGACGCTCGAATTACTCGACGCGATGGGAGCGATTTAAATTTGAATTAAATCAACGTCAGTATCGTTTGGCCAATGATTTCGTATGGGCGAATGTTAATTTTTTAACGAATTTTAACCAATTGGTAGGCATTTCCAATGCATTAGCTGGCTATTTAACCGCGGGTTTTCTCTGTTTTGATGTGAGCTTACTTCTATATCGGATGTATAATACCTATCGCGATTACCAAGTTAAGAAAGCACAATACAATCAGGAATTAAATGACCTAGGAGTAGAGCCAAGTAATCAAAAAGATATTTTAGAAAAACAACTTGCGGAGCTGGAAAAAGAATGGGAAATAAAAAAGGCTACCTTAAGTTATTTATCCGGTGCTGCTGCCATTTTAGCCTCAGGATTTGCAGCGGCTTTGCTTCTGGCATTGCCGGCCATTACCGTGGCTAGCTACTTTATGTGTACCATCGCGGTGGCTATGTATTTTACAGGAGACCGGTTTAGCCAATTTAAAACGGCGCAGCTAACGCTTGAAGAACAGGACCCTCAAAATGATTTACAGGCTTATGAACGAGCACTCAAAGAGTATCAAATTGCGCGCAATGATTTAATTTTCAATCTGGTTAAACATACTGTAGCCCCATCGATTCTTATTGCCAGTTTCGCAATTTGTTGGCCAATTGCAGTGGTATTAACCGCTATCTATCTGGGTTCAGAATTGCTGCATTCGAAAAACCAGCATGCGGAGAAACAAGAGGTGAATAGGATGGCCATCGATGCAAGTCCTGCCGTAATGTAATATAAAGGCGGGTTCAATTTAGGATTGGACCTGCCTTTATGAATCTCTTTAGTTTTTTTTCTGTTCATTGATTATTAAGGCCATATCATAAAGCTTATTTTTAGGTGCTGCTAATAATTTACTGGCTAAATTGACGGCCTGTTTTAACGGAAATTCTGCCAGAAGCACGGATAGAACATGCGTATATTCTGGATGTTGATCTGGGGCTGGGCGAGGAGGGATGATTAATACAAATTCCCCTTTGCGATGTGCAGGGTCAAGACTAAGCCAATCTGAAACATCCGCAATAGTTCCGTGAACAAAACGTTCAAAACTTTTGGTTAATTCTTTAGCAAGGACCATCTCGCATTTCCGACCATAGATTTCCTGCAAGTCGCTAAGGGTGGCATGAATTCGATGGGTGGATTCATAAAAAATTAAGGTATGCGGTAGGGTGACTAACGATTGCAACAATGTTTTGCGTGCCTGCTCTTTTGCTGGTAAAAAACCATGGAAGAGAAAGGTTTCACAAGGAACTCCTGCCGCACAAAGTGCTGTTGTAATGGCACAAGGCCCTGGAATTGGTACAACAGGCACCTGATGTTCGCGCGCCAAGCGCACCAAAGTAAACCCAGGATCGCTTATAAGCGGTGTTCCGGCATCACTGATCAATGCGATATTCATCCCGTGTAGTAACTTTTCTAGAATGAATTTACTTTTTTCCTGCTCGTTATGGGCATGTAAGGACTCTAGTCGCGTTTTAATACCGAAAGAGCTTAGTAAAGGGAGTGAATGGCGGGTATCTTCGGCGACGATAAGGTTTACTTTGCCCAAAATGGCTAATGCGCGAGCACTTATATCCTCGCGGTTACCAATAGGTGTTGCAACTACATAGAGAGTACCGGTTTCTGTTGCGAGTGAGGTAGTCATAGTTTATCCTTTTGCATTTCATGGCCGGACAGGTTTTAAAACCAATGTTAACCAATTTCGCTAAAAATCATCTGTTGCTGTTGGTATTTACTTTGCCTTTAATCAGTCAATGCTCGGTTACGGAGTCCCAAATGATTGAGGCGCCCAAGAGTCAACCACCGGCTGTAAAAAAAGAGGCACCTTCTCCTATCCATTCAGCTGCTAATACTTTGGAACAAGCTCGCGACAACGAAGGTTCATCCCGCCAGCAGGCACTCATTTTGGCTGCGGATAAGGCTCTGCAACAAGGGCAGTGGCGACAAGCGCGAAGTATTTTATCACAAACTCAGGAATTATCAGTGTCGCAGCAGGATGAAAAAAACATCTTATTGGCAAAAATTGCAAAAATTCGTGAACAACCAGAGCAGGTTTTAGCTTATTTATCTAAAATAGAAGATAAATCGACACTCAATGAATATTGGCGGATTCAAAATTATGAACTTGCAGCTACTGCTTACCAGCAAACAAATAATCCTTTAGCAGCGGTGCAGCAACGTATAAATTTACATCAACTGCTTACAGATGGAACGATGCGTAAACGAAATGCACGTCAATTGTGGTTAAATCTCGGACGAACATCGTCCATTTCACTAAGAGAAAACAGCAACAAGACCTCCGCTAACGCTCTCTTGCAGGGGTGGTTGCAGCTTGCATTAATTGCGCGACAAAATCAGCATAGTTCACTTGAGGTAATACAACAGCTAAAACAATGGCAGCACCAGTTTCCACTCCATCCAGCCAATGAAATTTTTCCTGAAAATCTTGATACCTTAGCAACCCAGCTTATTTCCAGCCCGCAACAGATTGCATTACTTTTACCTTTGAGTGGACCGTTACAAGGACCAGGTAAGGCAATAAAGGAAGGATTTCTCGCCGCCCGCAAAAATTCTGCACAAGGCGCAGATTTGAGTATAAAAACTTATGATACCAATAATGCAGAGGTGGTTCATCTTTATCAACAAGCGGTACAAGAAGGTGCGCATTATATCATAGGGCCATTGACTAAAGCTCAAGTTGCCGCAGTAGCTGCTATTGAACATCCTGTGCCTACTTTGTTGTTAAATGAAGGAGGAGGACAACTGCCAGCGCATACATATACCTTAAGTTTATCACCCCGAGATGAGGCGCTACAAATAGCCAATCAAGCCCATAATCGAGGATATAAACGCGCCTTGATTATTGCTCCTGATAGCTCTTGGGGAGATGAGATAGTTACCTCGTTTACCAAGCAATGGCAAAAAAAGGGAGCGCAGGTGACAGAAGTTCTCCATTACAAGGAACACGATGATTTAAATAAAAAAATTAAAAATTTTCTGCATGTAGACCTGAGTTTGGCACGAGAGAAAAAGCTTAAAGAGGTTTTAGGCTCATCGTTGGTAACTGTAAGTAATCGCCGCCAAGATTTTGATATGCTCTTTTTAATTGCTTATCCTACTAAAGCGCGGCAAATTATGCCGTTGTTGCGCTATTATTATGTGCAAAAAATGCCTATCTATGCGACCGCTAGTGCGTATGGTGGCTTTGCTAATGCAATTAAAGATAAAGATTTAGAAGGATTAACTTTTTGTGATCTACCCTGGGTTTTTGGTCATCAGGCAGGTATAAAAAATTGGCCTGAACAATTCAATAGTTACAATCGCTTGTTTGCTTTAGGCCAACAAAGCTTTACCTTTATGACTCGACTGAATCATTTAATTCTTTTTCCTATCGATGAGGCTGAGCCTGGAGATGGGGCTTTATACTTGCGTGCCTCCCACCGTGTTGCTCGCGTTTTGGAATGGGGTCAGTTTCGCCAAGGTTTGGCTCACTCCTTGGGCGAGGCGGTAATATGAGTTTAATTCAAGGTCAGGCCGCTGAACGGCAGGCCTTAGGATATTTGCAAAGGCAAGGACTTAAATTAGTAACTCAAAATTATCATTGTCGTCTTGGTGAAATTGATCTGATAATGCTGGATAAGAACTATTTGGTTTTTATTGAGGTCCGTGCTCGCAAATCGTCGAATTATGGAGGAGGCTTAACAAGCGTTACTTCAATCAAGCAAAAAAAAATATTAAAAACCGCTCAGTATTATCTATTAAACCATGCGGATGCCAACAAACATGCATTACGTTTTGACGTTTTGAGTATGGATGGACTTCAACAACAGATTCATTGGATAAAAGATGCTTTTGGAATGGACTATTAGTGTAAAAGTATAATCGTTAAAGATATTAATCAATCAAAGGTAGATTATGGTGCAACTTGAAGAGAGAGTGCGGCATTTATTCGGTGTCCACATTGAGAATAAAATTGCCATGGCGGATACATTATCGGAAACCATTGCCCGTGCCGGACAACGGCTGGTGAACTGTCTCTTAAACGATGGTAAAATTTTATTATGTGGTAATGGTGCCTCCGCAGCAAACGCTATGCATTTTACTAGTGCGATGTTAAATCATTTTGAGGTGGAACGTCCTTCGCTTCCTGCGTATAACTTATCAGCAGATGCAGCAAGCATCAGTTCCTTTGCCAACGAGCATCATTATAATCAAGTATTTGCACGCCAAATCCAGGCATTGGGCCAAGAGCAAGATGTCTTATTAATGTTAACGACTACGGGTAATTCCGACAGTATGCTCCATGCATTGCAAGCGGCACAAGAACGCGGTATGGATACGGTTGCTTTAAGTGGTCGTGATGGAGGGGTATTAGCAACGCATTTCGCACCTGAGGATATAGAGTTACGCGTTCTGGCTGATAGCGCTGCTCGTATTCGTGAAATGCACTTGTTCATATTGCATTGTTTTTGTGATTTAATCGATCAGTCACTCTTTGGTCAGGTTTTAGGGTAAATTATGGAAAAATTACATATTTTGAAAAAGATAAGTCTCGTCTTGGCTTCTATTTTACTTTGCAGTTGCGTGGCCGCGGTGGTGACCAGTGCTGCCGTAGGAATAATATACGACAAGCGTGGAGTACTCACCATGGAAGCGGATGCACGTTTATTCCATGTAATTCATAAAGCACTGGTATCTAATCCGCAATTAAGAGATGCACGCGTTCTTGTAACAAGTTTTAATCGGGTGGTTTTATTGGTGGGGCAGACACCCAGTATGGCGCAAAAGCAGTTAGCGGGAAGAATTGCGCAAAATACTTCTGGAGTACAACGAGTTTATAATGAAATTAACGTACAATACCCAATACCCTTAACGCAGCGTACCAAAGATAGTTTAATTACCAGTCAGGTTCGAAGCAGTATGCTGGCGCGCCGGGGCCTGGAGTCAGGCTCCATTCGCATAGTAACGGAGGATGGGGTCGTGTACCTTATGGGTATTGTTACCGATGAGCAAGCTTCTTTAGCCGTAGATGTTGCTCGCAGAGTGAATGGTGTGCGTAAAGTAGTTAAAACGTTTCAATATATTCGTTAAAATGACGTGATGATACCCGCATGATAAGACATGGATGTTGGTTTATATTCTCGGTATTACTTGTCGGTTGTACAGGTAGTAATCTGTGGACTGGTGCGAACCTAATTTATGACAGACACAGTGTTTACAAAAAACTCGATGATTATCAGTTAATCCTCCAGCTTAATACCTTGCTTGCTCAAGATGGCCTTTTTAAAAGAGAAAAGACCGGAATTGATTTTGCAGTTTTTAATGGTGATGTTCTTATCGTAGGGACTGTTCCTAACGCCTCATTACTCCAGGAACTTACTTATCGTTTAAAAAAATTTCAGGGTTACCGGCGATTATTTAACGTAGTAAAAGTGAATAATCAGGCAAGTAATTCGGTTTATGATAGTTGGATTACTGCTAAAATTCGTAGCCAAATTTTTGCCGATGCCAGCATTGACCCTCATGCATTTAAAATTCTTACCGCAGAGGGCGTAGTCTATTTAATGGGTGACGTATGGCCTGAGCAGGCCAAGAAAGTGGTCACTATCGCGCAACACACTGCAGGTGTTGTTCATGTGGTAAAAATTTTCAAATATTTGGAATATCAAAAAAATTAAACTTATCTACCCGAACTTACGGATAGATAAGCTAAAAGTAAGTTGCTAATGAATGATTCCACGGCCCTTACGTGTACGGATTTTCTTTGCTCCGAATTCACGTTGTGTACCCGTTCGTTGATTTAAGGTGCTTTGTTCTTCATCATTATCGATGGATTTATGCACGTCACAAGGGTGCGAGCGATAGTGTTTGCGATATTCCAAGTGATTTTTATTATGTTTATGATGTAGGCCATCATTATAACGCAGCAACATTTTTTGCTGCATGCTTACAGCCGTATGTTGGATTTTGTCAGGCATGTCACTTCCTTTATTCCGGTTACGAACAGCGCGTATTATCCAATAGAGGAATAAATACGCTCCACGACTAAAGTATAGACATAAATACACGTGTTTAGTTCAAAAAATAAACATTTTTATTGCAGTGCAATATATGTGCCAATAGGCCCACATCATTAATTACCTTCTCTGATGAGCCGTATTCATTAAGCAAAAGTTGATCGAGAATGTATATTGCTTTATAATTCGCGCGGAGAAACTTGGGTGAATATGTGAACAGACAGCAAAATAAGTACAGCATTATACGACTATGGCTAATGCAACTCATATTTGTGCTCTTGATCTCTGGAGTTTCTGCTTTTTTGAGTGGTACTCGAGCAGCGGGATCTGCCTTGCTTGGTGGCATGGTCTATTTAATTCCCAATGCGCTATTTGCTATAAAATTATTTAAATATCAAGGCGCTCGCGCTGCAAGACAAATAGTGAACAGTTTTTATAAAGGTGAGGCTATAAAGATTGGTTTGTCCATGTTGCTGTTTACCGCAGTATTTATGTGGGTAAAGATAATCCCATTGGCTTTTTTTTCAGCGTACATCCTGGTTTTAATGACGCATTGGTTTGCTCCATTGTTCATTGTTAACAAACAGAAAAGGTTCTAAAGTGACTGAGATGGTATCGAGTACAAATTATATTAAACACCATTTGACGTACTTAACGTATAACGTTGATGGTATGAAAATGGGAACAGGTGGATTCTGGACGCTTAATCTGGATACCTTATTTTTCTCCATTGTAATTGGTGTGATTGCTTGTGCACTTTTGTATTTTGGCGCACGTAGGGTCACAACAGGAGTTCCTGGAAAATTACAAAATTTTGCGGAGATGATGCTTGAGTTCGCTGATGGACAAGTAAAAGATTGTTTTCATGGAAAAAATAATTTGATTGGGCCTTTGGCATTGACGATTTTTATGTGGGTTTTCCTTATGAACTTCATGGATATTGTTCCCGTGGATGTTCTACCCATTATCGGTCAAGCAATGGGCGTTCATTATTTGAAAGTGGTACCTACCAACGATTTAAATTTGACCTTTGCGCTTTCTATCTCAGTATTCTTACTTATCATTTTCTACAGCATTAAGATTAAAGGTCCTAAAACGTTTGTGAAGGAGTTAACACTTCAGCCCTTCAATCATCCCTTATTCATACCTTTTAACCTGTTGCTCGAGCTGGTTGGGCTTATTGCTAAGCCTATATCACTGGCGCTGCGGTTATTTGGAAATTTATATGCAGGCGAATTGATTTTTATTCTTATCGCTTTGCTCACTTTAAATGCTTCAATGGAATCACCAGTTGGCTCGGCAACCTTGGGCTTGGCTCAGTTTTTATTGGCACTTGGTTGGTCCATTTTCCATATTTTGGTGATCACGTTGCAAGCATTTATTTTCATGGTGTTAACTATTGTTTACCTTAGTTTGGCACACGAAGAACATTAACCGTTTTATTTTCATCATCCATTTTTAAGGGGATAAATATGCAAGCTGCTAGTTTGATAGCACAAGTTCAAAGTATGACCGTGGTTGCGGTTGCTTTACTGATAGGTTTAGGTGCTCTGGGTACCGCTATTGGATTCGGGTTACTTGGTGGTAAATTCCTCGAAGGTTCTGCTCGTCAACCAGAAATGGTACCTATGCTGCAAGTAAAAATGTTCATCGTCGCTGGTCTTTTAGACGCAGTAACTATGATTGGAGTGGGTATCGCATTGTTCTTCACCTTTGCCAATCCATTCCTCAGCAACCTGGGTTCTTGATAAAAAATAAGCAAGGCGCCTTGACGCGCCTTGCAAGTTGCGGGAGATAACGGTGGATATTAATTTAACCCTTGTGATACAAATGCTCGTTTTCGCTGCATTTGTTTTATTTACCATGAAACTCGTTTGGCCTCCTTTGGCAAAAGCCTTAGATGAGCGTCAGGATAAAATTGCTGATGGTCTGGCTGCAGCCGAGCGTGGTCGTAAAGAATTAGAACTGGCCCAGCATCGCGTTAAAGATGAATTAAAGCAGGCAAAAGTTCATTCAGCGGACATTATTGAAAAAGCGAACAAACGTGCATCACAGATCATTGAAGAAGCAAAAGAAGCGGCGAAACATGAAGCGCAAATGCAAGTTAAGCTCGCTCAAGAGCAACTGCTTCAGCAAGTAAATCATGCCAAGGAAGAGTTACGCAAACAAGTTGCAAGCCTTGCAATAACAGGTGCGGAAAGAATATTGATGCGTGAAGTGGATGCGCAAACAAATACTGCATTGCTCGATAACCTGATAGAAGAGATTTAAGATGTCTGATTGCATCACTATCGCCAGACCTTATGCCAAAGCGCTTTTCGAATGTGCTCTGGCTGAAAAGAAGTTAGCTGAGTGGTCCGCGTTTTTGGGTGTTTTGGCACAAGCTGTTTTAACGCCAGAGGCACAAAAATTTATTGATAATCCGGCATCAACAACGACTCAGCATATTGATTTACTAAAAGCAGTGATTTCGTCGGAATTAAAAGAAAACGAGCAAGTAAATA
>Ga0066256_1001463_pt1 | contig 32558 bp, 33 predicted proteins | sample ThiBio_1000_biof_FD_87107 | JGI IMG/M metagenome (GOLD analysis project Ga0066256, IMG submission 87107) | Wastewater bioreactor microbial communities from Cape Town, South Africa - Thiocy_expt_1000_biof (version 2) | ecosystem: Engineered > Bioreactor > Thiocyanate-remediating >... | reverse complement strand
GCCGAAGGCTAGAACCGGGATAATGGCGCCATCGTTCTGGTGGGGGATGCGCCTTATTGCGAACGCTGTGGTTTCTTCAGCGCCAAGACGCGGCACCTGGTGATGCCCGGCCCCTTCGACCGGCAGCGGTTTCTGGCGCTGGAGCTGAAGGAAGGCTGGCTCGAAGGAGCCGCCGGCCTTCTGGTGGCAAGCGGCCGGAAGCTCGGCAAGGCGATGATGCGGCGGGCAGCCTGATAGCGGATGCAGTCGGGCGCGGCGGTTTCTTCGGAACCCGCCGTTTTTCGTTTGCGGCTGTCAAAACTGTCCGAAGAACCGCAGCGCGACCTCATGCCCCTGGAAATTCAGGCTGCGGTCGGCTTCGTCGCGGCGGATATGGGCGTATTCGAGCGCGAAGCCCGGACCTTTGGCCGGCGTGAAGGCAAGCTTGCCCGTCCAGCGCTGCGTCCTGGTGTCATAGAGATAATAATAATAGTCGTTCTTTGCCAGTTCGTAGCCGACCGTCGCCTTGACCGTTTCCGTGAGCGGCGCGGAGACCGCTACGGAGTGGGTGCGGACCCATTCGGCCACGGCATCGTCGAGATCGTCGATGACGACGTTCTGCCGATAGCCGGCGGCGAGCGTCAGGCCCTTGTCGGATTTCCATTCCGCCTGGACGCGCAGATAGGGCTCGACCGGCACCTTGCCGGTGCCGAGCCTGTCGGAGAAAAGCGCCTGGGCGCCGGCATCCGCCAAAAAGGTGAAGCTGCTGCCAATGCTCCGCCCGAAGGCCAGCGAACCGCGCAGCGACCGGGCGGGGTAACGGATGAAACGCTGCTGCTCGTCCTGCGGAACGAAGGTCTGGGCATATTCCGCATATGCGCCGGCCTCGCCGCCGAACAGCGGCCGGACGTGATTGGCCGCCAGCACCATCTGCCCGACATCGGCTTCGAGCCGGGACGGTAAAAGCAGGTCGATGTTGAAATGCGCCCTGCCTTTGTAGACGCGTCCGTATTTGCCGGACACACTGGTCGTGCCGCCCAGCATGGCCGCACGCATCTCGCCGCCGCCCTGTACTCCGTAATCGGTCTCGCGATAGCCGATGACCTGCTGCGGCAGCACCAGGAAGACATCGCCGGTGGCGCTGCGGGTCACCGCCGCTTCGAGTTTTAGCGCCACGCTTTCCAAGAGCTGTCTCTGATAACCGAGTTTGAGCGCCGTTTCGTGGCTGTTGCCAAATATATAGGTCTTCACCACTCGCTCCGTCTGCGAAAGCTCGTAGCTGAGTGCTGAACCATCAAGGTCGAGGCTGCCGCGAAGCGACAGCGTCGCTTCGGAAAACGCCCCCGAAAGCCGGTTGGGATCCTGAAAGAGGTTGGAACTGTAGCCCTGCCTGAAAGAAAATTCGACGGGTGGCCGGGCGTTTGCCGGCGTGACGATTGCCATGGAAGCAAGCCAGAAGGCTGTGACCAGGAATTGCTTCATGAATTTATTCCCGCAGTAATTTTATTAGAAAATAGTTATATTAAGATGGTTAACAAAGCTTGTAGGGATTGTTCCGCGGTCTTTCTTGCAGCCTGGGATTGAGTTAGTGGCGCTTTGGCGGGCGTGAAGATCAATTTTAATAAAACTGCAGATGTTATTGTTAACGGTTCATTATAACATTAGCATATACTTGATTATCTCGGCGCAAAACATATCTTTCTGGTTGTGCACACATGATGCACTTAACCACAGGAGGAATTGATATGATGAAACTCAAGTTCGCTGCCATTGCTGCCGCCATCGTCGTTGCAGGTGTTTCCCAGGCATCTGCCGGAGGTCTTTCGCTCAACGTTCTCAACGGCAACGGCGTCAAGACCGGCAGCATCGTCGTGGCACCGAGCGTCGGCATCGGCAACGGCAGCAACATCCTCAGCGGCAATGGCGTACTCAACAACACGCTGCAGGGCGGCCTCAACGGCATCCTGAACAACAACACCACCAACCTCCTCGGTATCCTGTCGGGCGGTGACGGCGGTCGCAAGCCGCGCCACCATTAACCTCCCGAGCCGGCAGGAGAGCCGACGGCAACCGGCTCTCCTGTCCCGACCGCGCCCGGCAGGCAGCGGCGGATGCCGATTCCCCGCGGCATCCGCCGTTCTCGTTTTACCGGGTGTCAGGCACGCCGGGTGAGCAGGACGGTGAAGAGAAGCAGCGCGGCTCCCGTCCCGAGCGGCATGGCGTGTGGCGAAAGGGCTTCCATCACGAAGCCCGACGATACGGAGCCCAGGCCGCTGCCGGCGGCATAGGCGAGCGCGAAGGCGGCGCTTCCGGCGATCAGCAGTCCTCCCGAGAAGCCGGCACCGAGAAGGGTAAGCGCGCAGGTGTAGAGCGCAAAGCTCGCCGCGCCCAGGACGCCGAAAACGACGAGAATGAGCGTTTCCGATTCTACGAAGGGAATGGCGAGGTAGCTGAGAGCTGCAGCCAGGCAAGCGCCGACTGCAACCTTGTAGCGTGATACCTTGTCCAGCAGCATGCCGACGAAAGGCTGGGCGACCGCCGTCGGCAAGGCGAGGATGCTGACGCTGAAGGCGGCGAAGGCTTCGCTATGGCCGGTGCGGGTGAAATAGACCGGCATGCCTGATATGGCGGTGATATCGCCGAAGCCGAAGGCGAAGACCATCAGGATCAGCAGGGGGGCCGCGGAAAAAAACCGCAGGATGCCGCCGGGAGGAGCCTGTTCCGGCTGCGTCCGGGCAAAACGGCAGATGACCAGCGTCGAAACGGCGACGAAGGCGAGGTAAGCCGCCAGGGCGTAAAAAGCCAGGCCGTTGGCGCCGCCGAAAATCGGAATGAACAGCGGGCCGGCGGCAAAGCCGGCACACATGCCCGCGCCGTATAGTCCGGAGATCCGGCCGCGCAGATGATCCGGGCAGGCCGCGCTCAGCCAGGCCTCGCTCAGGATGAAGACAAGGCTGACGAAAATGCCGAGCAGGAAACGGGCCAGGAACCAGACGGGGATCGATCCCGACCAGGCAAAGGTCAGAAGGCAGGCGGCGCAGCCAAACAGGCTGAAGATGATCAGGCGGTCGCCCCGGATAAATGCGCCGAGGCGGCCGATCAGCAGCGTCGCGACAGCCTGGCCGATGGCGAAAGTGCCGGCATTGAGGCCGTTGATGCTGGACGGCACATGGCGGCTTTCCAGGAGAAGCGAGATCAGCGGATAGGTTAGCCCCTGCGCGACGGAAAAGGCGGTCACGGACAGGATGACGGCAAGAATGGCCGGCCAGTCGGGCGAAAACCCGTCCGCGGCTTGCGCGCCGCCGATCGTCACGGACATCTTGCTCCACCCCGTCATTGTACGGCCGCCATGGCCGGCCTTTTTCTTTCGTCTTTAACCGACCTTGGCGACAATACCAACACGCGTGTCGCTGATTCGGAGAGCGTGCGGCCGGAGGATTTTTGTCCTGCTCTTGAAATTCTTTGGAACCGGCCGGGCTGCCGGTACGTTAACGGCAATCAAACTGTGTTCTTCGATCGGGTAAACGGGTTCAGTCTATATATGCAGAGTTCGCCGCGGCGCTTTCAACTCAGGGAGCGCACATCAAAATCCCATGCCAGGGTCGATTCCCTGGTTGGGTCTCTCGGCTCCCTCGCGGATTACCGGCGCTACCTGGATGGCATGCAGGCCTTCAGGCTACCGCTGGAAGCGATGCTGCTGAGTGCGCCTTTGCCTGCCCTTCTTTCCCCCTGGTGCCCGAAAAGCATCGGCGCGGAATTGCTGACCGATCTCGCGGATCTGCACGTGCCCGTACGGCGTCATGCCGCGGCCGGTGCCGAGCGCGATATCTCCCGGCTGTGCGGGATCGGCTACGTTGTCGAAGGCTCTGCCCTCGGCGCGAAGGTGCTTTACCGCCGGGCGCAGGCGCTCGGCTTCGATTCCCGGTTCGGCGCCCGGCATCTGGCGCGGCAATCGGAGGATGTCGGAAGCTGGAGTGTGTTCCTTGCCGTCCTCGAAGACCTCGACGAGTTCGACATCGACACCGCAGCCTCGGCTGCGAACGCGACCTTCGCGGCCGCCGAACATGCCTTTGCGGGGCTTCAGATCGATGCAGCCTGACGTCAAGGTCGACCTGACCAATTGCGACCGTGAGCCGATCCATATTCCAGGCAGCATCCAGCCGCATGGCTGCCTGCTGGCCTGCGACAACAGCGTGGCGACCGTGCTGCGCCATTCCGAGAATGCCGCGGCGATGTTGGGTTTCCATGGTCAGCTCAACGGCGCAGTCCTCGAGCGGATCCTCGGCCCGAAGAACGTCCATGACCTGCGCAATGCGATGGCCGCCGTGAAAACGCCGGAGCGGCCGGCGCTGCTGTTCAGCATGGCGCTGCCACACGGCGGCACGTTCGATGTCTCCGTCCATCGCTTCAAATCGACTGTTATTATCGAATTCGAGCCCTGTGACCCCGATGCCGGTCAGTTGCTGACGCTCGCCCGCGAAATGATCGGGCGGATCAGCGACGTGCCGGATATGGAGCAACTGTTGAGCGTGGCGGCGCGCCTGACGCGCGGCATGCTCGGCTACGACCGGGTGATGATCTATCGTTTCATGCATGACGGAGCCGGCCAGGTCGTCAGCGAGGCGAAACGCAGCGACCTCGAAAGTTTTTCCGGCCAGTATTTTCCGGCAAGCGACATTCCGCAACAGGCGCGGGCGCTTTACCTGCGCAATACCATTCGCATCATCTCGGATGTCAATTTCGAGCGTATTGCCGTCGTTCCCGAGCGTGACGCATCGGGCGAACCGCTCGATCTTTCCTTTGCGCATCTGCGCAGCGTTTCCCCCATTCACTGCGAATATCTGCGCAACATGGGCGTCTCCGCCTCGATGTCGATTTCGATTATCGTCGATGGCGCCCTGTGGGGGCTGATCGCCTGCCATCATTACGCACCGCGCCGGTTGCCGATGGCGGTTCGCGTCGCTGCCGAAATGTTCGGCGAGTTCTTTTCGCTCAATCTTAATGTCCTGCAGCAGAAACGCAAACTGGATACGGCGCAGCATGCCCGCCGGGCGCTCGATCGTTTCCTGCAACTGGCGTCCCATCATGCCGAGATCGACGATCTGCTGCGCGAACACCTGCGCGATATCGCCGCTATCCTGCCCTGCGACGGTATCGGCCTGTGGATGAACGGAAACTGGAGCGGATTTGGCCATACGCCGCCGCCGGCTTCCATCCCGGCTCTGGCGCGCTTTTCCGGTTCGGTTGCGGAAGGGCGCATCTGGGCGACGCATGCGTTGACGCAACGCCTGCCGGATGCCGAAACTTATCATGCCGACGTCTCCGGCCTGCTGGTCGTGCCGCTGTCGCAGATCCCGCGCGACTATCTGTTCTTTTTCCGCAAGGAAATGGTGCAGACGCTGAACTGGGCCGGCAATCCGGAAAAATCCTATGAAAGCGGCCCGCTCGGCGACCGTCTGACGCCGCGCAAGAGTTTTGCGATCTGGAAAGAACAGGTCCACATGCAGGCGCATCCCTGGAGCGATGCCGACCGCGACATCGCCGAGGCCATCCGCTCCGCCCTTGTGGAGATCGTGCTGCGCCACAACGAATTGCTGACCGAGGAACGCAGCAAGGCGGACGTTCGCCAGCGCATGCTGAACGAGGAACTCAATCACCGCGTCAAGAACATCCTGGCGGTGATCAAGTCGCTGGTCGGCCATCCGGTGCAGGAAAAGCGCGGCATCAAGGATTATGTCGTTTCCCTCAAGGGCCGTATCCAGGCGCTGGCTTTCGCCCACGACCAGGTGGTTCGCGGCGATGGCGGCGGCGCGCTGGTCGATCTGCTCAACGCGGAACTTCTCCCCTACCGCAACCAGTCGGGGATCATTGCCCTCGACGGCCCGGCGGTCTGGCTCGACGCGCGGGCATTTTCGGTGATGGCGCTGGTGCTGCACGAACTGTCGACCAATGCGGCCAAATACGGTGCGCTTTCGATCCGCGGCGGGCGGCTGGACGTGACCTGGCGGATGACCTCAGCTCGCGACTGCGAACTGCATTGGCGCGAAAGCGGCGGTCCGCCGGTGTCCCCTCCGGCGCGTCAGGGATTCGGTACCGTGCTGGTCGACCGCAGCGTGCCCTACGATCTCGGCGGTCGCCGCGGAGTGGACCAAGCGCCGGAAGGCCTGCAGGCGCGGTTCCTGCTGCCGGCCAAACATGCATCCGAAGTGGCGGCGAAAACCCCGCCCGACACTGGTGCAAGCGATGCATCGGTGCCCGGAACGCCGTATTCGCGGCTTGCCGGCCAGACGGTGCTGCTTGTGGAGGACCAGATGCTGATCGCCATGGATGTCGAGGCGATGCTGATCGCTGCCGGTTTCGCCTATGTCGCGACGACCGGATCGGCGGCGGACGCCTTGACCCGGCTGGACAAGCTCGTGCCGGACGTTGCCGTTCTCGACGTCAATCTCGGCACCGGCACATCGCTGCCGGTTGCGGAGGAATTGCGCCGGCGCGGCATTCCTTTCGTCTTCGCCACCGGTTACGGCGAAAGCACGTTGATCCCGGCCAGCCTGGCCGGCATACCGATCATCCGCAAGCCTTACGATGCCGAGGCTCTTTTGCCGTCGCTGGCCGGCCTGCTGGAGAACGCCGACCTGGCGCAGCAGGAGGAGTGATACCTCCTGCGGTATTCTCGACGGTGATCAGGCGCTGATATCGACGACGCCGCAATCGCCGGCTTCGGAGGCGAAGGCCAAAAGCTTGCCGTTGCCGCTCCAGCCCATAGAGGTGATGGCGCCCTTGCCGGGGCGACGCAGCAGGGCTTCCTTGCCGTCGGCTAGCCGGGCGCCGAGGATCATGCCGTCGACGAAGCCGATCGCCAGGATGTCTTCGACCGGATGGAAGGCGACGCTGGTGACCATGATGTTGGCGCGCGTGCCGAGTTCCTCCGGCGCCTTGCCCATCGGGCCGTCCTTGCTGGAAAACGGCCAGACGATGGCGGCCGGCGCGCCCGAAGAGGCCAGCCACTTGCCCTTCGGCGACCAGGACAGCGACTTCACCTTGGCGGGATAGCCGGTCATGCGCATGTGGCGCGTCTCGGAGCCCGGCTTGACGTCGAGCTTCCAGCCGTGCAGGGCGCTTTCCTGCATGGTGGTGACGATGAAGCGATTGTCGGGGGAGAAGGTGACGGAGGTATGCGCGCCCTTCCATTCGAGTTCCACCGGCTGCCCGGGCGTCGCCACCCAGTGCAGCGAGACGCCGTTGTAGCGCGCAGCGGCAATGCGCAGTCCCTTCGGCGCAAAGGCGATGCCTTCCACCGTGCGGGTTTCGGCAAATTCTTTCGTGCTGCCATCCGCCAGCACCACGACGGTGCTCTTGCCGTGGGCGTAAGCCACGGCGTTCTGCGGCCCGGCTGCAAGCTGGGTGATCCACTTGCGCGGCGCTTCGGCGATGATGGTAATGCCGCCGTCGGCGGCGATGCGCAGGACCTTGCCGTCTTCGCCGCCGGACAACAGGCTTTGGCTGTGGGGATCGCGGATGCAGGTCAGCAGGCCTTCATGGGCTTCGGTGACCTTCTCGCCGCCGTCGAGGCGGTGGATCGTGCCGTTGGCGTTGGCGAAGAACGGCGTGTCGCCGATGAAGGCGGCGGTGACGATGTGGCCGGTCAGGTCGAGAGGGGCGACGGTGGGCATCAGGCTTTGCCCTCGATGGTCCGCTTGTCCCAGGCGAAAACCAAGGTCTCGTTGATGTCGATTACGCGCATGTCGTCCCCATGTTCATAGCAGAACCAGCGGTCCCAATTGTCCTTCAGCCAGCCGAGATCCAGCGCCCGCGTGCCTTTGAGAAGCGAAGGCAGCGGCAGAAGCGCATAGATCAGTCCCGCCTTGTAGCCGGAGATCACCAGAAGGCCCAGACCGCATTCCGCGTCATTCGGTTCGTAGACGATCAAATCCACAGGCGGAGAGCCCGGGCCGAGGTCGTAATTCTCCGGCAGACGCAGAATGTCGCCGACCCACAGGGCCTCCGCCGCGGTTTCCGTCAGGCGGACCATCGCCTCAGGCGGTCGCCTCGCAGGCGTGGAAACTGCGTTCCAGCTTTTCCCGGTCGAGGTTGCGGCCGATGAAGACGAGGCGGCTTTCGCGCTTTTCGCCGTCCTTCCAAGCCCGCTGGTGGTCGCCCTCGATGATCATGTGCACGCCCTGGACGACATAGCGTTCCTCGTCGCCCTTGAAGGCGATGATGCCCTTGAGGCGCAGGATGTTGGGGCCGTCCGTCTGGGTGATCTTCTGGATCCACGGGAAGAAACGGTCAGGATTCATCTCGCCGCCGCGCAGCGAAACCGACTGCACCGTCACGTCATGGATCGGCGACGGGGCATGGTGGTGATGGTCGTGATCGTGATGATCATGGTGATGGTGGTCATGATCATGATCGTGGTGGTGATGATGGTGATCGTGGCCGCAGTCCGGGCCGCAGACATGGTCGTGGTCATGGTGATCGTGATCGAGGAAATGCGGATCGTTTTCCAGGGCGCGCTCGAGGTTGAAGGCCCCCTGGTCGAGCACGCGGGCGAGATCGACGCCGGAACGGGTGGTCTTGTAGATGCGCGCCGAAGGATTGATGGCGCGGACGACATCCTCGATGCGGGCGATCTCTTCCGGCGAAACGAGGTCGGTCTTGTTGACGACGACGACGTCGGCGAAGGCGATCTGGTCTTCCGCCTCGCGGCTGTCCTTCAGCCGCAGCGGCAGGTGCTTGGCGTCGACGAGGGCGACGACGGCATCGAGTTCGGTCTTGGCGCGGACATCGTCATCCATGAAGAAGGTCTGGGCGACGGGAACCGGATCGGCCAGGCCGGTGGTCTCGACGATGATGCCGTCGAAGCGGCCGGGACGGCGCATCAGCCCCTCGACGACACGGATCAGGTCGCCGCGCACGGTGCAGCAGACGCAGCCGTTGTTCATTTCGTAGATTTCTTCGTCCGACTCGACGATCAGGTCGTTGTCGATGCCGATCTCGCCGAATTCGTTGACGATGACCGCATATTTCTTGCCGTGGTTTTCGGAGAGGATGCGGTTGAGCAACGTCGTCTTGCCGGCGCCGAGATAGCCGGTGAGGACGGTAACGGGAATGGGCTTGGCGGTGGCTGTTTCGGTCATGGGAGCCTCGAATGGGAGCTTGGGCCTTGTGGGCGTCGCCTTCCATATAAGGACGAGCGCCAGCCAGTTCAAAGCCTTTGTTGCGTTATGCGATACCGTTTCACAGCGCCGTCATTTCCCTTCCAGTGCCGAAGCAATGTCCGTCCCGGAAAAATCGTTGCCGACATAGAGAAGCGGGCATGCGAATTCCTTGGCAACGGCATAGGAGAAACAATCGCCGAAGTTGAGGCCGGCGGGGTGGTTCCCCTTGCCCCATCGTTCATAGGCCTCGGCGGCATGGCGGGCGCGGTCGGATGTTATGGCAACGATCTGCAGGGCAGGCGATGACAGCAATTCTTTCATCTGCGGGCCGATCTGCCTTCGTGTGGCGACGATAAGCGCTTCGGTGACGGTTGCCGCGGATATGAGAACCGGCTCTTCCCGCTCGAAGACAGAAAGGCAGGCTGTGGCTGCCGGCTCTCCAAGCAGCATTGCCATCAGAGCGGACGTATCCGCTACGATCATTCCGGCAATCCGCAGTCGTCGTAGAGGAAATCCTGGCTGCGCGCCGCATCCGGGCCGGGCGGCACCTGCTTCAGGTACACCTCGCCCTGCAGCTTCAGGATCATTGCCCGTTTTTCTTCGGGGCTCGGCGGTTTGCGGACAGGTTCCAGCCGCACCGCGGCGCGGCCGTCCTGCGTCAGGACCACCTCTTCGCCCTGCTTGGCGAGGCGTACGAGTTCGGTCAATTGTCCTTCGGCATCACTGACAGATATGCGCATCTGCGGTTCTTTCCGCCTTCTCACTCCTTGCAATATGCGGGAAGAGCTGAGCGGCGACAAGCCTCACCGCAACGTGGCTGCATCGAAAGCATGCACGTCTTGTAGCAGTTGGATAATGCCCTTCACCGCATAGGCAACCAGTTCCTCACCCCGCGCGGCGGTGGCGTTTGCGGCGTTGCCGGCGACGCCGTCCGGGTTGAGATCGGACATCTTCCAGCCGAAGGCGTGCGGGCCGTAGGCGCGCAGGTGGTGGAAATTCCGTACAAACTCCGTCTGTCGCGACGGGAAGGCGGCGGCTTTCGACATGTCGACACGGTCGGGATGAAGCGCCAGCATCACCGAGGTTTCGATGTCGCCACCGTGGATGTCGATTGCCTTGTCTTCAGCCGAGATCCAGCCGTCGGGCTGGCCGAAGCGGGTCCAGCTGGTTGCCACCGCCAGCATGCCGAAGCGCACCCGCGCCTCCGTGGCGACGATGGTCATCAGCGGCGCGTTGCCGCCATGGGCGTTCAGCATCACGAATTTGCGGATGCCCTGGCGGTGCAGCCCCTCGGCGATGCCGAGCCAGCGATGGACGGCTTCGTCGAAGGCCAGGGTGCGTGTGCCGGCGACGTCCATGTGTTCTATCGAATATCCGACCGGCTCCACCGGCAGGAAGGTCGCGGGCAGGCCGGCGGGCAGCGTTTCGGCGACGCGGGCGGCGATACCGGCGGCGATCAGGCTGTCGGTTTCGAACGGCAGATGCGGCCCGTGCTGCTCGTGGGCGCCGAGCGGCAGGACGGCGATCCAGTCCTTGCGCGCCTTCGGTTTCAGCTTCGGATCGTTGTCTGCGAAGTTCGGCGTCGGCTGCTGCATCTGGCGAATATCTCTGTCTTTCTATAAGGATGGACCAGGGAAACATAACGTGGGTTTTGAACCGCGAAAAGGAAGGCCGGAAGGCATGGGCAAGAAGAAAGACGCCAAGAAGCACAAATCCGGCAAGAAAAAAGATCATCCGGAAGTCGGCGCGGCGGATCTGGCGCAGGCCATCACCCAGGCGGCGCGCTCCATGCGCACCACCTTGTCGCGCAATCTTCTCGAAGGCGGGCTTTATGCCGGCCAGGATGGGGTGATCGTGGCGCTGACCGAAGCGGACGGCCTGACCGCCGGCGCTTTGGCGCAACGCCTCGGCGTCAAGGCGCCGACCATGACGCGCACCATCGGCCGCATGGAAGTCCAGGGTTTCGTCGAGCGCCGCCCCGATGAAACGGACCAGCGCCTGACCAAGGTCTATCTCACCGAGAACGGCCGGAGCAGCACCGAACTCATCGCCCGCGCCGTGACGGCGTGCGACGCGCTTGCCCTCAAGGGTTTTTCCGACAAGGAGGTCCGAACGCTGGTCCGGCTGCTCAAAACGCTGGATGCCAATCTTCAGGGAGAAGAGATCGTTGCCGAGGATGAGGAAGAGTAGCCGTTTTATGACGCTTTTTTGAAAGCAGGCGATTGCGGAGAGGGACTAAACCGTTTAATTAAAATTTTTAATTCGGCGGATAGCGATGTTGCCGGTTGAGCGTGCGTGAGGCGGGGGAGGAACGGTGGCTCAAAAGATCAAACTGTCGACCATTGCGGAAACGCTGGGGATCTCCACCGCAACCGTATCCCTTGCCTTACGCGACAGCCCGCTGGTGGCGACCACCACCCGCGACCGGATCAAGGAACAGGCCCGCGCCCTCGGCTATATCTACAATCGCCGCGCCGCCAGCCTGCGCACCTCGCGCTCGGGCATCATCGGCGTCGTCGTGCACGACATCATGAACCCGTTCTACGGCGAAATCCTCAAGGCGATCGAAAGCGAGCTGGACCGCAGCCAGCATACCTTCATCCTGTCCAACCACTACGATTCGGTGGAGAAGCAGCGCAGCTTCGTCGAGACGCTTTTGCAGCTCGGCGGCGACGGCGTGATCATGTCGCCGGCCATCGGCACGCCCATCGAGGACATGAAGCTGGCCGAGGACAACGGCATGCCGGCCATCCTCGTCGCCCGCTCGATGGAGGGCGTCGATATGCCCACCTATCGCGGCGACGACAGCTACGGCATTTCGCTTGCCACCAATCACCTGATCAGCCTCGGCCATCGCACCATCGCGATGATCGGCGGCACCGACCAGACGTCGACCGGGCGCGACCGTTACCAGGGATATGTCAATGCGCTCCGCAAGGCCGGCATGGAGGTCGATCCCAACCTGCGCATTCCGGGGCCGCGCTCGAAGCAGGGCGGTTTCGAGGCCGCCGTGCATTTCCTGTCGCTGCCGCAGAAACCGACGGCTGCCGTCTGCTGGAACGATCTCGTTGCCATCGGCCTGATGAACGGCATCGCCCGCGCCGGCCTCGTGCCCGGCCGGGATATTTCGGTGACCGGTTACGACGATCTGGAGGAGGCGGCGATCGCCACGCCGGCGCTCACCACCGTCTGGAACGGCCAGGCCGAGGTGGGGCGGCTTGCGGCGCGGGCGCTGCTCGACAAGCTCATCGGCAGCCATGAGCCGGACGGCATCCACCTCATCAAGCCGGAGATGCGCATCCGCCAGTCCACCGGTCCCATCAGAAGTCGTTCGTAAGGCTTGTCCGCCTCTCGCCAAGGCGCGGGCATGCTCCATATCATTTGTTTCCTGCAATTCCGGAAACAGGCCGTCTTGTTTTACCGCCGGAATCGCTCCTGCCATCCTGGATAGATCCCATGCCGCAATCCGATATCGCCATCCTCATCCCCGGCCAGATCAACCGTCGCGTCACCGAGCGCCTGGAAGCGCGCTACACGGTGATTCCCGTCGAGCGCGGAGCCACCTTGCCGCTGGATGCGGCAAAGGCTGCCACCGTTCGCGGGGCGGCGGTATCCGGCAGCTTTCCGAAGGCCTGGTTCGATGCGCTGCCCAACCTGGAAATCATCGGCAATTTCGGTGTCGGTTATGACGGCGTCGACGTCCGCGTCGCCGCGGAAAGAAAGATCGTCGTCACCAATACGCCGGATGTTCTGAACGATGAGGTGGCCGATACCACCATCGGCCTGCTGCTCAACACGCTGCGCCGGCTGCCGCAGGCGGAAAACTACCTCAGGGCCGGACGCTGGGTGGCGGAGGGGGCGTTCCCCTTGTCGCCGTTGTCGTTGCGCGGCCGTCATGTCGGGCTTTTCGGTCTCGGCCGTATCGGCCTCGAAATCGCCCGCCGGCTCGAAGCCTTCAAGGTCAAGGTGAGTTACCATACCCGCACGCCGCGCACCGACGTCGCCTATGACCATTTCGCCTCGCTGGCCGCGCTGGCGGAAGCGGTCGATACGCTTATCTGCATCGTCCCGAAGACGGCGGAGACGCACAAGGCGGTCGATGCCGGCATTTTCCGGGCGCTCGGCGCCAATGGCGTCTTCATCAATGTCGGCCGCGGCTGGAGCGTCGACGAGGCGGCGCTGGCCGCAGCGCTTGCGGACAAGACCATTGCCGCCGCCGGGCTCGATGTCTTTTATGACGAGCCGAATGTGCCGGAAGCCCTGCTCGGCTTCGACAATGTCAGCCTGCTGCCGCATGTGGCCTCGGCATCGGTGCCGACGCGGCAGGCGATGGCGGATCTGGTGGCCGATAACATCCTCGACTGGTTCGACAAGGGCGCGGCGCGCACGCCGGTGCCGGAGACGCCGTTCCGGCGCGGCTGAAACCGGCCCTTGCCGCGGGAGGCCGGGGCCTGCACGGTTTTCCCGTCAATTGGAGCGTTGCAATCGCTTCTGTCGGTCTGTATCCTTACAAATATGTAAGCGAGGACGGCCTCCCCCTTCACCGGGTTAAGTCCGCCCGGGACGGCCCGGGCATTCTGGAGGAAAAATGCGTTCCGTTCCTGATCGTATCCGTCACGCCGTCAGCTTTGAAATCCTGGGCCTGCTGGCCGTGACGCCGCTGGGTGCCCTGGTGTTCAACATGCCGATTCATGACATCGGCGTCGTGAGCCTCGTCAGCGCCACCATCGCGACCGGCTGGAATTTTGCCTATAACTACATGTTCGATTGGGTGCTGCAGCGGACGGCCGGTACGACCGCGAAAAGCGGCCTGATGCGCGTTTATCATGCCGTCCTGTTCGAGATGGGCCTGCTGACGGTGCTGATGCCGTTCATCGCCTGGTATCTCGGTGTTTCGCTCTGGCAGGCGCTGGTGATGGACGTCTCATTCTCGCTTTTCTACATGCTGTACGCCTTCGTCTTCAACTGGGCCTATGATCACATCTTTCCGCTGCCCGAGTGGAAGATACCATCTTCTGAAGTGCAATGACCACTCATCACGATACGTCCGTCGGCGGCTCCGGCAGTCTTTCCGCCGATGGCTCTTCCAGCCGCTGGCCGTTGTTCCGCTGGTTTGCGTCCTCCGCAACGCTGAACGTGCCGCAGGCGGCTGGTCCGGTGGCGTTCTCGCTGCTGGCGCTTGGCCTGACCGGCGAAACCAATGGCGGTGCGGCGATGATCCTGGCGATGACGCTGGCCCAGGTAGCCGGCGCCATTCCGTTGACGCGGTTCGGCAAGACCCTGCCCTCGGCAACGATGCTGAAGCTGCTGGTGGCGTTCCGCACCCTGGCGCTGGGCGCAATCGTGGTCTGCGCCGCCTATCAGGTTGCCTTTCCGTGGCTCATTCTGCTCGCGGCCGTCGCGGGCTCGGTCAATGGAGCAGCCTTCGGTTACCTGCGCTCCGTTCTCAACCAGCTTGCGCCGGCATCGAAGCTGCCGCGGGCGCTGGGGATCGCGGCGACGCTCAACGAGGCGACCTTCGTTATGGCCCCGGTGGCAGCCTCCGGCCTGGGCACGATCTCGCCCGTCTTTGCGCTTCTGGCCATCACGCTTCTGGGCGCCCTGCCGGCATTTCTCGTTCCTCATGTGCGTTCGGCGCATATGGAGGACCTGCCCCATGCCAAAGGCTCGATCCTCAGCCCGGCAATCCTGCTGTGGCTCATCTGTGCCGCTGCAGGCGGCGCCGCCGTCGCAGCCATCGAGATCGGCGCGGTGGCGCTGGCCTTGAACTTCGGTTATGCGCCGGCCCTGGCAATCCTGTTCACGGTTCCCTTGTGTCTGGCCTCGGTCAGCGGCGGCATATGGGTCAGCGTGCGCAACCGCATGGCAACACGCAACGCCGTGCTGGCGCAGCTCTCGGTCATGACGATTGGGTCTGTGATGGCCGCGCTCAATCATTCGATCGGCCTGAGCGTTGCGGGCGCCGTGGTGATCGGCTTCGTGCTCGCGCCCCTGGCGACCCACTATTCGCTCAGCCTCGATGCGCTGGCGCCGCCGCAGAGGCGACCGGAAGTCTTCGCATTGTTGCGTACGGCCAATGCGCTGGGCGTCATCTCCGCAAGCGCGTTGCTGACGGTCGCGTCCCTGCCGGTGGCCTTGGTGGCGATCATGGCCATGATGATCACAGTGACGCTGGCGGTCGCCATCACTCGGCCATCATGAAGCATTAATAAACCATTTAGCAAGTTTCACGCGGCATCCTGTCACCAGTCCCAGTGATTCCAGGAGACGGCAGATGAGGATTTTCACAGTTGCGGCAGCGGCCGTCATGGTCGGCGCCATCAGCTGGGTGCTCTTGCCCCAGACCTCCCCGCATGTCGATCCGATCGTTTCGGGTTCCATCCATCGCGATGTGCCGCAGCGGTTTTCGGTCACGAGCAATGCCGGCCAGAGCGCATGCATGGCCGAGCGCGGCGCACCCGTCTCGCGCCGCAGCCGCGAATTCAACGCGCCTGCGGATTGCAATGCCGTCTGGCCGGGTCTGGCGTCGGCGAAAACCTGGACGGAAAACGAGGACGGCACCGTCATCCTGGCCGATGCCAGCGGTGAAGCCGTGCTGATGATCGTGGCGGGCGACGGCCCCGGTTACGAGGCCATCGAACCGGCCGAAGCCGACATCGCCCTGCGCACCGCCGACTGAGCCGGCGCCGCCTTCTCGGCGGCATAGGCCCGCACGGCATCACCGAATGCCTCGAACAGCTTGCGCGACGGCTGGTCCGTCTCGGCCCAGTATTCCGGATGCCACTGCACGCCGATGGCAAAACCCTTGGCGTCGATCACCGAAACCGCTTCGACGGTGCCGTCTTCGGCGATGGCTTCCACCTGCAGCCGCGGCGCAGTCTTCGAGATCGCCTGCCGGTGCAGCGAGTTGACCTGAACCGAGCCGGTGCCGATGTAGCGCGCGATGCAGGACCCTTCCTTGATGTGCACGTCCTGGCGGATGGCGTAAGCCGCTTCCCGCGGCACGCCGTCCGGCTTGCGGTGGTCCCACATGCCCGGCATGTCCTGGATCTCGGTGGCCAGCGTGCCGCCCAGCGCGACGTTCAGTTCCTGGATGCCGCGGCAGATGGCGAGCAACGGAATGCCGCGTTCGAGCGCACGGCGGATCAGCGGCAGCGACGTCGCGTCACGCGCGGGATCGAAAGGTCCGTCGCTTTCGCGCACTTCCGCGCCGTAGAGTGCCGGATGGACGTTGGTGGCGGAGCCCGAAACGAGCAGTCCGTCGACACGGTCGAGCAGGGCATCGGGATCGTTGCCGGTTTCGAGCGCCGGCACGATCATCGCCATGACGCCGGACACGTTGTGGATTGCCCGGATGTATTGCGTCTGGACCGCGTGCCAGGTCGTGCTGTCGAACTCCCTGATGTCGGCGGGAACGGCCACGAAAGGCTTGGACATGGAAACTCCGTTCGAAAATGAAATATCTGATCCGTTGTGAGAAACCAGAAATGGGGGCAAGTCAACGGATTTTCACCCGCTTTCGCAATGGTCTTGCCGGAAAATTGTGGCGGGGCCGCAGCCGGCCGGCGTTCTTGTGCTCTATTGTCGCGAAATGGCCTCAAACGGCGTGGATTCTTGCCGTCCGTGCGCCAAAAGAATAACAGTTTCAACGCTTGAAACCGGCAGGGCAACATGTTTAGCTCCGGCCATTGCTGCGTGTCTTCAGAGGAAAAAGGGCAGGCGGCGCCACAAGAGGGAGGCATGTTTATGGATCGTCGTTCATTCATCAAAAAGGCGGGTGTGGCGGGCGCCGGTGCTGCTGCGGCATCGGTCTTGGCAGCACCTGCAATCGCCCAGGAAAACCCGAAGATCACCTGGCGCCTGACGTCATCGTTCCCGAAGAGCCTGGATACGATCTTCGGTGGCGCTGTCGATATCGCCAAGCATGTTTCGGATGCCACGGGCGGCAATTTCACGATCCATCCATTTGCGGCCGGCGAAATCGTCCCGGGCCTGCAGGCGGCCGACGCCGTCAGCGAAGGCTCGGTGGAAATGTGCCATACGTGTTCCTATTATTACGTCGGCAAGGACCCGACCTTCGCGATCGGCACGGCCATTCCCTTCGGCCTCAATGCGCGCCTGACGAACTCCTGGTACTACGAAGGCAACGGCAATACGCTGATGAACGAGTTTTACGCCGGGCATAATCTCTACGGCATGATCTCGGGCAACACCGGTGCGCAGATGGGCGGCTGGTTCCGCAAGGAGATCAACACCGTCGAGGACCTCAAGGGCCTGAAGATGCGTATCGCCGGCCTCGCTGGCAAGGTGGTCGAGAAGCTTGGTGTCATCCCGCAGCAGATCGCCGGCGGCGACATCTATCCGGCGCTGGAAAAGGGCACCATCGACGCCGCCGAATGGGTCGGTCCTTATGACGACCACAAGCTCGGCTTCAACAAGGTGGCGAAATATTACTACTACCCGGCCTTCTGGGAAGGCGGCCCGGTCATCCACTCCTTCGTCAACCTCGCCAAGTGGAATGCCCTGCCGAAGAACTACCAGACGGTACTCATCGACGCCTGCGCCTTTGCCAACACCAGCATGATGGCGAAATACGACCAGAAGAACCCGCTGGCCGTCAAGCAGCTGGTTGCCGAAGGCACGGTGCTGCGGCCGTTTAGCCAGGAGATCCTTGAGGCGGCCTATGGCGCGGCCCAGAGCGTCTATGCCGAAATCACCGCCGGCAACGCCGCCTTCAAGAAGATCTACGACGACCAGGTCGCCTTCAAGAAGGAAGGTTACCTCTGGATGCAGCTGTCGGAATACACCTTCGACACCTTCATGATGATCCAGCAGCGCGCCGGCAAGCTCTGACCGCGATTTCGCGCTTTTTCATTCCCGCAAAATGCAAGACCCCGGATCGAAGATCCGGGGTCTTTTGATTTGCGAAGAGCGGTCCTTACTGGATGACCGGCGGCTGGCTGAGATCGACCTTCGGCTTCTGTTCCGGCTTCTGTTCGCCGCCGGCCGGTTGTTCGCCGGGCAGGCCGTCCAGCGCCGGCAGGCTGAGGCCCGGCAGCTGCGTGTTGCCCTTGTCGTCGGAGCCGATCGGCGGCAGGCCGAAATTCGGCATCTGGTCGCCGGTATTCTCGCCGAAGCCGGGCACGATGATGTTGATCGAGTTCGGATCGACCTGCGGCCCCTTGTCCAGCCAATGCGTCACCGATTGCGGCCAGAAGATCACCACGGCCACCAGGATCAGCTGCATCACCAGCCAGGGCAGGGCGCCCATGTAGATGTCCGTCGTCTTCACCTCCCGCGGCGCGATGGAGCGCAGGTAGAAGAGCGCGAAGCCGAATGGCGGGTGCATGAAGCTGGTCTGCATGTTGATGCAGATCAGCACGCCGAACCAGATGAGATCGATGCCGAGCGCCTGCGCCACCGGTGCCAGCATCGGGATGACGATGAAGGCGATCTCGAAGAAATCCAGGAAGAAGGCGAGGACGAAGATGAAGATGTTGACGAAGATCAGGAAGCCGATCGGGCCGCCCGGCAGGCCGGTCAGCAAGTGTTCGATCCACAAGGAACCATCCATGCCCTGGAAGACCAGGCTGAAGCAGGTGGAGCCGATGAGGATGAACACCACCATCGAGGTGATGTGCATCGTCGAGCTCATGCCCTGGCGGATCAGCGGCCAGGTCAGGCGGCGGTGCATGGCGGCGAGCGCCATGGCGCCGACGACGCCGAGCGCGCCGGCTTCCGTCGGCGTGGCAAGCCCCATGAAGATCGTGCCGAGCACCAGGAAGATCAGCACGATCGAGGGGATCATGCCGGCCAGCACCTTGAACAGCAGCTTCATGTCCAGCTGGCCGCGCACTTCCAGCGGCAGCGGCGGCATGTCCTTCGGCCGGACGATCGACAGGATCAGGATGAAAACGAGAAAGATCGCCACCTGCAGCAGCGACGGGCCGATGGCGCCGAGATACATGTCGCCGACCGAACGGCCGAGCTGGTCGGCCAGGACGACGAGCACCAGCGATGGCGGGATGAGCTGGGGGATCGTTCCCGAGGCGGCGATGACGCCGGTCGCCAGCCGCTGGTTGTAGCCGTAGCGCAGCATGATCGGCAGCGAGATCACGCCCATGGTGATGACCGAGGCGGCCACCGTGCCGGTGATGGCGCCGAGGATGGCGCCGACGACGATGACGGCATAGGCAAGGCCGCCGGGGATGGCGCCGAACAGCTTGCCGGTTCCTTCGAGCAGGTCCTCGGCCAGGCCGCAGCGTTCGAGGATCGCCCCCATGAAGGTGAAGAAGGGGATGGCCAGCAGCAGGTCGTTGGAGACGATACCGAAGAAGCGATGCGGCAGCGCCTGCAGGAAGACCGGGTCGAAATGCCCGGTCAGGATGCCGATGACGCCGAAAAACAGGCCGACGGCAGCCAGCGAGAAAGCCACCGGGAAGCCGTAAAGCATGAAGAGGATCATGCCCACGAACATCAGGGGCGGCATAATTCCGTAGGTAAACAAGGGTGGTTTCCTTCTGATCCCGGCGGGCGCTTATTGCAGCGGCTTTTCGTATTTGGTGTCGAGCTTGATCCAGCCGCCGAGGGCGGCGATACGCTTGATCAGTTCGGACAGGCCTTGCGCGGCAAGGAACAGGAAGCCGAGGACCAGCACCAGCTTGACCGGCCAGCGGATAAGGCCGCCGGCATTCGACGACATCTCCCCTTGTGAAAAGGAGGTGACGAAAACCGGCCAGCAGGCCCAGGCGAGATAGAGGCAGGCGGGCAGGAGGAAGACCACGATGCCGATCATGTCGACCACCAGCCGGGCGCGCTCGGAGATTGCACCGTAAATCAGGTCGACGCGGACATGCTCATTCATGCGCAGCGTATAGGATGCGCCCATCAGCACGATGAAGGCGAACATATACCACTGGATTTCCAGCCAGGCGTTGGAACTGTAGCTGAAGGTGTAGCGGATGATGGCGTTGGCTGCGCTGACGAGACAGCAGAACAGGACGGCATATTCGCAGAGATAACCCATTGCCTTGTTGAATGCGTCGATGCCGCTGCTGATCTTGAGCAGTACCGTCATCTTGTCCTCCTTCCCCATTTTCATGCCTGCGGTGGGACAGACCGGCGGCATTTTTTATGTGATGCCAAAGCGCTTTGGCATCACGATCTCCTCCTCTCAATGCATAGAGGAAAAACGAAGCCTCGCGCAACACGCCTTTTGGCGGAGATCGGCGGCTGCGCCGCTCCTACCGGCCGGCCGGAAACGGCCCCAAATACCGAAAAACAGGCGAAGGTATCGTTTCAGCCCGAAATCAAATCTTAAAACGTTTCGCCTATGGTCCGCGGCGCGCATAGGGAACTCATGATGAAGACTCGAAGCCCGAACGGCGTTCCGACAGAGGTGTATCTGTCGTTCGTCGCTTCCTTGTTCGGCAACCGCAAGACCTTGTTTACCGGCATGATCGTTCATGTCGTGACCTATGCTGCCGTCTACGCAAAAAGCGGCGATGCCTTCTACATCTACCTCACTGCCGTCTTTGCCTGCGTCTGCCTGTTCCGCATCTACTGGTTCGGCCGTTTCGACCGCACCGACAAGAACACGCTCGGCCGCAGCGACATCGCAGAATGGGAACTCCGCTACCTCTATGGCGGCGTGGCCACCACCACCATTCTCGGCATCGGCAGCGGTTATTCGATCTATTTCCTGCGCGATTCATTCTGCGAGCTTGCCTGCATCTCGGTTACCCTGGCCTCGATGGTCTCGGTCGTCGGGCGCAATTACGGGTCCAGCAAGGCGGTCAACCTGCAGACGCTGAGCGCCTGCGTGCCGATCATGATCGGCTTCCTGCTGGTCGGCGATCCGTTCATGGCCGTGCTGGCGGCGCTGCTCGTTCCCTTCCTGCTGACGACGCGGATGATGGCGAACGGCGTGCGCGAATTCCTCTACAATTACGTCATCGCCTCGCGCGAGGTGTCGCTGATCGCCGACCGGTTCGATACGGCGCTGAACAACATGCCGCACGGCCTGTTCATGGTCGACGGCAACAACCGCATCCAGGTGGCCAACCGCAAGGCCTGCGAACTGCTGCATCTCGGCAACCAGGCGAGCCTGAAAGATTGCGATCTCGACGTCGTGCTGCGTTACGGTTCGCGGCAGAGCTTTGTCGACGGTTCGCTGCCGTCATTGATCCAGCGCCAGTTGACGCAACTGACGGACGGCTCCTTGTCCCGCACGCTGGTGGAATTCTCCGAGCTGATCTTCGAGGATGTGACGCCGCGCATTCGCGCCGAGCGACGCATCCTGCACATGGTGCGCTACGATCCGCTGACGGGCCTTCCCAACCGCGAATTCTTCGTGGAAAGCGTGCAGGACTGGTTCAGGCGGCACGATGGCGGCGGCAAGGTCGGCTTCCTGATCCTGGACGTCGACGAATTCAAGCATGTCAACGACATGAAGGGCCATGTCACCGGCGACCGCCTGCTCTGCCGCGTTGCCGACGAGTTGCAGCGCATTGTCGGCGACGCGACGATCGTCGGCCGCTTGATGGGCGACCAGTTCGTGCTGTTCTTCCCCGACGAGGGCGGGGTCGATCTCGATGCCCGCATCCGGGAGACGCATGAGGCGATCTGCGGCTTCTACGAAGTCGATGGCACGACCTTCCGCGTGTCCTTCAGCGCCGGTTACGTCGTCCTCGGCAGCGACGAGTTCCGTCAGGAGGAATGGCAGATCAAGGTGGACCTGGCGCTCTTCGAGGCCAAGTCGCGCGCCAAGGGAAGCTGCGTCGCCTTCGAGCAGGAAATGGATGCCCGTTACGTCGAGCGCCAGAAGCTCAAGGTCGATCTCGGCGAGGCCGTCGAGCAGGGTGGCCTGCACGTGGTCTACCAGCCGATGTACAAGCCGAACGGCACCCGCATCGAATGCTGCGAAGCGCTGGTCCGCTGGGTCCATCCCGAGCGCGGCTCCATTCCGCCGAATGTCTTCATCCAGATTGCCGAGGAAATGGGGATCGTCTCCGAGATCACCCGCTTCGTCCTGCAGCAGGCTTGCGCCGACTGCGCCTCCTGGCCCGGCGACATCGGCGTCTCCGTCAACCTGTCGGTCCAGGATCTGCGCAACGAGAACATCCTGGACGTGGTATCGGATGCTCTGGGCGAGGCAGGTCTGCCGGCCTCGCGGCTGCATCTCGAAGTCACCGAAGGCTCGCTGCTGGCCGAGATGGGTGTTGCGCGCAGCATCCTCACGCATTTGCGCAGCCGTGGCGTCACCATTGCCATCGACGATTTCGGCACCGGTTTTTCAAGCCTCAGCTATCTCGACAACCTGCCTGTGGACGTCATCAAGATCGACAGGTCCTTCGTGCGCAACATCAGCGAGGAGGCGCGGGGTTTCAGGCTGCTGCGCGGCATCGTCCACCTGTCACGCGAACTCGACCTGCGCATCGTCGTCGAGGGCGTCGAGACCGAGGAGCAGTTGATGCTGTTGAACAAGTATCAGTGCGCCGATCTCATCCAGGGATACGTCTTCTCGGTTCCGTTGCCTTCCAAGAGCCTGCTCGGGCTGATGGAAGCCCTGGCGAGCAAGTCTGCCGCCATGCTGCGCCAGAAGAAAATGGTCTGAAATTCCCATCTTCGTCGGCCGTTTCGTTAACGGTCCCAGCGCGTTTACCATATCGGTTAAGTTGTTGTTAACCTTAATAAATGGTATTTAGTTCAAATTGCAGATACACGTTGTGTCCTGCCGCCTCCCCGTATCATTAAGTGTTTGTTAACGCTGACGGGGATGTGTGATGAGCCAAGCGATCGAGACTGGAGTAGAGCCTTCCGGCGGTTTCAACGGCAAACTGATGCGGCTTCTCGACGGGGTCGAATATCGCCGGGTCGAAACCTCCGAGGATATGGAGGATATCGCCCGCATCCGTTACAAGGCCTACAAGATGGCCGATATCCTGCCGCTCAAGGGGTCGACGCTGATCGACGACATCGATTTCGATCCCAATGCCTTTGTTTTCGGGGTCTACTATCAGGAACGGCTGATCAGTACCGTGCGGGTGCATCATGTGACGCCGGAGCATCGCGTCAGTTCCTCCGGCAGCGTCTTCCCGGATGAGATCGACGGCTTTCTCGATGCTGGCATGTCGCTGATCGATCCGGTGCGTTTTGCCGCCGATCCCCAAGTGATGCGGGAAATGCCGGCCATCCCATACCTGACGCTGCGCATCGCCACCATGGCTTCCGACTATTTCGGCACGGACCGGGTGCTGCAACTTGTCAGCCCGCAGCATGCGGCGTTCTATCGCCGAGTCTTCCAGGCCGACGTGCTGGTCGAACCGCAAAAGAACAGGGGCAAATACAACATCGAACTCACCCTGATGGCGACGCGCGTCAAGGAGGTGTTGCCGAAACTTTATGTGCGCTATCCGTTCTTCAAATCGGAAGCCTTCGAGCGGCGCATGATGTTTTCCCGCGTTTCCGACACCGGCATCACCCCGCTCACTATCCTGCCGACAGCCCGGTTCGTCACCGCGCATTAACTTTGAGGCGATGGAACGAAAGTGCCGGTCGCGCGTTTACGGCGAGTGATATTATAGCCATTTCCGGAGGAAAATATGGAAGACGCACAGGTCGGGTGGATCGCGGCAATCATCATCGGCGGCATTGCAGGCTGGCTTGCAGAAAAATTCATGAACAGCAACATGGGCTTGTTGATGAATATCCTGCTCGGCATCGTCGGAGCGATCGTCGCCAACGCCTTGCTGTCGGTTTTCGGCATCGCGCTCGGCGGCTGGCTGGGCTACCTGATCGCTGGTTTTATCGGCGCCTGCATCCTGATCGCGCTCGGACGGGTGATCCGACGATAGCGGCACGATTTTCCAGATTCTGATCTTGCAAACAGGGCCGGTTTCTTTGGAGCCGGCCCTGCTGCGTCATCATCTTCCATTGCGCTTTTCCACCGTGTTGTGTAGGGCTGCATTGGACGTGTGTTCGTCGTGGAATGCGCGATCCGAAAGATTCGGCAGGTGTCGCCGCGGGTCGACGGGGATCCGGCGGCCCGGTGGCAGGGAGATTGATTTATGAGCGAGCATCACAACGGTCCGGTCGAAACCGGTGCGCCGATGAACTATCCGGAACACGAGAAGACCTACACGATGTTCATCAACGGTGCGAAGTACGGCACCATGATCATCGTCGTCCTGCTGATCGCCATGGCCGCAGGCTTCTTCACCACGGCCGGCTTCCTCGGCAGCGTGATTCTCTTCATCCTTCTGAACATTGCTGGTTTTTTCCTGCTCCGTTAATTCGCGGGCACGGAAGCAGCTTTGACGAATAGGGCGCGGACGGGGAGACCCGGCCGCGCAATTCTGTATTCATCGATAGGTGTGAACGGAAGCCGGCAAGATCGTCTGGAAGCCTGGCATTTTCGTGAAACTGGCATTGGTCTCGCGACGTCGAAGCGTCGGCAACATGCGACCTACATCCCCGCGAATCTTTCAAGATGCGCCAAGGATGCCGTAGTGCTTTGAAAGCCGCATAATTCCTGCAATCGAGGCCGATTCAGGAATTATGCAGTCATGCAGATTTTCAGGTGCCGCTGCCGCGCGTGCGCGCCAGGCCATCCTTGGCCGGCGTGTATTTCGGGTCGAGCCGCAATGCGTGCGAATAGGATTTCGCCGCCTTGGCCTTGTCGCCGCGACGCTCGTAGACGAGAGCCTGGTTGGCCCAGGATTCGGCGACGTTGCCGTTCAGCTCGATGGCGTGGTTGAAATCGGCGAAGGCATTGTCGTCGTCGTTCAGAGCCAGATAGGAGATGCCGCGGCCGTTATAGGGTTCGGGCGAGTTGGACGACAACGAGATCGCCTTGGCGAAGTCGTCGATCGCCTTTTCGTGCTGGCCGCGCTTCTGCAGGATCAGGCCGCGATTGTGATAGGCGCGGCCGTCCGTCGTGTCGAGCTGGATGGCGCGGTTGAAATCGTTGAACGCCTCGTCCATGCGGCCGGCCTGGCGGTAAAGATTGCCGCGGCCGATATAGGCGACGTCATAATTGGCGTTGATCTGCAGCGCGGCGTTGTAATCCGCCGCCGCTTCGCCGAGTTTGCCCATGTTGCGATAGACCAGCGCGCGGTTGGCGTAAGCCTGGTAGAAACGCGGGTTGATCTGGATGGCGCGGTTGAAGTCGTCGAGCGCCCGGCTGAACTGCCCGGCGCGGCCATAGGCCGATCCGCGGACGTTGTAGCCTTCCGGGTCGTTCGGATTGCTGTTGATGACGCCGGACAGGGAGGCGATGTTTTCTTCCGACCCCTGTTCTCTCTCGACCTTGATCATGTCGTCGGTCGACGCCGTCTGGCAACCGGTGAGGGCGCAGGCGGAAAACAACATCATCGCGGCAGCGGAAACGTAGCCGCTGATGGAAAAACGCACCGGGCTCGCCGTCGTGAAAGAAGCAGGTTTGATGGTCATCTCAGCCAATCGTCAGTCTCGCATCGCAATCGGCCGTCAAACGCCTTGCCGATTACCGTCCCCGCGAGAGAACCAAAAAAAGCGGCGGCGAACACATCGCCCCCGCCAGACATGCAATTGGATTACGTCGAAATGACGACGGTTCACCGAGCCGAGGGGCGGCCGCTGACAAGGCCTTCGCGGATGGCGCGCTTGCGCGCCAGCTTGCGAACGCGGCTCAGGGCTTCGGCCTTTTCACGTACACGCTTTTCGGAGGGTTTCTCGAAGTGGTCCCGCATTCTCATTTCGCGGAAAATGCCTTCGCGCTGCATTTTCTTTTTCAGGACGCGGAGCGCCTGATCGACATTGTTATCGCGGACAAGTACCTGCACGTGAAATCCCGTTCCTTCGATCTGGTGGTGTCGGAGCGCAAAAACGCCAGACAAAAAAGTCGTGTTCGCGCAGGCAGAACCCGGCGATTTTGCGATGCAGCTAACAGATCGCGGCCGAAAAGTCCAGAGAGTATGTTGTTTCTCCCGGGATAAAATCCTATTCCTGAGGGCAGGCAAGGCCGCGTGTCGAAAGCCGTGCTTGAATGCGTCGCAAAAGAGCCGTTGTGTCGGCATTGGATTTGCGATTTCTTGTCTCGACCAGTTCAGGCCTGATCCACAGGAGTAAGACGCGAATGCGCAAATATTCGGTTTTTGCCGTCGTCCGAGAGGCGATGCGCGGGCACAAGGGCTGGGAGGCGCAATGGGCCTCGCCCGAGCCGCGCAAGGAATACGACGCCATCATCGTCGGCGGCGGCGGGCACGGCCTGGGCGCTGCCTATTATCTGGCGAAGGAGCACGGCATCACCAATGTCGCGGTTCTGGAAAAGGGCTGGATCGGCGGCGGCAACACCGGCCGCAATACGACGATCATCCGTTCGAACTATCTCTACGAAGAGAGCATGGACATCTACGAACATGCCCTCAAGCTGTGGGAAGGCCTGAGCCAGGATCTCAACTACAACGTCATGTATTCGCCGCGCGGCGTGATGATGCTGTCGCACAACATCCACGACCAGCAGTCCTTCAAGCGACACGTCCACGCCAACCGTCTTTACGGCATCGACAACGAATGGCTGACGCCGGAGCAGGCCAAGGCCTATTGCCCGCCGCTCGATATCGCCAAGACCGCCCGCTATCCGATCAACGGTGCGGCCCTGCAGCGCCGCGGCGGCACCGCCCGCCATGATGCGGTCGCATGGGGTTATGCCCGCGGCGCTTCCGATCGCGGCGTGCACATCATCCAGAATTGCGAAGTCACCGCCATCCGCCGCGGCCCTGACGGCGCCGTCATCGGCGTCGATACCAACCGCGGTTTCATCGGCGCCAAGAAGATCGGCGTTTCGGCCGCCGGCCACACCTCTGTCATCATGAACATGGCGGATGTGCGCGTGCCGCTGCAATCGAGCCCGCTGCAGGCGCTGGTCTCCGAGCCGCTGAAGCCGATCTTCCCCTGCGTCGTCATGTCGAACACCGTGCATGCCTATATCTCGCAGTCCGACAAGGGTGAGCTCGTCATCGGCGCCGGCACCGATCAGTATAATTCCTACTCCCAGACCGGCGGCATCCAGATCATCGAGCACACGCTCGACGCCATCTGCGAACTCTTCCCGATGTTCCGCCGCGTCAAGATGATGCGCCAGTGGGGCGGCATCGTCGACAACACGCCGGACCGTTCGGCGATCCAGGGCGTCACGCCGGTTCCGGGCCTGTTCGTCAATTGCGGCTGGGGCACCGGCGGCTTCAAGGCGACGCCGGGCTCGGCGCATCTTTTCGCGCATCTGATCGCCCGCGGCGAGCCGCACCGGCTGGCAGCCGGCCTGACGCTCGATCGTTTCCGCACCGGCCGCCTGATCGACGAGGCGGCAGCAGCGGCGGTCGCGCACTGATGATGGCCTCGGTCCTGCCGATCGCCGCCCTGTCGGTTCTGCCGGCAAGTCCCGTGGGAGATTATTTCCCGGGCGTGGGCGATTTTCGTGCGCAGGAGATCAAGAAGGTCCAGAGCGAGAAGGACTGGCCGTTTACCGCCGAAGGCGGCCTGCTGATGTGTGCCTACGTGCTCAAGGAGCCGACGGTCTATTTCGTGCCGGATCATCCGGAAGGCGAGACGCCCAGGCCCTACCACATCAGCTACGACATGGCGGCGATGGCCTTCGTCAATATCGGCCAGACCGATGTGTTGAAGCCTTACGACTCGCTTGAACAATTGCTGGACAGGATGACGCCCTATGTCGCGCTGGGGCGTCGCCTGTGTGAACAACCCGCCGGGACGATGATCCCGGACACCGAACTTTAGAGACAGGTCAGGACGATGCTTCTCATCTATTGCCCCTATTGCGAAGAAGAGCGCTCCGAGCTCGAATTCCGCGGCGCCGGCGACGCCCATATCGCCCGGTCGACCAATATCGCCGCGATCTCCGACGAGGAGTTCGAGGCCTATTTCTTCCTGCGCGAGAACCCCAAGGGGATGATCTTCGAGCGCTGGCGCCACATCCATGGCTGCGGCCGCTTCTTCAATGCGGCGCGTGACACGGTCAGCGACCGTTTCGTCAAGACCTACAAGGCCGGCGAGCCGAAGCCGGATCTGCATCCGGCACCGGCGACCGCCGCCACCGTCGAAACCTACGAGGCCCTGGAAGGAGACGCCCAATGAGCGGCGCCAATCGTATCGCCGGCAAGGGTCGGCTGACGCCTGCCCGGACCGCCCGTTTCACCTTCGACGGCAAGAGCTACACGGCGCTGCAGGGCGATACCGTCGCCTCGGCGCTCTTGGCGAACGGCGTGCACCTGCTCGGCCGCTCGTTCAAGTATCACCGCCCGCGCGGCATCCTGTCGGCCGGACCGGAAGAGCCGAACGCGCTGCTCGACGTCTCGCGCGATTCCGCCCGCCGCCAGCCGAACGTGCGCGCCACGGTGCAGGAAGTCTTCGACGGCATGAAGGTCGAATCCCAAAACCGCTGGCCGTCGCTCGCCTTCGATGTCGGCGCGGTCAACGACCTGATGTCGCCGTTCTTTGCCGCCGGCTTCTACTACAAGACCTTCATGTGGCCGAAGAAGGCCTGGCACGGCATCTATGAGCCCTTCATCCGCCGCGCCGCCGGCCTCGGCGTCGCGCCGACGGAAGCGGACCCGGAGCATTATGCCAGCCGTTATGCCCATTGTGACGTGCTGGTGGTTGGCGCCGGTGTCGCCGGCCTTGCCGCAGCGCTTGCCGCCGCCGAAGCCGGTGCCCGTGTCGTGCTCGTCGACGAGCAGCCGGAAGTCGGCGGTGCGCTGCACTTCGACAGCGGCCTGACGGTCAACGGCCAGCCGGGTTACGACTGGGCGCAGGCGACGGCTGCGCGGCTTGCCGCCATGCCGAACGTGCAGGTACTGACCCGCACCACGGCCTTCGGTTATTACAACCACAATTTCGTGGCGCTGGCCGAGCGCGTCACCGACCACATGTCCAACCCGGACAGGAAGCTGCCGCGCGAGCGGCTGTGGCAGGTCCGTGCCAAGCGGGTGGTGCTGGCGACCGGCGCCATCGAGCGCCACATGGTCTTCCCGAACAATGACCGCCCGGGCATCATGCTTGCTTCGGCCGGCCGCACCTTCCTCAACCATTTCGGCGTTGCCGTCGGTGCCAAGGTCGGGGTCTATACGGCCCATGATTCGGCTTATGAAGCCGCTTTCGATCTCAAGCGGGCCGGTGTCGCCGTCGCTGCCATCGTCGACTCGCGGCAAAATCCGGGTGCAGAGGTGCTGGCGGAAGCCCGCAGACTCGGCATCGAGGTGCTGAGCGGCCATTCCGTCGTCAACACCGCCGGCCGGCTGCGTATCTCCTCAATGACCGTTGCCCGCAACGGCGGTGGCGCCGCGCAGAAGATCGTCGTCGATGCGCTCCTGGTTTCCGCCGGCTGGACGCCTTCGGTGCATCTGTTCTCGCAGTCACGCGGCAAGCTTTCCTTCGAAGGCGAAAAGCAGCGGTTCCTGCCGGGCACCTATGCCCAGGACAGCCTCTCCGTCGGCGCCTGCAATGGGACCGACCAGCTGCAGGCCGCCATCGAAGAGGCGCTGGCAGCCGGCGAACTGATGGCCCGCGCCACCGGGGCTGCCGGCGGCAATGCCGTGTCGCTCTCCGGCGAAGCCGCCTTCGAATGGACCGGCGGCATGATCGGCGCCTCGGAAGGGGCGGGGCCGGATACCACGGTCAAGGCCTTCATCGACTTCCAGCACGACGTCTGCGCCAAGGACATTCGTCTGGCGGTGCGCGAAGGCATGCACTCGATCGAGCACATCAAGCGCTTCACCACCAACGGCATGGCGTCCGACCAGGGCAAGCTGTCGAACATGCACGGACTGGCGATCGCGGCCGAAGCGCTCGACCGCCCGATCCCGCAGGTCGGCCTCACCACTTTCCGCCAGCCCTATACGCCGGTCACTTTCGGCACGATCATCAGCCATTCGCGCGGGGCACTCTTCGATCCCGCCCGCAAGACGCCGATGCATGGCTGGGAAGAGGCGCACGGCGCCGAATTCGAGGATGTCGGCAACTGGAAGCGCGCCTGGTTCTACCCGAGGGCCGGCGAAAACATGCACGAGGCGGTCAACCGCGAATGCAGGACGGTGCGCACCACCGCCGGCCTGTTCGACGCCTCGACGCTCGGCAAGATCGAGGTCGTCGGCCCGGATGCGGCGACTTTCCTCAACCTGCTCTACACCAACGCCTGGGATACGCTGAAGCCCGGCCGTTGCCGCTACGGCATCATGACCCGCGAAGACGGTTATGTGTATGACGACGGCGTCGTCGGCCGCCTTGCCGAGGACCGCTTCCACGTTACCACTACGACCGGCGGTGCGCCGCGCGTGCTGCACCACATGGAAGACTACCTGCAGACGGAATTCCCGCATCTGAAGGTCTGGCTCACTTCGACCACCGAACAGTGGGCGGTCATTGCCGTCCAGGGTCCGAAGGCGCGCGAGATCATCGCGCCGCTGGTCGAAGGCATCGACCTGTCGCCGGATGCCTTCCCGCACATGAGTGTTGCGGAAGGCAAGATCTGCGGCGTGCCGACACGGCTGTTCCGCGTTTCCTTCACCGGCGAGCTCGGCTTCGAAGTCAACGTGCCGGCCGATTACGGCCAGGCCGTCTGGAAGGCGATCTGGGCGCAGGCCGAACCGCTGGGCGCCTGCGCCTACGGTACGGAAACCATGCACGTGCTGCGCGCCGAAAAGGGTTACATCATCGTCGGCCAGGATACGGACGGCACTGTGACCCCTGATGACGCCGGCGTCGCCTGGGCTGTCTCCAAGAAAAAGGCCGATTTCGTCGGCATCCGCGGCCTCAAGCGTCCGGACCTGATGCGGGAAGGCCGCAAGCAGCTCGTCGGCCTGCTCACCAAGGATCCGTCCGTGGTGTTGGAGGAAGGGGCGCAGATCGTCGCCGATCCGAACCAGCCGAAGCCGATGACCATGCTCGGCCATGTCACGTCGTCCTACTGGTCGGAAAACTGCGGCCGGTCGATCGCCATGGCGCTGGTTGCCGGCGGCCAGGCCCGCATGGGCCAGACGCTCTACGTGCCGATGCCGGACCGCACCATCGCGGTCGAGGTCAGCGACATGGTGTTTATCGACAAGGATGGAGGACGCCTCAATGGCTGATCAAGCTCTTCGCAAGGCGCCGCTTGGCCGTAGCCACGGCGGCTCCGCCGGCGCGCGCGTCACGCCCGCCGCTCCCGCAACGCGCCTGTCGCTGCGCGCCGGCGCCGATGCGCTCGGCGCCCTCTCGTCGGCCTTCGGCCTGACGCTGCCGACGCGCCCGAAGACCTCGGCCTCGGCGAACGGCCGCCATGCGCTCTGGCTCGGCCCGGACGAATGGCTGCTGATCGACGAGACCGGCGCGGACCTGATGGCGGCTGCCGCCAGTGCCGGCGTGCTGCATTCGGCGACGGACGTCTCCCATCGCAACACGGCGGTCCTCGTTTCCGGGCCGGATGCGGCCGGGGCGGTTGGCAGCGCCTGCCCGCTCGATCTCGGCAATGCCGTCTTCCCTGTCGGCGCGGCGGCGCGCACGGCGCTGGGCAAGAGCGAGCTCGTGCTGTTGCGTTCGGGGGAAGAGGAGTACCGCGTGGAATGCTGGCGCTCTTTCGCGCCCTATGCCTTCGGCATTCTCGCGGAAGGCGCGGAAGACGCCGCGCTCTGATCTCTCAGAGAAAACGGTAGAAGAACAGGGCTGTTTCCCGCGTGCCGGGGGGACAGCCCTTCGTACAGGTGCCGGTCGTGGCCGCCGAGCACGAAGCCCTGGCGCAGATAGAAGCGGCAAGCGGCGACATTGTTCGTCTGGGTTTCAAGCCGGATGCCCGGAAGGGCTTTCTGCCCCGCCCAGTCGAGCGCCTGATGCATCAGCCGCTGTGCGGCGCCGGTGCCGCGCCATTGCGCGTCGACGGCGATGTCGTCGACAAAGGCGAGGTTGTTCCAGCCGGCGGAGAGAGCGACATAGCCGACCGGTATCTCGTCGCCGACGGCAACGAAGAGCGCCTTGTCGTCGTCCGCGATATGAGCCTCCATCTCCTGCGGATCAAAGCCGTAGGCTTTCGGGTAGGGCTCGACCGGCCGGGCGTGCGTCAGCCAGTCGCCCTCGAAAGGCGGCGCGGCCTCGCGGGTCACGAGGAAGGAGAAGTCGCAGGCCGCAAGCACCGGCAGGTCTTCCGGCGTGGCGGGGCGGATCCTCACACGTTCTCCGGCCGGTCCTTCGGGTCGAACTGGATGATGGTGATCCAGTCGGCGGTCAGCGCCGGCTTGCGCTCGGCCTCGATTTCCACGGTCACGTCGTAGCGGATCGTCACCATGCCGGCGCCGCGGAAGCGGGCTTCGGCCAGGTTGAAGCGGCCGCGCACCCGCGTGCCGCTCTTCACCGGCGCCATGAAGCGCACCTTCTCGAAACCGTAGTTGATGC